>PVBE012487489.1_pt1 | contig 19521 bp, 19 predicted proteins | sample 1631181 | NCBI WGS metagenome assembly PVBE01 (sample SAMN08397723, study PRJNA350692) | Marine metagenome, whole genome shotgun sequencing project. | isolation source: water | place: Pacific Ocean | collected 2012-04 | reverse complement strand
ACGGGCGACTACCTGGCCGGACGGCGCACCATCCCGCTTCCAGAGCATCGACGACCGACCGATGGTAGGTCGATTCGAGTACTCGGCGCCGCAGAGAACAACCTCCAGAAGATCGATGTGGAGTTTCCCCTCGGGTTGTTCATAGCTGTCACGGGGGTGTCAGGTAGTGGCAAGTCGACTCTCATCGAAGAGATCCTCTCCAAGGCACTGCATTTCGAGCTGTACCGTTCTAAGCATCTTCCCGGTCTTCACAAGCGTGTCGAAGGTCTCGATCAGATCGACAAGGTGATCAATATCGATCAGTCGCCCATCGGACGCACGCCCCGGAGCAACACGGCAACATACACCAAGCTGTTCGATCGTATCCGTACCCTCTTCTCGTCGGTACCTGAGGCAAAAGCCCGCGGCTACAAACCGGGGCGGTTCTCGTTCAATATCGCCGGTGGACGCTGTGAGGAATGCAAAGGTGACGGAACCATCAAGATCGAAATGCACTTCCTGCCTGATGTCTACATTCGCTGCGAGCAGTGCAAGGGGCGGCGCTACAACCGGGAGACTCTGGAAATCCTGTGGAGAGGTCGCTCCGTTTCTGACGTGCTGGAGATGTCGGTGGAGGAGGCGTTAGCATTTTTCGAGAACCAACCTCCGATCGCTCGCGTCTTACAGACCCTGTTCGACGTTGGGCTCGGGTACATCCGCCTTGGACAGTCGGCTCCGACTCTCTCCGGCGGCGAAGCCCAGCGAGTCAAGCTGGCCAGTGAGTTGGGGAAACGCTCGACCGGGAGCACCTTCTACATCCTCGACGAGCCCACTACCGGACTCCATTTCGAAGATGTGCGCAAACTGTTGATGGTTCTGCAGCGGCTGGTTGACACCGGAAACACGGTTCTTGTTATTGAACACAATCTCGATGTAGTCAAATCGTCAGACTGGGTCATCGATCTGGGACCTGAAGGCGGCGCTGAAGGTGGGCGCGTCGTGGCTTCAGGGAGCCCAGAGGAAGTGGCTGAGGCTCCCGAGTCCTACACCGGCAAGTTCCTGAGAGAGATCCTGTCCGGGTGAACTGGGACGAACCTATCGCCGGCTGGTGGCTGGAGGAAGTCGTGGACGATCCGGCCTATGGCAGCGACGTCGATCCGCTTCTCACTGAGTTGCTCGAGGGTGTCGGTATCAATTCCACCCTCGATCTCGGATGTGGTGATGGTCGGCTGCTACAGCACCATGGGGCACTGGGTGTCGATGCCTCTCGCGACCTGGTGCGGGTGGCGGCTACACGGGGACCGGCCGTTGTCGCCGATGTAAGGCTCCTGCCTTTCGCTAACGATGCGTGGAGTGCCGCATACGCGGTCCTACTGCTGGAGCATATTGCTGAGACGGCCTAGGTATTTGCCGAGACAGCGCGAGTTGTCGCTCCCGGTGGAACTCTCGTAGTGGTTGTCAACCACCCGGTTTTCACCGCTCCGGGATCAGGACCATTCCTCGATCCGACCGACGGCGAAGTGCTGTGGCGATGGGGCCGGTACTTCGAGCGCAGTGCTTCTACAGAACCAGCTGGAAGTGGCTCAGTCGTGTTTCAACACCGGTCCTTAGGTGATCTTCTGGCGTTCGCGGCTGCTGCTGGTTGGCAACTCCAACGACTCATCGAACGCCCTCTCAAACCCGCCGGCGACGTGTTGCTAGGGATCCAGACTGAGGTACCCCGGCTCCTCGGGGTCAAATGGAGACGATGAGCTACTGGGCGGCGGTGACAACCGACCTAAAGGTGTTAGGTGTTGAGTGTTAAGCCAGACGTGTCTCTGCTCTAACAAGTTCCAAATACATATTTTCCAGATCTGGTTTCTAACGCGTTCCTTTCTCGCCCGGCTTCCCCCTTCCGAGTTCTGGCGCGTGCTAGCCACGGTGCCATTTCCAATGCTTAGTTCTTAATGCGTAGTTACTAATGCCTAATCTCGGTCTTGTGCGTCGCCCCTCCGCAGCAGAGATCCCCGACGGACCGGGGGCCTACCAGTTCCGAGACGAGCACGGCGCGATCCTCTACGTCGGGAAGGCGAAGTCGCTCCGTAAGCGAGTCGGCTCCTACTTTTCACGTGACCTGCCGATTCGGACCCGAACGATGGTCACCACTGCTGATTCGGTCGACTGGATAGTCACCGAGACCGAAGTCGAAGCAATCATGCTGGAGTACAGCCTCATCCAGAAGCACAAACCCCGGTTCAATATCCGGTTGCGCGACGACAAGTCCTACCCGTTTCTAGCCATTACGCGGTCTGACGAGTGGCCGCGCGCAACCGTGATGAGAGGTCGTCGCCGAAAAGGTATCGAGTACTTTGGGCCATTCGCGCACGCATATGCGATCAGACAGACGCTGGATCTGCTGCTAAGGACCTTCCCGGTACGCACGTGTTCAAATGCGAAGTACAGGAGGCACGAAGCATCAGGCCGCCCATGCCTGCTATTCCACATCGAGCGCTGTTCGGGGCCGTGTATTGCCGAGGTGACACACGAGTTGTACCAGGAGCACGTCGATGGACTCGCCACGTTTCTGTCCGGGAACAGCGACTCGATCGGAGATGCGATTCGGTCCGATATGAAGGCCGCCTCCGAAGCTCTGGAGTTCGAGGCAGCAGCCCGGCACCGCGACCGCCTAGCGGCGATCGAAAAAGCCCTCGCCAAGCAGGAAGTCGCCTCCCCTCGCAAAGAGGACTTCGATCTGTTTGCCATAGAGGAAGACGAACTCGAGGCGTCGCTGGTCGTACTCAACATCCGCAACGGAAGGGTGAGCGGACGCCTCAGCACGATTGTTGACAAGGTCGAAGACGTGACAACGGCCGAACTCACCGAGCGGATGATCAGTCAGGCCTACGGATCAGAGCGCCCACCACCCCAGGTATTGGTACAGACTCTTCCTGGCGACCTTGGTTTGTGGTTGGGTTGGCTCGAGTACCGGCGCGAGGCCGGTGTGTCGCTTCGGGTTCCGCAACGCGGTGTGAAGCGCCGGTTGATGGAGACGGCGGCGGCCAACGCGCGCGACGCATTGACACGCCATCGGCTGCGCCGTCAGAGCGATCACAACGCCCGAGCCAAGGCGCTTCGGTCGATCCAGGAGGTGCTCGGTCTTCCAGAACCGCCGCTACGAATCGAAGCTTTCGACATAGCCACTATTCACGGACGGGATACGGTCGGCTCAATGGTTGTGATGGAGGACGGCCTTCCCCGGCGCAGCCACTACCGACGCTTCAAAGTTCGCGAAGTCGTAGGGCAAGATGACTTTGCTTCGATGGAAGAGGTGATCCGGCGGCGGTTCACCTCCTACCTGGTCGAACGAGAGCTGCCGGTAACGGAGCGGGGTAAGTTTTCCTACCCGCCCTCTCTGCTATTGGTGGATGGCGGAGCCGGGCAGGTGTCGCGAGCGGTGAAAGTTGTGAATGAGCTCGACCTCGATATCCCGATCGCTGGTCTCGCCAAACGAATGGAGGAAGTTTATCTCCCAGGTCGGGCTGAGCCGATTCGGATTCCCCGAGGCGAAGAGGCGCTGTATCTCCTCCAGCAGGTGCGTGATGAAGCGCACCGATTCGCCAATGCCTACCACAGAAAACTCCGGGGAAGACGTATGGTTGATTCGATCCTGGATGACGTATTCGGGATAGGTCCGGCACGCAAGAAAGCTCTTTTGCGACGCTTCGGATCGCTCAAGCGGATCAGAGAGGCAGAGGCGAACGAACTGAAGGAGGTCCTTCCTGATGAGGTCGCAGACCGTCTCCACGGCGTTCTCCATGGAGATGGAGATGTCGTGGGCGTCGTATGATATCCGGTACGGTCGAAGTTGGATCGGGCGGAGTGCAGCCGGCACGATCAAGCGGTTGGTTTTGTCGGGCTTTTCGGAGTCGGCCGGGATCGAGATGGGACCGAGATCGGATACCGATCGATTGGTGGGCACACTTGCTGACTACTTCAACGGAGCCGGTGAGTGGCCGTCGGACGAAAGGTTCATCGAATCGGGTTCGGACACACTTCTCGATTCGGAGATCTACCGGACGGTTACTGCGATTCCTGTTGGCGCGACGATGACCTACTCGGCGGTAGCATCCCTCTCTGACCGTCCCGGTGCCGCCCATGGTGTGGGAGCAGCCATGCTCAGGAAACGCTTCGTTCCGATGATTTCGTGCCACCGGGCGGTCGACTCCGATGGCTCACTGTGAGGGTACGGAGATGGGCTCGCCCTTAGCGGACACTACTGGAAATGGAGGAAGGCGATAGCTGAACGACCACACCTTGTCATTATCACGGGCATGGCCGGAGCGGGTAGATCGTATGCGGCGAAGGCGCTAGAGGATCTCGGCTTCTTCGTGATCGACAATCTTCCAGCCGAACTTATCTCGGAAGTTGTCGGAGGGGCCGACCTTCCCGAAGGGGCCCGTTCCCGCCTTGCTGTCGTCGTAGACACCCGTGGCGGCCTCGATTTCGATGACCTCGACCTCGTTATGCGACAACTCGCCTCCGATGGAGTGCCCACGACAACTCTGTTTCTGGATGCGGACGACGATGTGCTTGCCAAGAGATTTGAAGAGACACGCCGCCCGCACCCGGTGCCGACAGAGACCGTGGCCGATTCTATTGCTCAGGAACGCCAGGCCCTCTCCGGTCTTCTGGGGAGTGCCGATCTGCTGATCGATACCTCGGAACTCAACGTGCACGAATTGCGCGAGATGGTTACTGCAAGTTTTGCGGGAGGAGTCGAGGAGCGGCCGCTGCGAGTGTTGGTGACGTCATTCGGATTCAAGAATGGAGTCCCCCGAGTGATCGATCTCATGTTCGACGTTCGCTTCTTGCCCAATCCCCATTGGATCGAGGATTTGCGACCGCTGACGGGACTCGATGAACCGGTGCGTCGGCATGTTCTGGAGCAGGAGGACACTCTAGACTTTCTCCACCGTCTTAAGGATCTGCTGGTCTTCCTTGTGCCAAGATATCAGCGCGAGGGAAAGTCCTACCTCACGATCGGGATCGGCTGCACCGGGGGGAGACATCGTTCCGTCGCCATTGCAGAACGTGTATCCGCCTATCTTGCCGGGTTTGATGATCTAGACGTGACAGCGAGGCATCGGGATTTGGGTCTGTGAACGACGCCGGCCTTCTCGTCGAGCCGTTGCTCCAGGAACTGGAGGAGGAATACGACGGTGTGCAGGTGGCGGCCATCGGTGGCGGCCACGGCCTGTCGGTGGCCCTACAAGCGATTTTGGACTACGCCGATGCGGTAACGGCGATCGTGACCGTTAGCGACGATGGTGGATCCTCGGGGCGGATTGCTTTGCACCTCGATATCCCACCTCCAGGCGATATTCGCCGATCCCTCCTGGCTATGACCGATCTGCCTTCGCTGTGGCGTTCCCTGATCGAGTACCGTTTTTCGGCTTCGGACGTAGCCGGTCACAGCCTTGGAAATTTGATCCTGGCAGCGATGTCAGATCTTGGTGGGGGATTCTCCGATGCGGTGAGTACGGTTGGTCGCCTCTTGGGAGCTCGCGGAGCAGTTGTTCCGGTCGCCGAAGAGCGACTCCACCTTGAGGCAGACGTAGATGGGGGGATCGTTCGTGGCCAGGTGGCGATCGCCCAGTCACGCGGCGAGATCACCGATCTCAGGGTGAGCCCCAATGTTCCCGCCAATCAGCGGGCACTGGAAGCAATCGCAACCGCCGACCAGATTGTGTTGGGACCTGGAAGTCTGTACACCTCGATCGTCGCCCCACTGAAGGTTGGGGGTATGGCAGAGACCGTCAACCAGTCGAAGGCCTTGCTCATTTATGTGTGCAATCTGACCAGCCAGGACGGTGAAACTCTCGGTATGAGTGGTATGGAACATATTGAGACGCTGGTTTCCATCGGCGGTATTCGGACGCCAGACGTGGTGGTAGCCCATGAAGGTCCACTCGCCGTTCCGGAAGAACTGGAATGAATAGAACTGGACAAGGGCCGGCTGGCCGAGACCGAGATCAGATTGGAAATTGCCGACATCGCTCGAGAAGGCATCGAGTGGCCGGCGCACGATACGGCCCGGCTGGGCGCGGTGCTACGACGCTTGGGAGCTGGGTGAGCAATGATTCGTCCGTACCGCACAGCCGGACTCCTAACGTGAACTTCTCAGGATGACGGACCTGCGAACAATCACTGATCTGGATCTCACTGGTACCACGGTGCTCGTGCGCGCCGACCTCAATGTTCCGCTCGAGAGCGGGAGAGTCATCGACGACTACCGAATTGTTGCGTCCTTACCAACGATCCACGCTCTTCGTCGCTCCGGCGCCTTCGTTGTGGTATGTAGCCACCTGGGACGCCCGGACGGTTACGACTTGTCACTATCGATGAGCCCGGTGGGAGCCAGGTTGCAGGAGTTGGGAGGGTTTGAAGTCGTCACATCCCCCGACCTAGCAGGACTCGAGAGTCGCGAGTTGGTGGCGGCAAGGGGAGATCGGGTTGTTGTCCTTGAGAACACTAGATTCGAACCGGGAGAGACGGCGAACTTATCGGAGACGGCAGCATCGTTGGCCGAATTGGCAGATTTATTCGTACTGGACGCGTTCGGGTCGGCGCACCGTGCCCACGCATCGACGGTCGGAGTGGTCGAGCTATTACCGTCGGCCGTCGGTCTTCTCGTAGCTGACGAATTGGCCGCCTTCGACCGCGTCTTGAGTGATCCGGCCCGTCCGTTTACCGTGATCTTGGGCGGTGCCAAAGTGTCCGACAAACTCGGTGTGATCGAGGCCCTCCTACCCAAGGTAGACGTCATGATGATCGGTGGCGCCATGTGTTTCACCATGCTCGCAGCCGAGGGATTCGAGGTGGGTCAAAGCTTCATCGAGGAGGATCTGATCGACGATGTCCGCGAAGTGCTGCAGTCGGAGTACGGCTCTCGCATCAGCTTGCCTGTCGATATCGTCGTGGCGGATCGTTTTGCGGCGGATGCGTCGCACATAATTCTTCCTGCGACAGATTTAACCCCCGCTGGCATAGGACTCGATATCGGCCCTGAGACGGCCGCCCGATTTAGCGCCATCCTTGCCGGGGCCGACACGATCTTCTGGAACGGCCCCATGGGTGTAGCTGAATGGGTGGCCTTCGCTGCTGGCACTGCGAAGGTGGCGGCCGCGGTGGCATCTTCGGTTGGCTACTCGGTAGCGGGAGGAGGGGACAGCGTCGCAACCCTGCGCAGAATGGGGCTTCATAACCGGGTCGATCACCTGTCAACCGGTGGGGGGGCTGGACTCCGATTAATCGAAGATGGATCGTTGGTAGCAATCGAGGCAGTGAGGAGATCTCGTGGCGCGTAAACCCCTGATCGCAGGCAACTGGAAGATGAATGCCACACACCTGGAGGCCATCCAGATGGTACAAAAGCTCTCCTACCGCCTCGACTACGAGGACTACGAGCGTGTCGAGGTAGCAGTTTGCCCTCCGTTCACCTCCTTGCGATCGGTTCAAACGGTCCTTGAAACGGATCACATCCCGATTTCGCTAGGGGCCCAAGACGTCGATTGGCGGGGAGGGGGTGCCTTCACTGGGGCCGTTTCTGTTCCTATGCTTGCGGCCCTTGGGGTTCGATATGTGATCGTTGGCCATTCGGAGCGCCGCGCCGTTTTCGGGGACAGCGAGGCCGACGTCGTTAAGAAGGCCCGGTCGGTCACCGAAGGAGGCCTGACTCCGATCGTGTCTGTTGGGGAGAGCCTCGAGCAGCGTGAAAACGGAAGTACCAATGCCGTGATTACGTCGCAGCTCAAAGGGGCAGTTGACCGTTTCGATCCCGATGTCATGGCGCGTACCGTCATCGCTTACGAACCGGTGTGGGCGATCGGGACCGGCCGCACCGCCGATCCCGACACAGCGGCCGAGGCAATCGCCGTGCTTCGGGCTGAGATCACGGCGTCCCATGGGGAGGGCGCCGGTGCCGCAGTCAGAATCCTCTACGGCGGATCAGTGAATCCGGGAAACATTATGGCGTTCATGGCCAAGCGAGATATCGACGGCGCGCTGGTGGGTGGGGCGTCGCTCGATCCCGACCGGTTCGCCGCCGTAGTGCGCTATTGGGTGTGAATGGAGGATATCAAGCGAGCCTCTGCAACCACTCCTCCCTTGAGGGAGATTCAGCGAACGCAGTTAGCTGGTGGAGAGAGAACCGCTTCCTTTCTTCAGGAGAAGCTACCGCCAGCCGGCCGTCACGAACCTCAGTGGGAGACCCAATCAGAAATCAAGCGTTGGGCGAATCAGAGCCTCCCAAGCACCAAATACCCGAGCGTTACCAATACCTGTGGCCTCTTTTTCCACGCTACCGTGCCCTAGATGACCCACACCCTGGTCCTACTTCGCCACGGCGAGAGCCAGTGGAACCTGGAGAATCGCTTCACAGGGTGGACCGACGTTGGCCTAACCGAGCGAGGAGTGGAGGAGGCGCGGACCGCCGGATCGGCTATCGCCGACATCGGCATCGATCTCGACACTGCCCACACCTCGGTGTTGGTTCGGTCAATCCTCACCATGCAGGAGACGCTCGCAGTCATCGAGCGTTCGTGGATTCCGGTGCAACGATCCTGGAGACTCAACGAGCGCCATTACGGGGCGCTGCAGGGTCTTAACAAGGCAGAAACCACAGTCGAGCACGGCGTCGATCAGGTGAATCTCTGGAGACGGTCCTTCGCTGTTCGCCCCCCTCCACTCGACGCCACTGACGAACGGTATCCCCGCCACGATCCGCGCTACTCGGCGCTGCCGAACGACCTGCTGCCGCTGAACGAGAGCCTGGCAGATGTCGTCGTAAGGATACTTCCTTACTGGCACGATGCCATCGTGCCAGAACTTCGCGCTGGCCTCACGCCGATTGTGTCGGCCCACGGGAATTCACTGCGTGCCCTTGTCAAACATCTCGACGGAATCAGCGACGAGGAGATACCCGTACTGAACATCCCCACAGGGATCCCATTGGTGTACACGTTCGATGCCGGGCTGAAGGTTTTAGCTTCTGAGTATTTGGGAGATCCGGCGAACGTAGCGGCGGCCGCTGCGGCTGTAGCCGCGCAGGCAGATGAGAACCTCGCAGCCGGGTCGGATGGAGCCGGAGTATCGACCTTTCAACCCTCATTTAACGAGGTGTAATAGCCATACAAGCGGCACCGATTCGACAGCATTACGACTTGCCAAGAGCTCTGCCGCTGCCCATACTTCGCGCTCGATTAGCCTGTGTCGTGAGCGGGCCAACCGCATGAAAGGGACTCGTCGTGATCACTGGCATCCTTGTTGCACTTCACCTAGTCATGTCGCTTGGGCTCATCTCGCTGATCCTGCTTCACGCAGGAAAGGGAGGGGGCTTGTCCGACGCTTTTGGTGGCGGCATTGGACCATTGGGAAACCTGGGTGGTTCGAGTGTGGCTGAGCGCAACCTTGACAGGCTGACAGTCGGCATCGCGATTTTGTTTGCGATTACGACCCTCGCGCTTGCGTGGGTGCTTTAGAGAGCCTTCTGGGAGATTTCGACCGGGTTCCCGCTGATAGCCGACAAGGAGAAAAGGACTTGAAGCAGTTGCGGCACAGTTGTAGCGCGACGTGGTTTGCTCTTCTGTTTGCATTCGCCCTCGTCGTAGCCACATGCGGTGATGACGGGGCGGACTTCAAAGAGGGGGATGCGGCTGCAACTACAACTACCGCAGCGCTGACAGCTAAGGCCACTCCGGCTACTATCGCGGCACCTGGGGCTACCGCCGCTCCGGCTACTACTGCGGCACTGCCCACCACAGAGGTAGCTCCGCCGCTTAAGCCCTACGGTGGTGAGGTCATCTATGGTCAGGACCGGGAGCCGCCGACACTCAATTCCTTTGCCCCCGGCGGCGACAACACTGTAACCGCCATCTTGGGTCAAGCGTATTGGGTCGGCGTTCAGGATATAGACGGGTACACCCTCGAGTTCATCCCGGATCTTGTGACTGAGCTCCCGACGGTGGCCAACGGCGGCATCTTGATCAACTCCGACGGAACCGAGACTGTCCGGTACACGATCCGTGATGAGGCAGTGTGGGCAGACGGCACCCCTATCTCTGGTGATGACTTCAAGTTCACCTACGACATGATCATGGATCCCGATCTACCGATTGTTCGTGCCGTCTACGAAGACATCATCCCGGAGACGATCTCGTTCGGTCCCAAGACGTTCGAGTACACCTTGGCCGCTCCGACCGTTCAGGCCGAGCTGCTGTTTGGTGTACTGATTCCGAAGCACGATGTGGAGGGCTCGGACTTCATGAATGATTACAACGACACCATGTGGGTGTCGGGTGGTCCGTTCATATTCGAGCAGTGGCAAGAGGGCGAATCCATCAGCCTGATACGCAATCCGAACTACTGGAAGACCGATCCGGTGACCGGGCAGCAGTTGCCCTACCTGGATCGGGTCATCATGCGGTTCATTCCGGAGACTGCTTCGCTGATCGACGCGTTCAGGGTTCGTGAGATCGACATGATGATCCCACCGCCGACCATTGACGCGATTCAGGACCTGCAGACGCTCGAGGCAGAAGGCGCTCGCGTCGAGGTCCTTTCCGGATCGGTCTGGGAGCACTTGAACTTCCAGTTCGGCGAGAACCGTTTTAACAAGAACCCGAACTCGTATAACGAATTCGTCGAGTACCGACGCGCGGTGGCGTATGCCATCGACAAGAACAGGATTGTCGATGGCATCCTCGGCGGTCAGGTTGAACCGATCGACTCGTACGTCGAAGTGTTCGCCCCGACACTTTCGCAAGGCTCCTGGGCCCAGTATGACTACAACCCGGACGCTGCCATCGCGCTTCTTACCGATCTCTGTGCTCGTGTCGACACCGATTGCGACACTAACCCGGTATCGGCGATCTTCTCGACTACGTCGAACAACGATGCTCGTGTGGTTCTGTCACAGCTATTAATCGAGATGTTCGCCGACGTAGGGATCATCTACGAAAACCAGCTCGAGGAGTCTTCGGTGTTCTTTGGTGAGACCCTCGATTTCGGTAACTGGGACCTTGCGGAATGGGCCTGGATCGGGTCCCCTGGATTGGCAGGCCTGGTAAGTATCCACGACCTGTTCGATCCTGAAGGCGCGCCACCCGACGGCCAGAACTTCTATCGCTGGGGTACCCCGGAGGTGACGGGTGTCTATCCCGCCGGCTACAACCAGGGTCCGTCGTCGCTCATCGACGAGAGCACGGCTCGGTTCGGTGTGGTCCGTGATGCTATGAACGCCACGGGGGACAGGGTTGAGCTTGCCGCTTTGATCGCCGAGGCCGAGGATATTTTGGCTGACAATGTCGTGTTTATCCCGCTCTATGCGCGACTCGACGCCGGTGCCGTATGGGCCGATGAGGTTGGTGGCTACAAGCACAACCCGACTTTTGCGAACGACACCTGGAATATGGAGCACTGGTACCGAGCCGATCTCTGAGCCAGGCTTTGAACCGGGCGGTCTGAGGCCTGAGGACCAACTTCGTGACCTTTCGGTGGTACGTCACGTGTGCGATCGTGCCGGAGCGATGCACCAGGGCAGGATGGGCCCCCCGAGGTAGTCGACCTGGACACGCTCTACGAAAGGCCCATGCACCCGTATACCCACGCTCCGATGTCGGCGGTGCCGATTCCGTGCTTAGATTGATAGCGGTTCAGGATCGTCTTGAGAGTGACATCCCGTCACTGGTCAATCCACCGACCTGGTGTCGATTCGACACCAGGTGCCCTCAAGTCGAGTTTCCGAAATGGCCCGACGACACTCTCAAGATGAGCGAAATAGAACCAAACCGCTGAGTTGTATGTAACTTTCCGGAGGTCCAGAAGGTCGTCTAAGGACGGCCCACTGCCGACGTATACTCCTCGTCCCCACGTCGGAGTGGCGGAATTGGCAGACGCGCTAGGTTGAGGGCCTAGTGGGGTAATACCCCGTGGAGGTTCGAGTCCTCTCTCCGACACCACTGCACCAGGTGCCCTCAGCTTGCGCCGAGCGGCCGGGAAGTCCGTAACGGCCGGGCCTTCGCCTTCAGGGACATTATGCGGGTCCTCTGTCGGCTCCGCTGCACCGAGATGAAGCGGATGTCACCCCATGGACCCCAATGAGCGGGGTTCCGGGCACCCCGTCGGCACCTCAGGGCACTTCGCTGGACCGTCACTCTCGACAGCAGGGGAGCGGGCGGCGAGGTTCGGAGCGCCCCAGCACACCTGTCAAGAGTTCGCCGTCGCCGCCATCTCTTTCAACCTCCTCGTGAGCGAGTGGGGTGACCTATCCGGCCGAACAGGCCCTCGCTTTCTGGCGGACTTGTCATGATGGATGCCTCGCAGCAGTAGTTGGGTGGGGCCCAGTTGGGCCGATAGCACGACGAGTCGGCGGATCGGGTTTGGTGCTACTTTGAGTCCCCAAGGGCCGGACCCTGAGGGGAGAGACCAACCCGACCGGTGACCCGGACCCCAAGCGGCAGATCGTGGAGTCGAGTTCCCAACCCGATTCGATGGCTGACGGCGGGCCAATCGAGGTGGATCTCTCAGTCGTTTCGTCGATGACCGGCCTTCGGCAATAGTGCCCTCTGTCTGGTCAGTCGTACGCCTCCTCTCACCGCCGGCCGCACCCTGATTGCAGGCGGCCTAGCGTCGGAGTACGGTATCAATTACATCATATAGGGTGCAATAGTTCTTCTGGGACGGGGCCAGTTGCCTCTATCTTGTCAACGGCAAGCCTGGGAGGGAGGAAGATGGCAGTGACCGCACTGCCGCAACCGGCAACCCGCGACGAGGTGGTCGCGGCCAAAGGTGTAACCGCGTTTGAGATGAGTGCCGGACAGACCGTTCGAATCGAAGATTTGGAAGGTCGGCAAGCAGTCGACCTTATTTGCTACAACCTTGATGACCTCGACGAGAAGTTCTGGGCCGCCCATACGGCCAAGATGAACGCCACGATCTACATCACCGCCGGCCATGTCCTGTACTCCGATTTGGTACGACCGATGATGACAATCGTCAAGGACACGCTCGGAGTTAATGACGTGATCTGCGGCTCCTGCTCCTACGCCCTCGACGCAGTTCGGTACGGGGAGGAGAAGGCGGCATCCGGATGTATGGACCTGTTCGAGGAGGGGATTGCACCGTGGGGACTGAAGCGTAAGGACGTTCCGATGTGCTTCAACATCTTCCTCGACTATCCGGTCCAAGATGAGGGAAGGGTCTTGCTCGACAGGGACGCCGGATCGAAACCTGGTGACCACATCGACTTGCAAGCAGAGATGGACCTCTTGGTCGTCATCACCGCTTGCCCACAAGAGACCAACCCTTGCAACGCGCATAACCCAACGCCGATCCGAGTGGCGGTGTACTGATGGCACAGGTCTGCTGGGCGACGGTCGGCCACGGTTCTTACGTTTGGACTTCGCGAGGGAGGTGCCAGAAACGCGATCTGTACTCAGTCGGAGAAGGTGAAGTCATTAGGGGAACTTCAAGAGGGCAACGGAACAACAGCAGAAGTGAGTGATCAAATGGAGAGTGGGGAGAACAAATGAAGAGAACAAAATGTACACTATCGATAGCGCTCCTGTGCGCCTTTACTCTCGTCATCGGCGCTTGCGGTGACGACGACCCGGCGGATCTCCCGCCCGTCATCTTCCAGGGGTTTCCTGCCGATCCGGTGGGGCTACCCGCTCTGGTAATGGCGGAGGAGGGCATCGACGTCAAGTACGGTTTCCGTGCCGAATACCTTGCGGTCGACCCTGATGCGGCAACCAACACTTTCCTGATCGGCGATAGCGACATCGCCATGGAACAGGACGGGGTCAATATGACGATCGTCCATGCGGAGGGTCACGAAGCCGTGCTCTTCGCTCCCGGGGCAAACATGATGACGGGCATCGTGGTACCGGCCGACTCCTCGTATCAGGAGCCAGCTGATCTCGTTGGTGAGAAGGTAGGGCATTTCGGCGTCGACTCGGGAACTACTTCGACAATTGCTCTTATGCTGAAAGAGATCTACGGCCTGGACGTGCTCACTCAGTATGACCTGCGCGAGGTTGGACCAGAGGCTCTGCCCGAACTGCTCAAGGGTGGCGAGGTCGAGGCGATCTTCGACTTCGAGCCCCTCGCACTGCGTGCCGTGCTCGAGACGCCCGGCCGGTACCTGTTTGAGCCGACCAAGGCCTGGGCTGAGTTCACCGGCGGATGGTCGCCGTGGCTGACAAACCTGGCTGCGCGAGAGGATTGGCTGGCCGAGAACGAAGATCTTGCGTTTGGCGTTCGTGACGCGTGGATGGAAGCGATCGATCTGTTGCAGGGTGGCGACTACGCCATGTTGCGCGACGAGCCGTACAACTCGTTCCTGGAGCTGAAGAGTGAGGAGGAGCTCGAAGCATTCATCCAGTACTGCATCGACCTTCCGTGCTTCGGAACCAGTTGGACGCAGGACGATATCAATTCGCTCAACGCCTATCTGGAGTTGTTTGCCAAGCACGGCATCTTGATCGAATCGACTTCGTCGACACCGGTCGCCGTGATTCTGGAGGACTACTTCGGGTAGATGACATATCGACGGCAAAGCGACCTGACTGCGCCTGTCGGTCAGGTTCGCTCCCTGAGAGCGAGGTTGCGAGCCTCGTGGCTCGACCTCGCCCTCGGGGCGCTGGGTATGTCAACACCGCTCCTTCTGTGGTGGATTGGTAGCCACACCACGACGTTCGTGCCGTCCATCGGTGAAGTTCTGCGAGAGATCCCCGAATTCCTCACACAGAAGAGTATTTGGCCTGACGTCCTGGCCACGATCCAGCGGGTGGCCGGGTCCTTGGTGATCGCCCTCATCATCGGTGCGGGAGCGGCGCATGTGATGTATCAGGGAGGGTTGTGGGGAAGGGTGGCGGATCGTTATGTCGGTCTCATGCTCGGGATTCCCAGCACCATCGCCGCCCTCCTGGCGCTCTACATCTTTAAGCGTTCAGAAATCGGCGTCTATTTCGTGGTGTCGATCATCACGTTCCCATTCGTCGCCCTCACCCTTCTCCAAGGGCTGAAGGCTGCCGACCGACGCCTTGACGAGATGGGCGATGTGTACCGACTGCGACCTGCGGAACGCACTCGACACATCGCGGTGCCGCACCTGGTGCCGTACACGTTTGCCGCAGTTCGGAACGAGTACGCCCACGCATGGAAGGTAGTTGTGCTCGCCGAACTCTTCGCCGTCAACTCGGGGATGGGCGCCCGCTTCGCTCGCGCGTTTGACCGTTTCCGCATCGTCGACGCAATGCTTTGGCTTATCGTCTTCATGATCATTCTTCTCGGCACGGAGTATCTGCTTCTCCTGCCGTCCGAACGTCGAGCGCTTCGTTGGCGCCAGACGGGAAGTGAGACCACCACATGAACCAAAGCGCTGACTACATCCGTGTCGCCGGATTGAGCGTTTCCTACGACGGGATCACACCCGCCGTGAGCAATCTGGACATGCGGGTGGCAGAGGGAGACTTCGTGGCCGTCCTCGGCCCCAGCGGATGCGGCAAGTCCACTCTTCTGCATGCGATTTCCGGCGTAGTTCGACCCGACTCCGGAACCATCGAGATAGCCGGTCGACCGGTGGTCGGCGGGCGCGGCGAAGCGGGCGTGCCAGTCGGGTACGTGTTCCAAGACCACAGGCTCTTGCCGTGGCGCACGGTGGCCCAGAACATCGCGATTGTGCTCCGGGCCGCGAGTGTTCCCGAAGAAGAGATCGACGAGCGCATCGACCGCTACTTGGAGATGCTCCACATCTCCGAGTACCGCAACACATGGCCCCTTCGGTTGTCTGGTGGGCAGCGTCAGCGAGTGTCGATCGCTCGTGCCCTAGCTCTGCAACCTGCGGTGGTCCTTATGGATGAACCATTCAGCACTCTCGACGAGGTAACGGCTCGCGTCATGCGACAGCAACTCGCCGAACTTTGGCGAGAAAGCGGCCAGACCGTGGTGTTCGTCACGCATTCGGTCCGCGAGGCTCTCTTCCTCGCGGACCGTATCCTCATCCTGACTAGCGGGCCTGCCAGGGTCTTCGATGAGGTACACGTTCCCGTTTCTCGACCCCGTCGCTACGAAGACCCTCAACTCACGGAACTCGAAGCCCAAATAGTTGAGCACGTCATGGACGAGTGGGGTTATGGAGCGCCGGACGAAAAGCAGAAGGGGGAGAAGGAGGAAAGATGACTGTTGAGTCTGTCACTCCGCTCCGTCAGATCACCGGCGAGCGCCGGCAACGCGTTCAGGCCTTCGTCGTGGCCTCGCTGCTCGCTCTTGCTGTCTGGCAGATCACAACCTTCATCTCCGGAGGCTGGGTACCGTCTCTGTGGCGCATCTTCCAAGCCTTGGGGGAGGAGACCACCACCGTCAGCATCTACACCGACGTGTGGATCACGCTGCGACGGATCTCCATCACCTTCGCAGCTGCTACGGCAATCGGAATCAGCCTCGGTGTTGCGATGGGCCTCAGCCGACGGGTGACGGCCTTCTTCCGACCGCTCATCGTCATGGGCCTGGCTGTTCCCGACATTGTCTACATCATCGTGGCCATCCTGGTCCTTGGCACTGAGGAGTCCTCCGGGCTCATCGCCATGGTGCTGGCGTTGATCCCCTTCGTCGTGAACATCGTCGTCGCGGGAGTGACTGCGAGGGATCCCGGGCTCGACGAGATGAGTCGGGTGTACCGACTTCAGCGACGGCGCTACCTGGTTGACGTCGTTGGCTGGCAAGTATCACCTGCCTTGATCGCCGCTACTCGAACCTGTTTTGCGTTCGCCTGGAAGTTGATCGTGTTGGTGGAAGCACTCAGCCAGCCTCGAGGGATCGGAGCGCAGGTCTACTACTCCTTCCGGCTCCTTCGGCCCGACCACATGATCGCCCAGGCGATCCTCTTTATCGTGGTACTACGGCTCGTTGAGGCCGCCATGTTCGGCCCCCTCGAGCGGAGGCTCCTCGGCTGGATGAGATGAACCCATTGATCGGAGCCGGAGGACTACTCCGTGATCGAATGTGGCATGCAATTAGATCCGGCCGGTCACAGCGTCACCGCATCTCTGAATATCGCTAGGACCTGCCTGAGGGGTACTCGTGGTTGTGCCCGGATGGGACGATCAAACCACAATCGGCAGTCGAGTGGAGCATGGATGTCGGCCTGTGCTGCTATCTGAGCCTGACCGTGGTCCGACTCCAATGTTCGTCACTCGGGGAGCACCGGCAACACGCCAAATCGGTACGGTCCCGGGATCCCGGTGGAGCGACCAGCGGGGTTGAGAAGGTAATTCTGTTCGGTGAGGATCACACTCTCGTAGTCCTGTGGGATACGCTGCAGCAACATCGGAGGTGACAGCCGACGTCGGAAGGCTCGTCGAAGAGAAGTACCTGGAATCAAGAGCCCCATCCAGCAGGTACCCAACAAGACCCACGAAGTCTGCCGGGTTCGCATCATCTACCCACTCAGGCAGCTGAGTGCCGGATGGGTCTGACCCATGCCCCATCTCTCGGGTCGAATTCAGAAGCACGAAAGGGCAACTCCATGCAGTTTGCGCAGAGAATGAGCCGCCTAAAGACGGAAAGTGCCTTCGAGGTCCTGGCCAAGGCCCAGCAGATGGAACGGCAAGGTCGTGACATCATCCATCTGGAGATCGGCGACACCGATTTCGACACCCCCGCTCACATTGTGGAGGAGGCCAGCCACCAACTGGGATCGGGCCAGACCCACTATTGCGGTTCCGCTGGACTCCTCGAATTGCGTGAGGCCTGCTGCGAGTTCCTCCGTAGGGACGGCCGGGGTGACTACCAACCGGAGGAAATAGTCGTGGGTCCCGGAGGCAAGACCTTCCTCTACTTCACGATTATGGCGCTCATCGGGCCGGGCGACGAGGTCATCTACCCCGACCCAGGGTTTCCCGTATATGAATCTGTGGTCCGCTTCGCAGGTGCCGACGCGGTGCCACTGCCGATCCTCGAAGAGAACGACTTCAGGGTGGCTGCGTCGGATCTGCGCTCTCGAGTCACAGCGAGGACCCGTCTCCTCATCCTCAACTACCCACACAACCCCACCGGCGGCACGGTGGAGCGAGAAGACCTCGAGGAAATCGCAGAGATAGCACTTGAGCATGACCTGGCTGTTCTCTCCGATGAGGTGTACGCCCACATGCTGTTCGAGGGCGAACATGTGTCGACAGCAACTATCGACGGAATGCGGCCGCGAACCATCACTCTCGAGTCATTCTCCAAGACGTACGCGATGACGGGGTGGCGATTGGGCTTTGTCGCAGCACCAACCGACGTCGCCGACAAGTTGACACAGCTCATCGCTAACTCGATGAGCTGTGTACCACCATTCATCCAACTTGGAGGAGTTCGCGCGATCCTTGACTCTCAGGCGGCAACGGAGTCGATGATGAAGGATTACCGGCGTCGTCGCGATCTGTTCGTAGGTGGTCTCAACGACATTCCCGGAGTCTCATGTCTGTCACCTCGCGGCGCCTTCTACGCGTTCCCAAATGTCTCACAGCTCCCGCTAAGCGCCGATGAGTTCGCGGATTATCTCCTCGAAGAGGTCGGAATTGCGGCTCTCCCCGGATCGGCGTTCGGGACCCGTGCCGAAGGTCACCTCCGGATGTGCTTTGCGGCGAGCGCGGCCGATCTGGAAAAGGCCTTGGAGCGGATTCGAGCAGCTGTGGGGATGCTCAGTTGACTCGGACCTTCCCTCGCAGCGCTCACCGTTAGGACCACTTCCGACGGACCCCGATAATCCCGGCGGCCGAAAGATCCCAGACAAGACCGTCGTCATGTACAACGAACAGATAACCGTGCGTGAAATTCCTCTCAAGGCTCACGACTATCGACTCGGTGCGCGATCGACAGTCGACTGGATCCTGGAGTCGTCCCGCGTCAAGCGCCACAAGGCGTCGGAGATTGTGAACGACCCGAACGTTTGGGCTGAAGAGCACAGCAATCAGCAGTACCACCTCGACCTCCTTGGACGGGTCGTGACCGTCTCGATGAAGACTCAGGAGATAATCGAGTCGCTACCGGCGGTCACGTTCTAGAGAGAAGGAACAAGACGAGAAACAGTGAATTCACCCCGGCAGCTTCGATCTCGGAGGGTGTCGGTTAGCACCCCCCATGGAGGAGAGAAGGGTGAGACGCACCAGGTCCTTGGCCTAGCGCGAGTCAGAAGCTCATGTACCGATACGCACGATTGCGTATGCTGGCTCCAAGGAGGTCGACCATGGAGTATGTGTGGGCGGTGGCGCAGGCCCCCTACGCCGAGGATGGGCATCCGGAACTGTTCGTCCTCCCTCGTGACAGCGCCAACGACGTCGCGGAGATCGTTCGCCTACTCAGTGAGTGCGCAACCTGGGGTGATCTGCGACGGGAGGCATCAGGTGAGAACTACGAGAAGATCGCTGGGCTAGCCGGCTACAGCGGTTTCGCTGACGCATCGATGCACCTGTTGATCGGTCAGCCGATACCCGGGTCCCTGGAACGGGCCCAGGCTGAGTT
>PVBE010022582.1_pt1 | contig 19521 bp, 14 predicted proteins | sample 1631181 | NCBI WGS metagenome assembly PVBE01 (sample SAMN08397723, study PRJNA350692) | Marine metagenome, whole genome shotgun sequencing project. | isolation source: water | place: Pacific Ocean | collected 2012-04 | reverse complement strand
TAGGCAGGCGGATCCTGGAAGATCGCATCCCCCACCCCGCCGTGGGCGGTCCCCTTTTCGAGCAGCCAGCGCTCGTACTCCCGCGCCCGATCGGCGAGCACGGCGGCCGCATCCACCCCGACCCACTCGCCCGTGTCGTGGTCCCGGAGCGCGCACTGCCGCCCGCCCCCGGCGACGTCGTCCACCTCGCCGAGCTCACATTCGTCTGCGCACCCGGCGTCCACCACCGGGGGAGGGTCGGGCTCGACCGCTGGATCCGGGTCGGGCTCGGGGTCCGGCTCGACCTCCGGGTCCGGCTCGGCCTCCGGGTCGTGGTCGACCTCCGGATCCGGCAGGCCGCCGGGGTCGGGGTCCGCCCCCGGACCCGGCTCGGCGTCGGGACCGGGCTGGCCGGCGCCCTCCGGATCGCCGTCGGGGGCCGGCTGGCCTGCGGCACCCGGACCGGCCGGACCGTCGGCGCCGCCGTCCACCCAGTCATAGGAGGTCGGCTCGCCGCCCGGCGCGTCTTGTCCGGGCGGCCGCTCCGCCTCGGGCACGCTGCAGCCCGCAAGGAGCCCCACGAGGACGGACACTACGAGTTCACGCATGCCCGCTCGCTTCGCAACAGGCGTGCCAACCCACGACCCAGGCGACATCGTGCTCGTCACCGCCGAACCGAGACCCAACGGTCCCGATCTTGAGGTGCCTCCGCCCTACCCACCGCTGGCGGCGTGGTGGATCCCGACCGCGGGCCCTGCTAGAAGCCGGCCTCTTCCGGAGGGGTGTCTTGAGCGAATCTTCTACTGCCCAGCAGGGCGGCGAGGTCAGGCGAGAGCTGACCCTCGACGCCATCGTGCTTGGCCTGGGCCTGTCGGTCGTGATGGGCGCGGCCAACGTGTACTTCGGCCTCAAGGCCGGCATGACCGTGTCGGCCTCGATCCCCGCGGCGGTGGTGGCCATGGGGCTGCTGCGGGGGGTGCTCAAGCGGGGCACCATCTACGAGAGCAACCTGGTGCAGACCGCGGCGTCCGCCGGCGAGTCGCTGGCGGCGGGGATCATCTTCACCATGCCCGCGCTGGTCATTGCGGGGATCTGGTCGGACTTCGACTACTGGATCACCACGGGCGTGGCGATGGCGGGCGGGCTCCTGGGGGTCCTGTTCATGATCCCCATGCGTCGGGTGTTCGTCGTCGACAACGACGAGCTCCCCTACCCCGAGGGCGTTGCGTGCGCCGAGGTCCTGATGTCGGCCGAGGGCGACGAGGGCGCCGCCAGCGAGGGCGCCGGCATCGTCTTCAAGGGGATCGGGCTCGGCGGACTGTTCAAGGCGCTAGGCGGCTTCATCGGCCTGATCAAGGGCTCCATCGAGGGTGCCGTCGCCAAGGGCGGGGCGATCTTCTTCCTGGGCTGCGACGTGTCGCCGGGCCTTGTCGGCGTGGGCTACATCGTCGGGCTGAACATCGCGGTGCTGATGTTCCTGGGCGGGTTCATCGGCTGGCTCGTCGGCATCCCCCTGCTGGGGCGGGCGGCCGAGTTCCCGCATCCCGTGGACGGGGCGTGGGAGCTGTGGAGCACCCAGATCCGCTACCTGGGCGTCGGCACCATGGCGGTCGGCGGCATCTGGAGCATCTGGCACGTGCGCGGCGGCCTGGTGCAGGCGGTCAAGGAGCTCACGGGCCGCGGCGACGCCGGCAAGGGCCAAGACGCCGCAGACATCACCGAGCGCAACCTCGCCGGCCAGACCATCATCGGCGTCTCGGCGGTCGCCGTCGCGGTGACGGCCTGGATCTACCACCACCTCACGGGATCCATCGGTCTGACGGTGTTCACCACCGTGATCATGATCGTGATGTCGTTCTTCTTCACCGCGGTCGCCAGCTACATCGTCGGGCTCGTCGGCAACTCCAACTCCCCCGTGTCCGGGATGACCATCACCGCCGTCCTGTTCACCGGGGCGATGATGATCGCGTTCGGGTTCACCGGCGAGGCGGGCATGCTCGCCACGCTGGGCGTCGCCGGGGTCGTCTGCTGCGCCGCCTGCACCTCGGGCGACGTGTGCAACGACCTGAAGACCGGCGCCCTCATCGGCGCTTCGCCCAGACAGCAGCAGATCATGCAGGTGGCCGCGGTGATGACCGCCTCTTTCGTGATGGCCCCGGTCCTCGTGCTCCTGCACAAGCACACCCCCGGTGGCATCGGCGGCCGGGAGCTGTCCGCCCCGCAGGCGACGCTGTTCGCCAAGCTCGCCCAGGGCTTCTTTGGCAAAGGCGAGCTGCCCCGCGACATGGTCTACATGGGCGCTGCCCTTGGCGGAGTCGTGCTGGTCATCGACGCGTTCCTTGCAAGGGCGAAGTCCACGTTCCGTCTGTACATCATGCCGGTCGCCGTCGGGATCTACCTGCCCCTGGGGCTTTCCGTGCCGATGATCATCGGCGCGCTCATCCAAAAGGCGGTACGCCGAGCGTCCTCGGACGAGGCGGCCTCCGATGAGAACGTGACCCGCGGCGTGCTCGTCGCCTCGGGCGTGATCGCCGGCGAGGCGCTGATGGGCATCGGCCTGGTCTGCCTGATCGCGCTTGGCGTTGATCAGATGGGCATCCGCACGGGCTTGGACGCCTTCCGCGCCTCGGAGGTCGCGATCGTCACGCCCGTGCTGTTCGCAGGCGTCATCTGGCTCTTCTACCACTGGTCGTTCAAGCGCTGACCCATCCAAGGGGCCCCTCCATGACCGTCAAGTCCACCCCTCGCGTCGCCGTCTGCGGCGCCGGCTACTGGGGCAAGAACCTCGTCCGGAACTTCCACAGCCTCGAGGCGCTGGAGCTCGTGGTCGACCCCTCGCAGCCCATCCGCGACATGGTGCAGAGCAAGTACCCGGGCGTGCGCACCACCTCGTCCTACGACGAGGCGCTCGCCGATCCCGCCGTGGACGCGGTGGTGCTCGCCACCCCCGCCGAGACCCATCACGGGCTGGCCATGCGGGCGCTGCGAGCCGGCAAGGACGCCTTCGTCGAGAAGCCGCTGGCCCTGACGGTCGCCGACGGCGAGGACCTGGTGAACACCGCCGACGAGCTCGGCCGGATCCTCATGGTCGGGCACATCCTCGACTACCACCCGGCGGTCGAGCGGCTGCTCGAGCTGGTGGGCGCCGGCGAGCTCGGCAAGGTGCAGTACGTCTACTCCAACCGCCTGAACCTCGGGAAGGTGCGGCGCGAGGAGAACGTCATCTGGTCGTTCGCGCCCCACGACATCTCGCTCATCAACGCCATCACCAACGCCCTGCCGGAGCGGGTGGTCGCCAGCGGCGGCAACTACCTGCAGCCGCACATCGCCGACGCCACCGTCACTCAGCTCGCCTACCCCGGCGGCGTGCGGGCGCACATCTTCGTGTCCTGGCTGCACCCGGTGAAGGAGCAGCGCCTGGTCGTCGTCGGCTCACGCGCCATGGCGGTCTTCGACGACCGGCAGCCGTCCGAGGACAAGCTGGTCATGTACGACCACGCCATCGAGTGGATCGATCACCAGCCCATCCCCAGGCCTGCCGACGCCCGCTCCGTCGAGATCGCCAGCTCGGAGCCCATGCGCGCCGAGTGCCAGGACTTCCTCGACCGCATCGCCGACCGGGGCAAGCCCCGCAGCGACGGGGCCAACGGCCTACGCGTGCTTCGGGTCCTCGCCGCGGCCCAGGCGTCGCTCGAGCAGGGCGGGATCCCCATCGATCCCCGCGCCCCCACCCCCAAGAGCCGGACCACCACCGACGGCGGCCCCACCAAGTGGTGGGCCCACGACACGGCCAGCGTCGACAAGGGCGCCCAGCTCGGAGAGGGCACCAAGGTCTGGCACCACGCCCACGTGATGGGCGAGGCGGTCACCGGCGCCAACTGCGTGCTCGGCCAGAACGTCTTCGTCGCCAACAACGTCACGCTGGGCGACAACGTCAAGGTCCAGAACAACGTGTCGATCTACGAGGGCGTGACCCTCGCCGACGACGTCTTCTGCGGCCCGTCGATGGTCTTCACCAACGACCCCACCCCGCGCAGCCACACCCGCAAGGGCCGCGAAGGCTGGCTCGCCACGAACGTCGGGGCCGGCGCGAGCCTCGGCGCCAACTGCACCATCGTGTGCGGAAACGACATCGGCGCCCACGCCTTCATCGGCGCCGGCTCCGTCGTCACCAAGCCCATCCCCGCCTACGCCCTCGCCTACGGCAACCCCGCCCGCCTCGCCGCCTGGCGCTGCCAATGCGGCGAGTCCAACCTCCCCTTCGAGTCGCTTTCAGAGGGCTCGGAGCAAGGCATCGCCTGCCCCTCCTGCGAGGTCACGTACGACCGCACGGGGACATCGGTCACCCCGGCCTGACCTCTTGCCCACCCGTGTCCGAGTGACTATCATGTACACACATGAGTGACGAAACGGTACACGGGTGACACCATGAAGTTCGCGAGCGTGCGGGACCTGCGGAGCCGGCCCAGTGAGGTCTGGGAGAGCTTGGCGGAGGACGAGGTCGTCGTGACCTCCAACGGCAAGCCCATCGCGCTAATGACCCGAATCGAAGAGCACGACGACATCGAAGCGCTCCTGCGTGAGATCCGCCTGGGGCGCACCCGAAACGTCTGGAAGCGCCTACAGGATCAAGCGGCTGCGACCGCGGGCGAGGTAGCCGACGAAGAGATTGGGGCCTTGGTGGACGAGGTGAGATCAGCCCCCCGTCAAAGGTGATCCGCCTCGTCCTCGACACGAACGTCATCGTGTCCGCCCTGCTCCGCCCAGCCGGTCCGCCGGGGCGCGTCATGGACTTGGCGCTGTCCGGAGCGGCCGAGGTGCTCGTCGACCCGCGCATCCTCGGGGAGTACCGGGAGGTCCTGGCTCGGCCGAGGCTCGGGCTCGACGTCGGCTTGGTCTCCGAGTTCGTATCGCTGTTGGAGTTGGTCGCGACTGCCGTGGTGGCTCGCCCGTTCGACGGGGACCTACCCGACGAAGGGGACCGCCCCTTCATCGAGGTCGCCCGCTCCGGACGGGCGAGCGCGCTCATCACCGGGAATCGGCGTCACTTCCCGGACGACTCGGTCGCCCCGACGATTGTGCTGAGCCCGGCCGAGGCCCTGGGCTGGTGGCCCGCTGAGCGCTAGGGACGTCAGGAAACCCCAGTCGCCCAAGGCAACAACACCGCAGCGGTGCCGAGGCTGATGATCTTCAGCGGCAACCCAAACCGCAGAAACTCACTCGCCTTGTACGGCGCAGCGCTCGCGACCATCGCGTTGGTCTGGTACCCCGACGGCGTCAGGAAGCTCCAGGCGGCGCCGATGGCGACGGCGTAAGCCGCGGCGTGCAAGGGCAGGGAGCTCGCCAGGGCGAGGCCGGCGGCGATGGGGAACATCAGGGCGGCCACGGCGGCCTTGTGGATGAGCTCGGTCAGCACGGCCGAGGCGACGAGGATGGCCAGCAGGGTCGCCGTGGGGGCGGCGCCTGCGCCATGGGTGAACGTGGCGAGCCCGCGGGCGAGGAGCTCGCCGGCGCCCGAGTCGACGAAGGCGTTTCCGAGGCCGATGGAGGCGCCGATCAGGATGAGGATCGGCAGGCGCAGGCCCCGCCACAGGACCGCCCCCCGCAGGTGGCCGCTGACGATCAGGACGAGGACTCCGGCGACCGCGGCCCGGACCAGAGGGAGGACCCCCACCGCCGCCGCCGCGACAACCGCGAGCAGCGTCAGGGCGGGGATCCAGTCCCGACCCGGCGGCGGCGGGGCACCCGGGCCGTTGGCGTCGACCCGGCCCGCCGAGGTCGCCAGGTAGAAGTCCCGGCTGTACTTCCACCGGGACAGGAAGTCGTCGCCCGTGGCCAGGACCAGGGTGTCTCCTGGGTGGACGACGATGTCGCCGATGCGGCCGATGAGCCGCTCGCCGTGACGGTGCACTGCGAGGATCGCTGCGTCGTACCGGCTGCGGAAACCCGCCTCCCGGATGTTGCGGCCGATGAGCGGCGAGGCCGGCGAGATCACCGCCTCGACCAGCTGGGTGCCGAACATCGTGGCGCCGCCATCCTCCAACGCCGTCAGAGCCCCGTCCGCCGCGAGCCCCGCGATGGCGTCGAGCTGGCCTGCGAACACCAGCACGTCGCCGCCGCGCAGCGCGTACTGGGGGGCGACCGGCGAGGTGAGCTCCCCGTCCCGCTCCACCCCGACCACGAACAGGCCGTCGAGATGCCGAAGCGACTCCACCAGGGCCCCGTCGTGACGACCGGCCGGGGCGACCCGCAGGCCTGCCACGTACTCGCGCGGGTTCTGATCCACCCGCGACACCGGGTCCGGCCGATCCGGGAGCAGCCGGGGCGCGGCGAACGAGCAGTAGGCCACACCGATGAGGGTGACCGGGCCTGCGACCGCGATCAGCTCGAAGACCCCCAAGCCCCCGTCGCCCGCGTCCAGCAACATGCCGTGGACCACCAGGTTGCTCGACGTGCCCACCAGCGTGCACGCCCCACCGAGGATGCTGGCGAACGACAGGGGCATCAGCAGGCGGGCAGGGGAAGCGTCCCGCTCCCGCGCCCACCGGCGCACGGCCGGGATCAGCACGGCGACCACCGGCGTGTTCGGCACCAGCGACGACACGGCGGCCACCGGCAGGAGCCCGGCGGACAGCGCCCGCGCTCCCAGCCAGCGCAGGGCCGACGTGCGCTCGAACGCCATGGCGATGGCCATGAAGGCGCCGACCACCAGGACGGCGGGACTGGCCATGCCTGCGAAGGCGCGGGCGGGCGTGACGAGCCCGAACACGGTGAGCGAGCCCACGGCCAGGAGCATGAGCTTGGCCGGCTCCCCCCAGTCCCGAACCATGGCGAAGACGGTCCCCACCACGACCAGGGCCGTGATCCAGGCTTGCCAGGGGACGCCGAGAGGCATCTAGGCTCAGACTGCGCCAGCGGGAGCGAGGTAACCCGCCCCCTCGAGGTACAGCAGCACCTCGTTGGCCGCCTCTTCCGGGGTCAGCGCCTGGGTGTCGAGCACGATCTCCGCGTCATCGGGCGCCTCGTACGGATCCGAGATCCCGGTGAAGGACTCGATGAGACCTGCCCGCGCCTTGGCGTACAGGCCCTTGCGGTCCCGCCGCTCACAGACGTCCAGCGGGGTGGCGACGTGCACCAGGGTGAAGCCGCCGCCGGGCGACACCGCCGCCCGCACCTGCTTGCGCACCGCGTCGTAGGGCGCGATGGGGGCGCAGATCGCGACTCCACCGTTCTTCGTGATCTCCGACGCCACGAACCCGATCCGACACACGTTGAGGTCGCGGTGCTCCTTGGAAAACCCGAGCTCGCTCGACAGGTTCTGCCGCACGATGTCGCCGTCGAGCAGGGTCACGGGCCGTCCACCACGCTCGAGGAGCATGGTCAGCAGCACGTTGGCGACCGTCGACTTGCCGGCGCCCGACAGTCCCGTGAAGAACACGGTGAACCCCTGGCGCGACGGCGGCGGGTTCACGCGCTCGAGCTCGCGGGCCACCTCGGGGAACGGCGCGTCCTGTGTACCTGCGGCCTCCGGCAGCGAGGCACCGTCGATGACCTCGATCCCCACCTCCTCGGCGTGCCGATCAAGCAGGGCCCGGCTCTCGCCGCCGTCGTTGGCGTCATGCAGCAGGTGCGAGCAGCCGAAGTTGCGCGCCACGATCGCCCGGAGCAGCGCCTCCCGGGCCGGGTCCTGGCGCGCCAGGTGGGGCAGCAGGGCCAGGTGGGTGGTCGCCCCGACATACCGGCCGAACACCGCCCGCAGCGCCCGGACCTGGGCGTAGTGGTGAAGGTCGGCCGTGTCGCGTCCGCCCACCGGGGCGTGCAGCAGCAGGTTCGCCCGCGCCTGCCTCGCCGCGGCGGTGGTCAGCGCATGGACGCGCGGCCCGATCACGCCCTGCGGGTGATACGCCACGGTCCGCAGCCAGCCCCGCATCGACAGCACCGCCCGGAGCTCTTGGACCGTGGGCCTCAGCGTGCGGAAGTCGTAGTGGACCGGCCGAGCCAGGGCCTCGAGCGGACCCCCGAGGAACCAGGCGCCTGCCTCGTCCCAGGCCTCCGACACGGTGAGCGCGGCGAGCATCACCCCCTCCCGATCGCGCAGGGCGACGCGGTCGCCGGCCGACACCTGGCCGGCCAGCTCGGCGGAACACTGCAGCGTGATGGGGCTCGGCCACGGCAGCCCCCCGGGCAGCCGCCCGACCTCGCGCACCGAGTCCGCCTCCGCCCGGGTCATGAACCCCTTCAAGGGCGAGTAGGCCCCAATGACGATCATCTCGGCGTCGGACGCGGCCGTGCCGTGGAGCGTGAGCGAGGGCCATCCCCGGGAGGCGGCCCGCAGCACGGCGGCCCGCTCGGACCCGACGATCACCTCGGCCAGCGGGCCCCCGTACGCCTTTCGCAAGTGGGATGCCATGGCTAGTCCACGAAGGCGGTGATGAGGTCGCAGACCCGCTCGGACTCGTCCTGGGTGAGGTCCGGGAACATCGGCAGCGCCAGCGTCTCCGCCGCGGCGAGCTCCGAGTGGGGCAGATCGCCGGCGGAGTAGCCGAGCTCGGCGAAGCACTCCTGCACGTGCAGCGGCACCGGGTAGTAGATCGCGTTCCCGACGCCCTGCTCCGTCAAGTGGGCCTGCAGCGCGTCACGACGCCCGCCGTGCACCCGGATGCAGTACTGGTGGAACACGTGCCGCTCCTGCACCACCTGGGGCGCCGACACGCCCTCGAGGGCCGCGAGCCTCTCCGCATAGCGGGCAGCCGCCGCCTGACGCGCGGCGATGGCCCCGTCGAGGCGCGGCAGCTTCACCCGCAGCAGGGCCGCCTGCAGCGAGTCCAGGCGGAAGTTCCCGCCCACCTGGCGGTGGTAGTACTTGGGCTTGCCGCCGTGGACCCGCAGGATCCGCAGCCGCTCAGCCAGGGCCTCGTCCTGGCAGGTCACCAGGCCACCGTCTCCCAGCGCGCCCAGGTTCTTGCTGGGGAAGAAGCTGAAGCAGCCGATGGTGCCCAGCGCGCCCGCGCGCTCGCCGCCGTGCTCAGCCCCGATGGCCTGGGCGGCGTCCTCGACGATGGGCACGCCGTCGGCGGCGGCGGTCAGGGCGGTCATGTCGGCGCACTGTCCGTACAGGTGTACGGCGACGATGGCCTTGGTCTTGTCCGTCCGGGCGGCGGCCACGGCGGCCGGGTCCATGTTGAAGGTCACCGGATCGATGTCCACGAACACGGGCCGCGCGCCGGTGCGCCAGATGGTCCCGGCCGTGGCGAAGAACGTGTACGCCGGGCAGATCACCTCGTCGCCTGCGCCCACGTCGAGGGCCATGAGCGCCACGAGCAGGGCGTCGGTCCCCGAGCTGACCCCGATGGCGTGGTCCACGCCCATGTACTGCGCGCACTCGGCCTCGAGCCCCTGCACCTCGGGCCCCAGGATGTAGCGGCCGCTGCGGATCACCCGCTCGGCGGTGGCCACCAGCTCGTCGAGCAGGGCTTCGTCACGGGTCAGGTCAAGCAGCGGGATGGGCGTGGGCATAGCGCTTTCCATGGGCTGGAGGATGTCCGGGCGTTGTCACTCAGACGGCGTAGCGTCCGCCGTGTTGCCGTGGCGGCCCCAATCGAGGATGCAGTCGTTGCCTTCTGGCTCTTCGGCGCACTCTGCCGGGTCGGCCGGCCCCTCGTCCACCCCGGGCGATCCGACGTTGAGCCGGTAGTCCCCGTCCCTGGGGCGGATGAAGCTCGGAACGTCGCGGAGGATCTCCCCCACGGTCTCCACGTTCTGCACCTCGGGGTGACCGTCCGCGGGCTCGGCGATGAGGGAGTCCTGCAGCACCCCCGTGCCGCCAAGCTCGGCGTACACGCGAGGCGAGTCGTGCAGGATGGCCCAGCGCACGTCGAACTGGCCGCCGACCCGTGCGCCCACGGAGGAGCCCCGGTTCGCCGGCGACGAGATCTCGTTGAGCGTGGCGAGCCGGACCGAGGCATTGGACTGGCTGTCCACGGCGATCCCATCGGCGATGCGCAGGCCGATGACCTCGTAGATGAGCACGTGTTCGGCGTTGATGCCCGAGGCCTCGAGATCGATCCCGACGGCTGCGTCGGTGCCGAACAGCACCCCGATGTCGAGCCCATTGATGCGGACTCCGTTGCTCCGCACGACCCGCAGCGCCGAGACCCGCCCCGCCGGCTGCGACCCGGGGCCGCCGACTCCGGCCGGTCCGTTGGCGCCGCCGAACAGGTTGTTCACCTCATTGTCGTCCAGCTGGGCGCCGGGGCTGTTGCTCAGGACGATGGCGTCCACGCCGCCGCCACGCCCGCCAAGGCCGCCCGCCGCGCCCGGCGCGCCGTCTCCGGGTCGGGGGAACGTGACCGAGTTGCCGCGGACGATGGCGCCGCCGCAGCCGTCGACCCGGATCCCCACCACCGACGGCGCCGCGCCGCCCGTGCCGCCCTCGCCCGCCTCGGCACCCGGTGGGCCCAGGGTGTTGCGCAGGGAGTTGTCGGCGACGGTCACGCCCGGGCAGTCCATGACGATGATCCGGCCTGGCGAGGGTGCGAAGGCGGTGAACGACAGGCTCAGCTCGAGCCCCTCGACGTCGCGGCAGCCCACGGGATCGCCGCCCCCCTCGGGCAGCCGGCCGATGACCAGCGGCAGCGGCTCGCTCACGTCGCCCTCGCCGTAGAACAGGGTCTCGTCGACGTCCAGCGACCGCAGATCGTCCGACCACACGGCGATCTTGCCGCCGGCCAGGCCGCCCGGTGCGTCGCCTCCGCCGTCGCCGGGCGCACCCGGTGACAGCTCCCGCACGCTGACCTCTCGCAGCCGGGTCGCACCCCCCTCGAGCCGCAACCCGATGGCCGAGCCGCCGTTGCCGCCGGTGACCCCGGCGTCATCGAAGGTGATCCCCCGGCCGCCCGAGACCCGCTCCACGAGCACGCTGTCGATGGTCAGGTCGTCCGCCCCGGCCGCCCAGATGCCGACGCCGTCGCCGCCGGCGACTCCCGCCAGGTCGCGGATGATGAGGTCGCTTAGGGTCGCGCCCGCGACTCCCTCCAGGAACACCCCGACCGCGCCCCCGGTCAGCGTGAGGCCGTCGACGGACACCCCCTCGCTGGCCACCGACAGCACGCGCCCCGACGCCCCGGCGCCCCGCAGCGTCGAGTCCGAAGCCTCGGCTGCCCGCAGGGTCAGCCCCGGTCGATTGAGCGTGATCCCGCCTGGGTGATGGCCGTCCAGCAGGTGGAGCACCGCGTCGCCCTGTTCGGGCAGCGACGCCAGCGCCTGGGCGACGCTGCCGAAGGGACACTCGAGGCTGCCGTTGGCGTCTTCGCGCGGCTCGCCCGGCGTGACCCAGCGGTTGGCCGCGCCCAGCTCGTCGGCCAGGCGGCCGCAGGGGATCAGCTCCTCCCCCTCCCCTTCTCCCTCGCCCTCCCCGTCGACGACCGGCTCGCCCTCACCCTCGCCGCCGGGCGGCTCGCCCTCGCCCTCACCCTCGACCGGGGCCTCGCCCTCACCCTCCCCTTCACCCTCGCCATCCGGAGGCGCCTCGCTTTCGCCACCCTGCTCGTCGCTCCCTTCGCCCTCGCCCTCGCCGCCGGGATCCGCGGCCTCGTGTCCCGCGGGCGCCCGCAGCTGTTCGGTGTTCAGGAGGCATCCGGCCGCGAGGACAGCGGCCGTGGTCAGGATGATTGCGCGCACGTGCGGGCGGAGAGTACCCCTACTGGGCCGCGAGCGCTTCCTTCACCCGTCTCTTGAGCGCCTCGGGCGTGTAGTCCTCGCTCGGGACCTCGATCCCGTTGAGGTACAGCGTAGGGGTCGCCTGCACGCCTGCCTTGTCGCCCTCCTCCAGGTCGGCGATCACCAGCGCCTTGGCGGCGTTCCAGTCCGCCTCACTGACCTTCGCGGCGTCGATCCCCAGGTCCCGGAGGAACCCGGTGAGGCGCCCCTGGGACAGGTCGGCCTGACCGTCGAACATCTTGTCGTGCATGTCCCAGAACTTGCCCCGCTTATGGGCGATCTGGCCGGCGGCGGCTGCGTTTGCGGCGTGCTGGTGGAAGGGGAGCGGGTAGTTCTTGAACACCAGCGCCACCTTCTTGGGGAAGGCCTTGAGGACCGCGTAGACGGCCGGACGGACCCGGCTGCAGTGGGGGCACTCGAAATCCGAGAACTCGACGATCTTCACCGGCGCGTCGGCGGGCCCGCGCAGCGGCCGGCCCGTGATGTCGAACTCCCGGGGCTTCGACGACCGCTCCAGCTGGCGGATCATGGCGTCGACCACCTCGCCGTAGATCAGGCCCTTGCGGATGCTGCTGGCCGCCAGGCTGGCCAAGCTGATCGCCGAGCTGCACACGTCGTCGCGGGACAGGCACTTGGCCAGCGACATCGCCGCCCCGCAGGGGCACATCTCGCCCCCGGTCACCTTGTCGAACAGCGCCCGCTCGTCTGCGTCCATGTCGGACAGGTCCACCGGCCCCGCCCCGGACGCCGGGCTCGGCAGCAGGCAGGCGCCCAGGACCAGGGCGGTGAGCAATCGTGTGGCGGTCATCAACGTCCCTCGCGGCCACGGTCCGGCAGGCCGATCTCGTACTTTCGGATGAGGCGGTAGATGTGGCGGCGATCCAGGCCGGCCTCGCGGGCGGCGGCCGAGATGTTCATGCCGTGCTTGTGCAGGAGCTCGACCACGTATTCGCGCTCGAAGCTCGACAGCAGCAGCTCCTTGGCGTCCTTGAACGGCATGCGCAGGCGCGCTGTGTCGCTCATGACGCTGCCGGCGGTGCGATAGCCGCCCTTGCCGGTCATGTCCGCCGGCAGATCGGCGACCTGTATCTCGTCGCCGTCGGCGAAGGTGGCGGCCCGCTCCAGCACGTTGCGCAGCTCGCGGACGTTGCCGGGCCAGTCGTGACCCAACAGCACGTCCAGGGCGTCATCGGACATCGAGCGGGCCGTGATCGCGGCGTCGCGATCGGACCGGCGGAGGTCCTCGAGGAAGTGCTCCGAGAGCATCGGGACGTCCTCGACCCGATCCCGCAGGGGCGGCAGCTCGAGCCGGACCTTGGCCAGCCGGAAGTACAGGTCCTGCCGGAAGGAGCCGTCGTCGACCATCGCGCCGAGATCCCGGTTGGTCGCGGCGACCACCCGGACGTCGACCTGGATCGGGCGCTCGCCGCCCACCCGCCGGAACTCGCCGCGCTCGAGCGCGCGCAGGAGCTTGGGCTGCAGGGGCAGGTCCATCTCGCCGAGCTCGTCGAGGAACAGCGTGCCACCGTCGGCCCGCTCGAACACCCCCCGGTGTGTGCGAATTGCGCCGCTGAAGGCGCCCCGCTCGTGGCCGAACAGCTCGCTCTCGAGCAGGTTCTGGGGGAACGCGCTGCAGTCGAAGACCACGAACGCGCCTTCGGATCGCAGGCTGTGATCGTGGAGGGCCCGGGCGACCAGCTCCTTGCCAGTCCCGGTCTCGCCCTCGACCACGAGCGACAGCTCTGAAGGCGCCAGCTTGGCGAGCAGGGCGTAGATCTCCCGCATGCGCCGGGACTTGCCGAGGATCTCGCCGAAGCGGCCCTCCTCGGTCGGCTCGATCCGCACCTCCTCGGACATCGGTTGGAACCGGATGGCCGTCTCGCCGGCCATGAACTCGATCCCGGGCTCGAGCCACACCTGCAGGACCTGCAGGTCTCGGGCAAAGGTGCCGTTTGTGCTGTCGCGATCGACCAGCAGGTAGCGGTCGCCGATCTGTCGGATCTCACAGTGCACGCGGCTGACCGTCGGATCGTCGAGGACCAGGTCGCACCGGCTCGAGGCGCCGATCCGAATGATGGGCTTGTCGACGCTGACGCGGGCGCCCTTGTTGGTGCCGGCGGTGACCTGCAGGACGCATCGCCGGAGGCGCAGCCTCGCCCCCCCGGGATCCTGCACGAGCAGGGTCCGGTTCTCGTCCTGGGAGAGTTCCTCGAAGGGGTCGCCTGACATGAAGGAGGCGCAGTATAGAAGCGGCCCCCGGGGGGGGGCAACCGCCCCTTCTTTCGGCCCTGTGCGGACGGGGGGGTGATTGACGCTCTCGTCAGACCCGTGCTAGCTACGCCGTCGGGTACTCCGCGTTCAGAGACGAGTCCAATCCTGCGCATCCAACCCCTGCTCTTCCTCTCCGTGCTTGCCGTCATCGCGCCTCGCAGCGCGCAGGCGCAGGACCCCCAGACCATGGTGGTCCAGTTCCGGGACACGTTGAACCAGGCCAAGATCAGCCTGATCGACATCCAGGGAAAGAAGGGCGCCGAGAAGACCAACGCCAAGCGCGAAGTCCTCGGGCTGTTGTCGAAGGCGTGGATCCTGCTCCAGCGCATCCCCAGCGGTGTGCAGGAGGGCGAACAGCTCGGTGAGGACAAGCGGTTCGTCGAGGACAACCTCAAGGACCTGGGCACTGATCCACGCATCAAGCGAATAAAAGACGCCACGTTGCTGTCAGGTATTCAGGTCTTCCGCGCGGGCAACCTGTCCGAGGCGCTGATGAAGTTTGAAGAGCTGCGCATGATGGACCCGACGGACCCGGCGATCTCGTTCATGGTCCGGCACATCAACCGCAAGCTCGATGAGGAGAGCGAGTGACCAACCGTCGGATCGAAGCGACTCGTGTGATTTGGGCGCTGGCAGCGGTGCTGCTGATCGGCGCCTGCGGCACCACCCGTATCGTCGGGCGGGTCGTCGACGACGAGAAGAAGCCGGTGCAGGCGGCGTCGGTCGAGACCGACCCTCCCTCCGACTTCATCGTCACCAACCACTTCGGCTACTTCATCATCGACCGCCAGCTCGATGTGACGAACACCATTCAGCCGCTCAAGCCAGGCAACTACAAAGTCATCATCAAGAAGCTCGGCTACAAGCGGAAGACCATCCCGGGGGTGGAGATCGAGGACGGGGCCGAGTTCACGCTCGGCGACGTGGTCCTCGCACGGAAGAGGATCGACATGGGCGATCTCGACGGCATCGACGCCCTCGAGGACGGCGGCCCGCGCATCGATCAGCTTCCCCCGCCGGTCATGGGTGAGTAGTCCGGTCCAGCACACCTTCCATGAGTCCCCTGCGATGAACCTGCTCCGTACGATCGCCCCGGCCCTGCTTGCCGGGGCGCTTGTCGTCGTCGGCTGCTCCGACGACGAGTTCGAATTCCCGGTCGAGGTCGAAGTCCGCGCTGGCAGCGGCGGCGGCGTCGCCGGCGCGACGCTCAAGATGGGCGCGGCCGAGGGCGAGAAGATCGAGATCGGCCGCACCGGCGCCGATGGCCGCTTCACCGGCGTGTTCAAGGGCGTCGCCGGCGAAGAGGCCGTCCTCGAGGTGGTGCCGCCGGACGACTACAAGCTCGGCGCGGATGGCGGCCAGTTCAAGGTCCAGCTCGGCACGACGGAGACGGACGACGGAGTCGCCCCCCAGACCCTGGCGTTCCAGGCGGCGCTGGTCCCGACCACCCTCGAGTATGTCGTGCTCGTCACGAGCCCGGGCAAGTTCCGGCCCATCCGGTTGGGTGAGGACCAGGTCGCACGCACCTCCTCGCGGGGCGCGGCGGCGGTCCACCTGAGGGCAAAGCCCGGCGACGAGGTCACGATCAAGGTCGAGCCCCGTGCGCGGGAGAAGCAGCTCGGCAAGACCTTCACCGTCACCGAGGCCGACCGCATCCTGCAGGTGTCCGCCGACGACACCATGGAGGAGACGGCCGCGGAGAAGGAGACGCGCGAGGGGCGCCCGCCGAGGGCCGCGGGCGGCGGCGGCGGTGGCCGCGGTGGCGGTGACGGCGATGACGGCTACGACGACGACGGCGGCGGCAGAGACGACGTCGACCCCCTCGACATCGCGACCGGAGACGGCGGTGGCGAGCCGAGCAAGGACGACAAGGCCGCCGCCAAGGAGGCGAGCAAAGCCGCAGGCAAGGCCGCCAAGGTAGCCAAGGCCGCGGCCAAGGCCGCCGGTGCCTCCTCCAAGAAGGTCGCCAAGGTCATGAAGAAGTTCCCGGGCGCCCAGGAGGTCGGGGACGCCAGCGCCGGCGCATCGGCCGCCAAGGAGGCTGCCAACCGAGCCGGCGACGCCGCCAAGGCCGCGTCCGCCGCTGCCAAGGCGGCCGACCGGATGGGCGCCGAGGACGCCCAGCGCGACGCCGAGGACAGCCAGCGCGCCGCCGAGGAGGAGGCCTCCCGCGTCGCGGCGCTGGTCGACGACGCCAAGCGCCGGCTGTCCGAGGAGGCCGACGCTCTGAGGGAGGAGGCGGCCCAGGCCAAGGAGCAGCTCGGCGACGACCGCGTGGCGTGGGCGGCCGACGCCCAGGCGGCGGTCGACGGGGCGCTGTCCGCAGCGGCCGAGGCCAAGTCGATCGCCAGCGACGCCAAGAAGCTCGCCAAGAAGGCCAAGAAGGAGAAGAAGGCGGCCTCCAAGGCGGCCAAGATGGCGGCCAAGGCCTACAAGGCCGCGAGCAAGGCGGCGGCACGCATCAAGAAGCTTCCGGGCAAGGCCAAGAAGGCCGGCGTGGGCGGCGGCGACGCCATCATCAGCAAGGCCCAGGACGGTCAGAGGGCCGCCGAGGACGCCCTCGCCGACGCCAAGGCGGCGCTCGCCGACGTGGAGCGGGCCTCCGAGGCCGACTCCGGGGGTGCGCCCGTCGGCGACGGGGGAGGCAAGGAGGTCGCGTCCGTGGGCGCGGGCACCGCCGACGACATCATCGACGGCAGGCCGAAGAAGTGCCCCAAGGGCAAGAAGCGGAACAAGAAGGGCAAGTGCGTGAAGAGGCCGGCCGCCGCGGCAGCGGCCGCCGGCCCAGCCGAGGACGAGGTGGAGTGCACCCTCGACGCCGTCACCGAGGGCCTCGAAGCCGGCGACATGGCGCCCGCGCTCCTCAAGTCCTGCTTGAAGGTCAAGGGCGTCACCGACGCCCCGGACATCTGCCTGAAGATCGCCAAGTACTGGTTCAGCAAGCGCAAGTGGAAGAAGCAGGCGAAGGCGCTCGAGTGCGCCACCGGGACCGGCCGCTACAAATACGACCCGAACATCCTGTACAGCCTCATCAAGACCTACCTGAAGCTCGGAAGGTTCAGGAAGGCCGAGGAGCCGTTCGAGCGCTTCCTGTCGCAGAAGCAGCGCCTGCCGGCCTCCCAGCGAAAGGCCAAGGTCTGCGAGATGTACTCGCTGTTCGCGCAGACCAAGGAGCAGATCTTCTACAAGGAGCAGGAGGAGGATCCCGAGGCGGACAACCTGCCGCTCCTCGAAAAGGCCATCGACTACTGGCAGCGCTACCAGAGCTATTGCAGCGCCGATCCCAAGTCGAAGAAGGCCATCAACGCCCTGAAGAAGATGAAGGAGGAGCTGGTCCAGTGAGGATCGTCCTCCTCGCGGCGCTGCTCGCCCTGCCGGGCTGCAAGAGCAAGGCTGGCGCGACGGCCAAGCCCGACGCCGACGGAAAGACCCCGCCGGCGGCCGCGCCGCCCGCCGAGGAGTACAAGGCGGAGGCCGAGCACATCCGCTCGGGCTGGATCGCCACGATCCACAAGACCCCCAAGGCGTTCCAGGACCTCGCCAAGACGTCTGGGGGCTGGGCCAAGTTCTTCAAGGGTGAGCTGAGGGCCTCCATCGAGAGCTTCCGCGACTCCATGGAGGAGGCCGAGGACGACGACCCGGTCATGGCCTCGCTGCGGGTCGGGCTGGGCCGGACGCTGCTCGAGGCCGGGGCCCTGCTCCGCTCCAACGGCGACCTGCACATCCGCCTGCTCAAGGAGTACTTCGACACCCGCGCCAAGCGGCGCCCGCCGGGCGCCGGGGTCAAGCCGTCCGAGCGGCTGTTCCACGGCATCGCCTACATCCTGTCCGGCGACAAGGCGGGCGGCCTCGCCCACCTCGACGCCGTGATCGCCAAGGGCGAGGAGGCCAAGCCGTGGCTGGGCCAGGCGCTGGCGTGGAAGGGGTTCGCGGACAAGGACCGAAAGGAGTCGTGGCGCCTGGCCAAGGGGCAGGGTCCCGAGGCCGCCGACTGGGTGCTGTACCTGAAGTGCCGCGCCGGCATCGAGGGCGATCTGCCCGCGGGCGGATCGCCCATGCGGGACCGGCTCAAGGCGTCGACGCTGGCGTGCATGGGCAAGGCTGACGAGGCGATCAAGGCCGCGTCGGGCGTGGCCCCCAAGGCCCCCGACCAGTCCGACTCGATCCCCGCCCTGTCCGGCGACGACAAGGCCGGCGAGGTCGAACTTCGGTACTTCTCGCCGGTGATCCTGTCCGAGCTTGGCCGCGCCTGGCTCCTCCAGGCCGACAAGACCCTCGAGGAGATGGTCGGGTGCCCGGCCTACTGGCGCGGTCGGGTCAAGCAGGCCCTGGGCGACGGCAAGGCGGCTGCGGCGGCCTATCGGGCCATCGGGGACCAGGCGCCGGAGCTGGACTTCGCCTGCACCTTGTTCTCCGAGTACCAGGACCGCACGGACCTGCGCTTCGACGGCGGGCGCCGGGCGGATGCCCTCGAGGGCAAGCCGGCCGCCGGCAAGATCGACGACAAGCGCCTCATCCGCCGTGCGTGGCGGCTGGCGCCGACGGTCAAGGCCGACAGCGGCGCCAAGGTCCTCGAGATGCTGGCCGACATCCCGGAGGACGACGACGACCTGTCCACGCCGCTGGAGCGGGCTCTGTCCGAGGACGGCACGCCGGACGGTCGCAGCCTCGCCATCAAGGTCCGGGCGCTGCAGCTGTACAGCAACGGCGTCCTGCGCGCGAAGGCTCGGGTGGCCGCCACCGTCGGCGAGCACCCCCTTGCGCTCAAGCTCCTCCAAGCGACCCACGACAACCAGAAGACCGACCGCATCTCGCCGGTGAACCGGCCCGGATACCTGCTGGATCTGGGCCTTGCGCTGTGGAACGTGAAGCAGCGCAGGCCGGCGGTCGTCTACATGCAGGAGCTCTCGGGGCGGTTCCCGGAGCTATGGCAGAATGTCGAGTTCATGAATCGGGTGGATGCGATCTTCGCCGTCGGCGGCGGCGACGCCCCCGTGCAGGGCCAGTGAACATGTTGAACCTCTTGTCGAAGCGCCGTCTCCTTCTAGCAGCGGCGCTCACGCTCCCGGCCATTGCGGTCACGCTCCCGGCGGCGGTCGCCTCCGCAGGCGAACCGTTGAAGTACGCCGAGGAGCAGATGCCCAACAGCCTCAACCCGTTCTTTGCCGAGAACATGATGGCGGAGCGGCTCCTCGAGCTCGTCTTCGACAACCTGGTCGGGGAGAACAAGTACGGGAAGAAGGAAGGCCGGCTCGCCAAGTCCTGGACGGTCTCCAAAGACAAGATGTCGATCACCTTCGAGCTGCGGAAGGGCGTGACCTGGCACGACGGCAAGCCCTTCACCTCCGACGACGTGGTGTTCACCATCAACGCCGCCAAGGATCCCAAGACCATCTTCCTCAAGAAGGACGGCTACGGCGCCTTCGACAAGGTCGAGGCCAAGGGCCCGCACAAGGTGAAGTTCACGTTCACGCTGCCCATCGCCGGCCTGCGCTGCTTCACGTTCCACAGCGCAAGGCCCAGATCCAGCAGGTATCCGGGCCGGTTCACCGG
>PVBE012999689.1_pt1 | contig 19523 bp, 14 predicted proteins | sample 1631181 | NCBI WGS metagenome assembly PVBE01 (sample SAMN08397723, study PRJNA350692) | Marine metagenome, whole genome shotgun sequencing project. | isolation source: water | place: Pacific Ocean | collected 2012-04 | reverse complement strand
TCCTCGGCGTCGGTGCCGGCGAAACTGATGTTCAACGTTTCTGCCAGGCGGGGCGCATCTGAGCCGTTGACGAGGACCCCGGCACCAGCGACCAGACCCTGCTCGAGGCGGTCGCGCATGGCGCCGAGCCGCTCTCGCTCGAGCGCGGGATCCTCCTCCAGGCAACGCGAAGCGGCGGCTCCGAGCCCGACGATCCCCGGCACGTTGAGCGTCCCGGAACGCAGGCCTCGCTCGTGCCCCCCGCCGTGCATCAGCGGCTCGCACCGCACCCGCGGCCCACGCCTGCGAACGAACAGCCCTCCCACCCCTTTCGGCCCGTAGATCTTGTGACCCGAGAAGCTCAGCAGATCGATGCACGCTGCCTCGACGTCGATCGACTCCTTGCCGAACGACTGCACCGCGTCCGTGTGAAAGAGCGTGCCCCGTTCGCGGCAGATCCGACCGATGTCGCCGATCGGATGCAGCACACCGATCTCGTTGTTGGCGTGCATCACGGACACGACGAGCGTGTCCTCGCGGATGCACGCGTCGATCTGCGACAGATCGAGCCGCCCGGATTGGTCCACCGAGAGGTAGGTGACTTCGAACCCCTGCTCTTCGAGGTAGCGACAGGGATCGAGCACCGACGGATGCTCCGTTCGCACCGTCACGATGTGGCGCCTGTTCGAGTAGGCAGGGGACGCGGCGATGCCGCGAAGGGCGATGTTGTTCGACTCCGTCGCACCGCTCGTCCAGTAGATCTCCCGCGAATCGGCGTGGATCACGACAGCGACCGACTCGCGCGCGGCGTCGACGGCCGCTGCCGCCGTTCGCCCCAACTCGTGGTGGCGGCTCGCCGCGTTGCCGTAGTGCTGCAGGAAGTACGGTCGCATCGACTCGAACACGTGTACATCCAGCGGCGTCGTCGCGTTGTGATCCAGATAGATCAACTCGGGCACGTCGCCTCCTGTCCTGCGCTGCACCGATGCGCGAGCTCCAGCGCGCCGACCGTGAAGATCAGCGGGTAGAGTTCCTCGGAGTACCACAACCGGGCAAAGTAGAGCCCGATCGGCGCGGCGTCGAACCGAGCGCCTTCCTCCGTCGTGGCGATCAACCACTCGACTCCTCTGCCGACGGCTGCTCGGATCTCGTCCGCGTCGGCGTCTCGTTCGAGCACCCAAGCAGCGAGAGCGTCGACCCCCAGCGCGGTCTCCTCCACCGACGGGACCGCACCGAAACCGCCGTCGGGTTGTTGGCAGCGAAGAAGGAACTCGATGCCTCGCCGTCCCGCGACGACCCAGTCTCCGTCGGCTCGAGAATCGCAGCGAACACGCGCGACCGCGCGCAACACGCGGGACGTCCCGTAGATCGGGTTCTCGTGCGTCGCCTCGTGCTGGTTCCCGAACCACAGGGGAATCCACGCGCCGTCATCCCGCTGATTCGCCAACAGGTATTCGACCATCGACGTGGTCGCCCGATCGATGCGACCACGCAGCCCCGGCAAGTCATCGCGCCAGGCAGCGAACGCCCGCAGCGCGTGGGCGGTGAGGTCCGAGCCACTTCGATCAAACGGTAGCTTGCCCCATCCACGGCAAAACGTCGGCACGCCGCCATCCCGATTCATTAGATCGAGCAACCACGTGATCCCCCTCGCCGCCGCCTCCCTGCCGCTCGACAGATGCCGAAGCGCGAGCAACGCGCCGGCAGTGTCGTCCGCATCCGGAACTCCCCCCGAACGATCGGTCCACGCCCACCCACCTGGATCCGCATGGGTGTAGGGATGTTCGACCTTGAGTTGCTGGTCGAGAAGCCACTCGGTCGTCGGCGTCTTCCGCGCGTCGTCGAGACCTTCGAGCACCTGCACCGACAGCGTCGTAGTCCACGTGTCCAGGTTCGTGTCGATGGGCCAGCTACCGTCGTCGCGCACCGTTTCGGCGAGAAACGAAAGCCCGCGCTCCACGACCGAGTGATGGATGAGCCCCATCGAGATCAGGCTCATAGCAACGAAGCTCGTCAACGGCGCGGCCTCGAGGTAGCCACCCGTCGTCGGCTGGATCTTCCGGAGGGTACTCAAGGTCCCCCACTTCGTGATTCCGCGGGCGAGCCGCGTGATCGGGTTCCAGGTCGGTCGGTGGTGGTGCCGTGCCTGGCCAATCGCGATCAACGCGGGCAGCGCGTAGCTGACCACCCGGAGCCGCAGCATGCGAAACCACGAGTGCGGAAACGCCGCCAGTTCGAAGGGCAACTGCGGAACCATGCGCCACCCGTCCTCGCCGAGCCGTCCGCCCAGGGCGCAGGTCGTGAGGATCGGAACCGAGAACGTCTGGTCCGCGCCGTAGCACGCTCGGATCGCGTCCACGAGTCGACGAGGATGAAGTTCGCCATCACAGACAGCCGTCAACCACTGCTCTGCCCTCGCCATCGCGGCGCGCGTCTCCTCGCCCGGTTGCTCATCGACGCCGAGGCTCACCCAACACAGCGTCGTCGTGCTGATGTTGGACGGACTGCCAACCGTGTCGCCCCACCCGCCGTCCTCGTTCTGGTGTTGGCACAACCACTGCCATCCGGCCGCCGCGAACTTCCGATGCTCCGGGATGTGCGCAGCCGCCATCGCGAACGCCATGGACGCCGTCGCGGTCGAAAGCGCGCTCGAGGACAGCAGCCCCGGACAGGATCCGTTCGCTTGAAACCGCGAGAGGAGCCTCTCGCGCGCGCGGTTCAGGGATTCGGAGGGCACGTCCATGGTGGCGCGGTCACGCACTCAGGTGACCCAGGGCCAGCAGAGCATAGAACGTGTACTCGCTGTCCGTGACATCATCCGCCCAGTGCCCGCAGAATGCCTTCCCCGTCCACAGCGAATCGAGGAAGTCGAGACATGGTTCGCGCACAGCTTCGAAATCCACCTGCATGCCGGACAGCGCGTGAAGCGCCGTCGCCGTCGAGAGCAAGTCGGGGAGCGGCGCCTGTGGTGCAGCGAGGAAACCTCCTCCTTCGGGGTGTACCCGCTCCAGTAACCACGGTCCGACTTCGGCGGGTGCAGACCGCCCAAGCTGGCGCAACATAGTCACCGCCGCCGCGCTGACCGTCGTACTGCCCACGGTTTGCCCCGGAATCTTCGCGAACGCACCGTCGCTCGACCGCAGACTTTCGACCGAGTCGGCCAGTGCCGCGACGTTTTGACACTCGAGACCGAGGTCCTGGTAAGCCCCTAGACCGAGAAATCCATGGTATGCCGTTCCGTTTTCCGCGCCGGGTTCGGAGTGGAACCCACCATCCGTGCTCCGGAACCGTTCGAGATTCCGCGCCATCAAGGACTTCGTCTCCGCGTCGACCGAATCCCTGGGCATCGCGGCCCAACATCGCGCGAGACAAGTCAGGTGCACGAGGTCGAGATCGGCGCCATCACCGAACTTGGATAGATAACGCACCGTGTTGTCGACAGGCAACTCCGCCTGAAGCGCGACCAGCCCCTCGAGCGTGAACACTGTGTAGTACAGATCGCTCTCGCCAGCACGGTCGATACCGCCACCGTCTTCGTGGAAGTTCTCGCGGAGGAACGACTCGATGCGCTCCGCTGCGCTATCCAGGTGTCGAGGCGCTAGCCTCGCGACCTGCAGCATTTCGAGTCTCAAACTCAGTGCAGTAGCCCTCGATCAGCGTGCGGGGGAAGATCTTGCCGACGACCCGGCGCAACAGGCCCTTGAGCGTCGCATTCTGCAGGAAGCGCAGCGAACGCACAGCCTGCTCTTCGTACGCGTTGAGCAAGTCGGTGGTCTTCTCGATCACACCGCGTTCGTACAGGATACGCATCAACTCGGCCTCGACGTCTCCGAACTTCGTCTCGCGTCGCCACATCGACTCGATCAGTTCGCGCTCTTCGCCTTCGCGCGCGCGCTTGCCCGCGATCGCGAGAATCAGCGACGGTCGCAAGTCGCGCAGATCGTGGGAATCGCCTTCGCCCGCGAAGTCGTCGAGGTCGTCGCGCACCTGGTAGGCGATGCCGAGGGCCTCGCTGTACTTCGTGAGCACATCGTGCACCTGGTCGTCGGCGTCGGCGTAGAACGCGCCGAGTCGCAACGCGACTTCGAAGGCGGGCGCGGTCTTCTGGCTGAAGATCTTCAGCACGTCGACGGAAGAGATGGGCTGCGGATCGCGGGCCCAGACAAGTTCCTTGCCCTGGCCGCGACTCAGCATCACATGCCCCTCGGACGCCGACCGGAGCATCGCGACCTTTGTCTCCGCGGGAGCGTCGATCTCGCTGATCAACCGGTAGCCCTCACCGAGGAGGAAGTCGCCGGCGTTGATCGCTATCGCCTCATCGAACTCGACATGCAGCGTCGGCTTGCCGTAGCGCTCAGAATCCTGGTCCTCGAGGTCGTCGTGGATCAGCGACGCCTTGTGGAAACACTCGATCGCGACCGAGAGCTTCTTGAGGTTGTCGTCGATCTCGGGCTCGACATCGGCGTTGTCGTATTGCAGGGCGAGGTACACGCAGGTCGCGAGGTACGGTCGCCACCGCTTGCCGTCGCGGAGCATCCAGTCGCGAGCGATCTGCTCCGTCGCGTCGGCGACCGGACCCATGATCGCTTCGAGAGATTCGGGCCTGAAGAACGCCTGCACCTCTTCCTTGAGCGAGTCCAGATCCAGACGATACGCCTGATCGTCCGCGGTCAGGTGGATCACGTCCCACACCCAGTCCAGGTCGACGGTGCAGTCGATGCAATCGTCGTTCAACAGCGGGATCGCGATACCCGGCACGGCTGCAGCTTCCATATGTGGAAAGCTCCGCTCCAGGACGTTCAAGCAACTCACGCCGACGACCGCGTCGATGCGACCCGTCTCGACCATCTGACGCACAATCGCGGAACCCTCCGCGGCGAGAACCGCGTAGCCGAGCCGCTCACCTTCCGCGGTGAGGTCCTGGATCGAGCACAGGCCGCACTCCTTGCAGAGCAGGCCAAACTCGTCGAACGGCGCGGGGCAGTGCTCTTCCACCCGCAGACACTTCGGCAACAGCAGCAGGCGACGCTCGTACGGAATCTGCGCCAGCGTGTCCCGCCACGCCGCATTGTTGATCAGGACGGCGATGTAGTCGATGAAGGCCCGGTCGAAGCCGCGTTGTTCACACAGCGTACCGGCGTGCTCCCGCAACTCGGCCATCGGCAGCGGCGGCACGAGATCCGTCGAGTCGACGAACTCGGTGATCACGCGCTTGAGCAGATCGCGAGTCGCGCGATCGTTCGGCACGTTCGACTGCGCCACGCGGTATGCCTGCTTCGGCACTCGAGACGGCAACGAGAAGATCGGCGGGGCCGCCTTCGCGTCCTTGCCTCTACCGTTGGTTTCGAGTGGTGTCTCTGCAGTCATGGTTCGATGGGTATCCCGTGCTAGGTATAGGCTCCGAAACCGAAGAACCAGTGCTTCTTCGCGAATCGGTAGATCCAGTTTCTCTCGGGTACCTCGAAGCCGGGCTGGTGTTGGCTGCTGCGTGACTCCATCGCCTGAAGTTCCGCCATGGCGGCCTTGCGCACCGTGGTATCGCGGGATCCGTGCCGCGTGACGAGGTCTTCCAGCAGGTCCGGTCGCTCCAATACGATGCAGCCACGGGTCACGCTTGCGGCGGTCTTGCGAAAATCATCGAGAAGCTTGGACTCCGTCAGCGTCTTGAAGATGTCGCCGTCGTTGTCGGTGATCGACTCGTTCGCGAACTGGATGATCGGGCACGGCTCGACGTCACCCCAGGGGCTGATGTGGTGGCTGATCCCGATCGCCGCAGGACACAGCGCCTGACCCTTGTCGTCCCAGTAGGCGTCGACGAACGCGATGGGTTTCTCGTTGCGCATACGCACGACGAAACGTCGGGTCGCGACGACCTGCTCGGGCGTCAGCGCTAGCTCGGGATTCGCGTCGGGTCCAACCGGACGATAGGTGTGGAACCATGCGTAGTGGACGCCCATCTCGATCAGGCGGTCGACCCAGAGATCTTGGACGAGGTCGTCGAAATTGGTTCGGCAGACGCTGCTCGCCACGCCGACGATGAGACGATTGCGAATCGCAGCCTCGATGCCGGCCACGGTCTTGCTGAGCACGCGCTTGCCGCCGCGGCGTTCATCGCTGACGATTTCGGTGCCTTCGACGCTGATCAGCACGGTGGCGTTGCCGACCTTGCGCAGTTGGGCCGCGACTTCATCGGTGATGAAGTGGCCGTTCGTAAAGATCTGGAAGTAGCAGTCGGGGTGCGCTTCGAGCACCTTCATCAGGTCCGGATGCAGGAACGGCTCGCCGCCGAGCAGGCCGAAGAAACGATTGCCGTGTTTCTTCGCGTTCGTGATCAACCGGTCGAGATCTTCGAAGGACATGTGATTCTTCGGAGCCGCGACGTCGACCCAACAGCCCGTGCAGCGCAGGTTGCACGTGTTCGTGATCGAGATGTAGAGAAACGGCGGGAAGACCTGCCCCTTCTTCAGGCGCTTCTTGAAGCGCTGCACCGACCGCATGCCCTTGTAGCCGAAGTTCCACGCGAACTTCCACAAGAGGCACATGTCGGTCGAGCTCAACATCCGGCGGGCGAGCGCGAAGGTCACCGGGCCACGGAACTTCTTCGGCGCGGCAGCCACCGAGAGATTCTGGTCCGGCCTCACAGTGCTCGTGGCGGTCATGTCAGATACCCCAGTCTTCAGGCGTGGCCTTCCTGTCCTGCATCGATTGCGAACGCGTCTCGCGGCGCTCAGCCTTTTCCTTCGCGCGCCGGGCGCGATCTTCGATGTCACCCGCCGAAGGCAGGGTCATCAACACCTCGTTTGGAATGTCGAGGGTCTTCTGGAGCTTCTTCAGGCACCGCTTGCGCTCCAACAGCGCCTTGGACTCGTCGCGCTCCGTGGAGAAGCGTTCGCGCACGGTCTTGCTTCGCTCGCGGAGCGCCGCGTAGATGTCACCACCGAGCAACGCCGAGATATCGACCTTCATCGATTCGCGCTTCAGGTCTTCCTCGCGGACGACGTCACCATTGATCGGACCGGCCTTGTACTTCGGGAACAGAATCGCCGCCTCCGGACACACCCGCGAGCACGCCGGGCAATCCGTCTTGCAGTTGTCCTGGATCTGCACCTGGATCTTCTGGTCGCCGTCGACGCCGTAGACGTCGAACAGGCAAAACGTGAGGCACTGCATGCAGTTCGTGCAGCGGTCGTAGTCGATGACAGGGAACCACGGCTTCCACCCGCCGGGTGCGTCAGCTTCGACCGCCGCAACGCGCTCACGCACCTTGTCCCTGACGTCCGTCGCGGCCAGGCCGGAGATGTCGACGAATTCGAGTGAACCACCCACGTCGTGCACGGGAGTCCGTTCGAACTGGCCGAGAACCAGATGGTTCGAACCGTCGGAAGGCGCGACGTTCCCACCGACCGCGGATCGCGTGACCGGATGGCCGTCGTCGAGAAGCGCGACCATCGTGTCGAACCGGATCTCCTTGTCGAGCGGTCGGGCGCCATCGCCCTCGTAGAGGACAATGCGGACGCGCTTGCCTTCGAGTTTCTTGCCCATCAGATGCTCTCTCCCAGCAGCGCACCGAGGATCTCGTCCGCGTCTTGCTCGCGCATGTTGAGCACTTCGACGCCTTCTTCCGGCAGCGGCGTGCCGGCGGCGTGGAACAACCACTTCACCGCGCGCGGGTAGCACGCGGCGATCTTCGTGTTGCCGGGCGAGGCCAGGCGCGCGAGCGTGGGATCCTTGCGCGCGGACATCTCGCAGAGATCCGCGACGGATTCGAACGCGATCCTGGAATCACAGAGGCCGGCGAGCACCTTCTCCTTCATTTCCGGGGCGATGACCTTGGCGTGCTTACAATGGCAGTACAGCACCCTGGTACCGAGAGAGTTGTCTTCACCCTGGGGCTTCGTCGCGCCGTTTTGGTGGTGCGGAGTCTGCGTCACTTTGGATTTGGCGGGGGGCTCGAAGCCGGTTGCGAATCGCGGTGCGTCGGCACGGGCCGCCCCGGTCGGAACCGTTCCTCGTGTTCAAGCAAGAGGTTGGGGCCGGATCCTAACCGATTCTCCGCCGCCAGAACGTCGGCAACAATCGACGACAGACTTTCGGGACACAATTCGGCCCGGAGGTTGAGAACCAGCGCTCCACCGTCGACTTCGTCGAGGAGAGACTCCCTCAAATCCGGCTCGTCGTGGTTGCCGACGACGCTGACAACGGACAACTGACCACGGCAGTCGAGGGTCATCTTGAGGTGAGCGATCTCGCCGTCGGCAGCAGCGACTCGCTCCCGAATCGCGGAGGCGAGTCGCACGAGCATCGCGTTGCCGTCAAAAGGCGCATCCGTCGAGACTTCGATGGTGGCGTTGAGCCAGCCGAGCAAAGCCTCGCCCTCGGCATACTCGTCGTAGTCGATAGCCATCGTCGGACGCACTTCGACGTCGCCATCCAACACGCGATCGAACCACGCCTCGAGGCCAGTGCCGTCCTTCGCCGAGACGCAGACCACCGCGGCCCCCGGGAATTCCCGTTCGAGGGCATCGACGAGCTTCTTGTGCATTCCCTCCTCGAGCTCATCGATCTTGTTGACGACGATGATGTCTGCCTCCTCGAGTTGCTTGCGGTAGACGTAGACGACCTTCGGGGAAAACGATCGTCCCTCCGCGAGCCCCAGCACGCGGGCGGCGCGGACCGGATCGACGAGCACGCTGAGGGGCGCGATCCGGAACCGATCCCCGTAGATCCGCCGCAGCGGATAGCTCACCGTCGCGACAAGGTCGGTGCAGCTGCCGACCGGCTCGGCGAGGAAGACCTCCGGTCGTGACTTCTGAGTCAGTTCGTCCGCGGCGTGCTGCAGCGAGTCGAAGCGGCAGCAGAAGCAACCGCCGGTGATCTCTTCGACGGCAAATCCGTGGGAGCGAAGAATCGTCGTGTCGACCAGGCCCGAGCTCTGGTCGTTCGTGATCAACCCGACGCGGACACCGCGATCGGTCATCGACTGCGCGAAGCGGTCGATCGCCGTCGTCTTGCCGGCGCCGAGGAAACCGCCGATCATCACGTAGCGAGCGATCTCCGCGGTCATGAACTCTTGCCCATCATGCGATCGATGGTCTCGTCGAGGAACTTGGCGTAGTCGGTGGCGGTCAGGAGGTCTTCGGGGGTCGGGCCCTCGACCCGGTAGAGCCATCCCCGATCATAAGGGCGTTTGTGCACGTCCTCGACCGATCCGCCGTCTGCCCCGTCGAGACCGGGATTCGGGCCTGCGAAACTACCGGCCACGGGCGCGTAGAGATCCGACACTGCCTTGAAGCCTTCGAACCAACCGATCGCCTGGCCGACTTCGATCGCGTCTCCGGGCTTCACCTCGTAGTCGAACTCGACGATCTCCCCGAGCATCCGGGTCGCGAACTTCGTGAACCCGATCCGCATCAGGCCCGATGCTTCGGGCGCGATCCAGAAGTGGCTCTCCGTGAACACACGGTCGATCGGCAGACGGGTCGCAAACTTGGACCGCTCGTAGGCGAGGTATTCATCTGCCATGGACTCGGGGCGTGGATCTTCTCTCGATACGGACCGAATTGCCCGCACGTCGGCGTCCGTTTTGCAGAATTGCGGCAACCGACCGTGCCGGGTCTCGCCAAGTCCCGACGACTACCAAAAGAACAGCCGCAGCCCCTCGCTGAACGCCAGTCTCCCCGTCCGAGTATCGATGCCGACCGCCTGGGCGTTGACCGCGAGCAGGTACGATCAGGGCTCGTCCCCTTGGAAATTCTTGCTACCACCGTGGATCCCCCCCAGGCCCAATCCAACGCGACCAAATCATCGGCGGCGGTCACGTCGATGGTGATCTGGCCGGGGAATGCCGGGATGAGGGCGAGTAGAACGGGGAGGGACTGTCGAATCGGGGGATTGTAGCCAGGGCCCTCGGGACGATGGCCGGCAAAGGCCAAAAGCGAACACAGGCAGCTTTCGCAATCCCCTCCCCGACGAAGCGCGACTGGGACACGGCGCTCAGCCAGCTGGTGAAGAGTCTCCGGAATCGTCATTCGACGACCGCCGATCGGACCGTCGCCGGGTAGCGAATTCGGGTCCGGAACGTCCCCTGGAATAGCCTTCCGGGCTGTTCTCGCAGCAATACACTTTTGTTGTCAACGCTGCGGACTCCCCGACGCCCCCCGGCGGAAGCGGCGCGGGAGCGGACGATCGCCACAGACGCTCCAGGGCGAAAAGCCAGGAGGACCCGGATGGCTCGTGGCTATACTCGCCAGCCCTCTACTCGCGGCCGGAACGCTCCTTGCGTATAGGTCCTGGTTGGTGCGCGATTCCACCTCGCCCGCCACCCCCCTCCCCCAGCCTCTCCAATCTGGATCAATATGAACCACAAGGCGTTCCTCGCCCTCGCCGCATCGGTAGCGTTCCTGACTTCCGTATTCGCCGGTTGCGAACAGGCCGAGAGCGTCAGCTCGTCCGCCAGCAGCTCGACGGGTACGCAACAAGACCCGGTCGCGAAGCCCACCGGTTGGCTGAGCTGGCGCGGCCCGAATCAGAACGGCACCTCGCTGGAAAAGGGACTCCCGAGCAAAGTCGAGATCGGCGGCGAGAAGTCCTGGTCCTTCCAACTCTCCGGTCGAGCAACGCCCGTTATCGCGAACGGTCGCGTCTACGCGATGGGCTACGAGGGCACGGAGGCCGAGCTCGAGGAGGTGATCGTCTGCCTCGACGAGAACACGGGGAAGAGGATCTGGGAGCACCGCTTCACCGACTTCCTTTCCGACATCATCTACTACCGCTTCGCGATCAGCAGTCCCACCGTCGATCCCGAGACCGGCAACGTGACCTGCATGAGCACGTCGGGGTTGTTGGTCTGCTTCACCGCGGACGGCAAACTCGTCTGGGAGCGTTCGATGATGTCGGAGTACGGTCGACTCACGTTCCCGAACGGTCGGACCGGCGCGCCGATCATCCTGGGTGACCAGTGCATCATGCACACACCCACATCTGGCTGGGGCCCGCAGGGTCCGGCGCGCAGCCGCTTCTTCGCCTTCGACAAGAAGACCGGCACGCCGCTGTGGACCTCCACGCCCGGCGGACCACCGAAGGATGCGTCTTTCAGCTTCCCGGTGGTCGGGATGGAGAACGGCAAGAGGGTCCTCTACGCCGGACTCGCGGGCGGGCACCTCGTCTGCGTCAACGCGCTGAACGGCGATCCCATCTGGCGCTTCCGGCTCGCGATCGGCGGGCTGAGCTCGAGCGTCGTGAAATACAAGGACACGATCATCACGATCAACGGCAAGGAGAACATCGACAACTCGAAGATCGGTCGGATGGTCTCCGTTCGCTGCGGCAGCCAGCCCGAGGGCAAGGGTCCGATCGACGTGACGAAAACCAACGAGGTCTGGCGCAACGACCTCATGGCGTTCACGAGTTCACCGGTTCTCGTGGGCAACCGCCTCTACCAGACCGTCCACCACGGCGAACTCCACTGCATCGACGCGGATTCGGGCAAGTCGCTGTGGCACGCGAAGCTCGCGCCGGATCAGATCCACGCCTCACCGGCCTACGGCGACGGCAAGCTCTACGTGCCCATGAACAACGGGACGTTCTTCATCATCGAGCCCTCCGACAAGGAGGGCAAGATCCTGCAGAAGCTGCAGCTCGAAGGCAATTGCCTCGGCGCGCCAGCGATCGCGAACGGTCGGATCTACGTGCACACGACGGCGAAGCTCTACAGCTTCGCCGGCGGGACCGGAGAGATCGCCGGCACTCCCGATGCCATCGGCGAGATGGCCGCGAAGGGCCCGGCGGTGCGGCTACAGGTCATCCCCGCCGACATCGCGTTGAAGACCGGCGACAGTATCCAGTTCCGCGTTCGCAGCCTCGACGCCAACGGTCAGGTCGTCGACGAGAACGTGAAGAAGGTCACGTGGAAAAACGTGCCGGGCGACGGAGTGGCCATGGACGAATCCGGCAAGATGGTGATCGCGAGCAGCGCCGCATCCACTGCGGGCGTGATGACGGTGGAGGCGAACGGCATGAAGGGATCGGCGCGGCTTCGCATCGTCCCCGGCGGAAACTTCACCGAGAACTTCGAGGACGTGGTGCTGAAGCCACATCCGAAAGACGGCCATGCGTTCTCCTTCCCTCGCGCGCACTGGCCCGGCGCGAAACCCAAGTGGGAAATCCTCGATCTCGACGGCGAGAAGGTCGTCGCCAAGGCACTCCTCAATCCGCTGTTCCAGAGGACGATCACGAATATCGGACATCCCGACGCGTCGAACTACACGATGCAGATGGATGTCCGGTCCGACGGCAACCGTCGCACGATGTCCTCCGCCGGCATGGTCAACCAGCGCTACCAGATCGCGCTCAGCGGCAACTACCAGGAACTCGAGGTCAGCTCCAACATGGAGCTCTATCGAAAAGCCGTGCCTTACAAGTGGAAGCGCAACACGTGGTACACGATCAAGAGCCGCGTCGACGTCAACAAGGACGGCTCCGGGTTCATCCGCGCCAAGGTCTGGCTCCGCGGCGAGAAGGAGCCCGAGGCGTGGACGGTCGAGGCCCCCCACTCACACATGCACAAGAAAGGCGCACCGGGTATCTACGGCTTCGCTCTGCAGAACCGCTTCCGCGTCTACATCGACAACATCTCGGTGAAATCGAACAATGACTGATTCTCCATTCCCGAAGGCTGCGATCGTCAAGGTCGGTCTCGCGGTAATCCTCCTCTCCTCGATCACGGTCGCGCAAGGCTCTGGCGATTGGCCCCAGTGGGGCAAGAACGGGTCGCGCAACATGGCGTCGGACGTGAAAGATCTACCTGACGTCTTCAAACCAGGGACGATCAAACCGGATGAGACGATCGATCCGAAGACCTCCGTGAACATCAAGTGGGTCGCCAAGCTCGGATCCCAGTCCTACGGCAACCCCACGGTCGCGAACGGCAGGGTCTACGTCGGCACCAACAACGACTCCCCCCGCGACCCACGCTTCAAGGGCGATCGCTCCTGCGTCTACTGCCTCGACGAGCAGACCGGCAAGCTGATCTGGGAGCTCAACATCCCGAAGCTCGGCACGGGCAAGGTGAGCGACTGGGAGTTTCTGGGCATCTGTTCATCGCCGGCCGTGGAAGGCGACCGGGTGTATCTGGTCACGAACCGCTGCGAGGTCATGTGCCTCGACGTCAACGGCATGGCCAACGGCGACCAAGGCCCGTTCAAGGACGAAGGCAAGTACATGGCCTGGCCCGACAAGAAGCCAATGGTGGTCAAGAAGACCGACGCGGACATCCTGTGGTCCATGAACATGATCGACGAGTGCGGCGTGTTCCCGCACAACATCACGTGCTGCTCGGTGATGATCGTCGGCGACAAGATCTGGACTTCGACGTCGAACGGCGTCGACTACGGCCACGTCCGCACGCCGGCACCGAACGCCCCGTGCATGATCGTCCTCGACAAGATGCAGGGCAAGCTGGTCGGCGAGGAAGCGTCCGGCCTCAGCAAGAGCATCTTCCACAGCAACTGGTCGTCTCCGGCCTACCTCAAGACGGCAAAGCAGGAACTCGCCATCTTCGGCGGACCTGACGGCGTGCTCTACGCGTTCAAGCCAAAGCCGGTGCGGAAGGATGACTTCGACGTGCTACAGCTGGCATGGAAGTACGACTGCAACCCGCCGGAGTACCGCATCAAGGCCGGTAAGAAGATCAAGTACGCGACGCGCAAGGGCCCGAGCGAAGTGCTCGGCACCCCCGTCGTCCACAACGGCCTCATCTACGCGGTCATCGGCCAAGATCCGGAACACGGTGAAGGCATCGGAAACCTCAGCTGCATCGACGCCGACGGCAAGAAGGTCTGGGAGTACCGCAAGATCAAGCGGTCGATGTCGACCCTGTCCATCCAGGACGGGTTGGTGTACGCCGCCGACTACTCGGGCTTCGTCTACTGCCTCGACGCGAGGACCGGCAAGGAGTACTGGGTGCACGACACCAGCGCGCACATCTGGGGTTCGACGCTGGTGGCAGACGGCAAGGTCTACGTGGGAACCGAGGACGGCTTCCTGACCGTCATTCCAGCGGGGAAGGCATACGACGAGAAGAAGGTGAAGGAGATCGACTTCACCACACCGATCTACTCGTCCCCCATCGCCGCCAACGGCGTGCTCTACGTCGCAACCCACACGCACTTGTTTGCAATCGGAAAGTCGAAGCCCAAGTGAGTTCGAACTCGACACCGCGCAAGCTGGTCTGGGGCTTCGTCGTCATCCTGGCGATCGTCCACTTCGATTTCTGGGCCTGGTCCGATCGCTCGCTCCTCGCGGGATTCATGCCGGCGGGACTCTTCTACCAGGCGATGATCTCGTTGCTGGCCGGCATCTGCTGGGCGCTGGTGGTCAAGTTCGCGTGGCCGAGTCGGCTCGAAGAGTGGGCGGATGAGCCCGTCTCGGACGAGAGCGACGGGGCCGGCGAAAAAGAGGCGGGCCAATGATCCTGCTCGAGGAAAAGAGCCTGACGCCGCTCGTCGTCGTCGGCGTGTATCTCGGACTGCTGCTCGCTTTCGGGATGCTGGCAAAGCGGCTCCTGAAGACGTCGAGTAGCGATTACTTCGTCGCCAGCCGCTCGATCGGTCCGTTCCTGCTCCTGATGAGCGTGTTCGGGACGACGATGACCGCGTTCGCGCTCGTCGGGTCGACCGGCAAGTCCTTCGTCAAAGGCGCCGGCGTCTACGGGTTGATGGCATCCGCGTCGGGCATCATCCACTCGGCGGTGTTCTTCCTCATCGGCATCAAGTTGTGGGCGATCGGCAAGCGCCACAACTTCGTCACGCAGATCCAGTTCTTCAGGCATCGGTTCGACTCGAGCGGAATCGGCTACCTGCTGTTCCCGATGCTCGTCGGGTTGGTGATTCCGTACTTGCTGCTCGGATTGGTCGGCGCGGGCACCGTGGTCCGGGGCATCACGTCCGGGATGTTCCCCGACACGTTCAGTGGCGAACTGATCGCGGCGACCGGCAAGATTGCGTTCGTCGGTGCGGTGCCGCCCTGGATCACCGGACTGGTCGTATGCGGAGTCGTGCTCGCCTACATCATTGCTGGCGGCGTGCGCGCGGCGGCGATGGCCAACGCCGCGCAGACGATCGTGTTCATGTCGGTCGGACTCCTGGCGTTCTACCTGATCGCCGATGCCCTCGGTGGGCTCGAAGCCGCCTCCGAGAAGGTCGTGCAGAATCGACCAGAACTCCTCTCCCGCGACGAGACGATCGGGAAGATGGAGTTCATGACCTACATGTTGGTACCGCTCTCGGTCGGCATGTTCCCCCACCTGTTTCAACACTGGCTGACAGCGAAGAGCGCGAAGACGTTCCGCGTGACCGTCATCGCCCACCCGATCTTCATCATGATCGTCTGGGTGCCGTGCGTCCTGATCGGCGTGTGGGCAGCCGGCGAGGGCATCACCGTGCCGCCGGGCAAGGAGAACGCGGTGCTCGCCAAGACGGTCGGCGTGCTGCTGAAGGACCCGTTCATCACGGGCCTCCTGATGTCCGGCATCCTCGCCGCCATCATGTCCTCGCTCGACTCGCAGTTCGTCTGCCTCGGGACGATCTTCACCCACGACATCGTGATCCATGCGAAGGGCGAGGATCACTACACCGACAAGCAGAAGGTCATGCTCGGCCGGCTGTTCATCCTGTTCATCGTCGCGGTGACGTACACGCTCTCGCTCTTCCCACCCGACAGCATCTTCGATCTCGCGGTGTGGTGTTTCAGCGGGTTCTCGAGCTTGTTCCCGCTGGTGTTCGCTTCCCTCTACTGGCGTCGCGTGACCCGCGTGGGCGCGTTTGCCTCGATCCTCGTCGCCGCCGGCACTTGGATCTACTTCTTCTACCAGGGGCTGATCAAGCCCGCGTTCGCCGGCGTGAAGCCCGCGGACAAAGAGGACTATCTCATCATGGGCATGATGCCCGTCGCGATCATGTTCGCGGCGTCGGCGCTGGTCCTGATCGTGGTGAGCCTGATGACGCAACCTCCTCCCAAGTCCGTGGTCGACAGCTTCTTCGACGACCGCAAACCCTCGTAATGACCGACCCCCACGCAGCGTTGGACGCGCACTTCGTCGAGACCGTGCGCTGGCACTTCTCGCCCGAGACCGGAACTCCCTACTGGCTCGACTGGGCGAAACAAGCGGGTTGGAATCCCGCGGAGGAAGTGTCCTCGTTCGCCGATATCAATCGCTTCGACCACTTCGACGGCGAACTTCTGCGCAAGGAACCGCACGAACGCTGGGTGCCGAAGGAGTACGAGGGCAAGCCGTTCATGATCTTCGAGACCGGCGGCACGACGGGCATGCCGAAACAGCGCATCAACTGGGATGACTACAAGCATGATTACGAGCAGTTCTCCGGAACGCTGAAGGACGAGGCGTTTCCGCCCGGCGGCTACTGGCTGATGATCGGCCCCACAGGCCCGAGGCGGTTGCGGCTCTCCATCGAACACCTCGCCCAACACCGCGGGTCATCGTGCTACTTCGTCGACCTGGACCCGCGCTGGGTCAAGAAGCTGATCAAGAACAAGGAAGGCGAACAGGCGAAGGCCTACATGCGCCACGTCATCGACCAGGCCGTCTCCATCATGGGGAACCGCAGGGTCGACGCGCTGTTCACGACTCCAAAGCTGCTCGAAGCGCTCAGCGAACGCGTGTCGATTCCCGAGTCCGGCGTGAAGGGTGTGTTTTGCGGCGGCACCACGATGACCCCCGAATACACGCGCTTCCTGATCGAAGAAGTGCTGGAGAACGAGGTCGAGTTCGTCCCGACCTACGGCAACACGCTCATGGGTCTCGCCGCGCACAAGCCGAACCTGCGCGACGACAACTACTCGATCACGTACTACGCACCCCAGCCCCGCGCCGTGCTGCGCGTGGTCGATCCGGACAGCACGGACGAGGTCGTCGACTACGACACCTGGGGACGCGTCGAGCTGACGACCCTGACCAGGGAGTTCTTCATGCCCCGCTTCCTGGAGCGGGACGAGGCCCTGCGCCGTCGACCGTGCGCGGAGTACGCGTGGGACGGCGTCGGCGAGGTCCAGCCCTTCCGAGTCGAGGCGGAGAAGATCGTGGAAGGCGTCTACTAGGGGCATTACCCTGTCGAGTCCCATGCTCAACATCCCCGTGCTGCGTTGGGGCAAACCCCACACCAGTCTGGACCAGGACGAGGTCGTACACTTCCACTCCGGCGAGACCCTCGCAAGGGTCAGCCAGGCAATCCCTGGCCTCGTCAGCAAGGACATGCGCAAGGCGCACCGCGCTCGCGAGGTCCTTCGCGAAATCCCGATCGCCGAGCTGATCGAGATGATGAAGAAGGCCGGGGTTCTCTACCGAGACGCCACGCTACTCATGGGTGACGGCGAACAAACGCCGGACGACTTCGCGTGCCAGCAATCGGCGACGACCGGCCTGCCCGAGCACATGTGCAAAGGCAACATGGCGAAGAACGAGTTCGTGCTTCGCGAGATGGGCACGATCCTCGGAGCATTAACGCGCGGCCTGGACCTCGAGGTGCTGAACCGGGGACACGGCGAGGAGCGCGGCAACGTCGTCAGTTACCAGGCCGAGTCCAGCACGGTTGGCATGGTCTTGCCGTCGAACTCGCCCGGCGTGCACACGCTGTGGCTGCCCATCATTCCGTTGCAGATCGGTCTGGTGTTGAAGCCCGGCCCGCAAGAACCGTGGACCCCGTACCGCATGGCCGCCGCGTTCGCCGAGGCCGGCGTGCCCCGAGAAGTAATCTCCATCTACCCGGGAGGTCCGGAGATGGGCGCCGCGGTCGTCGAACACTGCGGGCGGTCGATGATCTTCGGCGGCCAGCCGACGGTGGACGCCTACCGCGACAACCCGCGCGTCCAGGTTCACGGTCCCGGCTACAGCAAGGTGCTGATCGGCGACGACGTCGTCGACCAGTGGGAGGACTACATCGACCTGATCGTCGACAGTGTCTACCTCAACTCCGGTCGCGGATGCATCAATTGCTCCGGCGTCTGGGCGTCGCGACATACCGAAGAGATCGCCGAGGCAATCGCGTCGCGGGTCGGCCCTATCGAGGTGAAGCCACCCGAGGATCCCGAGGCGGCGCTCGCGGCGTTCACCGTGCCCGGACAACCGCAGGCCATCGCCAAAACGATCGAGAAATACGCCGAGGAATCCGGCGTGACAGACGTGACGGCGGCGTTCGGAGAGCGGCTCGTCGAACACGACCGCTGCGCCTACATCCGACCGTGGGTGTTGCACTGCGATTCGCCGGACCGGGCTGCAGCGAATACGGAGTTCATGTTCCCGTTCGTGACCGTCGTCGAGTGCCCACAGGAGCAGATGATCGGGCGAATCGGCGGCACGCTGGTCGCGTCCGCGATCACCGAGGACACGTCGTGGCGTCGCGAACTGATAGACGCGACGAACATCGACCGCCTCAACCTCGGCGCCATCCCGACGATCAAGCTCGACTGGCTGCAACCGCACGAGGGGAACATCATCCAGTTCCTGTACCGGGCGCGCTCGTTCCAGATGAGCTGACGTGTCCGACCTTTCGCATCCCAACGAGTTCGAGGCGTACGAAGCCCAACGGCGCACGCGCGTCGTCTTCGGCGCGAACTCCGTCGACAGGCTGGGCGAGCTCGTGCTTCAGCAGGGCGCCCAGCGCGCGTTCCTCGTCACGGATCCCGGCCTGGTCGCCGCCGGTCACGTCGACCGCGCCGAAGTTGCGCTTCAGGGCAGCGGACTGGAGGTGCGGCGCTTCGATGACGTGCCCGAGAACCCGACGTCCGACGATGTCGAGCACTGCCGGCAAGCACTCGGCGACTGGGACGCTCAAGTCCTTGTCGGGTTCGGCGGCGGCAGCAGCATCGACGTCGCGAAGGGGTGCAACTTCGTCCGCACCGGCGGAGGCCGCATGGAGGACTACTGGGGCGAGGGCAAGGCGAGGGGCGAACTCATTCCCTTGATCGCTGTGCCCACGACCGCCGGAACCGGCACCGAGGTGCAGTCGTTCGCGCTGATCGAACAACCGGGCTCCCATCAGAAGATGGCGTGCGGCGACCCCAAGGCCGCCCCGGTGATCGCCCTGCTCGACCCGACGCTGACACTCACCATGCCACGCATGGTCACGGCCTGCACCGGCCTCGACGCCATCGGCCACGCGGTTGAAACAGCCGTGACGAAGATACGCAACCCGGCGTCGCACCACTACGCCACCGAAGCGTTTCGACTGGCCCACACCCATCTCCCGCGCGTGCTTTCAGATCCTGACGATCTCGCCGCCCGAACCCAGATGCTCAAGGCCGCGACCTTCGCGGGCATCGCCATCGAACACAGCATGCTGGGCGCGGCGCACTCGATCGCCAACCCGCTGACCGCGCACCACGGCGTCGTGCACGGTCAGGCGGTCGGGATGGCGCTGCCGCACGTCGTGCGGTTCAACGCCGCGGACGCGGAAACCGCGTCCATCTACGCGACGCTGGCACGGGCGACGAATGTGTGCCCAGAGGACACGCCAGAACAGCGCGCGGTCGAG
>PVBE011872164.1_pt1 | contig 19524 bp, 22 predicted proteins | sample 1631181 | NCBI WGS metagenome assembly PVBE01 (sample SAMN08397723, study PRJNA350692) | Marine metagenome, whole genome shotgun sequencing project. | isolation source: water | place: Pacific Ocean | collected 2012-04 | reverse complement strand
GGGCATGACCGACGGATTAACCGGAAAGAACAAGCTATTTGTCAATAACGAAATCAATACGCGGGCCGCACGCTCATTAGTAAAGATTCGAGAGCGGGCGACACAGACCTCACGCGAGCACCAGGCGGCAGCCATTAACCGCAATGCGAAAGTATTAACCGACGAGATTGTAATCGATTCGTTTAATGGCGACCTTGAAGAGCAGTACATCAAATACGCGCAACTCGAAAATAGTTTACAGGAGGCCGTCGAGAGTGGATTGTTAGATCAAAAAGATGTTGATGCTCGTTTATTCAAGTTACAGGATGATTTGTTGGTTCAAACCTTAAAAGGCACGTTTGTTAGAACGATTAAGAATGAAGGATTAGCGGCAGCAGAGGCGGCATTAAAGCGGTTCGAGGAAACCCCGCCGGATGAGATCGGGATTAGAGTGTCGGTTGATCGAGAAGGCAATATAGACCCCGATGGAGCCTACCTCGACAAAATGCATTTAACGCCCGCATTGCGCGAGCGATTAATTCGAGAAGCAAAAACCGAAATCAGTTCGGCACGTTCACGGGCTAAAGCGGAGCAAGCACGCGTTAAGGCGGGGCAATCGGCGGTCGATAAGCAGATTGCAAAAGAGTTAACCAATATAGAAAACACCATTAAAAATGGAATGTCGCCGCCAGAAGAAACATTAAAGGCGCTTAATCAGGCGACCGTTGACAATCCAACGCATCGCGCCCGTTTTGTGAAGTGGTCGAACATTCACGAACGGGTGAAGTATTACAAAGCAATGCCGCTGCGCGAGGTTGAGGCCGCGATTAACTTTTATAAATCGAAAGACGAATTAGGTGATCTCGCCATGCGATCACTGACGATTATTGAAAAGGTCTATAAGGCGCGCCAGGCGAAGACAACAGAAGATAATCGCACCGCCGTTGATCTGATGATTGACGAAATGAAAACCCTGGTGTCGGTGATGAGCCCAGGCAATCCAGAGTTAAAGATAGACGAGGGGAAACTAGAGGAGCTGTTAACGGCAGTCGAAGGCACTGACCTACACCAAAAGTTAACCAGGGAACGGGAGTTTTACGAACAAGTCGGCAAGGCGCTCGGTTTACCGAAAGACCAACGAGTTGCCATGATGGACGCATGGAAAAGGTCGAAAGAGTCTAACCCCTACACCGCAGAACTTTTCGCCCGCCTGGAGCCGCTACACAATCAACTGATAGCGGAGAAAGAAACCGAGATAGCAGCGCAAGTGAATAACATGAAAACCGCGCTGTTAACGGATAAGAAAATCGAACCCGGCGAGTGGGCTTTACTTGAAGACGCTGCAAGAAACACAAAATACGAAAAACCCCTCGCGCTCGCCCGCCAAAAACACGACGCGCTAAACCAGTTTCAAATGCTGCCGCCGGTGTCGGTTGATGGTAGTCGTCAGAGCCAAGCGTCCTGGTTACTGGAACAAAAGGGCGAGGCGTTTGGTTCAACTGAGGCAGAAGTTTACGATCACATTGCAGCTTGGCACTCCCAAGCACTCAACCGCATCAAAGCGGGCGACGGGTTGGGTGTCGCGGTCGATATGGGTTTATTAGATGCGAATGATTTGCCCGCAATGTCCGATCTGGATTTTGGCGATATCAGAAATTTCAGCAATTTCCTAACGATGCGCGCGGATGCGGCAATGACAGCAGAGGCGGGCATTGGGCCGCAAACGGTGCGTTACCTCGAGGGTGATGTCGATCCAGAAGAAACACGCATACCAGGGCGGCGGGGTGTGGGCTTTGATGTGCCCGCATTAAGACCCGCAGAGGTGGATCGATTAGTAGAGCACATGACGGCAGCGGGCCCAGAGCAGCAGCTAATGATGATTGAGGCAATGGTCGAAAGTCTCGGTACATCTGGAGCGCAGCAGATTTTTGGGCAGTTCGATAAGAAGGGCGCAATCGAGATTGGAATGGCGGGTGTGTTAATGACTGATGGGGCGCCGAGTGTTGCTCGCGAAGTCCTGATAGGGCGCACTCAAGTTAACGCCCCATTCATGCCAGAGCATAAGCAGCTACGGCTAGATATCATGCAAGAGCTGGCTACAGCAATGCCGCCAAGCGACGACCCGCGAGAGTTAGAGGCAATGGTCGATACTGTTGTTGCAAGCATGGCGTACAAAGCCTTTATCAAAATGGGGCAAACCGATTCGGGGTTTGATCCCCAATCATTCCGCGACAATTACGGCACGACCTTAACCCAGGCAGTAAACGATGTTACGGGCGGAATCATCACGGTTGATTGGGATGAATCGAGCGGGGGTCGTGATCTGCAATACAGGATACTCGCCCCCAAGCGTGGATGGACGAAAGACGATTGGATAAAAGCACGGCGAGCCATCACATCAGAGGATATTGTGGCGATGGGTGGCCTACATGAAAACCACGACGCGGCCGAAGTATTAAAAGGGATTCGAGGCAGCGTTGGCCTTATCAGCAACCAGGGTTCGATTTATAAATTTGTGCCCGCTGGTGGGTTTGGTGAACGCGCTAACGGTTATTGGTTATTACAGTCTGGTAATGAGAAATACATCGCAAACAAGAACGGGGGGTTATTTGTGTTTCGATTCCCGCCTGGACAATAACGAATGGTTGGCTTCTATACTGATGTGACAGACCGACGCCGACGGTTGGCGAGTCTTAACGTAGTCAGTAGTCCAGAAGAAGCGCAAGAACGATATACGGGCGGTGAGGTGTTTTCAGCGGTGCGTAAATCATTCGCGACAGAAGACACGACGGGGGGCGTTCATCGCTTTCAAGAAAAAGCCATTTACGATCAAATGGAGGCGATTGGAGAAGTCGATCCAGAGTTTAAGTATTACAACATTCCCCCGTCTGGCTCGTTTCGGTCGCACCAGTTTAGCCATCAAGTGGGTGGTCTTCTCAACATCAACAAAGATAGTCCTAATGCGATTTGGTACAAGTCCCAAAGTGACCGAATTAAAGAGATCAACAAAAAACACGGCACAAACTTTTTAACCTGGGAAGAGCTCGAACCGAAAACCATTGCCGACATTGATGCGCTGCATAAACGCGCCCAAACCGCAAAGAATACGGCATCACCACATGATGCGTTCTGGGGGCAGCTCGGCGGTGTGGCGGTGGGCGCAATGCAAGATCCTGTTGTCGCCGGTACGATGTTTCTCTCCTGGCCGTTAACCGCAGCAAAGGCCGCGCATCTAGGGACTGCGGGCAAAATCTTTCACGGAATGAAAACCGACGCGGCGATATTTGGTGGCATCGAGGCGTCGATTATTCAGCCACATGTGTATTTTCAAAAGCAAGCACTCGGCAGGGATTACACAATAGCCGATGCTGCGATGGTCACGTTAATGGTGAGTGGCGGCGCGGCTGCGTTTCGCGGCATCCTCGAGGGCGGTGCGTTAAGTGGCAAGGCGTTATATCGAACGCTGCGCGATACACATACCAAAGAAGAAGCGGCGGCGGTACTTCGTGACACTGGCAATCGATTAAATGTTGAGGGAGAAACAGAAGCCGCAGAGGTAATGTGGCGATGGGCGGATGCGGTAGGGGAAACCCCGCGCGGTTGGGAAGTCGGTGCAGATGGAGCGTTAACGATTGTTGTGCGTCCTGATGATGAGCTGCTGCACGTTACGAATCTCGATATCGCCTGGGATAGCCTTTCAAGAGGTGAGGCGCCAACGGCTTCAATGCCGGTCAAACCAGAGCATCAACCGATACGGATGGGCGATGTGCCCGATCCGGTGCGCGTTGATCCGCAAAAGATAAAAGTAGACGCCGAAACATTCCAATTCAAAGAGGGCGGCGATGCAGCGGGCGTTACCGCCAGGCTGAAAGGCGTTAGCAAATGGGATGAAGAAGCAGCCGGTTTAATCACTGTTTTCGAGAATAAGGCGGGCGAGCGGTTTGTGGTTGATGGGCACCAGCGTATCGGCCTAGCGAATCGACTGATTGCAGAAGGCGCAGACCCAGAAACAATTAAAATCGGCGCGCGAATCTATCGAGAGGCTGATGGGTACACACCGCGCGATGTGCGAATCCGCGCAGCCATCACGAATATTCAGCAAGACACGGGCAGCATTCTCGACGTTGCCAAGGTGTTGCGAGAAATGGGCGACGATTACAACGCCGTATTACCGCCTAACTCTGCCCTGGTGCGCGACGGCCGCAACATGGCGCGCCTTGACGATGAGGCGTTTCAGTATGCAGCTAACGCACTCAAGCCAAAAGAGCACCGCCTGGCGGCGGTTGTTGGTGAGTTAATCCCGCAAGGGCCAGGGCAGATCGCCGCGCTGCAAGCATTGGTACGAAGTAATCCAGCCAATCGCCTCCAGGCGCGCATGATTACAGAACAAATAAAGGTAGCGGGGTTTCAGCGCGTCGAAACACAAGACCTATTCGGCGGTATGACGTTAGCAGAAACGTTATTTAAGGAGCGCGCCCAGGTGCTCGAAAACTCGTTGCGTTTACTTAAACAAGACCGTGCATTACTCAGAACGGTACTCGATAAGGATGCGGCGTTAACCGGCCTCGGCAATCGAATGAATCGCGAGGCTAACCTAGAGAGGTTTGCAGAAGATGACACAGCAATCGAAGCCCTATCGAGACTCGCCAACACGAAAGGCCCCATCTCGGAAGCGCTCAACAAAGCGGCCCAAAGGATCAAAAACGGAGAAAACGTCGGACTTGTCACTCGGGCTTTTCTCGAGGGAAACGAATTTAGACTCGCTCGACGGGGAGGAGTTGTTAGCGATAGCGGACGGGTTGCGGATGGCCCTGGCGGACGCCCGCTCGAAACAACCCCAACCGCCAGTGATGGATCACCACTAAGGGATCAAGCGTTATATGACGACATACGCGCGCGCATTAAAGCAGAGAACCGCGCGCCTTCGCCCGCCGAGTTAACGCCTGATTTAACGCCGGAAGTGGGGCGCCCGATTGCGCTGCAAACACTAACAGAGGTCGAGAAAGATTTAGTCGAAGCGGCATTTAGGTCGTCACAGCTAAAGGTCAAGACCATTCGCGGTCTGGTCGGTACTGACGACAAGATAGCAATAGCAAACCAGAACAAGCTCGAGGCAATTGCTGACGAGGTAGCTGCCGAGGTGGGTGGGGAGCACGTTCCACCACCGGCGCAAGAGGGCACAGGGTGGCGACATAAAGATCGTGAGAGTATCGAGCGCAAGGTGGCGGATAAATACGATGGGGAATATTCAGAAATTACCGATGTGACGCGCACCTCGTTTGTTGTGGATACACCAGCACAAGCGGCAGCCATTATTAGCGCATTAAGTAAGCGCCTGGCGCTAATCGATGAGGGATGGAACCGGCACGCGGTACAAGGCTATGTAGACAATAAAATTCTAATTCGTCATTCAGACGGGCGAATCGGCGAAGTGCAAATTATTGGTCGCGAAATGTGGACGGCCAAATTCAAAGAAGGCGGACACGATCTTTATTATGTGTGGCGCGAAACCTTTGAAGTGGGGAAGGACGGCAGAACAATAATCAAGAATCAGGCCGACTATGACCGATTACAGAATGAGATGGCGGTGCTCTATGACGCTGCAAACCAACGATCAAACCTAGAGTTCCAATCACTCTCTGATAGGTTGCGCGCTTCGTCTAGTACAACCGGAACGGGAACCGCGCGCCAACGCTTGCCAGGCTTAACACTAGACCAGGCAGACAGCGCATTATCGGCAGGGTCGCGAGTTACTACGACGGGCATACCGTCCCAGGAAAGACGGGCAATTACGTTGTCCGAGGGTGGTGAATCTGGTGGGCCTGCCATGGGTCAAATTATACCCGAAAGACAGGGCGAGGGTTGGGGTATTGATGGTTGGGACAACCTAACCATATCGCAACAATCCGATGAGATGTACCGCATGGAGTGGAACAAATTTGAGCGGGAATATAACGAGAACATTAAAGAATTATTAGAAGACGATCCCGAATTAACCGCTTATACAGAAACGGAAGCGCTCGAGCTGCGCGAGGCGCTTAGAGAAAACCCCGACCTGGAAATACCAGCATCACGCGTTGACGAAAACGGCGAAATCATCACCGAAATCAGAACCGCGCGCCAGGTGTTCGAGGAGCTGGCCGAAGAAGATGCACACACACTTGATCTATTCACTTGCATTAGACGATGAACTTTAACGATTGCCTAGAGGAATCTGTAGCCGCTGGTCGAATCACCAGGGCAGAGGCGCAGCATGTCGCTGGTCAAATCGACGCGCTACAAAACTCACTAACGCTGCGCGGTGAAGTATCGCCCGAGGCCGCCAGGACACAGGCAGAGCAAGCGGTATTGCTTGCGAAACAGCGTGACACCGCGCTTAAACGCCGACAAGCAGGGCTGCAAGCCATTAAAACCCACCAGGCAACACAGGCTGCGCTCGCGCATCCGAGGGGGTTTGTCGAGGGTATATGGGGATTATTAGCGAAAGACCCAGGGCGCGAGGCGCGAGTATCAAATATCGATCAACGCGCAACTGCTGTTAAAGGTTGGCTGCACTCGCAATTCGCGGATGCAATGAACAAGATGCGAACCACAAACCTCGGGCTTTCTCAGGATGTCGAATTACCTCGATTAATGCTGCGTGAGCTCATGGGTGAAAGCACGGGCAACGCATCAGCCAAAGAAGCGGCGACGCTGTGGTCTGATGTCGCCGAGGCTGCTCGCCGACGATTCAATCGCGCGGGTGGATCGATCCCAAAACTGGCTGATTGGGGTATGCCGCAATTCCACGATTCGGTATTAGTGGGGCGTATGGCGGTCGGCGAGTGGATGGATAAGATTACGCCGCTGCTTGATCGCAGCAAGATAACGAACGAGGTGGGCATCCCATTAAACGATGCAGAGTTTCGCATCATGCTCGAGAAAGCCTACAACACAATTCGAACTAATGGATTGTCTGATCTTACGCCTGGGCAAATGGGAGGCAGTAAGTTGGCGAACCGTCGCCAGGATCATCGCGTATTGCATTTCAAGGACGCTGATTCCTGGTTGAAGTATCACGATGAGTTTGGGCACGCCGATCTTTATACGACGCTAACCGATCACCTTAACGGTATGGCGCACGATATTGCCAAGCTCGAAGTATTGGGCCCGAATCCAGATGCAACGTTTCGCTATTTGCGGGATATGGCAATCAAACGGGGCGAGCTCGATGGGGCGGGTGTTTCGTGGAACAACAAAGAAATGCTCGAGAGTCATTGGAATGTTGTGAGTGGCAAAGCGAACGCAGTCGAGAATGTGATGCTGGCTAACTTCTCGGGCGCGGTGAGAAATTATTTAACCGCAGCGCATTTAGGCGGTGCGATGCTAAGTGCAATATCTGATATCGCGTTCGTTCGTCATACCGCGAAGTTCAACGGCATGGGTGCGACTAAGGTGTTAAAGCGTGGGTTGGAAATTATGTCGAGCCCTGACGACCGAATGTTTGCGGTGCGAGCTGGATTAACTGCCGATGCGTGGGTCGTGCGGGCATTGGGCGGTAATCGTCATGTCGAGGTGACGGGTGCGGGGTTCTCGGCAAAGGTGGCCGATTTCACAATGCGCGCCTCGTTGCTCTCGACCTGGACGGATTCAATGCGTAAAGCGTTCGGCATGGAGTTTATGGGGTACATCGCTGACAACGTAGGCAAACAATTCAAAGATTTACCGAAACCGTTGCGCGATACGTTCGAGGGTTATGGGATTAAGGCGAGCGAATGGGATGTGATGCGTGGCACCGATCTAATCAAACATAAGGATGTGGGGTTTTTTAGTGTCGAGAACCTGATGAAACGTGCCGATGTGGATGAAGGCGCCCGAATGGATCTAACAACGCGTATACAGGAAATGATTTTTAGCGAAACAGATTTCGCCGTTCCTGTGCCGGATTCCAGATCGAGAACATTTACCACCTGGGGGCAAAAACGCGGCACGTTAATCGGCGAGCTTGCCAGAAGTGTCGGACAATTTAAGTCCTTCCCCATAACCATCATCACCTCGCATTTAATGAGGGGAGCTCGCCAGAGTGGATGGCAAGACAAGGCGGCGTACCTCGGCAGCCTGGCGGTATCGACGACGGTAATGGGCGCGGTTGCAATGACCATGAAAGACCTGGCAAGAGGTCGCGATCCTCGAGATATGACCAGCGCAAAATTCTGGTCGGCTGCATTTATACAGGGTGGTGGCGCGGGAATATTTGGTGACTTTTTATACTCTGCCGAGAGTCGATTCGGTAAGGGCATTGTTTCGACAACGATGGGCCCGGCGGCAGGGTTTATCGATGACGCATGGAAATTAACAGCGGGAAACCTGTACGAGTTAACGCACGGTGATGATACCAACCTGGGGCGGGAAATGCTAAAATTCGCCGAGCGGTATTCCCCAGGTGGTTCACTTTGGTACTCACGCCTCGCCCTCGAGCGAGCGATGTGGGATCAACTCCAGAATGCGGTTGACTCTAAAGCTGGTCGGAGCTTTCGACGCGAAGAACGCAATCGTCGAAAAGACTACGACCAGGAGCATTGGTGGCGCCCAGGACAAGTATCACCGTCCAGGGAGCCAAACATAGGGGCACTGTTTGGGGGCTAAATGGCGACGCTACTCGTTAATGATGTAACGCCACGGGTGCAATACACAGCATCCGCATCGCAAACCGTTTTCGCCTACGGGTTTTCGATCTTTGTTGATACCGATCTAAAGGTTTATAAGGGTTCAACCTTAATGACCTTGAGCTCGGCGTCGAACAATACGAGTTACCAGGTATCGGGCGCGGGTACGACGGCCGGGGGTAACGTCACATTCGGCGCGGGTCTTACCGCTGGCGACATTGTTACCATCTACCGGGATTTGCCGGTATCACGCACCTCGGATTATCAGACGGGCGGTGATTTACTAGCGGAAACGCTAAACGACGACCTCGACAAGATTGTACAAATGGTGCAGCAAGTCGAGCGCGATATTGACCAGCGCACGTTACGCTTTGGTCAGTTCACGACGGGCATACCCCTGGCAGAGTTCACAGAATCCGCAACGGATCGAGCGAATAAGGTATTAGCCTTCGCAGCCGATGGATCGCCTAACATTACCCAGGAGTTGGGCACGTTCTTGGGGAATTGGGCAGCGAGTACGGCGTATGTGATTCGTGACCTGGTTAAAGACACCAGCAACAACAACATTTATATCTGCACAGTCGCGCACACCAGCTCGGGAGCGCAACCCCTTTCCTCGAACACGGACGCGGCGAAATGGTCGTTGATTGTTGATGCTGCGAGTGCGACGACCTCGGCTTCCGCAGCGGCCACCAGTGCAACAGCATCGGCAACGTCGGCGACCGCAGCAGCAACCAGCGCGACGGCAGCAGCGACAAGCGCCACAGCGGGAGCGACAAGCGCAACTGCAGCGGCAACCAGTGCAACCGCGAGCGCATCATCGGCTACGGCAGCGGCAGCGTCGGCAACATCGGCTGCGGCCGCGCTAGATAGTTTCGACGACATCTATCTCGGCGCGAAATCGAGCGATCCGACTGTCGATAATGACGGCGATGCGCTTACGGCGGGCGACCTGTATTTCAACACTGCGACAGACCGGATGCGTGTGTACTCAGGTTCGGCCTGGGCTGATGTTGCACTCGATAGCGCGACGGTTGTAGCCAAGACTAGCGCCACAGGTTCGGGCGTATTGCCAAGCGGCACCACAGGACAACGCGACGGATCGCCTAGCGCGGGTTATTTGAGATTTAACTCGACGACATCTTCGTTCGAGGGACACAACGGGAGCGCCTGGGCGCCGGTCGGTGGTGGTGCAACGGGCGGATCTGGCGAGCAAGTGTTTGTTGAAAACGAAAACCAGATCGATAACAACTACACGATCAGTACAAACTTTAACGCCCTCACAACCGGCCCGATTACCGTGGCGAGCGGCGTCACTGTAACGGTGCCTAGCGGTTCAGCCTGGATTATTTTATGAGCACACTATTCGTTGATACGGTCGAGCCAGAAGGCGCAACCACGGATTTAACGCTAGGCGCATCGGGCGGGGGCGATAAGGTTGTAGTTCCTGGCACGATAAAAATATCGGGCGGTTCACCAGGCGCGGGAAAGTATTTGCAGTCTGATGCCGACGGTGATGGGAGTTGGGTAACGCTGACGGTGGGAGACAACACTCCGTCGTGGTCTGCATATAACGCTTCAACTCAAAGTATTACTGCAGACACAGAAACGGTTGCAACGCTGGGATCGGAAAATTGGGATACAGATAGTGCTTTCGCATCGAATAAATTTACTGTTCCATCAGGAGAAGGCGGCAAATATTCAATATCGTATGGCGCGAAATTTAACAACATAAACGCCAGTAATAATGTGTATATGGGGTTGAAGGTGAACGGGACGAAGAACGACTACACAGTCATTGGGAGCGCTGATCCAGATGCGAATCATCATTATTTAGCGGCAAACGCGATATTAAATTTGTCAGCATCAGATTATGTGGAGCTGATGGTTTTGATTTATAGCAATACCGACAACATCCAGTACGCTCATATGTCTGGTTTCCGGTTAGCAGGAGTTTAGGATGGGTAAAGGAAATGCATTAGTGCAGTTAGGTTTTGAGCCTCTCGTTGACTTTAGGTTATATGACAATAGTGATGGCAATGGTGAGCAAATGGAGTGGTTGAGCGATCAACCTCAACCGTCGGAATCAGAAATTGCAGAAGGTCAAGCCGCATGGGATTCTTTAGCATACTCCCGCAAACGCAAAGCAGAATACCCATCAATCGAGGAGTGTATTCACGCAATTCTTGATGATGGTCTTGTTGCGCTTCAAGAGAAACGAGCGGCTGTGAAAGCGAGGTATCCAAAATGAGCGGCGAAGTCAAGCTTTTGAAACTGTCCCCAACGACCGGGACAGCAATTACGCTTGGTGATTCCGGCGATACGTTTACTGTGCCGTCGGGTGCAACTCTAGCTATAGCGAGTGGTGCAACTATCGCCAACAGTGGAACTGCAAGCGGGTTCTCTGCTGGATTTGAACGGCAAGTGGTTTACACCTCTAGCACCTCTGCGGGAGGTTATACCCCCAACTCAGGGGTAACCAAAATTGTAGTGGAAGTTTTAGGGGGTGGCGGCGGTGGTTCACAAAGATCGGGGGATGGCCCAAAGGTTAATGGCGGTGCAGCAGGGGGTTATGTTAGAAAAACATTGACCGTTGTTAGCACGGACACAATGACGGTCACTATCGGTGCAGGAGGAGCGGCTGGTGGTGGTAGCGCGGCAGGATCGGCTGGTGGGAGCACGAGTTTTGCCACTGCGTCAGGAACTAGCTTTACAACTCTTACAGCAGGGGGCGGTGGAGGTGGAACAATCAGCAACTACACGCCTGGAACGTCAGGGACAGCATCAGGTGGCGACTTAAATATTATCGGGCAAGGTGGACGCACACAAAATGCCGGTTCAGCCCAGGGTGGCAACAGCATGTATGGTTTCGGTGGTTCAGCGAGAACAAATGAAATCACATCAATACCAGCAGCCGGAGAAGGTTATGGGTCTGGCGGCGGCGGCGGAGCAGACTTGGCATATGGCGGAGCGGGCGCACCAGGTCTCTGCATCATCACGGAGTACCTGTAACAATGACAGATTATGCGGTCGTTAAAAACGGTGTTGTAGAGAATATGATTATCTGGAATGGTCATGGTGAGCCGCCCGTTAGTGATGCGGAATTGATCGAGGCGACTGCCGATGCCCGTATCGGCGGTAGTTGGGACGGCAGCGTCTTTACATTTGTTGATCCTCCTGCGCCAGAACCAACAGCAGAACAAATAGCCCGACAAGAGCGGCTTGATTCTGTCAAAACAAAACTCGAATCGCTCGGCTTAACTACGGACGAAGTGAGAGAGGCATTCGGAATATGAGCACACTCAAAACCGACGCCATCGAAACAAGAGCCGGTGGCACTAGTGTCCTCACAATCGGGACGAGCACGCAGACAATCAAACTACCAGGTGGAACGCCTGGTGCTGGTAAGTATTTACAGTCCGACGCTGATGGTGATGCGAGTTGGGTGACGCTGACGGTGGGAGACAATACCCCATCCTTTGGTGCGTATCTTGCGGCAAACCAAGGACTATCTAATGATACTTGGACAAAAGTAACAATGAACACAGAAGAGTGGGATACAGATTCTGCTTTTGATCATTCAACAAATTATCGCTTTACAGTTCCGTCGGGTGAAGCCGGTAAATACAGTTTTTCTATCACGACAACTTTTGATGACACTGGCGGCGGTCAGGCAGTCCGTCACGGTTGGCTTGCTATTTATAAAACCCCTTCTGGTGGTTCTGCCGCTGCGTTCAAGCAGATTAAAAGAGATACTGATGGTTCTAGGGCAACTTTGTTAGGGCAAAATTTGACAGCGGTGCTTGATTTAGCTGTTGGGGATGCTATTGAATTTTACGCACTCATGAATCAAAACGCGGCATCAGGTGTGATGCTGGGAGGGCAAGCTAATACATTTTGCAGTGGGTATAAATTGTCATGATTACATCCGAAGGACTGAAAGAGCTAGGTTTTGTTCCAGAAAAGGATTTCGTTCTGCAGGACGATGGGAATGGGACTTACATTAAAGATTGGATAAGCAGCGAACAGCGACCGACAGTTGCGGATATTGAAGTAGCGCACGCGGCATGGGTAAGCAATCACGACGCACAGGAATATGCCCGCAAACGCCGCGAGGCATATGACGCCGCAGGATGCACAATGCAAGCACTGACCATCGCCACGTTTGAGAGTGTGTTTGCAGACGACAGCGCGGCAGCAGTAAAGCTGCAGATCGAGCGCGAAAAAATCAAAGCCGCGATACCGAAGTAAATGTTTTTCTGGCGCACATTCACGATGGTCAAATGGATGTTGCTGCCGCTATCGGTTGGGGCTTTTTTGATTGCGCCGGAGGCGTTTCCCATATGTCTCCAAGAGTGGCGCGATGGGTTTGCGGAAACATTTGCAAGCTATAGCCAGCGTGGTTATTTCGCGCCGATAGGTAACTCGAATGATGCTTAAAGCAATCCTCGTTGCGTTACTCCTGGCAACGTCGAACGCATCAGCAGCGTTATACCCACAGCGCGGAATGTTCAACATGCTTTGTGCAACCGACGCCGCTGTCATGTTTGAGGCGCTGGAGGAAAGGGTAGGCGAACGCATTGCATATCACGGCGAATTGCTGTCCACCGATCAGGTGCAGTTTGCGCTGTGGATAACCGAGAATAAAAAGAACAAAACGATCAGCGTGGTCGTTACGCGAGCCACCGCAGCGGGATCAGAAACGTGCATGGTTTGGAGTGGCACGGAGTTCATTGCGATTGACAACCCACCGATAGAAATACCAGAGGAGAAGACCGATGCCTGAGTACGATGGCCCCGAGCGTCGCGGAAGTTGGGCGGTGAGTAAAAGTCTAAACCTGTCTCATCTCCTGGTAACGGTATCAATGGTCTTTGGTGGAATCTCCTATGTGTCGGGAATCGATACCGAGGTGCAACTGTTAGAGACTAAATTTCTATCATTGGAGCGGCAAGTGGAGAAGAGCGAGGAACGAACAAGTATTGCATTCAACGAGCTGAAAGGAATGATTCAACGACTCGAAACCAAAATCGACCGATTAACCATAAGAGGATAACAATGGACAAACTCAAGGAGTGGTGGAGCGATCAATCGATGGGCGTTAAGTTGGTTGTATGTGTGTTCGCGCTCGCGGTGCTAATGGCGGTTGTCCAGGGGCTCGCCGCAGGGTGAAACTCGACCTCTTTGGGGTTGGCAAGGTAGCCGACTCTGTGATGGGTGGGCTCGATGAATTGTTTACCTCTGATGAGGAGCGATCTCTAGCGCGAATACGCGTCCTCGAAATTCTTGCAAAGGCAGACAACGCGCAGACCTACATCAACGCAATCGACGCGCAGTCGAATCATTTCTGGCAGTACGGGTGGCGACCGTCCATCGCCTGGGCGGGTACTGCTGCCCTGGTGTACTCATGGATAGGCAAGCCGCTCTTGTTAACAATTTATGCAGCGACCGGATGGGCACCACTCATCCTGACGTTGCCCGACATACCAATGGACGCCATCACACCCATCATTGTCGGTATGTTGGGTCTTGGCGCGATGCGATCTTTTGACAAAAACAAAGCGCGAAAGTAAATGCAACCACCAGCTAATCCGTGTCGTATGGGTCGATGTAGACCAGACGGCTGGTTGGTCGGAGCATAAGCGCGACCAGGCGCGCAACAATCTTATCCATTCCTACGGGTTGCTTGTCGATAAAGACGAGGATTACCTCTACCTGGCCGACACTCACATGGGCGGTGATGTTTGGGGTGGTTTGTCCAGGTTCCCCCTGGGCTGCGTCCATAAGGTTGAAACAATGATCAAGGGAGTGCCTTGTAAACCATGTTAGAACCACAAGTTGTTCTTAACGCATTGGAAGAAACCGCCGGCAATCAAAGCGCAGCCGCTCGACTCCTCCAGGTGCCGCGTACCACATTTCGCAAAGCGGTTAAACGGATCGATACGGCAGAAGCAATCGAGAAAAACGCGCTCGATTTCCCCGAGTTGCCGGAGGACGACATACCGGTCGATCAAATCATCGATCAAATGTCGCGCCGGTTTACGCGCAGACAGCAAGCCTATCGCGCCCGCCAGTGGATGAAGTACAAGGTTAAGGACAAGAAACCCATCGGCATCGCCTGGGTCGGTGATCCTCATGTTGACTCGAACGGTTGTAATTGGCCGCTGCTTCGCGAGCACTGTCGAATCATGGCGGATACCCCAGGGCTTTATGGTGCATCGATTGGCGACCACACGGACAATTGGGTCGGTCGCCTTACGCGCTTGTACGCTGAATCAGAACAATCTCGAAGTACCGCGATAAAGCTGTGTGATTGGTTGCTGCGCGATAGCGGTGTGAACTGGATGCTGTTGCTGCGCGGCAACCATGACATGTGGACGAATGAGAAGAAAGACGATCCGATCTTTTGGATTAGCCACTCGTTGAAAGTACCGCTGGAGGATTGGGCAGCTCGCATTACGCTCGAGTTTCCCAATGGACGCGAGGCGCGGGTTCATGCGGCTCACAATTTCAAGGGACATTCGATGTGGAACAGTCTGCACGGGGCACAAAAGCAGGCGCACATGAAAGACCAGGCGCACCTCTACGTTGCAGGACACACCCATAATTGGGCGTTGCACCAGGAGGAAAGTGCGAGCCGCGAGTTCACCTATTGGCTGGCGCGAGCTCGAGGCTACAAATTCCTCGACGACTACGCCGACCTACTTGGACACTCACCCCAGGAAGGCGGGGCGACAATCCTCAGTGTGTTCGACTCGAACGCAAAAACCGATAGCGCGATGGTGCAATGTTTCGCCGACCTCGAGGCGGGTGCTGATTATCTCACCTGGGCCCGTGCGAAAAAATGAAATACGCCGCCATCTTAGGGTCGGGGTCGATCATCAATTTCGAAAGCAATGATGTGTTCGCCGTGCGCCTGGCGGAAGGGGAGAAGGGCGCAACGGTTGAACTGCATGTATCCCAAGAACAAGCCGAGAGGCTCATGTCCGATATATGGGAAATGGAATTACCAATCTCCAAACTCGACATAAATTAGGTCGCCTATGGCATCCCGAACACCTGGAGCCCGATCCGGCTCTGCGAGAATTTTCCTGTCCGGTCGTGGTTAAACCGCCACAACAACCGAGGATGTCAATTCCCGAGCTGCGCGCTGCTGTGATGGCAGCATCAAACAAAGCGCAAGCGCTCGAGGCGTTATGGAAATGGGGAGCACAACATGGGATCAATTCGGACGCTGGCCCCGAGTGGTGGGAGAAAATGCAGAAGCTAACTGCACCCAGGCAACCGAGTTGAAACTGTATTATATAAAGGTACGACAAGACGATAAAACGTAGCGAAAAATAGTTAAAACTCGCATTTATATAATACAGTGGTTCCGTATATCGTCAGTCTTTACAATTAGTTAGACCATTTCAGCCCTCGGCCTTCTAAGCCGTAGGTTGCAGGTTCGAGTCCTGCCGGGCGCGCCATTAAATCAATGACTTAGGTCACCATACAAACAGTGTGGTGTATTATATTTTAGGGGGTTGTATTATATTTTTCGATTTGCCATTCGATCCGAGCGGCTGCACGACAACCGGATCGACTCGATAAAACTTCTCTGTCGTCGCAGAATCAGCGTGTCCGAGGCGTTCTTGGGCCTCGGCGACACTCCCCTCGGAGCCCACGCGATTGCGTATATAGCGCTCTGCAAAGGGCTCCAGGCCCGCCCCTTCGAGTTTCTTTCGGAAGCGGCCCCAGGCGTCATTAAACCCCTCGGGCTTACCCTTCGAATTAAACCCATGACGAGGGAAAAACAGCGGCGAGTGGGGCCACAGCTTTTGAATCGCTGAAACGACCAGCAGCAGCTCGTTAGTCCAGGTGAAAATCTGTGCCTTAACGGATCGATGGCCGAGGACTTTGTGACCGTCCACGAATAACCCCTCCTGGCGAATGTTCACGGTTTCATCCATTCGCAGAATATCGGTCTGTCGTACACCTGTTAAAACTTTCAATCTAATGTAGAGCCCTAGCCACTCGGGGGCATAGGGTAAACACTTTTCGATATGGGCAAATGATGGAATAAATGCCGGTGCCTTGCTCTTGTTGCGAGCTGCACGCCGTCGCTTGTCCATCTGAAAGTCTGCGAGAGGATTGCCTTCGATGAGTGTTTCGGTTTTGGCAAAAGCAAATAGATCGCGCGCCATCGACATTTGCTTTTTGACGCTCCGATAACCGTTAAACTTTCTCTCGCGCCGTTTGTTGTTTTCGTCGATGCGCGCAAATAAAAGTTTCTCCAGGCGCGGGCCATCGCTCGGGCGAAACTTCGCCACATCTTGCGCCCCCAGGAAGCGGCGTAGAATGTCCAGCGTCCGGCGATCTTCTGTTTGTGTGCTTATTGCTTTTAACGGTAGGATCGAAATGATGTACGAATCGATGAGTTGATCGAACGTGGTGATTGTTCCCTGCGCGATGCGACCCGCGAAAACCTCAAGTGCCTCTGAATAGACGGTGCCGAGTCGAAACAGCTTTTTGCCGTCCCATTGCGAACTGTCACCAGGCGGCACACGATAATAGTATGCGCCGTGCTGAAAGGCCCATCGTTCTGGCAAGCCGTGGTGTGTTGTGCGCTTACGACCCAAAGACAAAAGCCTCGTCGGTGTTGTGTGTTGGTGCGCGGTTGCGGAGTGGTAAATCTGCATCCACGACAATCACCTTACCATCGGGGCGTTTCCGAAAGTCGATACCCATTTCATTCAAGGCGCGCGCTTGCGCGCTCGAGTGGCTTTTGCCGGTGAGTTCCTGTAGCTCTCTGCTGCTTAAGAATTTCATAGTCTTTCAAAAAGGTAGGTCGTCGTTGAGGTCGCCAGGTCTTGGCTCGTAGTCGGGCGGTGGTGGTGCGGATCGGTGCGAGGGTTTATAGGCACCGCCGCCGTTCGCCTGGGGCTTATCTTCGACCTCGAATGCTTGAATCCATCCGTCCCATTCCGCGCTTACTGGCATCGCGTCGAGTTTGATTTTCACCTTGTCACCATCTTTGATTAGCCCGCCGACCGTTAGCCAGCGGGTTTTCTCGACGCCCTCGACTGTGTAGGTGCCGTTGGGTACTTTTAGGTTATGGGTTCTGTTCATGCTGCGCGTTTCTCCTCGAGCCGGTATTCCTCTAGGCCCATGTGATGAATCCATCTTGAAAGTTCGTTGGCGACTTGGGCAATATCAGTCGCCATTGAAGGGTACGGATACAGCGGCAAGCAATGCACCTTGTCCACCGTCCAGATATCGACATCCTTTAACAGCTTCAGTTCTACGATACGGTAGTGAACGGCACTCGCATTGAACGCCAGGCTATAGGCCCGCCATTGCATCGACTCCATATACCGCTCGAGTTTCTGTGGCGTGATTGGCTTGAGCGATGTCTTGTATTCAAACACGTCGCGACCCGACAAAACATCCGCCTGGCAGACAATCCGCACGGGCCCGTAATCTGTATCGATAACCAGGTCTTCGGTCTTAAACTCCACCAACCCTGGCCGCTCGTTGATGTCTTCGACAACCTTATCGATTGCCTCCGCATCGAACGCAACCTCGTTCCAAACATAAACAGGCGCGTCGTTATAAACCTCACAATACTGGTCTGGCTCCTGGGCGACAGCGTGAAAAGCGTTACCCATTCGCATTGGTTGTGTTTCCTCGACAGGTTCTTTGCGTACTCGCGCGATCATGTCCTCGACGGTGATGATCTCAAAACCACCATCACCGCCTTTGAACAAACGATAAGAGTCGAGAAGGGTCGCACTAAGCCGCAACATTGTTTGGCCTCCTCACAAATGCAGCCGCGTCGGGGTTGTAGGTAAAATCAACCTGGGTTGCATGGTCATTAAGAATGCCGCGCACCTGGGCCCAAACAGCGGGCGCCTCGGCGAGTTCCGCTTTTGAGGTGTTGAGCACTTCGGTCAATTCCTCGGGCTCGATGCAGCCGTGGATTTTGTCGCGCCACTCGCCGACCTCACCCGCAACGACCGCGCTCGCATTGTTGCGCTCGTTGAGCGTGTCTTTTGCACCTTGAATGATGGTGCCCAAGAAGTTCGGCGCACTGTTGAGGTTGGGAACTTGGATGGGATCGAGCCCTGGCGCGTTCTTGCCTATCCACCGATCCGTCGGTGAGAAGTCGAGCACCGCGTTTGCTCCGGCGCGGTACAAAATTCCCACCATATCGGCAACTTTGAGCACTTCACCATAGCTGCCGCCCTGGATGTCGGGGCGCATAATCCGCTCGTCGCCTTGTTTATCTTCCTTACCGTGGGCAATCATCACTATGTCTAAACCCTGGGTTTGGAGCTGACGAATCCAGCCTGTGAATATTCCCTTGAGCACGCCCCATCCCTGCATTGACAGCCCGCCATTCTTGTTACCTTTGCGCGGGTCGTCGGCAATGATGTGGGCGGTAATCATATCCAGGGCTCGCCCGACAGTATCAATTACGATGGTGTCGTAACCGTCGAGGTCTTTTTTGGTGAGCTGTGATACCTCGCTCCACTCGTTTACCTGGACTGAATCGCCACGCTGCGCGCTACGATGGGCACCGTGATCGAAGTCCAGTGTCAGGGGTTTTTGAGCTGTGAAGGCGACCGATGTTTTTCCTGCGCCTGGGTCGCCGTAGATTAAGACCACCGCGCGCTCGAACGCTAGGGGGTCGGTTGATTTAACAATTTTTAACATGGGGAGTTACCTCGTTGTTGATGGAATCTTTAAGCAGCCGCGCGGTCGAGCTCGTCCTGGGCCCATTCGTTCGCGAGGTTCTGCATATGCGGGATGTGCGCCTCGAGGTCGTCGACCGTCGTTTTGATCTCGTCGAGTCGCGCTGTCATTTCCTGGGGGTCGCCGTTGTATGCTCGTTCAATCTGGTACAAGTGCTCCTCGATC
>PVBE011332604.1_pt1 | contig 19527 bp, 31 predicted proteins | sample 1631181 | NCBI WGS metagenome assembly PVBE01 (sample SAMN08397723, study PRJNA350692) | Marine metagenome, whole genome shotgun sequencing project. | isolation source: water | place: Pacific Ocean | collected 2012-04 | reverse complement strand
TCCGTAATTTGAGTCTGATTCAAATTCAAGCTAGTTAGATTTCTACAGCTCTTAGCCAATGCCGCAAGCCCTTCATCGGTAATGTTAAAACACATAGCCAAATTCAAGCTGGTTAGATTCCCTAAAGATGGTGCCAATGCCTTGAGACCTTCATCGGTAATATTTGTATCCTGCAAACCCAAGAAGGTTAGATTCCCTAGATGTGGTGCCAATGCCGCAAACCCTTCACCAGTTATATGAGTATCACTCAAATCCAAGCTGGTTAGATTCTCTAGTAGATAAGGTGCCAATGCCACAAGCCCTTCATCGGTAATATTTGTCTCCCTCAAATTCAAACTAGTTAACGTTGCATGTTGCTTAACCAATGATTCTATGTCGTTATTAACAAGCTGCTTACAGTCATACAAGCTAACCTCTTTTAACCTTAAAGTTTTATTCATTAAATCTTTAAACACTCTGCTTGTAATAACATACCTATAGGGATATAAATTAAGGTTTCCTGTTATTTTAGAATCTATCGCTAATGACTTACTCGGTCTAAACAAAAATATAATCTTATCTCTGACATCTTCCAAAAACTCGGCAATCAAAAGCCTCAAACCTACAACGTCATAAACTGATTGTTGATTATTTTCATTTCTAATAGATAGCTCATTTTTATTCTTTTCTTGTTCTTCAACTCTGCTCGTCAAGATACCTTTTATTTGCTTAAAATCGATAACTGCTATTGTATTCTTACCTATTACTTGCTTTCCTAATAGCTCTAATGATGGCTTGATATCTTCCTCTTTAGCTCCCCTCGCTTGTTTTTCCAAACTCTTCTTAATCTTTTTTATAACTTGAATAATATTATCATTATTTTCTAAACCCCAATTAGATAAGATTTCCAACACCGTAGTGGTTTCTTGTAACTTGCTGGGTAGATCTCCATTCGTTTTGAGTCTCTCAAGACAACCTCTTAACGTTTCCAAATCATCAATAAACCTCTCTTCTTGCTGACTTAGATCTTCCTTATATTCTCCATCACCCTTGTTACCTAATAACACAATATCTTTGATCAATGCGTCACAATGACCTTTCTTTGATTGGTACCACTCTCTTAGATTCTCTATCGCCTTCACTCAACAACCTTTATAGTATTTATTTATCAACATAATAACACTCTAAAACTATTTTTTCAAGATCATAACACACAGATTATTACTGCAAAACACAGCTCCTCAACCTATCGCAGGTGCTTTCTTTTCTCTCAATGAATGAGAAAGAATTACTCCTCCCTTCTAGCTCAATTTTATATCTAAGCCTATTAACATTACTTCCCTCTAAGATCTTTAATTTAGGGCATCCGCTAACGATAGCCTTTAGCCCTTCCTCAGTCATTTTAACATTCTCCAAATCCAAACTAGTTGGGTTTACAATGGTTCAGGGTATTTTCTCTTCATTATTTTACTTGTTATTGAGATTTTTGAAAAAAAATTTGTTAGAATGTCCGCTACAGTTTGAACAGTGCGTAATTATGAATCGACAAAAGACAACTGAGAAATCACGTGGCCGGGACAAGCTTTCAAGAATCCCGGTTAAAGTTGACACATCTCAACCCAAGCTACCCAAACCACCTTGGTTAAAAATAAAACTAGAAAATTATCAAGCTATAAAAACTCTTAAAGATTCTTTTCGTGAGAGGAAACTAGTGACTGTTTGTGAGGAAGCTGCCTGCCCCAATCTCATGGAATGCTTTGGAAGTAAAATAGCAACCTTCATGATCATGGGAGATCGTTGCACTCGCAGATGTGCCTTTTGTGATGTTGCTCACGGCCGACCTGATCCACTTGACCCTGATGAACCTCATAACCTTGCTGAAACCGTAGCTGATATGGGACTTAAATTTGTGGTGATTACCTCAGTAGACAGAGATGACTTAAGAGATGGTGGTGGTGAACACTTCAAACACTGCATCCAAGCTTTGCGCAAAAAAATTCCTGACATTCAAGTTGAAATTTTGGTTCCCGATTTTCGTGGTCGTATGCGTATTGAAAAAGCCCTAAAGCACATCAATGAAGCTCCACCGGATGTTTTCAACCATAACCTTGAAACTGTTCCTAGATTATACAAGACTGCTCGCGCAGGATCAGACTACCCATGGTCTTTAACTTTATTAAAAACATTTAAAGAAAACAATCCCTCCATCCCGACTAAATCAGGCATCATGCTAGGTTTGGGTGAATCTGAAGAAGAAATCAAGCAAGTCCTGGTTGATTTACGACAACATCAAGTTGACATGGTAACCATAGGTCAATACCTCCAACCTAGCGAACACCATATGCCTGTAGCACGCTATTACAGCCCCGATGAGTTTCATGCACTGAAGCTTTATGCCAAAAACCTTGGCTTTACATCAGTCGCTAGCGGCCCATTAGTTAGGTCTTCATACCACGCTGACAAACAAGCTAAAGGAGAACCCATCGACTCATGCTAGAAGAAGCCATTAAAAACCTTTCAGAGTTTCTGCATCATCACCCAAACTATGGGCAACTATTTGCTTTTTCCATTGCTTTGATAGAATCGCTCCCCATTATTGGAACAGTCGTGCCAGGCATTATTACCATGTCACTCGTTGGCTCTTTGATGGGCAGCAAAACCATCCCCTTAATGACCACATTTATCTCCACCATCCTCGGTGCTCTCGTAGGAGATTTTATGGGTTATTACCTAGGACGAAAAGGCCAAAATCATCTACAAAGCATGCCTCTCTTTAAACGCTACCAATACCTCTTTGACTGGGGAGAAAACTTTTTCAATCAATATGGCACCGTAAGCATATTAATCGGGCGATTTATTGGCCCACTACGAAGCACCGTCCCTTTGATTGCAGGGGTGTTAAAAATGCCTCAGTGGTTATTTGCCGTAGCCATCATCCCTACCGCCACTTTATGGGCACTGGTCTACCTAGCACCCGGGTTTTTATTAGGTGCCTATGCCATTGATATACCTCATCAGCTCGTGGTTGAGTACCTGCTTTACTTTTGTTTTGGTACACTGATCATCTTAATGATTCATAAACACAGTAAACTTAGGTCAAAATTTGAACAATGCCTGCTTTTTTGGGTGCAACCCCCATACCAACACGCGATCATGAATATTACTCTAAGCTGCCTGGGGCTTGGTCTTATCAGTTATTTCGTCATTCATAATATTGGCATCCATACCATCAATGCCTCTTTGTATAGTTTTGTCATGAGCCTACATATAACTCTCTTCAATAAAGTCACTGTAGTTTTTAGTGCGTTGGGAGATAAATACTCACTTGCTGCCGTCTACATCATCATCATGGCTTACTTTATCAGGCTTAAAGAGTATCAAACCATAGCTATATTGGCGGTGTGTGGAATGGGGTCTGCACTGAGTATACACGTGATCAAACACAGCATTTTTTTTACTCGTCCGTTGTTTGCTGAAACCGTCATCCAAGGCCCCTCCTTCCCCAGTGGGCATACGGCAGCCATCATTACTTTAAGCATGCTTATCTACAGCTTATCACCCAAAAACCGAGCCTTAAAAAACACCCTTATTTTAGTATGTTTCATGGTCATGAGTAGTCGACTCTACTTGGGTGTTCATTGGCTTTCTGATATCGTAGGGGGGATCTTTCTTGGGCTGTTGTTTGGTTACATCGGACATTACCTCTTTAAGGTTTATGAAAAAAACCTACGACAACCTCATTGGATTCCTGTTTATCTCGTTGCCGTTACACTTCTAACCGCAACCTTCACTCAATACAAAACTCGATCCTATTACCCTGAACTCTACACACCTCCATTGCCTTCCATCACGGATATAACCTTAAGCCAGTGGCAACATCAATTACCCGGGTCATTGCCTTATATCAGAAAGAGCCGATTCAATTTCCCGATTTCAGCACTCAACCTCCAGTATTTAGGATCATTGGATAGCTTGCAACAACAATTAAGCACACACGGCTGGCAAATCATCCCATCGATTAATATATCTAGTATCATAACAGCGTGGCACAACTCATCCGCTGAACCCCCTTTCATCCAGCCTCTTTACCTTAATCAACCCCCTATAGTCTCATTGCAAAAAAACACCTCAACAAAAGAAACCCATACGATTAAACTATGGAAATCATCGTATACCATAGCGAATCAAACACTCTATGTCGGCACCCTGTCTAAAAAAACACTGCCCTATAAATGGATGCTCTCAGAAGACGATGTAGAAAAACGTGCCCGATTCAATTTTACAAACTCAATCAGTGATGATTTTAACTCAGTCCTGAAAACCCTTACCATCCCAAGAGATACCATCCCTTCTTTCTTAGACTCTCTTAATTGGAATGGAAAGGTTCTTCTTATTAAAGAAGAAAAATCATGACACTGTATTATTATCAAACTCAATCTAAACACCTGGATCTTTTAATAAAAGAACTCAGCCAACAACTCGATACTTCAAGACTAAAGCGCTATCAAGACCGTACAAAAAATGCTGATGTGCTGGTGCTATCCACCTCCAAAAAAGGGATAGCCAAAGCTATATTACAAGGAAATTACGCTATTAAAGAACCTTTAGTAAAATCGTATAGCATTGGTTTTTTATTCTCCGGTCAAGGCTGCCAATACCCAGAAATGATTAAACCATGGATGACTATTCCCTCCTTCAAAAAAAACATCGATGATTTAATCCATAAAACGAAAGATGAAAACTTAAGTCAGCTACTCAACTCCTCAGATGAATCACTGATTCACCAAACAGCGTACACTCAACCTGCGTTATTTGCTTTTCAATGGGCCATGAGTCAGATCTGGAAGGACTTAGGCATTGAAGCCGATATCACACTGGGTCATAGTGTTGGTGAATACCCTGCCCATGCTTATGCTGGTGGATTTACACCTGAAGATGGTTTTGGACTGATTACCCAGCGCGCTAAAGCAATGACTAGCTTGCCGCCTGGAGGAGGCATGTTAGCCATAAAAAGTAGTTATGATGGTATCAAACCCCTGATCAAGCAATATACCAACCTCTCCATTGCAGCCATCAATGCAGAAGATCAAGTCGTGGTTTCAGGGGACTTATCAGCCCTTGAAAAACTAAGCACCTATTTAAAAACTAATAAAGTACGCAATCAACGATTAACGGTATCTCATGGCTTTCACTCATATCTTTTAGACCCTATATTAAAAACCATTGATGAAGAGGCAAAAAAGATTAAAACAAGCCCACTCAACAAAACACTGATATCCAACCTAACTGGAAACAAGGTCAGCGAACCTTTGTTGGCAGATTATTGGTCAAGGCATGCAAGAGAGCCTGTACAATTTTTATCTTGCCTCAAACACTTTAAAAACACCGATATCGTGATAGAAGTTGGCCCACGACCCATTCTAAGCGCTCTAGCTCAAAGATCTACGCCGGGTGTATACTTAGCGTCGTGTAAAAGGAACAACCCTATAGAGGCGCTATTTAAATCGATATATCAATTGTATAGCATAGGTGTAGACATAAATTGGATCAAACAAACTAACTTTAACCCAATTTGGAGAAACTAATGGGACTATTGAATTGCCTAAAACAAGCAATGCCCTGCATATTCGGCAATCAAACACCCCAAGGACATGAAAGTTTATTAAATGAAGCAGCTCAAAAAGATGACTTTGAACACTCTGATAAGATCCTCAAGCAAACCGTAGTAAAACCACAACAAGCTAAAACAAAAGTCGTTCAGATGATCCAGAGCTTGACAAATCCTTCAACAAACTACATCAAGATTTGACGCCGACTTCCTAAGAACTACCGGTTAATGATCAATCAATCTGATTTATTTTCAGATTTTTTACTAGATTTTTTACTAGCTTTTTTACTAGTTGCTGAATCTTCGGTACTCTTCTTAGACTTGACTGCTTTCTTAGGTGCAGCCTTGACTTCCTTAGGTGCCTTTGCAGCTGCCTTAGGTGCTGCTAATGCCTTCTCTGGCTTAGGTTCACTCTTAGAAACTTTCTTGGTCTTTGGCTTGATTCTTGCTTTGACAAGATTCTCAAGGTCCACCAACTGGATAATAGCCATAGGAGCATTATCGCCTGCCCTGAAATTATTTCTAAGAACACGGGTATACCCCCCAGGTCTTTTTGAATAAAAAGGACCTAATTCTTTCAACAGTTTCTCAATAGCATTTTTATTGCCTAAACGACTAATTAACAAACGCCTGGCATGCAAAGTATTCTTGGAAGCTAACGTGATCAACGGTTCCACAAATCTTCGTAGCTCTTTTGCTTTAGGCAATGTTGTTTTGATTGTTTCGTGTTCAATCAACGAAATCGCCATGTTCTTAAACATCGCTTTGCGATGATCTGACGTGCGCCCAAATGTTCTGCCTGCAATATTATGATTCATACACTACCTCTGTTAGTCATCTTGCACTTTTGTTGCATCAGGACTTACCCAATTCTCAACATGCATGCCCAATGTTAACCCTTGTTCTGAAAGAATGCTTTTGATTTCAGCCAATGATTTCCGACCTAAATTAGGCGTTCTTAACAACTCGCTTTCGGGTCGCTGAACCAAATCACCGATATACAGAATATTTTCTGACTTCAAACAATTCGCAGCCCTTACGGTCAACTCCAAATCATCTACCAATTTAAACAAAATAGGGTTAATCTTAACTTTATCTTTAGCATCAGATTTAGCCGCTGTATCCTGAAGAATAGAAAATTGAGATAATTGGTATTGCAAAATGGTTGCACATCGACGAAGTGCTTCTTGAGGGTCTAACGTCCCATCAGTCTCAACCTCTAACATCAATTTATCTAAATCTGTTCGATTCTCTACACGGGTATTTTCAACTGAAAAAGCTGCCCTTAATATCGGTGAGTAACTGGCATCCAGTTTAATAACACCTATTTGATCCGCTTCATCAGATCTCCGTGCAATCGCAGGCTCATAACCTATGCCTCTTTCAACTTTCATGACTACTTTCAATGAGCGGTCAGTATTTAATCGGCAAATAAGGTGATCTGTGTTAATAACACGTGAACCCGATTCACACTGAATAGACCCAGCTGTAACATCACATGGCCCTCTAACATCAATCATTAACTGAGCTGTTTCTTTACCCTCATCTAAGGCAACCACAACTTCTTTGAGGTTAAGGATGATTTCAACAACATCTTCCTGAACTCCTTCAATCGAACTGAACTCATGCATAACGCCTTCGATTTGAACCTCTGTTATGGCAAAACCCGGCATGGATGATAAGAATATTCGACGTAATGCATTACCTAATGTATAACCATACCCTCTTTCAAAAGGCTCTAGGACTAACTTCATTACGTTTTCTCTGACAAAATCAACTTTCATTTCAGTTGGGATGAGCATGTTATAAACATCTTGCATACGACACCTTATTTAGAATACAACTCAATAACGAGATTAACTTTAAACATATTATGAAGAGCACTTAAATCCATTGGCTCCTTTAACGATCCTTCATGCTTATCATAATTGACTTCAAACGACTCATTCTCAGGTTTCTGTTTAGCCAAATCAATTGAAGATTGGACCCTTAAATGAGCTTTTGCTGACGAGGATAAACCGATAACATCATCTTTTCTAACCAAATAACTGGGTCGATTTAGTTTTTTACCATTAACCAAAATATGGTTATGAACGACCATTTGTCGTGCTTCACGGCGCGTGCAAGCAAAACCTAATCGATAGATAACATTATCCAGTCTTTTCTCTAATAGAATGAGAAGATTATCTGAAGTTGACCCCTTTAAACGATCAGCTTCTTTAAAATAGTTTTTAAATACCTTTTCTTTCAAACCATAAAAGTCTCTCACAGCTTGCTTCATGCGCAGCTGAATAGCATAATCTGAAAATCTAACTCTGCTTTTTTCAGGTTTCCCGGGCATTGACTTAAATTTACATTTCCTTTCTATGCTTTTGGCTGAACTGAAAACCTCAAGGTCCATACTCAATGATCGAGACCTTTTTGCTCTAGCTTTAACTGTCATCAAATATCTCCTTAAACTCGTTTCTTCTTGGCTTGACGGCAGCCATTATGGGGGTAGCCTGTGACATCGACAATCGTAAGAACACGTATGCCAGCATCCGATATACCTTTAACAGCGCCCTCTTTCCCATTGCCGGTACCGTTGATATAAACGATACAATCTTCAGCACCTCTTTCTTTCAATTTACGAGCAATCGTGTTAGCTGTTTGCTCAGCCGCAAAACTCGTTCCCTTTCGGGCACCTTTTTGACCTCCACCATAGCCTCCGCCACCGCCCTCAATGGGTTGATGATCTTGGCCGGTAAAAGTGATAATGGTGTTATTTTTACCTGCTTTAATCTTCACAAGAATAGAAGAAGGTAACTTCTTTTGTTTCTTAGAAGGTTTTTTACTCGTACTCTTTACTGGGTTTGCCATACTCAAGTTCCTTATTTATCAGTTTTCTTGCGACGCTTTCGAGCAGTCTTAGCATTAGTTTTAGTTCGCTGGCCATTAACAGGTAAACCGTATCGATGACGAATACCTCTCACGCACCCTAAATCCATTAAATGTTTAATAGCCATATTAACTTCACGTCGTAAATCACCCTCAATGGTAAATTTATTTAAAGCAGTTCTAATCTTTTCCAAATTAGACTCATCTAAATCTTTTACCTTGGTAGCAGGGTCAATATGAGCCTGACTGCATAACAAATATGCGCGTGATCGCCCCACACCATAAATGTATGTCAACGCATTCCAAATCTGCTTTTGGTTATTCAACACTCGTCCTGCTACGATTGCCATGAATGACTCCTAACTTCTATAAAAATAATTGTTTGAATGATAAACATAAAAAACCTAAAAATCAATAAATAATACAAAAAAACCTAACCTTGTCTCTGTTTATGCCGTGGATCCTTACAGATAATACGAACGACACGATTACGCTTGATCACTTTACAAAATCTACAACGCTTTTTAACTGATGCTGATACTTTCATTTTAACCTCTAAATCATCTTAATAACGAAACTTTTCTTGAGTGCCCTGCTTTCTTTATCATAGATGCATAACGCTCTGGAATTAAATGGGACTGCAATTGTGCCATAAAATCCATAACAACTACAACAACAATCAACAAAGAAGTGCCCCCAAAATAAAATGGCACATGCCAAGCCCTAACTAAAAGATCTGGAGTTAGCGCTACCACTGATAAGTAAACACTTCCTGAAAGTGTTAACCTTGTCATAACTTTATCAACAAAATCGGATGTTTGTCTGCCTGGGCGAATGCCTGGAATAAGTGCACCTGATTTTTTAAGGTTATCGGCTATATCATTAGGGTTGAAAACCAATGCCGTATAAAAGAAACAGAAAAACACAATAGCACTGATGTATAAAAGAATGTACAAAGGTTGCCCTGGAGATAATAAACTCACAAAATTACCCAACCATCTAAAATTAGCTGACTGCGGAATCATGCCCGCCAAACTCGCTGGAAACAATATAATAGCTGATGCAAATATAGGGGGAATAACACCTGCCATATTAATCTTCAAAGGTAATACACCTCCTGAATTATTCTGACCCGCTCTTGCCTGATGTCTTTTCGGATGTTGTATAGCAATCTTTCTTTGTCCTCGCTCAATAAAGACAACCAACAAGGTAATAGCCACAATAAAAGATAACACAAAGAAAAGTGAAACCACGTTCATTTGGCCCTGTTTAGCCTGTTGCATCAACTGAATAAATGCTGCCGGCAACCGTGAAACAATACCTGCAAAAATCAATAAGGAGATACCGTTACCAATTCCCTTTTCAGTAATTTGCTCACCGAGCCACATTAAAAATAAAGTTCCTGTGGTAAGTGAAACTGCAGCTATCAGATAAAAACGCGGACCGATGCTTAAAACCAAACCTTGTGAAATCAGCATTTTTGCCATGCCCACCGATTGAAAAAGTGCTAAGCATACCGTTAAATATCGAGTGTATTGACTGATTTTCTTATTGCCTCTAGCACCTTCTTTTCTCAAGGCCTCTAAAGAAGGAATCGATAAACTCATTAATTGCATAATAATGGATGCCGAAATATAAGGCATTAAAGATAATGAGAAAACTGATAACCTTGATAAAGCTCCTCCAGAGAACATATTAAACATGCCCAATAAACCATCTTGGTTTTGTTTGAATATACCTGCAAGACGAGCTAAGTCAACACCCGGGACAGGAATATGACCCCCGACACGAAAGATAACTAACCCAAAAAAAACAAATAACAACCTTCTTTTAAGCTCAGCATAAGATGAATTTTGGATAGAATCAGATGCCTGCATATTAATCTACACTCCCGCCTGTTGACTCGATCAAAGCCTTGGCTCCTTTGCTCACCCTCATGCCTTTTAATTTAAGAACAAAATCAATCGTTCCTGATAAAAACACTTTGACAGATAGTGTGTTTTTTCTAATGAGTCCACACGCTTTAAGCTCATCTAAACCCACACCAATAACACGAATATCCTCAGGTACTTTTCTAAATTCAGAAACTCTAAGCTTTTCATGGGTCAATGATTTTCTAGAAACCTCACCAAACTTAGGCAACCGAATTTGAATGGGCATTTGCCCCCCTTCAAACCCAGCTGGAACAGATCCACCCGAGCGACTTAATTGTCCCTTGTTACCCCTTCCTGCAGTTTTATCTCCACGGCCTACTCTTTTCTTTTCTTTTTTAGCACCAGGGTGACATTTAAGCTCATTTAACTGCATGAGAAACCTCCTCACAATTTAACATGAATTTGATTTTAAAAATCATACCCATAATAGCAGGTGTAGCATCAAGGGTAGCCACATCGCCTATCTTTCTTAAACCTAAGCCTCGAACAGTGGCTATTTGGCTCTTATTTCTACCAATCATACTTTTGATTAGTTTGACCTTGACTTGCTTACTCATCTTTGATGTAACTCCTTACCTCATCAGCCGTTAAACCACGTCGCATGGCAACTGAAACAGGATCATGCATAGCCATAAGCGCCTTAATGGTGGCTCTGGCAATATTAAGTGGGTTAGAAGAGCCATATCTTTTGGCTAATACATTATGGACACCCAGGCATTCTAGCACAGCTCTCATGGCTCCTCCAGCAATAACCCCGGTTCCATCTGAAGCTGGCAACATGACAACTTTGGTTGCCCCATGAGACCCAATCAACTGATGTTGTAACGTCGCATTGATTAGAGGAATAGTAACCATGGATTTTTTAGCCGTCTCAACTGCTTTTTGAATAGCAATAGGAACCTCTCTAGCTTTACCAATTCCCATACCTACTCTTGATTTTCCATCACCCACGACAGCCGTCACACTAAAACTAAAGATACGCCCACCTTTAACAACTTTTGCTGTACGCCTGATACTAACAGTCTTCTCAACTAACTCAAACTGATTATTATCTGAATTTTTGGAATTTTTAGAATTTTTAGATTTTGAATTCATACCCTCATCCTCTACATTTCAACCTTGCCATTCTCACGAACACCTTCCGCAAGAGCAGCAACTCTACCATGATATCGAAAAGAAGAACGATCAAATGCTAACTTTTCAATACCTAACTTATGAGCTATCTTGGCCACTTCTTGACCAACTTTCTTCGCAGCCTCAATATTACTGCCATACTTGATTTTTAAACTCTTTGTCATGGTTGACACCTCACAAAGAGTTTTATCACTTAGATCAACAAGTTGAGCATAAATATGCTGGTTCGTACGCCTTACAACAAGACGAATTCGATCGCTTCGAGAGGACTTAATACGGGCCCTTACTTTCCGTTTAGTTCGATCAGACATTATTTCTTCTTAACCTCTTTCAATTTCAATTGAACACCACGCTTACGCACCCCTTTACCTTTATAAGCGTCAGGTTTACGAAAAGCAATAATTTCCGCTGCAACTTGACCAAGCCTTTGCTTGTCATAACTTTTAAGCTCCAGCTCAGTCTGGCTAGGTAATAAGTTAGCCTTAACATTATCATGAATAACATAAAGTTCTTCATGAGATTTACCCGCGTTAACGACTAAAGTCTTACCTTGTAATTTAAACCTGTAACCTACTCCATGAATTTCTAATACAGTTGAATATCCCTTGGTAAGGCCTTTGATCATATTTTTTATCAAACTCGCCATGGTGCCAAGAAAACGAGTATCTTTACCGGATACATGGCTACATTGTATACTTATTGCACCCTTGTTATCTTCTACCTTAACAGTAACACTAGGATGAATTTTTAAAGTCATCGAAGCATCACTGCTCTTCATCGTAAAATTCATACCGTCTTGAGTGCATGTTAACTCAGAAGGACAGGGTATTGGATATTTTGCTAAACGCGACATAATTACACCTTTAAATAACTTCAATCCAGACTTCACCACCTACATTGAGAGCTCTAGCTTCACGATCACTAATAACACCTTTAGATGTAGACACAATATTTATTCCCATACCAAAAATAACCTTCTTCAGTAATTTTGCAGGGGAATATTTTCTTAAACTTGGACGACTAACTCGAGTAATCGAGCTAACAGCAGGTTTGCCACCAGGGTAGCTCAAATGCATCGTCAACATTTTCTTAGGTGAACCCTCTTTTGAATCCACGGCATAATCTTCAATGTATCCCTCCTTTTTTAGAACCTTAGCCACAGACTCTAACTTAGAAGAATAACTAACAGAACAACTTTTATGTGCTACACTATATGCATTACGCAAACGCGTTATCATATCACTAATAGAATCACTCATACTCATATCTAATACCTCTTACCAACTTGCACAAACCCAACCAGGGAAATATTTTTTGAAAAAACCATCACGAATACATGCCCTGCAGAGTTGAAACTTACGATAAACACCCCTAGGTCTGCCACATTGTACACAACGTCGTCGATGCCTACATGGAGATTCATCAACAGGGCGTTTGGTTAATTTCTGAACAGCTTCCATAATTTCAACAGGATCACTGGACTTATTTTTGATGATACCTCTTAGTTCATCACGTATCTTCAAATTACTCATGCTTGCAATACGCTTCTCTCTAGAAATCAGACGCTTACTTGCCATTACGAACTCCTTTAATAGGAAACATCATTTTTACAAGAAGTGATAAACCATCTTCATCACTTTTTGCTGATGTTGTTACACATACATCTAAACCACGAATGGCATCAATGGTATCATAGTTAATAGATTCAAAAGCAATTTGCTCTCGAATACCAAAGGAAAAATTCCCCCTGCCATCAAATGATTTTCGGTTAAGGCCTCTGAAATCTCTCACTTTAGGTAAAACAACAGCCAGTAATCGATACAGAAAATCGTACATATTTTTACCACGAAGTGTCACCTTACAACCAATAGGCCAACCTTGACGAGTCTTGAAATTTGCTTCACTCTTTTTGGTTAACGTTACCACAGGTTTTTGACCCGATATTTTAGTCAAGTCATCGACGGCATGGTCAATTATCTTTTTATTGGCCACGGCCTCACCTACACCCATGTTTAGTGTGATCTTTTCTATCTTAGGAACCTCCATGATGGAAGAATATTTTCTTTCTTTCATCAATTCAGAAATTACTTTTTTTCGATAATGATCTTGTAAATAACTCATATTATCCTCTTTAATCAATTACTTCTTGAGTAGACTTATCATAGCGTACTCGTTTACCATTTTCCAGCTTTTTCACGCCAACCTTAACACGTTTTTTAGTTTCCTGATTGTAATGTGTTATATTGGATCGGTCAATAGGTCTTTCAACAGTTTGGAAACCACCCTGCTCATTCTTTTCACGATTAGCCTTAACCGTCTTCTTTTTTTGATTAACCCCTTCAACAATCACTTTACCTTCCTTAAGAACAGCTTTGATAGCGCCTACCTTGCCACGATCTTTACCCACTGTAATCAGTACAAGGTCATTTTTTTTAAATTTTGCTAAACTCATTATCCGCTCTCCTTATAACACTTCAGGTGCCAATGAAATAATCCTCATATATTTCTCCCTTAATTCACGCGTAACAGGGCCGAAAATACGAGTACCCAAAGGTTGAAACTGAGCATTTAAAATCACAATTGCATTGTGATCAAACTTAATCTTGGAACCATCGTTTCGGCGAACACCTTTGACAGTTCTAACAACCACCGCTAAGAATACTCCACCCTTGATAACTCTGTTCTGAGACTTATTGCTATCTGGCTTAACATCCGTAACACTTACTTTAATAACATCACCAATATTAGCATATCGGCGTTTCGAGCCACCCAATACTTTAATACAGGTTGCTTTTTTACCGCCACTATTATCAGCGATCAGTAATTTTGTTTGCATTTGAATCATACTGAGACCTCTTGAGAACCTTCCTCTGATGTAGAAATAACTTTAACCAAAAGCCAACTTTTCCTTTTAGAATAAGGTCTGTGCTCAGAAATGAGAACTTTATCCCCAACCTTGGCTTGATTATTTTCATCGTGGGCCATAATTTTTGATGATAAAGTAATATATTTATGTAACCTCTCGTGCTTTAATCGCCGATTAACTTGCACAACAATACTCTTATCCATCGTTGATGTCAGCACTTTGCCTTCTGCTGTTCTAGCTGTTGATTTAACTTCGGTCATGCTACCACCTTTTCATTTAACTTTTCATTTAACTTTTCATTTAACACTGTGTTTATTCTGGCAATATTTCTTGAAATCTCACGAAAACGATGCGTCTTGATTTTTGACGAGCCACCACTCACTGCCATACGTAAATCAAAGTTCTCACGAACTAAGTTGCTCTTAAGCTTATTTAAATCCTCAGCGGATTGTTTTCTTAAATCAGATACTAACATGCCACTGCATCCTCTTCTTTTTGCATAAAATTAACCTTAAATGGCAACTTAGAACCTGCCAACCTAAAAGCTTCTCGTGCTTGTTCTATTGTCACACCGGAAACTTCGAAAATCATTGTCCCTGGTTTCACTTCATACACATAATATTCAACACTACCCTTACCTTTACCTTGACGTACTTCAAGCGGTTTCTTAGTAATAGGCTTATCCGGAAAAACACGTATCCAAACTTTACCGTCTCGCTTCATAAAACGAGTAAGGGTTCTACGTGCTGCCTCAATTTGTCGAGCAGTTAAGCGTGAACGCCCTATCGAAACCATACCATAATCACCAAAACATACGCGAGGATTGGTTATAACACCTCTGTTGCGACCTTTGTGCGCTTTTCGGTATTTCATGCGTTTAGGAGGCTGAAACATTATGCTTTCTCCGTCTTTTCTTCAGTCACATTTTTATTTTTAAAAACATCACCACGATAAATCCATACTTTTACCCCGATGATTCCGTAAGTTGTCATCGCAGTCGCTACTGAATAATCAATATCGGCTCTAAAAGTATGCAATGGCACTCGACCTTCTTTGTACATTTCGCTTCGAGCAATTTCAGCTCCGCCTAATCGGCCACTGACCAAAATTTTAATACCCTTTGCACCTGCTCTCATAGTTGTCTGCACAGCTCTCTTCATAGCTTTTCTAAACAACACACGTCTTTCTAATTGCCCTGCAACAGCTTCAGCAACCAACTTAGCATTTAAATCAACCCGTCGTATTTCTTCAACACTGACATGAACCGATGTTTTCATTAGATCTTCTAACGTATGTCTTAGTGTCTCAACATCAGAACCTTTCTTACCAATAATCATTCCTGGTCTTGCACAACGAATAATAATTCTCGCATTCTTACCCGGTCTCTCAATGAATATTTCCCCAACACCTGCAGGCTTATATCTGCGCAATACATATTGTCGCATTTTTAATTCGGCTTGAATATTATCAACATATTCCTTACCTTCCGCATACCAATTTGAACTTGCTTTCGTTGAAATATTAAGGCGAAGAGCACATGGATTTGCTTTTTGTCCCATTAGTTTTTCTCCTTATCATTCGGATTAGCAACAACAACTGTAATGTTGCAAGTTGGCTTTAAAATCCTATTACCTCTACCTTTGGCCCTTGCTTTCCAGCGCTTTAACACCGGGCCTTGATCAACCCAGGCCTCAACAACTGAAAGATCATCCACATCAAGTCCCACATTATTCTCTGCATTGGCGACCGCTGATGAAAGTGTCTTAAACACAAGCCTGGCAGCTTTTTTCTCACAAAATGTTAGAAAATCTAACGCCTTGTCTACAGACTTGCCTCGAATAACATTAACAACTTCTCGAGCCTTCAAAACACCCAGTCGTTGTTTTTTTGCAACGGCTCTAACCTTTTTCATCGTTTATCTCCCTTCGCCTTCTTATCGCCAACTTTAGAACGAATAACTCTAGTCGGAGCAAAATCACCCAGTTTAAAATCTAACATTTCTTTCGTAATAAGAACAGCCACAAAAGATTTACCATTATGAACACTGATAACCAGTCCGACCATAGGAGGGATAATAGCTGACCGTCTTGATTTAGTTTTAATTATCACATTTGAACCTGATGATTCAACCTCTAAAACCTTCTTAAGAAGACTTGGGTCTACAAAAGGTCCTTTTCTAACTGATCTTGGCATACAATATTACCTCTCTACTTACGTTTCTTTCTTGAGCGTACAATAAACTTGTTACTCGCTGCTTTCTTTGCTCGCGTTTTCAACCCTTTGGTTTTCTGCGCCCAAGGTGAACACGGGTGTCTACCACCGGATGTTCTTCCTTCACCACCACCATGAGGATGATCCACAGGGTTCATCGCCACACCTCTTACGGTGGGTCTGACACCCTTCCATCGTTTCGCACCTGCTTTACCGAGGCTCTCTAAGCTATGCTCTGAATTCGAAACAACCCCAACTGTAGCACGACAAGCTAAAGGAATGCGTCTAACCTCTCCAGTTCTTAAACGAACAATCGCATAAGCGCCTTCTCTACCCGCTAAAGTAGCACGAGAACCTGCACTTCGAATAAGTTGTGCGCCTTTTCCTGGCTTCAGCTCAATGCAATGAATAATGGTACCATCTGGAATGTTTTCCATGGGCAAGGTATTGCCAGGCTTTAATTCCGAACTAGGACCTGACATCAGAACATCGCCCGCACTCACTCCTTCTGGAGCTACCACATAACTTTTATGCCCATCATGGTAACATAGCAATAAAATACTAGCAGATCTACCAGGATCGTATTCTTTTCGGATAACCTTGGCAGGAATATCATCTTTGTTTCTCTTGAAATCAACCAATCTGATTTTTTTATTGTGAGCTGCCCCACCTTGATGACGAACAGAAATTCTTCCTCCAGCACCTCGACCTGACCCTCTTTTCTTCCCTTTAGTTAAAGATTTTTCAGGTTTTCCCGTATAAATATCAGAATAATGTACGCTGACCTTATGACGTGTACCTGGTGATGTTGGCTTGTGTTTTCGTATGACTACCCTTGGCATTCTTGAACCTCTTAACTTACTTCACTAAATTGTATACTATTGCCCTCTTCCAAAGTTACATAGGCTTTCTTAAAAGCCTTAACCTTACCAGACCTATTTCTAAATGTTTTATTTTGTGGTTTCATATTCAGAACATTAACATTCTTGACCTTAACCCCAAACACACTTTCAATTGCTGCCTGAACACTCTGCTTTGTAGCATCTTTTCTCACCACAAATGTGTATTGATTGTGACCTTGAATCTGCACTGACTTTTCAGTGACAATTCGTTTTAAAATTAAGTTAGGTAATTCTGCATTATTTAACGTCATGATACAATTCCTCCAACCTTGACAAGGACTCCTTGGTGACTATCACGCGCGATGCTTGGTATAAAGACAGAGGGTCTAGCCCATCAATATCCGACAACCAGACATGCGCTAAATTACGCACTGAAAAATAGAAGTTTTCTGAAATATCATCACCAATGAATAATACTTTATCTTTAGAGTTCTTCGGCAGTAATTTTAAAGCATCACGAGTTTTGGCTGTTGCCATATCTAAATTTTCTACAACGAAAAATGAATCCGTTCTAACAAACTCGGATAAAATGCACTGCATAGCTGCACGATACATTTTTTTATTTAACTTTTGTGTCCAAGAACGAGGTCTTGCAGCAAAGGTAACCCCTCCTGAACGAAAAATAGGGCTTGACAATGTGCCTGCTCTTGCTCGGCCCGTTCCTTTTTGCTTCCAGGGTTTAGCTCCCCCACCAGCAACATCTGAACGACTTTTATTTTGCTTAGAACCTTGCCTTGCTCCAGCCATGTATCCAGTGATCACTTGATGAACCAATGTTTCAGAAAAAGGCCTTGAATATAAAGACTCATTAAGAGTTACCGTATTTTTTGTTTTTTTGCCATCTAAGGCCATCACTGCGCACTTCACTTTTTATCTCCTGCAGAGCTTCTCTTGATCGAAGGCTTAACCATTACCCAACCATTGCGGGCTCCTGGGACAGCTCCTTTAATTAATAAACATTGCTTCTCTTCATCAACCCTTACGATCGTTAAGTTTTGAGTAGTACAGCGCTCATTTCCCATTTGACCGGCCATTTTCTTACCTTTGAAAACTTTACCTGGATCTTGGCATTGACCAATAGATCCTGGAACCCTATGAGATAATGAATTACCATGCGAATTCGGTTGTCCTTTAAAATTCCAACGCTTGATAGTTCCTGCAAAGCCTTTACCAATAGAAGTGCCAGTAACATCAACAAAATCATTTTCTTTGAAGTGATTAACCTTAAACTCTTGACCTAATTCAATGTCTTTTAGAGAATTAGGATCAACTCGAAACTCTTTAGTAACACTACCACAAACAACGTCTGCTTTCTGAAAATGTCCTTTCTGTGCCTTATTTGGGTGTTTCTTTTTACCCGTGGTTAATTGCAATGCACCATATTCATGAACTAATTGACTAACGAAATTCGACTCTATTTTAACAACCGTAACAGGAATACTCTGATAACGAGTCATCCCGATTTTTCTACCAATTAAACCTGTATTTACATCATTCATATCAATCTCACTTATCAACTTCTTCTACGCTGATTTGCACATTAACACCCGAAGCCAAATTCAACTTCATCAAGGCATCCACAGTCGAAGGATTAGGCTCGACAATAATTAAGAACCTAATATGCGTACGTAATTCTAAATGATCCCTAGCATCTTTATTAACATGCGGCGATATCAATAAAGTTACACGCTCAATTTTAGTCGGCATAGGAACTGGCCCACGTACTAGAGCTCCTGTCCTAGAAGCCGTTTCAACAATTTCACGAGCAGCCTTCTCAAGCAATTGATGATCAAACGCTTTCAACCGAATTCGAATCTGTTCTCGTCTTTTATTCGCACTCATACTAACCTCTCACGCTTACCTTGTAAATGCATTTATTCAATAATCTTGGTGACGACACCCGCACCAACTGTTTTTCCACCCTCTCTGATAGCAAACCTTAGACCTTCATCCATCGCTATCGGGCAGATCAAATCTACCTCAAAAGTGATTTTATCTCCAGGCATGACCATCTCT
>PVBE011742144.1_pt1 | contig 19533 bp, 14 predicted proteins | sample 1631181 | NCBI WGS metagenome assembly PVBE01 (sample SAMN08397723, study PRJNA350692) | Marine metagenome, whole genome shotgun sequencing project. | isolation source: water | place: Pacific Ocean | collected 2012-04 | reverse complement strand
GATGCCAACAATGGCAACGCGGCACGCAAAACACCCCTGTGACCCTTCGGCGTCAAACATCGCAGCTGATCAATGAATCGGCAAGAGCCCTCAAGGCAGCCATTCGCAGCACACAGGTAGCGCCCTATCGCGACTCCTCCCACAAGGGCGACTTGCGCTACGCTCAATTTGTCATCGAGCGATCAACTCAGCGAGTGCAAATCACTCTTGTGACAAGACAGAACAATCTTGAACTCGTCGAATCGCTCGCTGACGCGCTTAGTAAGGCACTCGGGCCAAAGCTGCACTCGATCTGCTGGAACCACCAACCTCATCAGACGAATGCTGTTTTTGGGCCCGAAACTCACCTCATCACAGGCGAGCCCACTGTGGTGGAGTCTCTCCCTCACGCCAGAGTCTTCTTCCCTGCTGACGCGTTCGGTCAAGCCAACCCAGCCGCTGCCGAAAATCTCATAGAGAAGATCCGTAGCCACGTCCCCTGCGGAGCGAAGGTCATTGACCTGTATTCCGGCGTTGGCCCGATCGGCCTCTCGCTAATGGACCTGGCACAAAGCCTGACGTTTGTGGAAATCGGGCAGGGAAGTCTCACTGGGCTCAGGATGGGGATCAATGCACTGCCACCGACTGATCAAGCGCGTGTCAAAGTGAGAGAAGGAACCGTCATCGAACATGTCGATGCACTAATAGACAGGGATGTCGTTATCGCCGACCCTCCGCGGAAGGGGCTGGATGCCGAGTTGATTTCGGCGCTTTGTCAGTCGCCTCATGCAAAGACGATCCTCGTCCACTGCGGCCTCGATGCATTCGAGCGAGACTTGGAAAGGCTCGTCAATGTCGGCCCGTTCTGCATCGCGGACATGAGCGCGCATGACTTTTTCCCTCACTCAGATCATGTAGAAATGCTCACGGTACTGCGCCCCTCGAAAGAGATTTGAACCGACTGAGGATTCAAGTGATACTGAAAAAGCTTCCAGTATCAGGACAGCGAGGAAGGACAGCATGAACATCGATGTTACTTTTCACGGGGCGGCAGAAGGCGTCACGGGTTCGAAGCATCTCCTTGAAGTTGACGGACATCGCATTCTTATTGACTGCGGTCTGTTCCAAGGTCGACGCGAAGAAGCCCGCGCTCGCAACCTCAATCTCCCCTTTGACCCGAGCACGATCCACAATGTCGTGTTGACGCATGGGCATATCGACCACAGCGGCGCGCTGCCTGTTCTTTGCCGAGACGGGTTTTCGGGCCACATCATTGCCACACCTGCAACCTGCGACTTGGCCAGGATCCTCCTTGCTGACAGTGGGCACATTCACGAGAGCGACGCCAGATACATGAATCGGCGGCTGGAGAAACGAGCCAGGAGAGAGGGCCACAAGGTGTCGGAAGGAGACCGTGCAGCAGCTCTCTACACCATCAATGATGCGGTCGCCTGCGAGCCCTTCTTCCACGAACTGCCCTACGGTCGCGAAGAAGAGGTCGCGCCCGGCGTTTTTTGCTCGTTCACAGATCAGGGTCACATCATTGGATCCTCGGCGGTACTTTTCCGCATCCCGAACGGTGACACGGAACAGCGGATCATCTTTTCCGGCGATCGTGGCCGTAGCGACATGCCAATCCTTCGCGATCCTGAACCCTATCCAGAATGCGACATCCTCTTCACCGAGAGCACCTACGGCGACCGCGTACACGCACCTGCATCAGATATGGCCGAAGCACTGGCTGTGGAGATCGACCGCATCATCAAGAGCAAAGGTAAGGTAGTGATTCCCGCATTCTCGGTAGGTCGCACGCAGAACATCCTCTACTACCTCCGACTCCTTCGACATGAAGGGCGCATCCCTTCTATCCCGATCTTTGTGGACAGCCCGCTCTCGACGAAAGCATCACGCGTCTATGGTGAACACCCTGAGTGCTTCGATGAAGAGACGCTCGCCTTACTGGAAGGTCATGACAGCCCGCTCGCTTTTGACGACCTGGAGTATGTAGCCAGTGTGGACGAATCCAAAGCTCTCAACAGGATGGAGGGGCCGGCGGTCATTCTCTCAGCTTCAGGAATGTGTGAATCTGGCCGAATTCTTCATCACTTTAAGAGCACCATCGAGGATGAGCGCAACACGATTCTCCTGGTCGGCTTCATGGCACGCAACACATTGGGCAGGCGATTGGTCGAACGCGAGAAGAACGTCCGTATCTTCGGCAAGGAATATGATATCCACGCGAGAGTGTCGCGCATGAACGGCTTTTCTGCCCACGGCGACCAAAAGGACCTCGTCGACTCGGTCGCTCATCTCAAGGGTCGCGTCAAGACCATCTTCCTTGTCCATGGCGAACCTCGACAAAGTCGCGCGCTCAAAGAGGCCCTCGAAGCGGCCGGCCATGTCGACGTTCGCTGTGCCAGGTACGGCGCCACTGATAGTCTTGTGTAGCAGCATCGATCCGACCGCGATCCAGGAGCCCCGCCACAATCCAGCTATTGATTGAGTTGGGTTTGGGCACGCAGAAGTGCACCGCGAATAGCCACGTCGTCTACAAGGGAGGCCCGAACTGGGATAGGCAGTACGAGGTCAGCAGCATTGCGCGTACCCCGAAAGGCCCGCTCGAAGGTGCCATCAGTCAAGAAGGGCAAAAGACCTGCGATCACTCCACCTCCAAGGCATACGCCGCCTCGCGCAAGGAAGCGGACGGAGATGTTGCGCAGTTCGTGCCCCAGTGCCCGCACATACGCATTAACCGTGCGAACGGCGGCGGCGTCATTTTCCGCAGCGAGGCCAAGAATCGCTGCAGGTGCCATCGATTCAGAAGTGCCTGAAAGGACGCTGTGAACGTAGGTCAACCCAGGTCCGGACAGAACATCCTCGACTGAGGGCTGTAGCCCATTGGCCATCAAGTGGGAGGAAATGGTGAGGAGCTCTTCATCACTTGGAGCAAAATTTCCCTGTCCCATTTCACCGGCGATCACTGTTGGCGCCCCATCGACGACGAGCCGTTGGCAGGCACCAAAACCTGTTCCAAGTGCAGCGATGGCGACGGGCGCACCTTGAACCGGTTCGCCAACAACGAGCGTCTGCCACTCGTGATCCTCGAGCTCAAGAGTGCCCCATGCCGTGGCCTCAAGGTCATTGAGCAAGATGACATTGATCGCGAGAGTCTTGCTGCGGATTTCATCGACGGTGACATCGAAGGGAAGATTGGTGCCTATAACCCGATCCCCGACGACGGGGCCGGCGATGCCAAATGATGCAGCGTCGGGGTGAAGAGCTCCATCGAGAAAAACGCGTACCGCTTCACCCAAACCTGATTGAGCAAAGTCAGCTGTCGCGTATCGCTCGTGGCGCACGACATTTCCATCCTCCCAAAGGACGAGGCGGATGTTTGTGCCGCCAATATCACCGGCAACGATTCTAGTCATAGAACGACTCTTTGCAATGAACTCTCAGCTTGGCTCAGGCGATGGTCACATCGTCGCAGCGATAGACATCTTGAATAGCATTGAGCAAAGTGATGCCCTCTTCCATTGGCTTCTGAAATGCCTTGCGACCCGAGATCAATCCCATTCCGCCGGCGCGCTTATTGACAACGGCTGTTGAAACCGCTTGCTGAAGGTCATTGCCGCCGCTTGCACCGCCGGAGTTGATGAGTCCTATGCGCCCCATGTAGTCATTGACAACCTGCCAGCGGCAAAGGTCAATGGGATGCTCGGAAGTGAGCTGGTCGTAGACCAGGTCATGGGTCTTGCCTGTCTTGGCCGCCTTGAAGCCGCCATTGCTGATGGGTTGCTTTTGTTTGACGATATCGGCACCGATCGTGACACCGAGATGGTTTGCTTGCCCAGTAAGATCGGCGCTGTCGTGGTAGTCCGTTCCATCAACCTTGAAGACGGGATTGCGGAGATAGCACCAGAGGACCGTGAACATCCCGAGGTCGTGGGCACGTTCGAACGCCTGCGCTGTCTCCTGGATCTGACGACTCGACTCATCTGAACCGAAGTAAATCGTCGCTCCAACCCCGGCGCAGCCCATTTGGAAGGCCTGCTCGATGGACGAAAACGAGATTTGATCAAACGTATTGGGCGTCGTCAGCAGCTCGTTGTGATTGTACTTCAGGATAAACGGAATGCGGTGAGCGTAACGCCGCGCCATACTTGCCAGGACACCATAGGTCGAAGCGACAGCATTGCAGCCACCTTCCATGGCCAGACGAATGATGTTCTCCGGGTCAAAGTAGATGGGATTCGGGGCGAATGACGCCGCCGCAGAGTGCTCGATGCCCTGATCCACAGGGAGAATCGAGACGTATCCAGTCCCGGCGCAGCGACCGTGATTGAACAGGCGTTGAAGGTTCGTCAGAACGCGCGTCGGGCGGTCGGAGTTGAGGTGCACTCGCTCGACGTAGTCAGGACCTGGAAGTGTCAGTGAATCTCGACTGACCGTCTTGCACTCGTGGCCGAGAAGAGTCTCTGCCTGATCACCGAGAATTCCTTGGATATCGCTATATGTGGACATGGTGGTCTCTTCAGGTTGTGGAATGGGTTGCATCGAACCAGAGAATCGGTCGCAAAAGCACCGTTTCGTTGCCACACAAGGTTAACGAGCAGAGTCATTTCGCCCAAGGAGCGACGCTCTGTCCGAGGCGCGTCAGGACTCCTGATGCCGCTGACAGCGACAAATTGACGCAGAATTGGGTAGTTGAGCTGGAACGGCAGTCCCGTAGAATCCCCTGTCGCTTGAACTTCAAGGTGAGGTGAAATTATGGACACAGTCTGGACAGTTGCTGGATTTGCGCTCCTTCCCTTCGTTCTGGCCCTCGTTGCGGTCTCGACCGACACAGTCGGCAAGAAGTCGATCTTCTGGGCCTTCGACATTCTGGCGTTCATTCTCGCCGCAGGCGCGTTCATCCTCGTGCGCGACACCCTCGCCGAGACCGTCCTGATCGGCCACGGCGCAATCACCGTCCTCGCTTCCACGATGCTGGCTCTGGGCTCCATGTGGATCCTCTACCCGCTCACCTACCGTATTATTTATGGTTGCGTGAAGGCATAAATCGTGCCGATCAGCCCCGTCTGAGCACTTCCATACAGAGAAATACTCTTAAGTATATTTCGTATTGTATCGATATGAGCCTTGGGCCGCTTGAAGACTGACCTTCGGGTGGTTCCACCCTTTACGCCAGATTCGCACTCTGGCATGCCCGAGAGCCCAATCGATGATGACCATCAATAAAACCACCCATAAAGAATCCGGGTACATGCTGCCCGAAGTCATGCTCACCCTTGCAACGGTGTTCATGGCAACTCTGGTTCTGTTCGGGGCCCTCCTCACGCTGCAAGTACAGAGCACCGCCAGCCAGCACAAGCAAGAGGTACTCGGCGACGTCAAGGCACTCACGGAACAGATGATGGCTCAGCCCATGAGCGGGCTTGGAACACTATTCCCCCACAACACGGCCATTCCGGAATTCGACGACCTTCATGCGCCGGGGCAACAAGTCAAGGTCATCTACGCCGATGGCGATCCCAATGCCGTACCACTGGAATACAGAGTGGAGGCCAGCTGGAAGACATCCGGCGGGCGCCCCGCACGCCTTGTCGTTCATGGGATGCGCGTCCGATGATGGAAACCAACAGACATTCAAATCGTGAAACCGGCCTCTCGCTCCTGGAGGTGATGGTTTCTTTAAGTCTCGCCGCAGGCATATTAATCATCTTCACGAACACCGTCGTTGATTCCATGGACTTCTCGGTCCACAACGTCGGCCGAGCCGACCTGCACGAGATCGCTCGACGAAGCGTTGAGACCATCCGCAAAGATGTCTCAAGAACCGGTTGGTTCACCCTTGGGGCAGGTACTGCCCTCCCCTATGTCTCAACCAATGGCGATCCACAAGACTCCATGTTTGACCCCTACTTCAAACACGATGTAACCACGATGACAGCGATCAGCTCGTCATTTGTTGCGACGCCACCACCACCTCCCGGTGCCCAGACTCCTGCTTTTGTTGCGCCAGAGAAACGACTCGCACCAACTGGAATTGGTGAGTTGATTTTCTGGGTCCCTTCGAAGGATGAAAAAGGCAACTTCACCTTTGATGCAACAGGAGGACTTGCGATGGCGCCAGAGCTCGTCGCCTTCCTCCTGATTCCGAACGCACATGGCACATTCAACCTTGTTCGACGACGCGCCAATTTTGGCGTTTGGCCTCCACAGATTGAGAACAGAACGATCTGCACACACGTTGAGGCCATGACCTTCGACACAGTGACAACCAAACCCAATCTCCCGTTTGATGCAGTCGAAATCCACTTACACATGAAACGAAAAGGAAGCCGTGGTGAAACTCAGCGCGTTCACACAGCGACTACAGTCATGATGAGGAACTCAAGAACATGATGCTTACCGAATACAACCGAAACACACTGCTGCGCTCCAGCGAGTGCGGCGCAACAATGGTCTTCGCCATGATCGCCTTTTCCGTAGCGACCATGTTCTCACTGACAATGATGTCTGCCGTCACAAATGAGAGCCACGGCGTTGAACTGGACCACGATCGTGCTCAGGCCGAGAAGTACGCTGAGGGTCTCCTTCAATTTGGCGAGAATGAGGTCATTCAGGCCATCGCCACCTATCAACCGCTACCGACGCCACCAGCGAATGACCCCTATCTCATTCTGGAAGACGATCGAGACTCGATGTCAATGACAGGACACTGGTCTGTGCATCGCGCAACGATGTTGGATGAAGACGGCGAGAACATTCCCCGCCCGATACTGGCTGTTACCGATCCACAGACAGGACTCAATATCATCGTCGAACCGTACGTCGTGACGGCAGATGTTCGATTCCGCAAGGCCCGAGTGCATATGCGACGCCACATTTCCCTGGACAAGATGCCGATCTTTCAGTTTCTCGCATTCTTCTCCGATGACCTCGAAATCAACCCAGGGCCAGCCATGACCCTCGACGGCCGCGTCCACACAAACGGAGATCTCTACATCTCAGCAAACTCCCAGTTGGACATTGACACACAGTACCTTCGTACTTCCGGCGCGTTTCATCACCATCGCAAAGACTCAATGACAACAGCCCTTGGTCAAGTCAACATTCGCAGTTCAAGTGCTCCTAACAACATGGTGATCCTGCCCAACGTCGCAGACCTCTACATGGCGGGGATCATGTCATCGTGGGGCCTGGATTCAGATTTTACTGGTTGGGATATCGATGGCGATGGTCAGTACCTTTCGCCTGGAGAACTGCCACCCTTCAAGAACTCGGTGCAGGCACTCTACGGTGGGACCTTCCAATCCGGCGAGCACGGTGTAAAGGACGTTGCACACCCTCAGATTCAGTCGATCCAGGCCTACGATGCCGTCTACAGCGGAGTCGGTGGTAACTTCGTCGAGTCCAGTCCCGGAGTATTCACACCGGTACAAACGGGGACCGGCACTCACTCACGGGGTTTCTATCACGACAACGCAGATCTCGTCATTGTTGACGGAACAGTAACCGATGGCGACGGAATGGACATCACCGCGTTCATGCCATCAGGCCTGCTCACGTCGCGCTCCATGTACGACGCACGCGAAGGTCAATATGTCACCGTGACCGAAGTCAACCTCGCAGTGCTGGGAGACATGGACGGCAACCCCAACACCCTCGACCCGTGTCCCCATTATCCCGAGAATGGACTGGTGTTTGTGCAGCGCACCGACTCAGTAGCCGGCAATCCGAACGGGGTTGTCCTTTCCCAGGGATCTGAGCTGAATGTTCCCAGTCGATGGGACATCAGTCAGTACTCATCCGGCGGTCTCTATGAGGGTCAAACACCTCCCGTCGGCGCCTACACCTTTGGCAGCGACGAGCTGCTCGGTCTGACGCTTGTCTCGCCGAGTCCGATCTACATCAACGGCGACTTCAACACCGTCGCCAAGAAGTCATCAAGCGTCATCACCGACACCGTCCATTTGCTCAGCAACAACTGGGACTTTTCGAAAGGTCCTGGAAGCCTCCCGACGGCAGCGGAGACCACCTACAACGTTGCAATGATCACAGGCAACCACGAGACGACCCAGGGCCAGTACTCTGGCGGGTTCGAGAACCTCCCGCGATTCCACGAGAAGTGGAGCAACAAGTGGTGCAACATCCGTGGTTCGTTTGTCAACACCTGGCGATCAGCCGTCAATACAGGCAACTGGTCCTACGGCGGCGATAAGTACAAGGCACCCAAGCGGAACTGGGGGTATGACGTGGACTTCGATACGACCCTTCCGCCGTTTACTCCGATGGTAATCAATACACACGCCGTGGCGTGGGAGATCAGCAACTAGGAGCAGCTCCCAGTTCATCGAGAATCGTTGTTGCGTAGGTTCCTTTGGGAAGGAAAAAACGCAACCTCAATCCAGCCTTCTCCATCTCGATCTCCACATCTTGAGGCACGACACGCGCGGGCCTCCTTGTTCCCGAGAGCCGCCCACCCTGGAACGAAGCCCAGGTCAACCCCGCCTCCTTCAAGACCGCTTCCTCAATCTCGCCGGCTGCGAGCGCAGCCGCGCGCATCTTGCTTCCAAACATCGGGCCGGTACAGGTGATCGCGCCGTCCTGGAATCGCTCTTGCTCCGATGCGACATCATCAACATCGAACAGTCCCCCGGTATCGCGCTTTTTTGCCACATCCCCTTCAAGCAAGACGTCGATGCTCCCTGCCGCAGTGCGAGCATGGAGCCAAGCATTGAACAACGCCGACTGCAGGGCCGACAACATGAGTTTCCTCTTCCATTTCGCCATGCGACTTCTACCACTCAAGACAAAGAGCCCTGTCTCAGCATTGCGACCATCACGCCCGAATCTCTGTGCGCCGTACCAGTTCAGAAACCCGAGCGGAGACAGAGCCTCAAAGGTGGCACGCGCATGAGTGTCTGCGCCATCGTCAACGCCGCGCACGAGAATATCGAAGCGATTGCCCCGCAAGTGCCCAAGCCTCAGCTTGTTGCCGTGAAATCGGCACTCTCCAACATCCAATCCAGCACCTGTAAGATCCCCACGGATATCCGTGGCACTACGTCCCTGCGCCATGACCGAGAGCCACTGCGAGCAAACTCCCTGTCGATCCTTCATGCCTGCGTATCCAATCTCTCTTGCAGGTGAATCCAGACTCGCGGCCACTTTCTCGATTAACTCCTGAGTCGTCATGCCGGTCCGACGAGTCGAAATGAAGCAATGTTCACCCTCTCCCGACAACTCATAGGCAGGCACCTCATCAACAACGAAGTACTCGGGCATCACTTTATAGCGTCCGCCAATGGAGGGAATGGCGGCCAGTAATCGGGCAGGCGTGGTCTGCATTCTTGCGATCGAACTCACAGGACCTCCAATAACTGCCAATTTACGCAGAAGACGCTAACATGAGCCCGTTCCTACTTCTGCCCGGAGACAAACTCATGGTTCTCTTCGTTCTTATGGCCCTGCTTGGGGCACAGCCAACGCCTGGCCCGATAATCGCGGCGGGTGGAGGGAAACTCCCGAACTCGATAACTGCACGGGCGCTCGAATGGGCCGGGGGCCAATCCGCCCGTGTCGTTGTCATTCCCTTCGCATCCCAACGACCCGAGGCAGGCATCTCCACAGTCGAACGATTTACCGCCCTGAAGGCAGCGTCGGCAGAGATGCTCGACCGTAACTCGCAGGTCAGGGCATCGGAGCAGCTGAGGCGCGCAACGCTCGTGTGGATGGTAGGCGGAAGTCAGAACCGACTGATGGATGCCCTACGCGAGCGGAAACTCGTTGCGCTCTTGAGACAGCGCCAGAAGGAAGGCATGGCTATCGCCGGGAGTAGCGCCGGCGCAGCGGTCATGAGTCAGATCATGATCAAGGGAGGGGCTCCCGTCGACTCAGTCTTGCGCGGTGCAACACAGACCGCTGAAGGAATCGGTGTAGTCAATTCGTGGATTGTCGATCAACACTTCATGAAACGGCGCCGCTTTGGTCGACTGGCTGCAGCAGTCCTCGACCACCGCACAAGAGGCGTCGGAATCGATGAAGGAACAGCAGTGGTCTTTCATGCATCGGGGAAGTTGGAAGTCATCGGTCGCTCCTCAGCAATAATCATCGATGCGCGAGGTTCTTCCACGAGAAAAGGCAAACCCGGCGAACCGCACGGCGCGACCAATCTGAAGCTGCACATTCTTACCGAGGGCATGACCTACAAATGATCATTTCTCGACGGTCTGATGCACCACAAGTTGAGAGGCGTTCGTGATCTTCACCTGAAACGCCCCGCGGCGCTTGCAGATCGGGCCGACGAGCGTAACCGTCTTTCCCACCAGACCGTCCATGTCCGGCAATCGAGCAAGAGCATCGGCAGGGATGTAGGCGGTACACGCCGAACGATAATTCTCATGGAAGTTGAGCGACACGGAATAGCCGCTTTGGGGTCGATGGATTTTCACGACAGTCCCCGTCACAGACGCCTCACGGAGACTATGGGCTTCCAGTTGCGCGAGGTCAGTGGCCTTGATTTCGACTTTCTCATGCTTGGGAAACCGCCGCCCACGTGACACAGATGGGCGAATCAGTGTTCCAGGAATCGAGAACTCTACTACGCCCGGCCGATGATCCGACGGATTGTGCGGCGGATTCAAGAAACGTGCGCTCAGAGCCTTGATGTTTCTTGTGTGCATGACGAGATCAATCTGCTGCCCCTTGTTCTTGTAGACGTAGCTGACGCGTTGCTCGGCAGGCAACACTGACATGGCATCTGTCATCACATTGAAAAGCGGCGACAAAGTGTCTGCCACGGGAAAGTCGTTGAAGTCTCCCATGACCACAAACGGGGTACGTAAACTCCGAGTCTGGCCAGCCGCAACAATCGAAGCGATTGCTGTCGCTTCAGCCTTGCGCTGGGCATCACTCTTTGCCTTCGCACCTCGCTTTGACTTCAAGTGAACCACGCCAAAATCGATCGCAGAATCCTCATTGACTTGGACTCGAAAAATCGGAAAATCGCGGGAGAAATGTCTCCCGCTGCCGATGTCTCGCAAGCGATGACTTGTTGCCCTGATAATGGGAAATCGAGAGAGCAATCCAACATCAATCCCTCGCGGGTCGTTGCCTTCGAGCAGTTCAACATAGGGATAGGGGTTTGTGAGGCAACGATTGAACTGCTGAAGAATCCTGCGGTTTTCAACCTCCTGCACACCCAGTACATCGGCGTTCATCGCATCGACAACCGTTGCCATGACTTTCAGGTCGGCCAATGACTTGGGATCAGTCCCCTCGTCCGCGTGGCCTGGATCATCGACATTGTCGAAGAGATTAAGCAGGTTCCACGTTGCAACCCGCAAAGTAGACTGTGGCGTCGGAGCATGGGCAGCCTCCTGCGACAGAGCACTCCAACTGAAGACAAGTAGCAAAAGACAGGTGTAGGTTGCTTGTCGCATGGGCTATGACTCCGCAAACAATTATCCATTCAGACGATCCGAACGGAAGGTGTGATACCCTGTTGCGGACCGTGTTTCCAGAGGTGCTCGATTTGTCGTCTGACAGCGCCACTGTCGTCTTGCGTCAGGGAGGATAAGGGAGAGGGTGAGAGGACATAGACAGACCTTACGAGATCTGGGGCTGCTGCTGCTCATCCTTTGCGTTGCAAGCGCACTCCTTGCACCGTTGCTCGACGCTGGGTTCGTAACCGATGACTTCCACCTGATTCACATTGCCAACGTCTCGGTGGACAACGAGGCAGGCATCTCAAGCCATGACATCGGTGTTTTTCTCGAGTATTTCTGGCTGCAGGCCAGCCCGCGATTCGAGCTGTACCGACCGAGCGTCCTGCTCAGCTTTGGATTAAACAGTGCCTGGGGAGGCACTGATCCATGGGTATTCCAGATAACCAATCTGCTCCTTCACCTTCTGGCTACCACACTGGTTTTCTTTCTGGTCCGCGCGCTGCTGCCGGGACTTGGCATCCTCGCCACCGGGGGCGCGGTCTTGCTGTTTGCCATTTCACCGCTGCAATTGGAAGTTGTCGCATGGTCGGCCGCCCGGTCCGAGACCCTCTCTCTCATTTTCGGGAGTGCGGCCCTCCTGTCGAAAATCAAGAAACCGAAGCGAGTCCTGTTGCCTTTGGCTCTCGTTGCCCTCGCATTGACAGCGAAAGAGTCTGCGCTTGCGTTTCTCCCATCACTTCTCCTCTTGGAATTCCGACACCAACGTGAAAGTCGGACCTTCCTTGGAAAACTCGGGGCCGCCGCAGCGCCGCCGATTGCACTCTTTCTGCTCTATGCTCTGCTCAGGCTCGCGCTTTTCGGGCGAATCTTTGGTGCCTACGGACACAAGGGTGTGCACGACTACCTGCAGGCATCCGACTATGCCCTCAACGTCATGCAGTCGATTTCGGTTCTTGGAGTACCGTGCAGCTTCATCGTCTTCGGTGAGTCATTCTGGAAAACACCCATCGTGCTGATTTCACTCCTCGGCATCGCAGCGTTGGGAGCCCAGTTTCTGACTCCGCAGGGACGTAAGAGAGACATCGGCGGCTACGGATGGCTCGGTTCACTCCTCGTGGTCTGCCCGTTGCTTCTGGGAGTTCTTGTCAATCCCGTCACACATTTTCTTGTGGGGACACGCGCCCTCTACACGCCTCTTGCCGGATTAGTGATCTGCCTCGCATGCGGCATGAAGCGCAGCGTCGGCTGGCTCCGCTTCCTGCCGTTGTCATGCCTGCTGCTCATTGCGCTGCTGACCAACCGAGCGTCACAGGAGCCACACATCCAAACGGCTCAGAGCATCCGCGCGACTCTTGCAAGTCTTCAAGATCCACTGCGAAACAGTATCGTTCCAAACCACGACCGAATCGGAATTCTCGGATACCAGGAGCAGAAGTTCTTTGAGGGGTCATTCGACATGTCCAATGGTCTCCGAATGGCGCTTCAGAAGCCCTTCGTGGCCCGCAACCACGAACTCATGAAAGTCAGCTGTCTGCCGGGCACCGAAGTCGAGACCATCTCGCTCAGCGACTGCCTGCTCTCCACAGGAGACGGCCTTGTGCTATTTTCCATGGAGTCCGATGATGAGGGGAGACACACATGCTCTCTTATCTCAACCGGCGCGTACTCCTCGACACCTCAGGCAATGGTGAGCTTGAGACATCCTCGCCACGGTGGCGAACTGATTCTCCGACCGGATGATGGAAGCACACCGCATCTCTCATTCATAGGGCGAGGGCTCCGCAATCCGTCCACCATGACGCTCACCATCATCAACTGCAACGGCGCGTTTCCGGGATTTAAGCGCCCGCTGTTGTCTCTGAGATCCGAGTCGGAATCCAACGGAACGCTCTGGCATTTCGACATTCCCGAGAAGTGGTTTCCACCGAGCATCACCGGTCGCACCGAACTGGGGTGGAGTGTTGAGATTCATGATCGAGACGGGAACCTCCTCGCTCGCAGCCCGGTTGGCTGCCTCATTCTGAAGCTGACTCCTTGATGCCGACGACTCGATTCTCGGCGCCATCGAGACAATTCGCCTGAAAATCCCTCCTGATAACGGCCGCAAGAATATACCGACCTACCATTTTGCTAAACTGACCCGTGCCTTTTCGATTGGCACCGTACGTCTCGACTCAGCCATCCAGACAGCAATTCTCTCAGATTTGACACCTGTAAGATGAATCGCCAGTCGCAAGTATCCATTGTTCGGGTTACTCCCCTTCGGCTTGGGTGATGAAGGCAGAGGAACTGCCGGACCAACACTCCACTGTGCGGTAGACGGTTGCAGAATCCGAAATTCGCAACGCTTCCTCCCCTTTCGCAACACGGCAATTCGGCCATCGTCGATCAATCTCACCTTGGCACGAGTATGAACAAACCAATAAACCTCTGAAGGCTTCTCCAATTCGATCTCATCGACAATGAGCAGGCCTTCTCGATCCACCAATTGGAATCCCCGCAACAACTTCCCAGAGGAATGACTGCAAGCGGCAGAAAGGTCCAACACTACACGTGGGCTCTTGACCTGCAACTCTGCCCTGACAACAGGTGCCCGAGCTCGGACGTTCTGGTCAGGCCCGTTGCCAGGATTGATGACCAGATTATTACCGCCTTCGGCACGACAGCGATAGTACTTCCACCGTGTGCCTTTCTCGCCCATGTTCCAGTACCCGGGGAGATTATAGTTCTCCGCTCCCAATTCAAGAGCCCAACGCTCGCCACCAGTAGCAAAGACAAAGGTCCCGAGATCAAGTTGACCATGAGATCGACCGTTCCTTCCCCCTTTAATGCCGACAAAAGTAGCGCGAGGATCTCCCCATGCGCTTCGCATGCTGACGACATCCAGGGCCTCGAAACGAGCGTCCAGAGGTTGTCTTGACCATGAACCCGATTCCTTGGGCGGACTCCAAAAAAGCAAATCCAGAGGAGACGGGTTATCTGTGGCTTTTCTCACCTGCCACTCGGCAGGCGCATCAACTCCGTTGCGTTCAGCAAAGTAAAACAACTCCCAGGAGTTGATACGGCTGAGACCACAATCCCCATAGTTGAAGACCCGCTCGTCGGGGCCACACATGTACAATGGGAATCTCCAGGTCTTCAGAAATCCCTCAGACTTTGACAAGCCGAAGTCATGGCCCAGAGCGGTCTCCATTCCTATGAGGGCTGCCACAAAATAGCGCGTCGCATAGTGCCAGTACCCTGGCGCTTCAAACCAACCTCCGTCCGGCGCGAAGTGTCCGACACCTTTTCTCAATGCCTTCACACCTCCTTCGACAACTCGCCGAGCCAGATCGGGTTCCTCCTCGGCAATCGCCAATGCGCCAAGAACAACACCACCGGCGCAGACCTGCGTCCAGTTGTTATACCCCCGTGCCCACCAGCGATTCTCGTCCATCACGCTCATCGCGGGTTTCAAAGCCTTCTCAACCATCGCCCTGCGAAGGACCCTTCGCCTCTGTTCACTCCATTGTTCAAAGAGCCAGTCGTACGCCAGACCAAAAGCCCGACACAAAGTCGCTGTATCCAGAAAGTGCTTCGTGTTCCAATCCGGAAATTGTGCCGCCGCCTCCAGCTCCTGCCACATCCTCTCCCGATACTTCTCCCTATCAGTCACCAGAAAAACACAACCCAGGACCTGGACCCGATCCAGAACTCTTCGCGCCACCGACAGCAACCTCACCCCGTCAGGGATGTCATATGTCACGACGTCTTCTGCCAGAATTTGATCAGCCTTTGCTGTCAGCTTCAGGAATATCTGCGCGCAATCCTCATCCTCCACCACTCTGCGGCGCAATTGCCGCAACGAGTCGGCAGTCAACATGACCCGCGGATGTTCCTTGCGAAGCCCCGCCAGAACAGGCTGAGGCCCCGCAACCTGCGATGGAGCAGAGGCGGCCAACCACACACAGAGGCAGAGTACCCACAAAAAAACTCGAAATGCCATGACAACTCCAGTGATCATTAATCGATAGTCAGAGACTACAGCCAGAAACCTGCGATCCCGATCTCGGACGTCCTGTTTCAGGCTCTTCACAACTCCACCTCTGCACAGGAAACCCCACCGACTGGAAGAGGCACCGAAACCACAGGAAGCCTCTCCTGGCAAGCCCGCTGAATGATGATCCATGTGCCTCAGAGCGCCCACCGTTTTTCTGTGCGTTCTTCTCAGTTTGAACAATGAGTCCCGCCCATCTTGCCTGAACAGGACTTTTCTGCATTTCAGCCTTTCGGAGGGCTGGTTTCCACCGAGCATCACCCGATGCAAGACGGACTGTTGCGATGCATGTCGAGGCGAAAAAACCCTGGCGCGCAGACCGATTGGCTGCCTCGGCTCAAAGCTGGCACCTTGATGCCGACGATTCGCTTTCCAGTAGCTGCATCAGCAGTTACGATGCCCCCAACACGGAGAGTCAATGAACACGCCACTTATCGATGAAGTTGGATTCAAGGAACGCTTCCTTGCAGCGCTGGGCGAACAAGCACCCGAGCGCGCAGACCTTCTGGCACGACACGCCTGGCAGGTAGCCGTCAAGAATCAGGTCATGAACCTAACTCGCATTGTGGATCCCAAGGAAATGGCGATCCGCCATGCACTCGACTCCCTTACCGCGGTCCCGATTTTCATGAATACAGAGGACTTCGCCGTCGAAAGTGCGCTTGACCTTGGGACAGGAGCAGGGTGGCCCGGCCTTGCACTCGCGATCGCCATACCCCACCTTAATGTCACGCTTCTCGACGCACGAAAGAAGAAGATCATCTTTTTGGAGGAACTCGTCAAAGACCTGGGGCTGTCCGATCGAGTCACTTGCGTCTGGTCGCGCTTCGAGGACTACATCCGCCCCGAGCGCAAGAACTTCGACGTGGTCCTTGCTCGCGCCGTCGGCCCCATCGAGCGCATCTTGAACTGGTGCACAAACAACTGGTTCGGACACCTGCTTCTTTGGAAGGGGCCTGGAGTCGAGGACGAATTGGACGATTGCCACAAGCTGCTGAAGAGTCGGCAAATGGAGATTGTCCTCGACATTCCCTACCAGCTCCCAGACGATGAAGTGGAGCGCCGACTCATCCTTCTGGAGGGGAAGTAATGGATCAGGACAACGTAATGAGTGTGACGCCGACCGTCTGGTCGAAGCGCCACACGGCCTTTGCAACCGCAATCGTCCTGACAGTTCTCTTTTTCTCCAGCGTCAGCGCCTACCTCTTCCCGGTCGCAAAAGGTCCCGACGAAGGGGACCACATGGATCACGCGCTCTTTATTGCAGAGAATCACCGCCTCCCCCACCCATTGACAGAGAATGTCGGGCAACTCCAGCACCCGCCACTCCCTTACACGTTCATGGCCCTTTGGCTCAAAGCATGCTTCGCCATTGACGATGGCCTGTCCGACTCATCCTTTGAAGGAAGTGACTACACAAGAGTTGCCGGGAGAATCACGACGTTCAAACCTCAGACGACCTTTGCTGAGACTTACGGTGTCGATCCAGAAAAGAGCGCCGAGTTACTGAAGGCCCTGCAGGACAAGGGCGAGAACAATTCAATGACTCGTCGCCTGACGCTGAGTGTCCATCGGACCTGGATTGATCGAGCCAGCCGCATCCCGTCCATTCTCCTGGGAGTCCTGACAACCCTCTGCTTGATCGCGCTTTGTCGGCGGCTGTTTCCGAGCTCACCCCGTACCGCGCTGCTGACCGCGGCGTGCGTCGTCCTGACACCTCTTTATGTGATGCACTTCTCGACCTTCAACAACGGTGCATGGATTGCGTTTTTCTCCAGCTGGCTCACGCTACTGACAATCAAAGCCAATGATGAAGACCGCTTGGGGTCAACCAGGACCCTCATCTTCCTGTCGGTTCTGCTGGCGATTGCGTTCCTGATCAAACTTCATGCCGCGGCACTGGCCCTCTTTATGGCGTGGATCGTGTGGCGACACGACTACCGCAATACAACGTCGCTCCACCGCCTTCGTCGCGTTGCACTGCTGGCTGCAGGACCATGCGTCATCGCTGCGTGGTGGTACATCCGACAGATCGCACTCTCTGGCGACATCTTTCCCATCCAGAACCACGCTGATTTCCGCCCAGGTCTCTTGCGACTCGGGGGTTATCACCCGATGGCAATCCTCGACTTTATCGCCCTCATCCTGAACGGTTTCTTCCAGGGATTTGGTGCCGACTTCATTAAGACGCCGGATGTCTACTCGATGCCGTTGGCCGGACTTGCGTTCGCTGCTTTCTGTGCAAGCCTCTGGAAGGGGTCCATTCTCCGAGAGGATTCTGCTGAATCTCAATCAGCGAGGACACCTGTTGTAGGCGCTCTGATTGCTGTCGTGTTCCTGCTGGTTGTTCTGAACATCTCGAACATTCGCTACTTCCATTTTCACGGTCGGTACTTTCACTCGCTGCTGGCACCCTTAACGCTTATTTTTGTTGCAGGATTCAAGACTCTCTTTGGCAAGAGAATCACCGCTGTCCTGAGCGGGATCGCCGTTTGGAACATCCTCTTCACAACGCTGACTGTTCTGGTGATCTTGTCTCATCGCTATTCGATTCCTGCCAGCAAGATTGACCGAGGCCATGTCGTCGCCTACTACGATTGTGGCCACGAGGGATTCGATCAGCGAGGCATTGGCGGCTTCAAGATGAATCAGGTTCAGCCCGAGCTGTTCATACCGCACCACACGATGCGCTACGCACCGCAGCTCGGAAAAGAACCCGACATCGTCTACACCACCAGAATCCCCGACCCATCCAAGGCCTACCAGATTCGCGTTCGCTACCCGAACGCCCAGTCATCTTCAGCCGCCGGCTACACTGGTGCCGCCATGCTCGTCGACAGCTGGCTTATTCATGGCCCTCAGAGCCTCTGGAGTTTTGATGAGACAATCTATGCTCTTCCCAACCCTGTCGTTTCAGATGGTCAAGTTGATATCTGGTGGCAGAACCACCTGCCCCGCCAGGCCAATGTCGCGTGCGCCGAGCTCTGGGTCGAGGAAGCGTGGCTGACGCTTGAGGGAGACGCCACTTTCAACTCGACAGCAGATGGATCGGAAGTGCTTGCGCGCATCCGAAACATTGATTCGGAAAAGCAGCACATTGCCCACTGCTTTGTCATGCAGGGCCAGGAAACTATTGGCGAACTGCAAGACATTGAAGTGCCGCTTTCGGGCGTCATTGACGTCCACATTCCGACACTCGGCCACAAGTCCCGAGGACCAAAGACTCAATTGCGGCTCGTAGGGGACTACATCGGACCGTGGGCCAGCACAAAGCTCGTTGCTTGGCATGAGCATCCGCAAGTCCACACTGGTCGCTTTGAAGTCCCCGATATCGCAGTCCTTCGTCACACTCCTGATATCGACAAGAGCTCCAGCGATCTGGTTACCGTTCAACTGCGACGTCTTGTGCCTGGACGCTACACCGTCGGTATCACCCACCTTCTGGGCCAGGACCCCATCGGTAGCGGCGCCATTCAGCTCCGAACCAGTGAAGGTGCCACCTTCACTGAAACCACTCAAAACCGCCCGGCCTATTACGCCGAGGACGACTTGGTGGAAAGCTTCCAAATCCTCGAGAAGACTCGACCGGGTGAATCCGGGTCCATTTTCATCACCATCCATGCAACCAACACAGAGTCAGGTCCAACTATCGACCTCGACCGCCTGATCGTGCGCCGCGTGCCGGACGGCAACACCTGGGGCCACAGCTACTCAATTGCAGCGAAGAAGTAGCCGACCGGTCTTCATTCTCCCGACTCAAAGGCTCTCTCCATCACCTCACACTGCAGGTGCGGTCATCTGCAATCCTCCGAAGGACTGCCGAGATTCAATCAACGACCGAGAATGGTGTCCAAAGTGCCCTGGGAAATGGCGTGATAAAGAGGGCGAGCCTTATCATAGATGTCCAAAGCCTGCTGACGGCGGGCGCCACCCTTCTCGAAGAGGGCGCGGTATAGTGGCTTCAGAAACTTGCGGCGGCCCTGGACTGTAAGGAACTCGGAGAGACGACTGTCCGCAGCCGAGTAGTCGTGTTCGATGGCCGCTTGCAGCCATGCACAGGTG
>PVBE011265926.1_pt1 | contig 19534 bp, 15 predicted proteins | sample 1631181 | NCBI WGS metagenome assembly PVBE01 (sample SAMN08397723, study PRJNA350692) | Marine metagenome, whole genome shotgun sequencing project. | isolation source: water | place: Pacific Ocean | collected 2012-04 | reverse complement strand
CCTTTGATTCAGGATCTTTCCAAGGCCCATGGATAAGCCACTGGAGTAGGCGGAGGGCAACTTCATTGAGCATAAGAGTGGTAATAATTTCATTAACACCTATCTGGGCGCGGGCGATGGCTGGCCCTAAACCCAGTAAAGCTCCACCAGATATAGCGGCGAGCAGCATCACAGTAATTAGAAGTGGGCTAGGCCAACCTTCTCCTATCCGAGCGACCCAGGCGGCCATCATCGCACCAGCAAGGATTTGTCCTTCTGCACCAATATTCCATAAACCCATACTTCCTGCAACAGCAACCGCTAGTCCCGCTAAGCCGAGAGGTACCGCCCGATTTAGAGTAAGGGACCATGATTTTGGACTCCCCACTGAAGAATCGAACATGCGCTCGTAGACAGCCATTGGGTCATGTCCAGAAATCACAAGCAGGAGAATCCCAATAGAAAGAGCCGTAACGATACCGATAAGAAAGGCCAAAGGCTGTCCGCCCCTGAGTGTTTGTTCTCTACGAGCTAAGACGAGGCGCCCCATTATCCTTGCACCTCTCCTGCCATGGCTGCCCCGATATCCTGACGCTCTGCATTCACTGGATCAAATTCCCCAACGATTTTCCCGCTGTGCATAACTAGCAGACGGTCGGAAAGGGTTAGGAGCTCATCAAGGTCCTCGGAGATGAGAAGAACAGCGACACCAGCTGCTCGTTCAGCTACAAGAAGATCTTGGATAGCCTTTACTCCTTGGACATCCAAACCGCGGGTAGGTTGCGCTGCAACTAAAACTTTAGGTTCACCACTTAGCTCTCTACCCACAAGAAGGCGCTGGAGATTTCCACCAGATAGTCCGGCTATGGGTTCGTTCAGTGGGCCAGTACGGACACCAAACTTATTGACTATGTCCTCGCAATAGGTAGACATTTTTTCTTCAACCAACAAGGGTCCTTGCCGTAGCTGTTTATAGTTCCGGAGAATAGCGTTCTCGATCACGCTGAGTCGAGGTGCTAAGCCAACGCCTAGACGGTCTTCTGGGACATACCCAAGTCCCGCTCTAAACCTTTCTACAGGAAGCGCATGAGTTAAATCATCCCCATTGATGGTAATCGTGCCAGACTTTACGGGCCTAAGCCCTGCGATAGCTTGCGCCAGCTCTCGTTGGCCATTACCAGATACTCCAGCTATACCTACAATTTCTCCGCTATGGACGTCAAGGTTGAAATCACGGACAGCAGAAAGATAGCGGTCATCTAATGCTTCAAGTCCTCGAACTTCAAGTAAAGAAGGCCCATGTTCTCGATCCGGAGGGCGGTCAGTGGTAACTGGGGATGAGCCAACCATGAGTCCAGCTAATTTGGACGTATCTGTGTCTTCAACCCTTAATGAAGCTGCAACGGTTTTTCCTTCCCGAAGTACAGTAGCTTCATCAGAGAATTCTTTTACTTCGTGCAACTTATGACTAATGAAGATCACTGACCTTCCAGTGTTAGCCATCTCCCGTAAAACGCTCCCAAGTTCCTCTGCTTCACCAGGGGTTAAGACAGCAGTGGGTTCATCCATTATAAGAATTTGAGCGTTGCGCCAGAGAGTCTTAAGAATTTCGACGCGCTGTCGTTCTCCCATTGATAGCTGCCATACAGGTCGAGCCGGATCTATGTTGAGTCCAAATTGTTCAGCTAAGACTTCGACTTGAGATTCGATGGAACTTCGCCGGATAATACGATCTGCCGAGCCGAGCACTACATTCTCTGCCACGGTAAAGGACGGAACCAGCTTAAATTCTTGATGCACCATACCGATTCCTGCAGCAAGAGCATCAGATGGTGACCGAAACCAGAATTGAGAACCACCGATTCGTATTTCTCCTGAGTCTGGTCGATACATCCCAGCAAGGACATTCATCAGAGTAGATTTACCAGCTCCGTTTTCGCCTAGGACAGCATGGATTGAACCTTGCTTTACCTGAAGAGTTGCCCCGGCATTCGCGACAACTCCCGGAAAGCGCTTCCAAATATCGATTAGGTCTACAGCGAAAGGTGTACTCATAGAAAAGTAGATACGTTAGACGCGGAGACGGTACCAGCGGAGTTGCCGCTGGTACCGTCAATCACGTCAGATTTTTTATCAGCCTGTTGAGCCGATGACACCTTCAACGAAGGTGGTCATTCCGAGCATGTCTCCATCGCCCATAGTTTCACCAGCAGCTACAAGCACGCTTCCATCTTGAGCATTGATAGGACCGGTAAACGGATGGAAAGATCCATCTTCAATCGCTTGTTTCTTTTCAGCGACCAGATCCTTAATGTCTCCAGATACATCATCAGCGATAGGGGCGAGGTCTACAACTCCATCAGCCATGGATCCCCACCATGAGCCACCTGAGTAAGTACCTGCCGCAGCCTGGTTGATGATTTCGGTATAGCGGTTACACCAGTCCCATACTGGGGCGGTGAGGAATGCATTTGGTGCGAAAGCACTCATGTCCGAGTTGTACGATACCCAACGAACCCCTGCAGCTTCAGCTCTTTCACCTGCAGCTGTTGAGTCCTGATGCATCGCAATGACGTCAGCTCCCGCATCGATTAATGCTTGGGCTGAGTCTCCTTCAACTGCTGGATCAAACCAAGTGCTTGTCCAGACCACTTCAACTGTTGCATCAGGTGCGACACTTCTAACGCCAAGTGTAAAGGCATTGATTCCCCTGATTACCTCAGGGATTGGGAACGCAGCTACGTAGCCAATCTTTCCGGAAGTGGTAGCAGAACCAGCTACGATACCTGAGAGGTACCGGGGTTCGTACATCCGGCCAAACGTATTTCCGAAGTTTGACTCATTGTTCTTATAGCCAGAGACATGATCAAAGACAACATCTGGGTATTCATCAGCTAAAGCTAACATGTCATCCATGTAACCAAATGATGTTCCAATAATAACGCCGTATCCTTGATCGATAAAGTCTCGCGCATAGTTAGCGAAGTCAGCAGTTCCCTCGGGGACTGACTCTACATAAGATGTCGTAGCTCCAGTTGCTTCTTCAGCACAGCTACGGCCTTGGTCATGCGCCCAAGTCCAGCCAGCATCTCCAGGCGGCCCAACATAAATAAAGGCGGCTTTAACATCACTGCTACCACCGTCATCATCATCGCCGCACCCTGTTCCGAAAGCAGCGAGCATGCCGACTATCGCAAAAAGAGCGACACCCAGCTTCCATTTTTTAAACATTTTCCCTCCAGATTGAAAAGTACATAATTACAAACCGGTGTGGCCGGTTTCCCGACACGCTAGTCGCCAATAACACTTCATGCTTGATTCAAACGAACAATCCGTAAAAATTTTTATTTTCGAAACAATTTAGTAAAGGCGGCTTGACATAATAATGACCGTTATTATTATGTAATTAGAGCCAGATGGGGAAAATTCTGATGTCTAATGAGTCAAATGACAAAAAACTGACTGATGCTGCGGCAGAAGTCTTTGCTGAACGCGGATACGATGGCGCAGGTGTAGCAGAGATCTCTCGCCGTGCTGGAGTCACAACAGGAGCAATATACAGTCGTTATCGAGGGAAATCAGAACTTCTTTTCGATGCTCTTGATACTGCTGTAGAAGAACACTTAGACAGCATCCTTACCAGTTCGGAGTATACGTCACCAGCTGAAGTTCTTTCTAGTCTTGGTTCTCACCTTCTTGATAAGCATGGTGATCAAGATGCCCTACTTCTTGAAGCAGTAGTTGCAAGCAGGAGAGACTCAGAGCTATCTGAAATGCTTGGACGCAGACTTGAAGATCAAGGAATGCGGTTGGCAAAAATAATCGAAGAAGCAAAAAGCGATGGCCAATTTGATGATTCGATCGACACAAAAGCAATCGTCACTCTGGCACTGGCAATCAACCTTGGGTTTACCATCTTCCGTACAATGGATACCCCAATGCCTGAATCACATGAATGGCAAGTAGTTATTGATCGAATTATCTCATCAGCAGTACCAACACACTAGGAGGACCTCATGTCTACAACCGAAACCCGAAGAACAGATCAAGAAATTCTTGATAGAACTACACAAGATGATATAGATGCTATTGCAGCGTACAATCCTGATCCAGACGCGGTGTTGCACGAAGTGCAAGATCAAGCTGATGCAATTTTTACCTGGGACTATGAGAAAGGTAGTCGCCCTCGTCTCGACAAACTTTACGAGAAAGCGAAAGTCTCCCAATGGAACGCCCAAACAGATCTTGACTGGTCAATCGAAGTCGACCCACTGAAAGCATTCAATATCTTTACTGAGGCATCCAATGTAAACACAGGACACTGGACTGAACATCCAGACTCTCCGGCAAAAAATTGGGGAGATAAAGAGTGGGATCAATTCAGTGTCGAATCTTTTGCCTGGCGGTTATCGCAATTTTTGCACGGAGAACAAGGAGCGTTAGTCTGCACTGCGAAGATAGTCGAAACAGTTCCATGGATTGATGCGAAATACTACGCAGCGACCCAAGTTGTGGACGAAGCACGCCATGTTGAAGTTTTTAACAAATACATTGATGAAAAAATCGGAGTTAGATATCCAGTAAATCCACACCTTCAGCTTCTCATAGATGACATAGTCAATGACAGCAGATGGGATATGACCTATCTAGGTATGCAGATAATGGTTGAGGGTCTGGCACTTGCCGCATTTGGCCTAATGCATCAAGTAACGACAGAGCCACTTTTGAAAAAACTGTTACGATACGTGATGGCAGATGAAGCCCGTCATGTCGCCTTTGGAGTTTTGAGCCTTCAAGAGGTTTATCAGGATATGACAGCCCAAGAGGTAAGAGAGCGACAAGAGTTCGCTTTCGAAGCTGGTATTCGGATGCGCGACCGACTTCTCCAGCAGGAAGTATGGGACAGGATGGGGTGTGATGTTAAACACGCAGTTCAGCATGGGCTAAATATTCCGGACGAAGATCAGATTTTTAGTCAGTTGTTATTTTCAAAAATTGTGCCGAATTGTCGCAAGCTAGGCCTGCTCGATGCCGGAGATGGATGGCTTCGGGACCGCTTTACTGAAATAGGCGTAATTGAGCTAGAACATCTAGAAGATACAGGTCAAGAATATGAATCGTTTACTCTCGACGAGGATACTCCACTACCGATGGAACAATGATATGGGTTTAAACAGGAAGCTAAAAAGAGCGGCCGCAAAGAAAGCCGCCAAAGAACAAAAAGCTAAGAAAGCCGAAAACTCTCCAATGCCACATATCCATGGACCAGATTGCAACCATTAACTACTAGCTGCGGACCCACCTAGCGCGTGACCACATAGTTGGTCAGGAATTTCGTCCTAAATTTGGCTTACGGCCATGATTGGCTTTTTTCCGCCTAGCATTCGCCTTTTTTTTCTGTGTTCTTTTCGACATAAACCCTCCGGTTTCTCCCTCTACCATACAAGAAGCTTCAACAACTCACGACTAGTGGCGATACGCTTCCTGAAGTATGGAAAAATTCGGATTTGTTGGTTTGCCTAACGCAGGCAAGTCTTCGTTATATAACGCCCTTACTGGAGGTTCAGCTTTGGCTGCCCCATACGCCTTTGCTACGACTGATCCAAATGTGGGAGTAGCCAAGGTTCCTGATCGCCGACTCCAGCTCCTTTCATCAATGAGTCAATCGAAAAATATCGTTCACGCAAGTGTCCAATTCACCGATATAGGAGGGCTAGTTGAAGGAGCGAGCCAGGGTGAAGGCCTCGGAAATCAGTTTTTAGCCAATATTCGTGAAGTTGATGCGATTGTCTTTGTGCTTCGGGCATTTCAGGATCCAGATATTCCAGGAGATCCAGATCCACTGGAGCAATTACGCGTTTTGGAAATTGAATTAACCCTTGCAGATCTAGAAACATTAGAGAAACAAGTCGCAAAAAAAATCAAAGTAGCGCGTCTAGATCAAACTATCGCCGGAGAAGTGAACGCAATTGAAGCAGCAGTGGAAATTCTCTCCACTGGAATTCCGATCTACCGCAGTGGTTTATCTGAAGAAGAGCTTGGTTTTCTAAGTCCATATTTTTTACTTACAGCCAAGCCAGTCCTTGCAATAGTAAACATTGGCGAAGACCAATTAGCTGACAGTGTGGAGCTAACAGAAGCTGTTTCGCTGGAACTTGAAGGTAAAGCTGAAGTAATTAGTGCATGTATCCAACTAGAAGCTGAAGCTGCTGAATTACCTCTTGACGAACAGGCCGACCTCTTGGAAGGTCTCGGGCTTGGAGAAGGAGCACTACCAAGGTTTATTTCGCAGGCCTACCACATTTTGGGGTTGAGGACTTTCTTGACGACAGGAGAAAAGGAGAGTCGAGCTTGGACATTTCGAGACGGCTCAACTGCGCCGGAGGCAGCTGGAAGGATCCATACGGATTTTCAAAAAGGCTTCATCCGTGCCGAAACCATAAATTGGGAAACACTCCTGGAATGCGGCGGTTGGGTAGAAGCACGTGAATCAGGAAAGGTTCGGGTCGAAGGGAAAGATTACATCGTCCAAGATGGTGATGTTATGGACTTCCGTTTCAATGTCTGATCAAATCTTCACAAACGAGCACCCAACTAATATAGGCTGAACTAAATGCAGTGAAACCTCCCTCGACCTCCCAATGGATGGTTGAGGTGTTCCAAGTCAGTTGACAACCCCTAGGAGGACGATATGAAGAAACCGGGACTGGTTCTTGTCGGCACTCCTATAGGGAACCTGGATGATATATCTATCAGAGCCGTTAGAGAATTAAAAACAGCAGATGCCATCTGCTGCGAAGATACCCGAAGGACAGGAAAGCTACTGTCGCACCTCCAGTGTGTTCCCCGCCCTCCTTTGATAGTCGTAAATGAGCACACTGAAAAACAACAATGCGAGCGAATCATCGAAAAGATCAAGAATGGAGAACGAATAGTTATGGTAACGGATGCCGGAATGCCAGCTATCTCCGATCCGGGGGAATACATCATAAAGCAAACCACAAAAGCTGACCTCACTGTTGAGGTTATCCCAGGCCCATCTGCAGGCATTACCGCACTGATAGGTAGTGGTATCTCTCCAAGAAGGTACCTATTCGAGGGGTTTCTCCCACGAAAAGGTTCAGCACGCGCTAATAGGCTCGACGAAATTTCTAAAAGCTCGCACACAATTATTATCTACGAATCTCCCCGAAGACTCAGCAAAACTCTGAACGACCTTGTCAAATGCCTAGGTAAGGATAGAAGAGCGGTAATCGCCCGAGAGCTAACAAAGCTCCATGAAGAATATCTACGCGGTTCTTTGGGTGAACTAGCGCAAACGTTTGCTTTGCAAGACCCCAAAGGAGAAATAGTTATCGTTCTTGAAGGTGAAGTTAAGAAAAATTCTATGAATGCAGACGAAGTTCTTTCAGATTTGAGAGCCGCAAAGAAACAGGGACTATCAACAAGGGATGCTGTCAGGCAGGTCGCTACCGATAGTGGAATCTCGCGAAGGAAAGTCTACGAGCTTTACCTTTCCTCAACGAGAAATCAGGTAAGGTAACAGACCCTCCGATAGGTACGGTAACCTGCTAGATATGACCACTCCTGTACTTGTAGCAGTCGCATGGCCTTACGCCTCGGGATCTCGCCATCTCGGCCACCTAGCTGGCGCATATTTACCTTCAGATATTTTTGCACGACAACAGCGAATAATTGGGAATGAAGTACTCATGGTAAGCGGATCTGATGTTCACGGGACACCAATAACGGTAAGGGCCGATGCTGAAGGGGTGACCCCACAAGATATCGTTGACCAGTACCATACTGAATTCCTCCAACAGTGGGAACGATTAGGGATTTCATGGGACCTCTATACAACCACCGGTACGTCTAATCACTCGGACGTAACTCAGAACATGTTTCTCGCTCAGCTCGAAAGAGGACATATTGACCGCCGGACAAGCGAGCAACTCTTCGATGAAGAGGTAAGTAGGTTCCTGCCAGATCGTTATGTAGAAGGAACCTGCCCCCATTGCGGCTCAAACGAAGCACGAGGAGACCAATGCGACGACTGCGGAAAAACCTATGATGCGATTGAGCTCCTTAACCCAAAATCAAAAATGTCATCTTCGACCCCAGTTCCACGAGAAACTGAACATTTTTACTTCCGCTATTCCGACTTCAACGACTCTCTCGAAACTTTTCTCAGTTCCAAAGAAGGATGGAGGAACCATGTAATCAACTTCGCAATGGGGTGGCTCCGTGATGAAGGACTAATCGACCGAGCAATAACAAGAGACCTTGACTGGGGTGTCAAGTTACCGATTGAAGATCTCGGTGAGGGAAAAAGAATCTATGTTTGGTACGACGCTGTCATTGGGTATCTCTCAGCATCAAAAGAATGGGCAGAGAAAGAAGGAAGCCCCGAACGTTGGAAACATTGGTGGCATAACGATGAAGCACGCCATGTCTATTTCATAGGGAAGGACAATATCCCCTTTCATGCATTATTCTGGCCAGCCCAACTTATGGCAGTAGGTGCACAACTGGATGGCGAGAAGCTCCACCTACCCGACGATATTCCTGCGAACCAATATGTCACATTTAAAGGCGGAAAGGCATCAGCAAGCAGGGGAGTTGGAATGACAATTGAGCAAGGCCTTGAACATTTCCAAGCTGACGCGCTTCGTTACGCTCTCGCCGCGAACTTCCCAGAACAAGCGGATACAGAAATCTCACATGAAGAGATAACCCGGCGAATCAACGAAGAATTAGTAGCGAATTGGGGGAATCTAGTTAATCGTGTCCTCTCAATGACACACAAGACCTGCGATGGAGTTGTCGCTGAGCCAAGAGAATACGATAAAGAAGATACATCCTTACTCGAATTCGTTGATCGATCTCTTGAAGAGGCTGCTGAACTATTTGAAGCTATTGAGCTACGTGCAGCGTTGCGGAAAGGTATGGAAGCAGCACAAGCGACAAATCGATACCTTAACGCCACGGAACCCTGGAAACTTTCAAAAACTGACCCAGACCGAGCTAAGACAGTACTTTATGTTGCGCTCAGCGCTATTAACGGAATTCGTGTGATGTTAAGTCCGTTCCTCCCTTTCTCCTCAGAAAAACTCGATGAGCTTTTAGGCCGGCCGGATGGATGGCAACGAGTCCCCTTAACAATTGGTTTACCAATCCCTAAGCCTGACCCACTTTTCAACAAAATTGAAACTTAACAAGCAAGATGACAACAGAACCGCAGCAAACAACATCCTTACAATGGGTGGACAATCATTGCCATGTAGAAAACAACGATAAGGGCAGAGAAGCGATTAGCAATGCAAAAGAAGCAGGAGTAAACAAGCTAGTCAACGTAGGGACAGATCTCACAACATCTCATGAAGCGCTTTCCTTATCACAGGAATTTCCAAATTCAGTATTTTCTACCGCAGGGGTTCACCCACATGAAGCTACAAAAGGTCTTACAGGTATTAGAGACCTTCTCCAGAATTCAAATGTTGTAGCTGTCGGTGAATGCGGCTTAGATTATCACTACAACTATTCGCCTCCTCCAATCCAAAGAACAATTTTCGCAGAACATATCGATCTGGCACACGAATTTGATTTACCACTTATTATTCATGCTAGAGATGCTTGGGAAGAGATATTTTCTATCTTAGGAGATAAGGAACCACCTGCAAGGATAGTTTTCCACTGTTTCACTGGAGGACCGCAAGAAGCAGAAAAAGCACTCGGTTTAGGGGCATTGCTATCCTTTTCTGGAATAGTCACCTTTAAAAACGCTCATGAGATACAAGAAGCAATGCTACTGACACCTATCGATCGTTTCATGATTGAAACAGATTCCCCATATCTTGCTCCCGTCCCATTACGCGGGCAACAAAATTCACCATGTAACCTCCCTATTATCGGCTCTTACATTGCTGAAAAACGGGCAATGGACCTCAAAGTCCTTTCAGAGCAACTTTGGGAAACGACACATTCTTTTTATCGAATTCCAATAATTGACCTGATTGAAAATCCTTAAATTCCAATCAGTGCAGGATGGGTGTTGCCAATTTTGTAAAACCACGCACATAATGTAAGAACGTGGCGGCGAGGCGGAGGTTGAACGCTGGAAGAACAGACGGGGTACCGGATACTGCACGCGTTGCGCTTTCCGATTGTGGCGATATTTATCGTACTTTTATCCGTGACCTCTGTTGTGATATCCCTCACCGGACCCAATGAACAACAATCTCTCGGACCTGCGATAAGTCAAGACAACCCTTCCCCACAAATAGAGAACTCCAAAGCCGAGTCAGAATCGTCAAATGCTGAGAAACGAGAGACCCAAGAGGAACAACAAAGCGAAATACAGGAGACACTAGTCACTGAAAAAATAGAGGCAAAAGATGAGGTAGGTACCCCAAAAAAGTCATCTACTAATATTCCCGAAGATCAGATTGTCTCCTCTTCTTCGTTCATTCCTAATTACGTTGGTCAAGGTGAGGAAATGGAACTCGTCTCTAGTTTTACCCCTGTACAACAAGCTTCCCTTACCCCTTCTCAACCAGCCCCTGCGCCTACCCAGCCAACCCCCACACCTCAACCGCCGGAAGAATCTTCACCCTCGGCACCAGAAATCAACGAAACATTTATCCCTAACGTAGAGCGATGGCGGGATGATGTTGTAGCTGCGATCGCAGCATACGGTGGGCCTTCAAGTGACGTTGACTTATTCCTCACTATCATGCACCGCGAAAGCAGAGGCCAGCCAGAGGCAACTAACCCGTCAAGCGGAGCTGCTGGTCTCATGCAGCACATGCCCCAATACTGGGACCAAAGAGCTATTTCCGCTGGTTACTCTGGAGCGAGCCCATATGACCCAATCGCCAATATAAATGTAAGTGCATGGTTGTTATATCAGGCAACAGGTGGAGGATGGGTCCACTGGTCCACCTATTAAGTGGATATCAATAGAAACGACATGATACGGAACTCATGACAAAGCTCGCTAGATCAACGTACGCTTCTAAACCCAATATGAGGATTTGAGCTGCTAATGCTAATGGGGAATAGAGAGATCCAATCGATTTTAGATCGTCACTCTATTCGTCCATCACGCTCTCTCGGCCAGAACTTCGTTACCGACCCAAACATCATTCGAAAAATAGTCCGATTGGCTGAGATAGGCCCAACGGATCAAATTTTAGAGATCGGAGCTGGGTTTGGGGCCCTTACTTGTGGTCTTAACGAGGCAAAGCAAATAGTAGCTGTTGAGTTTGACCGTTATCTTATTCCCGCACTCAAAGAAACACTTACAAATGCTGAGATGCTAGGGAAAACAGAACTTCTGCATAAAGATGCAATGGACATTCCATGGAGCGAATTTTTTGCAATGAGGCCTGGTCAGTGGAAAATGGTATCAAATTTGCCATATAACATCAGTTCTACCCTCCTCATAGATCTCCTCGACCATGCTCCTCAGATAACAGAAATATTAGTGATGGTCCAGCGCGAGGTTGGAGAACGCTTTACTGCAAATGTGGGGACTTCCAATTATGGGATTCCTTCGGTAAAAGCACAGTACTGGGCAGAAGTCTCAATTGTCGGTCAAATCCCTCCAAAAGTATTTTTCCCTGTGCCGAAAGTGAACTCAGTGCTTCTGAAGTTTTCGCGCCGGGAGAACGTTGAGAAAGTTAATCCAGAAGTTATGTGGAGATTGGTTAAGGCCGGATTTGGACAAAGAAGAAAGATGCTTCGAAAATCCCTAAAGAACCATATCGAGAACACTGCATTCTCTTCTGCCGGAATTGACCCAAAGTCTCGCCCTCAGGATCTAACAATGGAGAATTGGGTATCTTTGGCAATCGCAGCTGGAGGTGGGCGAAAAGATGAACATAAGCAACAATGAAAAGATTTTCTCTCCGGCGAAATTAACCTTGTCTCTTCGGATAACCGGCCAAAGGCAGGACGGCTATCACTTGATTGAATCAGAGATGGTAACTCTCGATTTAACTGACTCGATAACTTTTAAAGAGGGGAGAAGAAGCGTCATTTATAAAGGTAAATATCCGATCGAACCAACCCCTGAAGAAGACCTAGTTATGCGGGCACTAAATTTTCTAGACACGGATGCATCAGTTGAGGTGCACAAATCAATTCCTCCCAAAGGTGGCTTAGGTGGGGGCTCAGGAAACGCTGCAGCAGTACTAAGGTATTACGGGTACACGGATTCAAGAAAAGCAGTTGAGTTAGGAGCAGACGTTCCATTCAACCTCTTTGGCGGCAGGGCAATAGTCCGAGGAATCGGAGAGATTATCGAGCCGCTTCAATATGAGGAGCGTGTTTTCACTCTTCTTACTCCGCCAATAGGCTGCTCCACAGTTGAGGTATACCAGAAATGGGATCAATTGGGCGGGCCTACAGGAAACAATGGAAATGACCTCGAATCTGCCGCTCTAAGGGTTTGCCCAGAACTTTCCAAGTGGAAAGACGCTCTAGAAACCCATACTGGGTTAAAGCCAAAATTGGCCGGAAGCGGATCGACGTGGTTCGTAGAAGGTAATTTCCCAGGTGAGGGATTTGTCGTAGCCCGAACTCTCCCAGCATTTATCTGAAGTGTTACCCACTGAAAAAGCAGAGCAGGGTGTCTCCAGAGATAAAGTTGTATTTACTTTCCACGTTGACGTTGAGCTCGAGTCCGTTTAAGCATCTTTCGGTGCTTCTTCTTCCTCATCCTCTTACGCCTCTTTTTAATAAGTGAACCCATAAGCGGTCCAACATACTGCAAAAAATCCTCAAATGTGTGTTATTAAAAGGTTTCATCTATTTCACAGGCAGGAATACGCCACCACAGTAAGGCGGGCAATCTTCAAATCCGTGCTTCCAGAGAGAAAATTAAACTTAGGGAATCGCCAAATACACGTTTGGGCTGGAAATACGATAAGTTCATTAGACATACAATGGCCCGTAGTTCAACTGGCGGAACGCCTGGTTTTGATCCAGGAGGTTGCAGGTTCAAGTCCTGCCGGGCCAGCAATGCATCTTTGAAATTACATAAAATGCGACCAACCTTAAAATGATCTGATAGAAATGTCTTTTCGACCTACGATTTAAATACCATGTCTCAATCTAAAGGACTTTCATTATGGAATTAGTAACCAAGAAGCGTCTGCATTTAATTTCCGGAAGATCCAATTTGCCTTTAGCGCAAGAAATCGCAGCACATCTTGGGGTCGAACTCGACGAACCGAATCTCGCTGAATTCGCAAATGGGGAAATCCATTGTCGATTCAGCGAATCAGTTCGCGGAGGAGACGTATTCATTATTCAAAGCCATTCTGGTTCAGAAGGTATGACGATCAACGATTCGATAATGGAACAGCTGATCATGGTAGATGCAGCACGTCGTGCATCAGCGAAACGAATCACGGTAGTCTGCCCCTTCTATGGGTATGCAAGACAAGACAGAAAATCCGAAGGAAGGGAACCCATAACGGCCCGACTGTTAGCAAACCTATTTATAGCAGCTGGTGTTAGTCGAATGGTTTCGGTAGACCTCCACGCTGGGCAGATACAGGGGTTCTTTGACAAACCAGTTGATCATTTAACGGCCATGCCTGTTCTCGTAGATTACATGGAGACTTTAGGCAATGATTTAGTAGTTGTTTCACCAGATACGGGACGAGTGAAAGTCGCAGAAAGGTACGCAACTGAATTAACAGCAGATTTAGCGATCGTGCATAAGAGAAGAATAAAAAGTCAGAAAAATCGTGTTGAAGCTGGGGATGTCTTGGGGGATGTCGATGGGAGAGTCTGTGTCTTGATCGATGACATGGTCGATACCGGAGGGACCATCGTAGGAGCAGCTGAACAACTTGCCGACAGGGGAGCTACGGAAGTATACGCCTGTACAACCCACGGTGTTTTCTCTGATCCTGCCATCGAGCGTTTAGAAAATTCAGTCATAAAGGAAATCGTAATGACGAATACTTTGCCCCTCCCTAAAGAAAAGGATATTTCAAAAATCAAAGTGCTTTCAGTCGCACCGATAATAGCTAATGCCTTAGATGCTGTTTTTGAAGATACGAGCGTAAGTGAAATATTTGGCGGGAAGCATTTAAGCTAGGTGGCTGTCGAAGAACACAACGATAGACTTCTCTTCTGGTAGTAATCTACAAAATGCAAATGGGATTATTCGAATAGGGAGTAATGGGCAATGGCTGAACTTGTACTAAACACCGAAGAAGGGCGAGACCTAGGAAGCCGTTCATCGAGGCGACTCCGCCGCGAAGGGCGAGTGCCCGGAGTTCTTTATGGGCTAGGGGAATCCCCTATGTCCTTCAGCGTTGACTACTCAGACCTTCGTGAGTCATTGACGACTGAAGCTGGCCTCAATGCTCTAATTGAAATTGAAATCAGCGGATCAAAGCAGCTATCAATCTTAAAAGAACTTCAACGACACCCAGTTCGAGATGAAGTCATTCATGTGGACTTTGTTAGGGTAGATCCATCTGAAGAGCTCTCCGTTGACGTCAGACTTACCTTAACTGGAGATCCTAAGAAAGTTAGAGACGAGAATGGAATGGTGGATCAAACCATGTTCAGCCTTTCTATACTTTCACTTCCGCAATCTATACCAAATGAACTATACGTAGATGTCTCCGAACTTGAGATTAATGCATCTGTTCGCGTTGCCGATATTGCCTTGCCAGAAGGAGTTCGTACTGAAGTTGAACCTGAAGAAACGGTCGCAGTTGGAACTGTCACCCGTTCCACTATGGAAGCAATGGCGGCGGAAGCAATGGCGGAAGCAGCTGCTGAAGAAGGCGAAGAAGGTGCAGAAGGTGCATCCGATGAGGGTGAAGTTTCGACTGACGACGGAGAAACATCAGCCGAAGATAGCGAATAGATAGTCCCGTGCGGCGCAATAGGCGCACCAAACTAATTTCTGATAGCTCTCCTGATTATCTAGTCGTAGGGCTTGGAAACCCAGGAAAAAAATACCAAGGGACAAGACACAATATAGGCGCAGAAGTAATTTATGTGCTTGAAGAACAACATGGTGTTCGTCTTCGCAAAAACAAAGCTCATGCTCTTTGCGCTGAAGTAAAGTCTGAGAATCTTAGTCTCGTTATCGCTGTTCCAGAAACCTATATGAATGAGTCCGGGCTAGCTGTTCGAATGCTAATGGACAGATACAACCTTGCAGAACCAAAGCGGCTTGTAATTGTCCACGATGAATTAGACCTTCCAGTAGGAAAAATAAAAATAAAACTCGGAGGTGGCTTTGCAGGTCACAACGGCCTGAAATCTATAGAAAGCCATATCCACTCAAGAGACTTTACTCGAATCCGAGTAGGTATCGGACCGGTTCAAGAAGGGCGCAAAGGTCGAGACTACGTCTTAAGTCGTCCAGGGAAAGATGAAAAACAAGGACTACTCGACGCAAAAATATTAGCCGGAGAAGCTATTGAGTTTCTTCAAAGGCACGGCCATCAAGCATCGATGAATAAGTTCAACACGTGAGCTTCGAGCGTATCTTAGATGCTTTAGGCGAAGAAGAAGCTGTCGTCGCGCTAGCCCGCCCTTCTATACGAGAAGTCTCTGTACCTGAATGCGCTCAAGCATGGGCTATCGCTGCATATGTGCGCCTAGCTAAAGGAAAAACAGTATTCGTTATTACCCCAACGCTTTTAGAAGCTTCCAACCTTTACTCAGACCTTCGGGCTATCCTCGGCGTCGAACAGGTTGAACTTTTTCCAGCCTGGGAAACTCTCCCATTTGAGCGAGTTAGCCCAACACTTCACACCATGGGCCAGCGAATTAAAGTCGCATGGGAACTCCAAAACTCGAAAAATCCCAAAGTCGTTATTTCACCCATTCGAGCCGTTACACAAATAATTGCCCCAAATAATGAGATACAACCTATTCAAATCTCCCTGAATGAGACCATCGATCTTCAAGACACGCTCGAAAAACTCATCCAAATGGGGTACAGAAGAGTATCTCAAATAGAGAACAGGGGAGAGGTAGCAAACCGAGGGTCAATACTTGACATCTACCCCACAACAGCAGAAGCTCCAATCAGAATTGACCTATGGGGAGACGAAGTAGAACGGCTAGGGCAGTTCTCTATTTACGATCAGTTAACCACCTCCAAAAAAGAAAAAATTTGGATCTTCCCAGCTCGTGAGCTACTTCCATCTGAAGCTGTTAAAGAAAGAGCTAGCCGTTTAGCATCTACTGCACCTTGGGGTTTGCCGCATTGGGAAAAAATCGCTAGAGGAGAAACATTCAACGGGATGGAGTCTTGGCTTCCGTGGATTGTAGAACGAGAAGAAACTATTCTGGACTACCTTCCTAACAGCAGCAGGGTATTTTTCATTGACCCTGACCGATCGAAGAGAAAAGTTGAAGAAATTTCACGAGATGAGAGCCGGATCATACCTGTGCTCTCTCAAACATGGGACATAGGAACAGAAGCGCTATCGAAGCGATTACATGTCCCATTTGAAAAAATATTTGCACAACTACCGGCGACATCAATTTCAGCTTTTTCAGAAATAGAGGGAATGCCAGCGCTTCGGGCCCAAAATAGACAGACAGCAGCAAACTCACCTGAATTAGAGCTCGGCGACTTCTTAACGCAAGGATATTCCGTCTACGCAGCAGCGAATTCAAAAAAATCCAAACCAGCATTGATAAGCCTGATCGAGAGAACAGGGTTACAAGCCGCACCTTCCAAAGAGGGCGGAATAATTAACTCAAAGCGAATGGTCCAGATTATTGAAGGCCCAATTAGTCAAGGGGTAATATTCCCATTCAAAAAAATTGCGGTTATTCCAGAAGACAACCTGACTGGGCGAAGACGCGCAATGAGAGTCAAAGCAGGGAAAGGCAGCATTCCTAAAGTATTTCATGAAGACTTAGAAGTCGGATCTTATGTTGTTCATGACCACCACGGAGTAGCGCTGTATCAAGGAATTGTTTCTCGCTCTATAGGGTCAATCGAGCGAGACTACCTTCTTCTTGAATACAGAAAACGCGATAGATTGTATGTCCCAGTTGAACAAATCAATCAGGTTCGACCATATACAGGAGGAAGCCATCCACCACTTAGCAGAATGGGTGGAGGTGACTGGCACAAAACAAAAACTCGCGTTAGGTCAGAAATCCAAGAGATTGTCCAGAGCCTTGTCAAGCTATATCAAAAACGTCTCACAACAGAAGGTCACGCGTTTCTTCCAGATACGCCATGGCAACGCGAAGTAGAAGACTCCTTCCCTTTCCAAGAAACTCCTGACCAGATCGCCGCGATTAAAGAAGTCAAAGAAGATATGGAAAAACGACAGCCGATGGACCGGCTTATCTGTGGTGATGTTGGGTTTGGAAAAACTGAAATAGCGCTCCGGGCAGCATTCAAGGCAATCCAGGATAACAAGCAGGTAGCGTTACTCGTCCCAACTACATTGCTGGCCCAACAACACTTCCAGACTTTCTCCTCACGACTAGACGCATTCCCAATTCAGGTAGAGGTCCTAAGCAGGTTCCTTACCTCGAAAGAGAAATCACGAGTCGTCAACCAGCTATCCGCAGGAGAAGTGGATCTCGTTATAGGAACTCACCGGTTGCTTTCGAATGATATTGCCTTCCGTGATTTAGGTCTTTTGATCGTCGATGAGGAGCAGCGATTCGGAGTAAAGCACAAAGAAAAACTCAAGGAACTTAAAGCAAGTATTGATGTTCTTACACTATCGGCCACACCCATTCCGAGAACCCTTGAAATGAGCCTCACTGGAATTAGAGATTTGACAACTTTGAATACTCCTCCGTTAGATCGACAGCCGATCTTAACTTTCGTAGGGGAGTATGAAGAGAAAATTGTGATCACCGCTATCCGAAGGGAATTACTTCGAGAAGGCCAGGTCTTCTTTGTTCACAACAGGGTGGCAGATATAGAAATGATGGCTGAAAATCTGCGAGATCTTGTTCCGGAAGCCAGAATCGCCGTAGCACATGGTCAAATGGACGAAGGAAAGTTAGAAAAAGTTATAGTTGGATTTTGGGAGGGCGCATACGACGTTTTAGTGTGCACAACCATTATTGAATCAGGCATAGATATGCCAACGGTCAATACTCTCATTGTTAGCAATGCTGATCGACTTGGTTTAGGGCAACTACACCAAATTCGAGGACGCGTGGGAAGATCAGATTCGCGAGCGTATGCATATCTCTTAAGCCCCAAAGGAATCTCTCTGAGCGATACAGCGTATGAGCGGTTACGGACTGTAGGAGAGGCAACTGAGCTTGGGTCTGGTTTTAAAATTGCGATGAGGGACCTTGAGATACGAGGTTCTGGGAATCTCCTCGGGACAGGCCAATCAGGCCATGTGGCATCAGTAGGCTATGACTTATATTGCCAGCTAGTAACTGAGGAAGTTGCCGCGCTAAAAGGGGAACCTCCAGAATCCGTTAAGGAGATTTCTATTGAACTTCCAATAGCTGCTCAAATACCGCTTGACTATATAGCGAAGGAGAATTTGCGACTAGAGGCATATCGAAGACTTGCGGTCTCTAAAGATATGGAAGACATAGCAAAGATACAAGATGAGTGGGTTGACAGGTTTGGCGCAATCCCTGAGCCGGCAAAGAACCTTCTTTCTGTAGCGAGGGTCCGGTGTGAAGCTAGGAAATTAGACATTGTAGAGATAGCGGGCCGCACCCTCGAGAGCAATAATGGATCGAAGTGGATTGCAAAAATGTCGCCAATAACTCTCCGACCTTCAGAAGTGATAAGAGCGAAAAGAATCTATCCAGGTTCGGTATTTAAAGAGCCATTGCGGGAACTGCATATCGTTTTCGACCATTCAGAAAACCCGATTGAGGATCTAGTGAACTTCTTACAAGAACTAAATTGCCCTACGTAAAGATAGAAACAAAGCGCCCGAACCAGCAGTAAACGCATAATCCAAATTCTGGTAGTTCTTATCTCCGTACTTTTGATTTCACCAGATCTCACATATGCCACATCAATAACATTTTGACTTATAAGCGCTAACTTAGAGAGAAGACTTACAACCTAGTATTTCCTTTGAAATTTACGAATTGAGACATAATGACGTCAAGCAACTCATCCCAGATTGAAGGTCTGATTGGAAGAGAGGTGCTTGACTCGAGAGGAAACCCGACCGTAGAAGTTGATGTCATCCTTAAGGGAGGTTCGCATGGACGAGCTGCTGTTCCCTCAGGTGCATCAACCGGCCAGTTTGAAGCAGTCGAATTACGAGATGGGGAGAAACGGTATCGAGGGAAGGGAGTGCTTCAGGCAGTAGCAAATGTCAATAACGAAATAACGAATGAAATAGTAGGGATGGACTCAATCGATCAACGAGGAATTGATCAGAAATTGATCCTAATGGATGGAACTGATGACAAGTCAAACCTAGGGGCTAATGCAATGCTCGGTGTTTCTCTAGCGGTAGCAAAAGCTAGCGCCAACCATCTTAGGCAACCTCTATACCGGTATCTTGGCGGGGCTTCTGCACATGTGCTTCCTGTCCCAATGATG
>PVBE010981916.1_pt1 | contig 19535 bp, 17 predicted proteins | sample 1631181 | NCBI WGS metagenome assembly PVBE01 (sample SAMN08397723, study PRJNA350692) | Marine metagenome, whole genome shotgun sequencing project. | isolation source: water | place: Pacific Ocean | collected 2012-04 | reverse complement strand
CATCCTTCGCCATGCTCCACGATATCGTCCGATAGCCGACCCGACTCAGCAACTCTGCCACCTGGTACGGCGGCCAATGACCTGATTCTAGGTTGGCGACATATTGAAATAGATAAACCGCCAGGCGCCATCGGCAATAGTATAAGCCGTTGTCGTCTCGTCGTCTCATGGGAGCGGCAAAGCAAAGGCTTCGATCCTGGTGGTCTTCATAGGAAGAAACTATCCTGGGTTTAATAAGATGCTAGATATTGGAGTAACGCCTGCCGAATAACAACCATGCGTTGAGGACGGCGGGCCCTCACTCCAGCTTACCCAATGAACCAGACCGAGACGGCTGTTACGCCCGATCTATCTCTGTTTTTCAATCACCCAATCACCCAATCACCATTTTCCTCAGTCTTCCGCCCGCTCCCCAGCCGGCGCCATCTTAACCAGCTTCGGATCGAACCGGGCAATCGTCTCCACCAGATCGATCTGCGCGGCCATGACGTCTTCGATATTTTTGTAGACGAAAGGGACCTCGTCCAGGCCTGCGGAGATCAGCGTAACCCCTTGGTCTTTGAGTACCTGATTGGCATCCTTCCAACGCAGCGTCTGATGGGCTTTTCTACGACTCATCACCCGTCCCGCCCCGTGGGCGGCTGAATGCATGGATTCCGTGTTGCCCTTGCCACGAGCTATAAATGCCGGACTGGCCATGGAGCCGGGAATAATGCCCAGCACCCCTTTGCCGGCGGGCGTCGCGCCTTTGCGATGAACGATGACCTCACGGTCCAGATGTCGCTGTTTCCAGGCAAAATTGTGATGATTTTCCAGATCGAGCAGCACGTCCGCCCCCAGATGAGCGGCCAAATGGCGATGGATGCACGCGTGGTTTGCGGCGGCGTACCTGCCCATCAGTTCCATGGCTGCCCAGTATTCCTGACCAGCCTCGGTGTCCATATCCAGCCAGGCCAGATGCCGCAGCTCTCTGGGTAATTCGGGATGCAGCGACATGGCCAACTTGCTGTAATGAGAAGCGACCATAGCGCCCGTACCCCGGCTACCGCTATGGCTGAGCAGGGCCATATAGACACCGGGTTCCAGCCCCTGAATCGATTCTTCCAGTTTCAGCAGGCCGAACTCCACGAAATGATTGCCGCTGCCGCTGGTTCCGAGCTGGCTCCAGGCCTTGTCTTTCGCCTTCTGGGTTCCCGATGAAACGGACCAGTCTTCATCCAGCACGTCGTGTCGCCGTTTATCCTTGAATGCGGACCCTACGCCGAAACGTGTTTCAGCCGCTATGGCCCTGGTCAGTTGTTCTTTGTCCTTCCCGGCGTCCAGCTTCTTCAACGGTAGATCGAGGACCGTTATCTTCACCCGGCAGGCGATATCGACACCTACCGCATACGGAATAACGGCATTGTCGGTGGCGAGCACCCCACCGATGGGCAGGCCATATCCCACATGCGCATCCGGCATCAATGCGCCGGCCACCGATACAGGCAGGGCGCAGGCGTTTTCCATCTGCCGGATGGACTGCGCATCCAGATCTTCACCCCACTGCTGATACGGCGCCGATTGTCCACGCGGTGTAAACCGATGGCTCGGTAGCAACTGTGCAAAGGAACCGTACAGAGGGTGATCATGATAGGTTTCAGGATCATGAACGACCGCGCGGATCATCTCCTGAATGCGGGCACTGCTGATCTTCTGCCGTTTAATCTCCCCAATGAGCGCCCGTGCCTGCTTAATGGGTTCACCGCCGGTAATGCCCAATTTTTTTACATCTCTAACCTTCATAACCGCCTCTTAAGTACAGAATGAAGCGTAACATGATCGAATCAAACCATTTTGACATTGGACACATGGACGGATGCATGAAAACCACCCTACAGCATAAACGCTTCACTCTGTACTCTTCACTCTTCACTCTGCACCTTTTTCAACCTATGCAACACCAATTCCGGGGGACAATTAAACCGGACATCCAACCCGGAAGCGCCGATGCCCCTTGAGGTATACCCGGTCATCTGTTTAAACCGCCACGGTCCGGAACACAGAGTTCGAGGGCAGCGGGCATTTACTATAATCGGTTTTCCGCCTGGAAGACAGACCTGGCCGCCATGCGTGTGGCCCGAAAACATCACATCGCACCCGCTGTAGGCCGCCTCCTGGTATAGTTCGGGGGAATGGGAAAGGAGAATCTTTACGGCCTCTGGTGGCACATCCGCCAACGTTTTCTCCAGATTATCCGCCAGATAGAAATGTGGATCGTCTACTCCGGCCAGGTAGATAACGTCGCCATCCCGCTCAATGGGGACGGTCTCATTCATCAGGATCGGCAGGTCCATCGTTTCAAAGAGGTCCAGCATCTCGATAAAGTCATGGTTGCCCAGAATGCCGTATACCGGATCCCGAATATGCTTCCGCACCTCAGCCATGATCTCCATGCAGGCCTCAAACGGTCCGAATGTACTGCGCCGATAATCGCCCGTGATGACGCAGAGATCGTAGGAGACATCGCCAAGGCATTTGATAAGCGCTTCATAAATGGCGGGTTTGTAGTCCAGATGCAGGTCGCTCAGATGGAGGATGGTATATCCTTCGAACGCATCAGGCAGATGAGGTAGCGGTATGTCGTGGCGGGTCACCTGCATATCGACCGCATTACGCTGGCCACGTTGGTAGAGGAAGGTCCCATGCAGGATGATTTTCAGTAATTTGTACATCCAGCCGATATTCTCGAAATTGATATAGGCATATCCCTGGCCAATCTGATCATTCACATGATCGGTCTGTATACCCAACCGCTGCATCATGTGAATACGTCCGACGCGTTCCTCAATGTGTTTGAAATCTACAACGGCCATAGAGAGGGTCCTGGATTAGAATCCGACTATCTGTTGCCCAGTGACGGTAAGACGGTACATGAGTCGTAGATGTCGGGTATCGTCGAACGGCGTGGGGGCATGCAATGCACACCGGTTGTCCCACAGGACCAGATCTCCGGGTTGCCAGGCATGCATGTACGTGAACGGCGGTTGGGTGGCGTGCGTCTGCAAATCGGTCAACAGTTCACGACTTTCGTCTTCAGGCAGGTCCACCACCGACTCAATATGACAGAGTGGCAGATAGAGCGACTTCCGACCGGTCACCGGGTGTTGCGCCACCAGGGGTCGGGTAACGGGTGGATGCTGGCGTCTCAGATTTTCGCTCAAGGGTGGACGGTGCGGATTTTTCCTTCTCAGAATTTCATTGAGATGATGGTAAGAATGCACAGTTTTCAGACCATCTATACGCATTTTAACTTCATCGGACAGGGCCTCATAGGCGGCAGCCATACCGGCAAAGCCGGTTTCGCCGCCCACCGGCGGTGTGTGGACACAGAACAGGCAGGAGCCGATAGGTTGAGGGTCCCGGAACGAATCGTCCGTATGCCAGAGCAACGGCAGCGGATCAGCCTGTATGAACAGGGCGTTGTATGCCCCATTTTCTTTCGTATTGCCGATGCGTAATATCTCCGGATAAACCGGTACCAGAAAATCCGGGTTGTATTTCTCATTATATTCCAGCGTCCCGAACAGCGCCGAAAAATCGCGCAGATGGCCGGGCTGTATACGACCCTGACCACGGATCAGAATCAGGCCGCCGGACGCGTGAAATGCGTCAAGAACCTGTGGGCGAACCTGATCACTTAAATCTGCAAGGTCTATGCCACTCAGTTCCAAGCCGAACCCGGACGCGCTCAGGGGATGTTGTCCGATAGTAGATGACATGGTATGATTCCAAATTCTATGTATTAAGGTGAATCAGCGCCCGTGAATTACTCAATCTCTACCTTGTCTCCCGTTTTCGCACTGTCGTACAGCGCATCGAGGATCTGCATGAACTGATAGGCGTCCTGCGCATTTACTTCAGGTTCCACCAGGCCCTCTACCGCCATGGCGAATCGCTCAATTTCGTAATAGAAAGCCGGGACAGACTCAGGCGGTTGGCTATATGAAATATCGAGGGGCGCATCGGCCTCTTCGGTGGTGAACACGCCGTCTTCATAGCGACTGATCTTGCCGCCGGTTACCGCGCCGTCCCGACCATAAAGTTCGACGGTCGTCGGGGTATCGCTATGCAGCCATCGGGAACAATCGACTTGGATGGTCATCCCTCCTTCGAGGCCAACGAGTCCGGAAAAATAATCTTCCGCCGGACCTTCCAGACCATCGTAGGCCGGATACACCGCGTGTCTGGCAGCAAAGGCCCACACTGGTTTCGGACAACCCATCCACCACCACGCCATATCCAGCTCATGCGATGCATGTTGCCCCAGGGCGCCGCCCTTCTGGCCATAGACCTGAAGCCATCGCTCGATCCCGTCTGTCGCTGGTTGGTAGTTGAATTTGAGAAAAATACGAGCGTGATAGGGGGCACCGATATGACCCTGCTGGATAGCAGCCCGTATCCGCCGGTTCTTAGGAAAGTGCCGCATAAAATAACAAAATTGCAGTGTTTTACCGGCCTGTGCTGCCGCCCTTTCTATGACCGGGATCTGTTCCGCCCGGACCGCGTGAGGTTTCTGAACCAGCACATGTTTGCCCGCAGCAAACGCATCGAGCGCCATCTGATGACGCATAACTGGATTAACAGCGAGGTATACGGCCTCAACGGCCTGATCATCAAGCAATTGACGGTAGTCGCCATACTGTCGAGACAAAGCATATTTTTCAGCGACAAGGTCGCGGAGCGCCTCGTTCAAATCACTGACGGCCACCACGTCCGTCCGCGGGACCGCCGTCGCTGCCAGAACCGCCTGTCCACCGGCCCAGCCGCATCCGACGATACCCATTCTGAGAGGTCGATGATTCATGATGTTTCCTTCCACTGTTCGTATCGGTTCATCGCTTCCTGCCGCAGATCATCCCACTCGGTTAGCAGCACCATGCGAACTGTAGTCGACACCTGTTCACCGGCGGCTACGTCCCGGCCGAAGAGATGCAGGTACTGGGCGTTATGATAATTGTTAAACCCGGACAGGCCGATACAATCCTCACGCCGGGCCATAAGGAGGATGGCATGACCGTACCGATGTTCCTGAATCATCAGCGGACAGGCATAATGCGGGCCAAGGCGCCAGTTGAGCGGATAACCGGTCTGCCAGCGACCGTCCTTGAAAATGGAAGCCGACGCATCGTCCCGTGCCCAGGTTTCGTTTTCATGTTCCCCATACCATTGCTTCTCATACCAGAGGACGTCGTCCGGATGGATGTGATTATCACACACAGCGAAATACGGTTTGTAATACGGCGTGAAATAATTGGCGATAAAAAATTCAAATTGATCATAGTTGGTGTGCAGGTTGGCGGTGAAGGTCACATCTACGGCTGAGGCGGATTCCACCAGACAGTAGTGCGCGGATAGTTCACCCTGCACTTCATCGCAAGCCGGCCAACGGACTTCTACCTCCCCATCTTTTATGTTTACCTGTGACGGCTCACGTTCGCGGGTGATCTCAAGCTGGCGGCCAGCGGCCAGGGTACGATAAATATTCAACCAGGCAAAGTCCGGCCCTTCATCAAGATGAAAGCTGGTAAGGCCGCTCATGCGCAGGCCCTTAGCGCCCAGGATGGTCACCGTGGCTGGCCCTAAGGTCCCCTGAGTCAGGACAGGTTGCGGGTTCTCTTTGAAGTTTGAATCAGACATGCCGTTTCCTTATAGCACATGACAAAAAATAAACAGGTTTTCACCACCGCTGGCTTTAAGCGGGAACCGCTAACCACGAAGTGCTCGAAGTCGCCCCGGAGGGGAACTTCCATCCATAGCTTGGAGATGCTGGAGAGAATAGGTCCTCATAGAAAAATCATATTGAATACATCTACCAAAGTAATCATATTAAAGAAAGCCAACTCTTGCAGCAATTAAAAAGAATACCACGGATGTGTTTAAAGATCCGAATGAGCACCAGGCTTTACGACATACAATCACTATTCACCAATCAGTCAGTTGCGTAATATGGAGCGGTTACAGGATGCGCAAATCAAGACGGTGTTTATGGGGTTCAGAGCCATGTACGACCGGGGATACGAGACGCCGGATACCACGGCGCTATTAATGGATTGACGGACACCTGCCTTAATACGCCGGTGAAGGGATTGTGCCCCCGTCAGGATGTGCTGTGTGGGGTGGAGATCAGCATGGGAAAGGGCTGTATGAAGCTTTCTCCGACATCCACGAGGCGTTGCGCCTCAAGCTGCGGGCGCGGGTCGGCTTGAGATGTACAGCGGTGGTGTGACGCAGCGATGGACCACCTGCCCCGGAAAATCGAGATCATGCGGACGCACTGGCTTGACGGGGACCGGTATTTGACTTCCCCATTTAAATGAATTATACCTGATTATAAAAGGAGGACAGCTATGCAGTTGAAAGATCGCGTCGCCGTTGTGACTGGTGGTAGTTCGGGGATCGGGCGGGGGATTTGCCTGGAGTTCGCTCGTGAAGGTGCGAACGTTGTTGTGGCCGATATCCAGGAACAGCCCAAGCGGGGTAAATACCACGAGCAAGATGTAGTCGCAACGACAGTAGTGGAGGTCGAACGACTCGGAAGCCAGGGACTGTTTGTGCAGACGGACGTGGTCGAAGAAGCGTCCATACGCCGGATGGTGGAGACTGCGGTTTCGCATTTCGGCAGGCTGGATATTCTGGTCAACAATGCGGGTATCTATGTTGTAGGCAATACGCAGACGCTGGCCACTGCGGATTGGGATCGGATCATGAATGTTAATCTGAAGGCGCTTTTTCTATCTGCCCGTTTCGCGATTCCATATCTGAGGGCATCGCAGGCCGGACGAATCATCAACATCGCCTCGGTGCATGCCTTTGCCGGCGGCGCCGGTCCCGCCTATGCGCCCGCCAAAGCCGCCGTGGTCAACCTGACCCGGGATACTGCTATAGAAGTAGCCAGCGATGGGGTTACCGTTAACGCGATCTGCCCCGGATACATCGAGACGCCCATACAGGATTATCTGACGCAGGAACAAATCGATGATTGCCTTGAGAAAACGCCGCTGCCGAGACTGGGGTTGCCCCGTGATATCGGCCGGGCCACTGTGTTCCTGGCTTCAGATGACGCTGAATGGATCACCGGTATCGCCCTGCCGGTAGACGGTGGCTGGCTGGCGCCTATCGGGACTTGACCCCTTGGGGCGGGGTATTGATTACGAAATCGGTGTCTTATACGGCGACACCAGCGGCTCGTCCGGGCAATACAACTCGCCGTCCTTTACCCAGCCGCAATCGCGTGCTGCCAACTCAGCTGTCAGATATCCTTCCCACTGTCGGGTTTCATCCGTGTACGCTGAATTATTGATCAGATTTGTACACTCACCGGGATCGTCATCCAGGTTGAAATACTGCTTCATGTCGATACGGGGCAGCCAGACGAATTTACGGTGGCCGTCGGTGACGTACTGCATCTCCTGCTCGTGGGAATAGCACCAGCAATGCTCACCGTGGAGATAGGTACGCCAATCGGAGGCCGTGCCGTTTATGAGCGGGATCATGCTGTGGCCGGTGACGGTAGGCGGGATATCCACACCTGCTGCGTCCAGAATCGTCGGCATGATGTCACGGAGTTCCACCACTTCGTCTACAACACGATTCTGTACATCGCCCTGCCACCCCGCAGGCGGACAGACGATCAGCGGTATCCGCGCGCTGCCTTCGTAGGCGTAGGTCTTGCGCCACAGGTGGTGGTCGCCGACCATGTCGCCGTGGTCCGAAGTGAAGATAATCCAGGTGTTCTGCAGCGTGGCCGGCTGATGCCGTTCCAGCCAATTTTTCAATCGTCCGATCTGCGCATCTATGAATGAGATTTCTCCGTAGTATCCCGCACGCCCACGGTGAATACGACTCTCGGCCTGTTTGCCCCGCCAGGCATTTACATCCGTCGCCTGAACCGGATCTTCATGCATGGCCGCCCAGTCGCCGATAAAAGGCGGCGGTGTCTCATGATCGTTATACATATCGAAATACCATGTCGGTGGGACATACGGCGAATGGGGCCGGGCGAAGCTGATGTTCATGAAGAAGGGCGTCTCTTTATCCCGCTGTTCGATAAAATGAATCGCCCGGCTCATGGTCCAGGCTGAGGGGTGCAGATATTCCTCCGTATGCCACGGACGCCCCATCCATGAGTTCCAGAAGACCCCGTGGTCATCGGGCGTGATATCCCGCCCGACTTCCTGATCGAACCACGTTCGGTATTCGTCTTTATGCTGTTCGTCGATCATTCTCCCGGATTCATCTAATTCTGAGGTCTGGAAGCCCATGCTTGTGCGTTGCGGCGTGAAGTGGCCTTTGCCGACCAGATGCGTATTATATCCGGCCTCTGCCATCGTACCGGCCAGGGTATGGGGAAAGTCATTTGGAATCAGGCCCTGCCCTCTGCCCATTCCCAGCACGCCCGTATGCCACTGGTCCATGCCGGTCATGACGGTGGACCGGGCGGGAATGCAGGAAGGCACGGCGGTATACGCATGGGGAAATCGAGCGCCCTTGGCGGCGAAATGATCGAGATTCGGCGTTTCGACGACCGGATGGCCATCGCAGCTTATGCAATCGCCGCGCATTTGATCGGCCATGATGAAGATGATGTTGGGTCGGGTCATGGAGGACTCCGGTTTTAAGGATATGTCTCAGCAGCTTGCTGAGCATGCAAACATGCCGTGTCGTAAGGGCTGTCGCTTTTGATCAATAATCGGCACGTATGCAGATCACATTCAGCTTTGCGAAATCAGCCGCGTGTCAGATCGATCTGATTGCTCATATAAGATGCGCCCTCCTTTTAAGGCAACGGTAATAAATGCATTGGACACGCCAGCCCATTGAATGACTTCCTCCGGCGTCCATACGACCGGTCATACATCCGGCAAAGCAGGGACCACTTCCTGGCTGAGCAACCTGGTGGATCGGAGCCACTTTTCCTTATCGTCCCAGTCGTGTGCGATCATCAGCAGGGTGCCGAACCCACCGGTTATATCCCACAGGTCGTGCAACTGTCTTATGCAGGTGTCGACGTCACCTATGATACAGAGCTGCCTGAGGATATATTCCGGAGTCACATCCGCATCAGGGACATCGGGATGGTGTTTGAACAGGAACAGCATATCCATCGATCCCAGCATGGTGATCAAATATTCGAAGGCCCGTCCGAATGCTCCGTTCAGACAGTGGTCCCACGCTTCGTCGTTGGACTCGCCGACATAGATACTCCGCGACACGCGCCAGATGGATCGGTCCGGCGGCGGCTGGCCGTCTTCTTCCGCGCCCTGCGTGTATACCGCCCAGTGCCTGGTAACCGTAGACGAGTGCACCAGATTGGTACTCAGAGGAATATATCCTCTTTGTCCTGCCATACGTGCGGCCATGGATTCACCTTTGATGATGCTCATCCCGATCGGAGGGTGGGGCTTCTGGTAGGGTTTCAACAACGTACCGACACCCAATTCGGGGATCGGGTCCGTCAGCTTGATGTGCCAGTAATCGCCTTTGAAATCAAACGGCGCATCGGTCTCCCACAACTTGAGGATCATGTCGATGCCTTCTAATGTCATCAACCCCTGTGTTTTCGGGTCAGGCAATCCGAACAATCCCCAGTCGGTAGGCACGCCGCCCTGCCCGAAGCCGCAGATGATCCGGCCACGTGACAGGTGATCGAGATAAGCTATGCGCACGGCGATGTTCACCGGGTGATGTTGTGGAATGATCGACACACCGGGCCCCAACCGGATGTTTTTTGTACGGGGCAATACATTGGCGATGAATAGATCATTCGAGGGAATCGGCTCCCAGGCCACGGAGTGATGCTGACCGACCCATGCTTCGGTAAATCCCAGCTCATCTGCCAGGACCACCAGTTCGATATCCTCTTCGAAACATTGCGTCCGGTCTTTTTCCGGAGGATGCAGCGGCATCATGAACAATCCCAGTTTCATATCATTAATCTCCATTGGAATCCAGTGTTTCAGTCTATCGGCTTAATGTGTTCCCAACTTTCCGACGCCCATGACCGTTTAATGGCACTCTGAACCTCCGCCACAGCCAGGACCTGTTCAAAACCAGGTTCCCCCTGTTCTCCACGGGCAACCGACTGCATAAAATGGAACGCTTCGATGGCTTTCAGATCGTCATACCCCAGACCAATGCCTGCACCGGGAGAGAAATGGGCGTGAAGCGGATGTTGCGGTCCCGCCATCACCCGGCGATATCCTCTTTCAGGTTCATCCTTTGCGAGATACAATTCGAATTCGTTCATGCGTTCGAAATCCCATCGTATCGACCCCTTCGTTCCGTGAATACTGAATCCGATTTCAGACTGGGGTCCCTGGATAACCCGGCAGGTCTCCAGCGTGCAGTGCACGCCGTTTTGAAACCGCACCAGTGCACTTACATAATCTTCGTTCGTTACAGGGGCGGTAGGGCCATCCTTATTGGTCGTATAGTGATCGCCCTGCCCCGGTGTCGCCACGGGACGTTCTTTGATGAACGTCTCCTGCTGGCCGATGACACGTATGATGGGGCCTACCAGCATCATGGCCATGTCGGCGGTATGGGACATCAAGTCACCCAGCGCCCCCATCCCGGCAAGATCCTCCTGCAAACGCCAGGAGAGTACACTATTCGGATCACTCGCATAGCCGACCAGAAACCAGCCCCGGTAATGTGTCAATTGCCCCAGCGTGCCATCCTGGATAAGTTCCAGGGTACGCTGCACCGCCGGTGGCCACCGATAGTTGAACCCGACTCAGGTAATCACACCGGCTTTTTCGGCGGCATGGGCAATAGCGGCCGTCTCCTCCGGGTTGCGGCCGACGGGCTTTTCACCCAGAACGTGTTTACCGGCAGCTACGGCAGCCGTTACCTGTTCCAGATGCAAATGGTTAGGCGTGGCGATATTAACGACGTCGACCTCAGGATGCGATAGAACCTGTCGCCAGTCTGTCGTACATTCGGCGAATCCGAATCGTTTCCTGGCGTCCTCTGCCCTTGCTTCGTGTTCGTCGGCGCAGATGATCAGCTCGGGCACGATATCACATGCCGGAAACCGATCCGGTATCGTCCTGTAGGCCCGACTGTGGACCGTCCCCATCCATCCCATGCCTATAATACCAATACCAATTTTCCGTGTGGACATATCTTCCCCTGCGATGGCGGCAACTTGGGTGGCCCGTTGTAGGCGATGTTTCGTATAATACATGGTGTATCTGTATCCCCGGTGGGATGTGAACGGGGAATATATAAAGCCATATCACCCGTGTCAACGCAACAGACTTGTCCTACGGCCCGGATATTGGAATACGTGACAGGGTTAAAGCAATGCGTTTTTTATCGCAATGCATGCTGCGTAATGATATAAATTCGAAGAAATGAGGCTCGCGCTTTGCACTTTTCTGTTGTTTGGAAGAATCGTCTCAGTATATTGATAGTAGTCGGATTTGAGATATCGTTATCTAGCCGGTCGTTTGTTATAGAGGGAAATACAGGGACGTTGGGCGTCGGTCCATCGTCAGGATACCCTGATTTACTTGACTCATACGGAGGACAGCATGTTCTGGAACCTATCGATTTTGAAGATAGTAACGGTCTTGGCCTTAAGCATCCAGTATTGCTCTACGGCAAAGGCCCAGCCAGTCTTTGTCGAAACGAGTGAGAAGAATCCAGTTAAGGTAGTAGCCACAAGCATTGCATGGGGATTTCTTGGTGGTGCCGTTCTCGCAGCGGGTGTTAGTATTGCTATTGAGTCTGAAGCCGAAGGCATAGCGCGACTTTGCGTCGGCGGAGGTACCATTGTTGGCTTTTTTGCCGGAGTAATTGAATTAAAACAAGAAAACGAAAAGCCGTCTCCTGCGCCCGCGCTGGAATTTGACCAAAATGGTTTTGCCGGCTTCGCGATTCCTGTACCTCGCTTAGAAATTGAGAGGCAGACCTCAAAATATTTGCGCTCCATAGAGAAAAAAGACATTTTGCACCTTCGCCTGAATCTTGTTGGTGTTAAATTCTGATTGTGCTTGAAAGATACCTCAAGCCTGCATTCAATGTTTGGTTCGTACTGAAAAACGATAATGGTGGCGTTGCATCGGCAAGGCATGATCCGTCGCCGCCGCCAGAACGTGTTTCTGGTCAGGCATCGACAGGTGGCTAAGCGCGCGTCGGCCGATGGTCCATGTCAGCAGAAACCACAGAAACACCGGGTTTTGCCCGGAATGACTGAACTGGCTAGATGTTGGGCCAGTACGACATGTTAATCTACCACGTTATCCCTTATTACCCACGCAATAATTCCCGTACAGACGTTTCGCCGGACGAAGGTGAGAGATCCGCTCGGCCGGTGTAACTCCAAACTCCGAACCCCTGTGCCGTCCTGATTTCATGCGCCCGGAACACGGTCAATTTTCAAAAAACACGCCGTCTGCGAAATACGGGGGTATTCCTCGACTTTAGAAGATATGGGGCGGGATGATCATGACGGTAGTTCATGTCAATGTCCATGGTCTGGACGCAAATCATATGATTAAGGTTGTACTCTAACGGTAGAAAGTTCATATATTAAACGAAAGTGTCAACCTGACCAAAATGTGGCCCCACGGGGAAACTGAAATGCATTTATAGAGAAAGAGGAGGTAGGTATGCCCGGAAGGGATTGGATGATACGATTATCCAGCATGTTTGTTCTCATGATGTTTACGGCGGCGCATTTGTCTGCTCAGGACATAAAACGGCCTCTGGGCACCATGCGTGAGCAGGCGAAGGTTCAGATGCAGTGGCTTGAAGCCAGGCTGGACCGGGTATTACCGACGCTGATGCGGCGCCACGGCGTGGAGATGTGGCTGGTGATCTGCAGTGAGTACAATGAGGACCCCGTGTTCTTTTCTCTTACGGCGCCGACCACATTTGCCGCCCGGCGGCGGACCATCTATGTGTTTCATGACCGGGGAGAAACGCAGGGCGTTGAGCGGCTGGCCCTCGGCGGCGGATCGCAGGGCGGCGTGTATACGGTGTATCGTGATCCGGAGATCGAAAACAGGGAGCTGTGGGGGAAAGGGCAGTGGGCCTTGCTGCGAAAGCTGATCGAGGATCGTAATCCGTCCAGCATCGCCATTAACGTTTCAAACACCCATGCCTTTTCCAATGGACTCTCTTCAGCGGAACGAGAAATGCTTCAGGATGCCTTGGGAGAAAAGTGGAACAACCGACTTGTCCGTGCGGAACTGTTGCCGCTGGACTATATCGCCATACGCGTGCCTGAGATGATGGGTACGTATCGCCAGATGATGCAGACCGTCCACAACCTCATATCACGCGCCTTTTCCAACGAAGTCATCACACCCGGAAAAACAACCACGGAAGATGTGGTCTGGTGGCTTCGTCAACAGGTCAATGATATGGGCTTTGGGCTCTGGTTTCATCCCTCTGTCAGTCGGTATCGCCAAGGACTGGATCGCGCCAGCCTCCTGAGTGAGAAAGAAGCGGTACCTATTGATCGTGGCGACGTGCTCCACGTCGATTTCGGTATCACGGCCATGGGCCTCAACACCGATACACAGCATATGGGCTATGTCCTTCGAGAAGGGGAGAAGGAACCGCCGGCCGGTATTCGAAACGCCCTCAAAAACGCGAATCGAATGCAGGATCTGCTGCTGGAACGGATGAAACCCGGTAAAAGCGGCAATGACATTCTTGCGGCCACCCTGGTCGCCATGAAAGCGGAAGGTATCGAGGGCACGGTATATACACATCCCATCGGGGATCACGGGCATGGCGCCGGCCCCCTGATTGGCCTGTGGGATCGTCAGCAGGGGGTACCCGGCCGCGGGGATGTATTGCTTCTGCCGGAAACCTGGCATTCCATCGAACTGGCCGCGGTCACGCCGGTCCCTGAATGGGGCGGCCAAAAACTGAGGGTCGGTCAGGAAGAAGATGCAGGAATCGATTCGGATGGGCATATATCATGGATATTATCGCGGCAGACGGAGTTTCATCTGGTGAAATAACAGAGTGTCAGGTATATATTACCCGATCAAGGGAGCCCTCAAATGAAAATTGAAAAACTGGATCAGGGTGTATACGATTTGTTCGATCACTACGTGCATGGACAGATCAATCGCCGGGAATTTCTGGATCAAGCATCCAGGTATGCAGTGGCCGGCCTGACGGCTACGGCCATGTTTAACTTTCTTTCTCCGGACTATGTGCACGCCCAGCAGATCGAACCGCAGGATGCACGGCTAAAGTCAGAATATATGTCGTACGATTTGCCTGAAGGCGGCGGCACTATCCGCGGCCTGCTCTCACGGCCTGCCGGTAACAAAGAAAAATTACCCGGTATTGTCGTTGTGCATGAGAATAGAGGACTTAACCCATATATCGAAGACGTAGCGCGAAGAGCCGGCCTTGCAGGGTTTATCGCATACGCTCCGGATGCTCTGACACCGCTTGGTGGCTATCCAGGCAATGACGACGATGGTAGATCACGACAACGCCAACGGGATCGGAATAAAATGCTGGAGGATTTTATGGCCGTTTATGGCTATCTGAAATCACACCCAGAATGCAGTGGAAAAGTCGGTGTTGTCGGCTTCTGCTTCGGCGGCTGGATTTCCAATATGATGGCTGTGCGGCTATCGGATCTGGGTGCGGCCGTACCGTTTTACGGCAGTCAACCAGCCGACGAGGAGGTCACCCGGATTAATGCCCCGCTGCTGTTGCAATATGCCGGGTTGGACAAGCGAATCAACGAGGGATGGCCTGCCTTTGAAGCAGCTTTGAAAACCCACAAGAAGGCATATACGGCCCATATATATCCGGAGGTCAACCACGGGTTCCACAATGATACTACCCCCCGTTATGACAAAGAAACCGCCGAACTCGCCTGGCACCGCACCATCGATTTCTTCAATGAAAAACTCAGATAACGGATGTGCCCCAATCGGCACGGAAACCTGAAAATAGCCGTACATACCGCAGAGGCTTAGCCCGGGACCACACAAACCCAATTCACGGAAACATACCCATGAAAAACTGCATCACGCAGGGCTTGCCGGTTCCGGAAGACCTGATCGGCAACCTGCAGGAGAGCTCGGACCTCAAAGGAAAACCCGGGGCGTTAAAACGCCGGTTGAAGGAAGACGGCTACCTGTTCCTTCGTGGGGTGATCGACCGCGATGAAGTCCTGGCCGCCCGTGCCGAAATCTTTGAGCGTCTGGCGAACGTGGGAGAAATTAAACAGCCTTCGCGGGAGGGTTTCTTCACCGGCAGAAGTGACCGAAAGGAGACGGCAGGTGACCTTGGAGCCTTCTGGCAATCTGTCTGTGAAGGACCTGCATTGCGGCAGGTTACCCATGGTCCGCAACTGCGGGCCGTCATGGCAGAAGTGTTGGGGGATCCGGCGCGCCCTCAAGATTACCTGTTTTTAAGACCCGGTCCTGTTGGACGTGCCACACCACTTCACTACGACTATCCTTTCTTTGCGCGCGGCAGCGACCGCATCCATACTGCCTGGCTCGCTCTCGGCGACGTGCCGATCACTGATGGCCCCCTGTTGGTGATCGAAGGATCCAATCACTTTATGGATCTCATTGAACCTGCAACGTCAGTTGACTATGATTCGAAGGATTCACCGGCCGTGTCTGTGATGGACAGTCCTATTTCTCTGGCACAGAGTCGCGGCACACGCCTTTTAACAGCAGATTTCGAACCCGGAGATCTTGCCGTGTTTGGTATGACGACCCTCCACGGCACCCTTGATAACCACTCTTCTTTCGGTCGGATTCGATTATCCTGTGACATACGTTTCCAACCAATGGCCGACGAGATCGACAAGCGGTATTTCGGCCCGAATCCAAAGGGATCGACTGGAATCGGATACGGTGAATTGAACGGCGCCAAGCCGCTCACCGAGCCCTGGCATACCCGCTGATCCAGGCCGTTCATCCCATGAAGTGTTTTGCGTAGAAAACCTATGTCAGAGACCCCGAATTTTCTAATTATCATGTCTGACCAACACGCGCCGGACACGGTCGGTGGTCTGGGGCATCCGGTCGTCATAACGCCTTCTCTGGACCAGCTTGTGGCGACAGGGATTACCTTCCGAAACGCCTACTGCCCGTACCCTATGTGCACGCCTTCCCGAGCCGGGTTCATGACCGGCCGCCTGACACCGGAGCATGGGGTGTGGGAACTTGGTACACCGTTGAGATCGGATATGCCCACGTGGGCGCATGTGCTCCGCAGGGCGGGTTACGCGACCTCGATCAGCGGCCGCATGCATTTTGTCGGTCATGATAGAATGCATGGATTTGAAAGAAGGGTTTGTCCTGACATCAACGAAGCCATGATCCCATTCACATACGGGGATTGGGATAAACCACAGGCTGACGATCATGTCATGCTGGGAGCGATCAGGGAGGCCGGGCCGGTGGCGAAGCCGACCCGTGCGGAACTCTTCGATGAGGCGGTCGTACAGGCGGCCATAGAGGAACTGACCCACCTTACTTCTGATGAGAACGGTCGGCCCTGGGCACTTATGACGGGTCTTTTCCTGCCGCACTTTCCCTATGCTGTGAGCCGGAAGTATTATGATATGTACGAGGGAACGGACATCCCCATGCCTCGCATCCCGCCCCATGGCCGTACGTACGAGGATATGGTCCCGTTGCAATTGGAGAACAACAGAAAATGGCTGGGACTGACCACGGACGGCGCTACAGAGGACGAGGTCATGACAGCCCGACGATCTTACTACGGTATGATAACCCGCATGGACGAGTTGACCGGGAAACTCTTATCTCATCTACAGACCCTGCGTGGGGCCGACAGAACCTATGTGGTCTATCTTTCCGATCATGGTGACAATATGGGCGAGCATGGGTTCTGGTCAAAACTGAATTTCTATGAGGACAGCGTGCGTGTCCCTTTTATCGTCGTTCCACCGGACCAGGTGCATGCGGGTGCCCAGTGTGAAGCGCCTGTGTCGTTGATCGACTGGATGAGTACATTCCTCGATCTGACCGGCCAGCAAGCCGCGTTTGAAGGGTTGCCCGGCCGGTCGCTGTTCCCTTTACTGGCAGACCCTGCCCGGCAAGAACCGGAACGGGCGATCATATCCGACTACGCCTGTGACGGCACCCGTGTGCCGATGCGCATGGTCCGGCGGGGACGCTGGAAGGCCTGCTTTGCACCGGGCTATCCGTCCCTTCTTTTTGATCTTGAGACCGACCCCCACGAATGGAACAACCTCGGTGAAGAAACCGCTTTGCAGGATATCATGAAAGAGCTCCATGAATCGGCCTGTTCCGACGGATGGGATGGCGCCGTTTTGAGGGAACATATTTTATGCCATAAACGCCGGTTAAAATATATCAACGAAGCGGAATCCGATGATTTTAGCGGCAAAAGATAATCCAGGATAATTCCTTTCCTTTTTTTTGGAAAAACCGTAAACTGACCTGCCACATATCATGTAATCATCATATCCCTTTAAACGGTGAGAAGATGCCATAGTGCCCAGAGAATTAAAATTCATCGCCACCCCTGAAAAAGGGGAAGTGTCCGCCATTTTAGATCAACCGGAAAACGCACGCGCGCTGTTGGTCCTCGGCCATGGCGCCGGTTCCAATATGAAGCACTCGCTCATAGCTGATTTGAGTGATGCCCTCGTCCGGCAGGGGTTGGCCACCTTTCGATATCAGTATCCCTATTCAGAAAAGGGCGGAGGTGGTCTTGACGGCAGAAAAGTCCTTTTAGCGACGATTAGATCAGCCATCGAAAAAGCAAAAGAGGAAACCCATGATCTGCCTCTTTTCGCCGGTGGCCATTCGATGAGTGGTAGAATGACAACCCTCGCTGAAGCAGATGAATCTTTACCGATACAAGGGATTGTATGCTTTGCCTTCCCCATCAACGGCGGTAAAGGGCCCGACGAACGGGCGGCGCATTTTCCACACATATCAAAGCCCATGCTGTTTCACCAGGGGACCAAAGACAAGCTGGCAGATATTGAGGTCATGAAACAGGTGATAAGCACGATGAAAGACCGGGCCCGGCTCCATATTATTGATACCGCCGATCATGGATTTAAAGTCTTAAAACGCTCCGGAAAAACGCGTGGACAGGTGATTGAAGAAATGGCTCAAACAACCACGGATTGGATAGACGGCATGTAGTGAAGCTACGAATCGAAGAATCAGTACCGTTTCGTAGCTTTGCCGTTTCAATTTTAAAAGGATCCTCTATGCTTTCCCGACCGTACCGTGGGGTGTTCACTATTCCAGTAACGCCCTTTCAAGAAGATGGTCTATTAGATTTAGACAGTTTGAAACAGGTCGTCGAATTCTGTATCGCATGCGGCGCCCACGGACTCGTGGCGCCGGTCAATGCGAGCGAATTCAGCGCGCTTTCAGACAGCGAACGAACCCAGGTCGTCGAATGCATCGCCGAGGTTAATGCCGGTCGCTTACCTTTTGTTGTCGGCTCTTCGGGGGTAAGCAAGGAGGTGGCCGTCCATTTTGCCCGGCATGGCGCCGATCATGGCGCCCATGCGCTCATAGCCATCCCCCCCTATGTGCGCAAACCGCACCTGGATGAAATACGAAGATATTATGAGGCCATCGCCTCAGCGGTTGATCTTCCCCTGTTCATACAAAATCATCCGGTCGGCGTGCCCATGTCGTCTACTTTCCTCGCCCAACTGTGTCGTGAGGTGCCCAATATTCTCTACATCAAGGAAGAAATAGCCCCCGTCACGCATTCTTTGACGGCCGACCTGGAGGCATGCGGGGATCATGTAGAAGGCGTATTCGGTGGTCAGGCCGGCAAGTTTATTCTTGAAGAACTGAGGCGGGGCGGAGCAGGGACCATGCCGGCCTGTGAGGTGACTGATGTTCATGTGCAGTTGTGGGATGCCTATCAGCAGGATGGCGATAGCAAGGCCCGGGAGATTTTCAATCGATTGGTGCCCTTGCTTAACTTTGAATCCCTGCACAGTGTCAACGCCTATAAAGAAGTACTCAAACGACGAGGGATTATAAAATCCGCCTTCGTCCGATCATCGGATACGCGGCCGCTTGATCGATATGATCACGCTGAGTTAGATATCTTGTTGGCGGAGCTGAGCGATTTGTTGATTTGTTGATGGATTTCGCTACGCTCAATGGAAAGTAAGGAGCGCCTCTTCGAGGCATGATTATAACGCGCTCCGCTTGGCTCGCTGTGCTTTTTGTCGATCACCAACTCACCATTTAGGAGTCCCCTTGTCCCGCCCCAATATCCTTCTAATTACCAGCGATCAGCAACATTACGATACCCTCGGAGTAAATAATCCGCAGATATCAACCCCCGCCCTGGATAGGCTCGCCAATGAAGGGATGCAGTTTGATCGTGCGTATTGTAATAGCCCGGTGTGTTCTCCTTCACGCGCCACGCTGATTACCGGACTCTACCCTGCCTGGCATCACTGCTGGACGATCGGCGTCAAATTGCCCGAAGATGTACCCACGGTGGGCGATGTT
>PVBE010745561.1_pt1 | contig 19545 bp, 20 predicted proteins | sample 1631181 | NCBI WGS metagenome assembly PVBE01 (sample SAMN08397723, study PRJNA350692) | Marine metagenome, whole genome shotgun sequencing project. | isolation source: water | place: Pacific Ocean | collected 2012-04 | reverse complement strand
TGATTTGTACAGTGCAGTTCGGTCTTCAATGCCTTCCATAAGTTTTAGGATCCCTTTTAATCCGATTCTTTTGTGGATGTATGCTGAAGAGGTTCCTGGAAAGTCTTTTAATGCAGTTATGAAGAGTCCTGAGTCTTCAACTACTACTGGCTTTTGGAATTTTTCTGCCATTTGTTTTGCTGCTAGTTTTGCTATTTCTTCTGGACTGTCTGATCTTAGTTCTAGGTAGTTGTGGTCTAATTGTTCGACTTTTATCTCTGGCTCTAGAATTTGTTTGAATTCTTTTACTTTGTTTAGGTTTTTAGTTACGAAGGTTATTTTCATGAGAAAGGGGAGGAATTAGTAGTTTAAAATTTTATCTATTCTATAGTCAAAATACAAGTCCTACTTTGAGAAGTCTGCTGATTTTGCTTGAGTGGCTTTTACTAAATCTTTTGCTTTCATCCTGATTGATTTTGTATGTAATGCAGCATTGAAAGCTATGTGTTCATTTTTTAGAACTGAATTGTCTAGGTAAACTTCAATTTGGAATAGGTTGCCAAATGGCGGGACTGCTCCTATGCTTAAGCCTGAGAGTTCTTTTACTTCTTCTGCTGTTGCCAATTCTATCTTTTTTGTGTTCAGGACATCTTTTAGTTTGTGTAGATCAATTTCTTTTGCTCCGGAAACACATGCTTGTACAAATCCTTTTTCTGTTTTGCAGATTAGTGCCTTGCAGCCTTGGTCTAGGGAAGTTCCGCGTACTTTTGCTGCTTCTTCTGAAGTGTAGACTGGTTTGTGCTCAATAATTTCGTATTCAATATTTGATTTGTTTAGTAAGTCTGTTATCTTTTCGAATATGACTTCTTTTTTTTGGGCTTTTACAAAATCTAATTTTACATGAAGTTCTTTTAATTGTTTTTCATCAACTTCTGAAGGGGAACCTTCCATCAGTGATTCTGCTGCTTTTGTCTTTGGGAATGCGATTACTTCTCTTATTGATTCGTTTCCAGTTAGGATTGCAATTAGTCTGTCAAGTCCGAATGCAATTCCGCCGTGAGGTGGAGCTCCGTATTTGAAAGCATCTAGTAAGAAGCCGAATTTTTGTTTTGCTTCTTGTTTACCGATTCCTAAGATCTTAAACATTTTTTCCTGGAGTTCTGCTTTATGGATTCTGATTGAGCCTCCGCCTAGCTCTACACCATTTAGCGTCATATCATATGCTTTTGCTCTTACATCTAATGGGTTTGAATCCAGAAGTTCTAAGTGTTCATCTTTTGGAGATGTAAATGGGTGGTGAATAGCTATGTGTCTTTGTGCATCTTCATCATATTCTACTAATGGGAAGTCGGTTACCCATAGGAAATTGAATTTTGTTTTGTCAACAAGTTTTAGTCTTCTTGCTAATTCTAGTCTTAACTGGCCTAATGCAGTATCTACAACGAAATGTTTGTGGTCTCCTACGAAAAGAAGCAAGTCATCTTTCTCTGCTTTTGTTTTTTTGATTATTTTTTCTTGTAGGTCTTTATCGAAGAACTTTACAACTGATGATTCTAATTTATCTGTGTATTTCATCCATGCTAATCCTTTTGCTTCGTAGATAGCTACAAAACTTGTTAGTTCATCAATATCTTTTCTTGAGAAGTATGCACAGCCTTTTGCATTTATACATCTTACTTTACCGCCCGACTTTACTGCATCTGCGAAAACTTTGAATTCTGAGTTTTTTACTATGTCGCTGACATCAATTAATTCTAGTTCGAATCTTGTATCTGGTTTGTCAGTTCCATATCTTTCTATTGCCTCTTTGTGAGTTAATCTTGGGAATGGTGTTTTGATATGGGTGTTCATTATTTTTTCCCATATGTCTACCATCAATCCTTCCATTACTGTGTAGATATCTTCTTCGTCTATGAAACTCATTTCAGCGTCTATTTGGGTGAATTCTGGTTGTCTGTCTGCTCTTAGGTCTTCATCTCTGAAACATTTTACAATTTGGATGTATCTGTCAAATCCTGAGACCATAAGTAATTGTTTGAATAACTGAGGTGATTGTGGAAGTGCGAAGAATGTTCCTGGGTTTACTCTTGAAGGTACTAAGTAGTCTCTTGCTCCTTCTGGTGTTGATTTTGCAAGCATAGGTGTTTCGATTTCTATGAAATTGTGCTTGTCGAAATAATCTCTTACGACTTTTGCTGTTTTGTGCCTTATGATTAAGTTGTTTTGCATGCTTGGGTTTCTTAAGTCCAAGTAACGGTACTTTAATCTCATATCTTCGTTTATTTCTACTCTGCCGTCGATTTCTATTGGAGGAGTTTCTGCTTTGTTAAGTATGATTAGTTTGTTTGTGAAAACTTCTATTTCTCCTGTTGGAAGTTTTTTGTTTTCCATGCCTTCTTTTCTTTTTTTTACGATTCCATGGACTTCTAGAACATCTTCTCTTCTTAGGTGTTCAGCTTCTTTGTGAACTTCTTCGTTGAACTCTGGGGAGAATGCTACTTGAGTAATTCCATATCTGTCTCTTAAGTCTATGAAGATAACTCCGCCATGGTCACGTCTAGTATCTACCCAACCATTTAGGGTGACTTTCTTATTCTCGTTTCTTAGCTTTAGCTCTCCGCATGTATGTGTTCGTTTCATTGTTATAATATGGATAGTTGTAAAAGGATTTATAAATGTTATTGTAAATAGTAATTATATGGTAAGAAAACTGTTTTTGTTGGTTGTTTTGATTTTGTTAGTTGGTTGTTCTAGTGGTTCTTATGTTGAGATTGATGGGAAGAGGTTTGATGTAGAGATTGCTGATTCTGCTGCTGAGATGGCTAAGGGACTGATGTTTAGGGCAGAGTTGTGTTCTGATTGCGGGATGTTGTTTGTGTTTGAGGACGGGGGAGTTCATAGTTTTTGGATGAAGAATACTTTGATTCCACTTGATATGGTGTTTATTGATGCTGATTTTAGGGTTGTTGATGTTTTTCATGCTACGCCTTGTTTTGAAGATCCATGTGGGCGATATGTTTCTTCTGGTCTTTATGTTCTTGAGGTTAATTCTGGGGAATTTGATGAGGGTGTTGTTGGTGAGAAGGTTGAGATGATTATTGAGTAATTTTTTATAATTGCTGATATTTTTAGGTGTAAATGGATGAGAAAACTCTTTTGAAGATTGCTTTAATCGGTTCTTTAATTGGGTTGTTTGCTTTGTATATTGTTTCTGAGGTTGTTATGATTGAGGAGATTACTCTTGATAGATTGGATGGGATTGATTATGGTAGGAATGTAAAGGTTAAAGGAGTTGTTGAGAATGTTATTAATGCTGAGAATGTGGTTATTTTTGAAGTGATGCAGCCGAATAGTGTTACTGTTGTTTTGTTTGAGTCTGGTGTTGAGGTGAGTGAAGGTGATATGGTTGAGGTGATTGGAGAGATTGAGGAGTATGAGGGCAAGAGGGAAGTTATTGGAAATAAGGTGAGGGTGATAAGTTAATGTTTCTTGAGTTAGTTGTGGCTTTGGTTGTTGGTGTGGTGGCAGGAATATTTACTGGCCTTATTCCAGGAGTTCATATTAATCTGGTTTCGATATTACTTGTTAGTGTTAGTGGTTATTTTTTAGGCTTTACTAGTCCTTTGGTTTTAGGTGTGTTTATTATTGCGATGTCAGTTACTCATTCGTTTTTGGATTCGATTCCTTCTGTTTTTTTAGGTGCCCCTGATCCTGATATGGCTTTAGCTGTTTTGCCTGGGCATAGGCTGCTGCTTGAGGGCCGTGGTTATGAGGCTGTTAAGTTGACGGTTATTGGTTCGTTGTTGTCACTTATTATGGTAGTTTTGTTGATTCCTGTTTTGATTCCTGTTGTTCCCTTTGTTTATGAGTTTATTCAACCTTATATTGGTTGGATATTGGTAGCGGTTGTAGTGTATATGATTTTGAAGGAGATTGGGTTGCTTAAGAAGTTGTGGGGAACGTTTGTCTTTATGTTGTCTGGAATTTTGGGAATAATTGTTTTTAGTATTCCTAATTTGAAGCAGCCGCTTTTTCCTATGCTTTCTGGGTTGTTTGGTGTGAGTACTCTATTGATGTCTTTGACAAGCAATACTGAGATTCCTGAGCAGAAGATTACTGAAGAGATTAAGGTGGAGAAGAAGAATCTGGTTAAGGCGGTTGGAGCTGCTACTTTTTCTGGTTCACTTACTGGATTGTTTCCGGGTTTGGGTTCTGCTCAGGCTGCTATAATTGCAATAATTGCAGTGCAGATTGTTGGAGATATTGGGGCGCATGCTTTTATGGTGCTTATTGGTGGGATAAATACAGTTAATTTTGTTTTTAGTTTGGCTACATTTTTTACTCTGTCTAAGGCTCGGAATGGGGCTATAGTTGCTGTTATGGAGATTTTGGAGTCAATAAATGTTTATGAGTTGGTTGTTTTTTTGGCTGTTGCTTTGATTGTTGGTGGAATTGCTAGTTTTTTAGCTATGAAGATAACTAAGGTGTTTGCTAAGTTTATTGGTAAGGTGAATTATAGGATTTTATGTTTAAGTGTTATTGGTTTTATTTCGGTTTTGGTGCTTTATTTTAGTTCTTTTATTGGTTTTCTAATTTTGTTAGTTTCTACTGTTGTTGGGCTGATTCCTGGGTTAGTTAATGTTAAGAGGAGCCTTGCAATGGGTTGTTTGTTATTGCCAGTGATTTATTATTTTGTTTTTTAAGTATGTTTACATAGCAATCTTTTTAAAGGGGGAATAATTCCTATCTGTATATGAAAGGAGTAATTTCAAACTTTAGGATGGCAAGACATCACCAGAAGGGAAACCAGATGATAGTTAAGCCAGAGGGAGTTTCTGATAAAGATAGTGCTGTTAAGTTAGTTGGTAAAGAGGTTGTGTGGACTAGTCCTGCTGGGAAAGAGATTAAAGGCGAGATAAGAAAGGAGCACGGTAGGAATGGTTTTGTTCGAGTTCTGTTTGAGACTGGTATGCCTGGTCAGAGTATAGGCGGAAAAGTAGAAATAAAGTAAAAAAATTTAATTTCTTATTTATGTTCCTGACATGAGTGCGCTTCCTGAATTTCTCATTAGTCCATTTAATTTACTAAGTCTTGCAAGAGCTTGTCTTTTTAGTTCTTCTGCCTTTCCTTCAGGGAATCCTTTGGCACTTATTTCCTCGTTGTCTTTTATTACTTCTGTGATTATGCCAATTTGCCAATGGGCAATCATCATTACATCCCTTACTGATTGTTTTATCTCTTCAGTTACTTCATCTACAATTTTTAATATGTCCATTTCATCTCTGTCAATTTTTTGAATAATCCCCTTTTTGATGTCCTCATTGAAACCCTTTATTTTCTTAAGTTCAATCTGCATTTCTCTGAATATTTCAGTACCTCTTCTTCTCATGTCCCTTGCAGGGAACCTTGCTAGATGGCCTTTTTGTGCTACTTTTACAGAAGCTTGTGCAAATGCGCCCCTTATTGGATTAGCTATTATACTCATATTAATCATCCTCCTTTGGTTGATAAACTGACTTTAGAAATACTAGTATATAAAATTATTGAAAAAAAAGAAAAAAGTTAGCAAACCGGTATTGGTACTGGGATTGTGCCTTTTGCAACAAAGTACATAAATGCTGCTCCAAGGATAAATGCTCCTGCGATCCAAGTTCCTGGATGCATAATAAATGCTTTTTTTGATTTTAACATAGTATCACCTTTTTTAGTTATATACTGATTTTGGAGGAGGAGATATATAAATGTTATGGTTAATTGGTTTTTGGTGAGGCTTAAGGGAAAATTTTATAAATTTAGTTGGGATAGTTTGTTTAGGTGAACTCCTTATGAAAAAAGAGAAAGTAACTGGGCGAGAAGTTAGTGCTGAAGTATGTGAAGTAAAGGGCGGAAGAGTTGTCTGCAAAAAAGAAAAAGTTAAGGTGCTGAAAAAGAATGGATAGGCCAAGTTGGGATGAGTATTTTATGAAGATAGCTACTTTAGTTGCTGAAAGATCTACTTGTAGAAGGCATCATGTTGGTGCTGTTATTGTAAGGGATAAAAGAATATTAACGACAGGATATAATGGGGCGGCTTCTGGTGTTAAGGATTGTTTAGAACTAGGGTGTTTGCGTGATGAGAATAATATTCCTTCTGGGGAGAGGCATGAAGTTTGTCGTGCTATCCATGCTGAACAAAATGCCATTATTCAAGGTGCTTTGCATGGGATTAATGCTGAGGGATCTACAATTTACTGTACTCATCCTCCTTGTATACTTTGTGCTAAGATGCTTGCGAATGCTAAGATAAAGAGATTTGTAACTTCTGGAGAATATAATGATGAGGCTGCTAAGGAGCTTATGAAAGAGGTAGGGATTGAGTTTGTTAAAGTTAGTAAACCTGAAGGGAAGATTAATGTTCTAGATTAGCCTGGTTAGGTCTTTTATTCAATAATTTATAACAAAAGCTTTAAAAAGTATTAATTAGTTCTTTAGATGATTAACTTAGGAGGTTATTACTATGGCAAAATTTAAAATTGAAGTGAATGAAGAAACATGTATTGGATGCGGAGCTTGTACTGCTCAGTGTGATAATTTTGAGATGGATGAGAACAATAAGGCGAAAGCAAAGATGGCAGAAGTTGAAGATGTAGGCTGCAACAAAGATGCTGAAGGAGTCTGTCCAGTTAGCTGTATTAAAATAACAGAGATATAATGGCAAAAGTAACTAAAGAGATGGGAATTTCTGAGCTTGCAGAGAAATATCCAGATGCTATTCCTGTTCTGATGAAGAATGGGATGCATTGTATTGGATGCATGGCTTCTCAGTTTGAGAATATTGAACAGGGAGCTAAGGCTCATGGAATGGATGACGATAAGATAAAGAAGATGATGGATGAGATTAATGACGTTTTAGAGAAAGGTAGTAAATAATTTTATTCTTTTTTAATTTGTTCTGCTACCTTCCCAATCTATTTTCCAGATTGTTATTCTATTGCCAAATAAGTTTTCTTTATCGCTGAATTTCTTAAAGTGATTTAGGCCAATCCCGTCTAGGAAGTAGAGTCTTGTGAACATACTTTCGGTTAATTCTGGGGACATTGCTATATTTTTGTATCCTTGTTCAGTTGGGACAAGTATGATACTATATCTGATTGTGTTATTATATTTCTTCTTTATGATTTTGCCATCTTTGGGATATAGTAATGTATCTGGATGTTTGATACCTTCAGTGGTTCCAATAGAAAAGTCCATTGTTGTAGTGTTTAATAGTCCTGTTCCTCCTCCTATCTTGCAAGCAAACGTTTCATTGGTTAATTTTGAACAATCCTCGAAATCTGAATAATATGTTGGAATTGGAGAAATCCATTCGTCCACATCTTCATTAGTGGACAAGGAAATGAACTGAGTGTAGACGGTTTCTGATTCTTCCTTAGTAAAATTGAACTTTTTGGATAAATAATTAAGCGATGATTGCTTATTATCTTTATATTCAGGAGTATTTAATGTACTGTAGATTTGAGCTTTATTAAAATCCCATAATCCAAAATGCGCCCAAACTCCTGATTTTTTGATCATGTCACTTGAAGTTATGAAATAGTTCTCTAGTGGATTACAGTGAGTAAACTCTAACATATCATTTATTTGTTCATCGTCTTTGAGATAGTTGGTTAACTTATTTCTTGCTTCTTCCTTATTAAGGGGCATTATTTCATCTAATATTTTAATTGATTTTGTAGTCTCATCTAACAGCCCGTTTAGTCTAATAAATGCATTTACTTTACAGATTAATCCATCTCCTGGGCAAATAGTGTCTGACTTATTAAAACTCATAATTTTCCTACAATGCACCATCCTTAATGTGCCAATGGCTTCCTTTTCATCTGTAGTTGTGAGTATCTTTCCTACCCAATGTATATCTGGAGTATTTTGACTAGCTCCATCAAAGGTAACTGCTCTTTTGCCGATTGATTTGAACCAGTGGCCATAGTCCCACCAGGAGGTTATTATTGCATCTTGTGAAGCTTCTTTGTTTATTTTGTCCAATGAGCTATACCATACGTCATTCATTACGGGTGTAGTGCCACTTGCGCTATTATTTGATTCATTAAAAGGGGAAATTAAAATAAGACTTAATAGTAAAATAAGTGACACTCTTAAGACATTTTTACTTATATCGAAACTTTTTGTAAGAATGGCACTTAATCTTTTAAATAAGTTACCAAGTGCAATTCCCACTAAGATTGAAAATGGGGCGGCGAACAATAATAACCACCTTACTCCTTTCTCAACTGCAAATAAAGTTGCTACAAACCACAAGATAATCAGGATACTAGAACTTACCCTTAACTTGATTTCTTTGTTTATTAAAGACCATACAAATCTGAATATAATTGGTAGACTAAAGAGGATGATGAGTTGAGTGATATTTTCTATTAATGTTATAAAAATAACTCCTACTGAGGCTAATATTATAAATAACCCATTCTTTTTTTTGGTATCTTTAGTTATTAAGAACAAAGCACCTATTAAAGATACCATAAATAATAATTCTCCGATCATGGGCTTAACTTTGTTGAACGGTATTTGTACTTGTTCAGCAATGCTCAAGAATACATTTGGCCATATACTTTCAATACTTTTAATCTTTGTAAATTGGAATGGTTGAAAAGGAGTTTCAATGAATACATTAAAACTACTGAACAACGATACAAATATTCCTGAGAAAAATATAAATAAAACGAAAAGGAGCAGTGTTTTTTTAATTATTGGAATCTTTAAAAAATTGATTATTCCTTTTTTTATCTCCCTTATATGGTTGAGGAAATGGTACCCTATTGAGATTATATAAGTTGCAAGGATAAAATCAAAAATGTACCACCACCCACTCCCCCAGGTGAATGAATACACTCCGATTAAGAGACCTTGTAACAAGCTTAGGAGTAATATGTTTATCTTATTTTTTGATTGGAATAATTCTATCGATACCCATACGATTAATAAGGGGAAGAGTACATTGTAACTGTCTGTATCTGAAAAACCACCTATTGTTCTAGTTAATGCCATGGGGTGAATCATTAATAGAGCAGATGCAATAAATCCAGCAAAATTACCTCCGAATCTTTTCGCAATAAAAAATGCTGGAATAGCCGATAAAGTCATAATTAGTACAGGGACGTAGAAAAAGAAATTGGCCAATGGTAACTTATTATTAAAAAAGCTAGTTAATTTGAATAAGTATGCTGCAAAGTAAGGGAAGAACATATCTGGAGGGGTTGGTCTTCCTACTGGAGCATACATTAAATCGTCATATGGTTCACCGTCTTTTATTGAGTCTCCTGGATGTCCATTTTTAAGAATGTTACTGGTATGTCTTAACCAGAAGTAGGGGTCTACTGCTAGTAGATATGTTTGACCATTCTCATCTTGGAATTCTGATTTTAAAATGTCTGATTCAGATTTAATTAGTTTTTTTATATCAGAATTTCTTTGTTGGAGAGTTCTTCTGAAATTGGTTTCCACTAGAGCATTTTTTTCATCTTCAGGAAGGCTGAAATATCTCTCGTTGATGTCTTCCTGAATATTTAATCTTATATTAAGGTGAACTTGTTCTTTTGCTATCTCATCAGCCATTGGAAAAAATGCAGGTTGTACCCTTAAATAGACACTTAAAGACATTACAAATAGGATTAGTAGTAAAGGGATGAGGAGTTTTTTGTTATTTGAAACTAGGGTAGGAAGAGTTGGTTTTTTATCTTTTTCTTCTTTGAGGGTTGTATTGCTCTGTTCTGGTTCTTCGTTTGTTTGTTTGGTCTTTAGTATATCCTTGTTTTCTTTTACTTCTTCCTCTATTTGTTCTGATTCTTGTTTTACCTGATTCTTTTGCTTATTGAATTCTTCTTCTGTGATTACTCCTTCTCTGAAACTCTCTTCTAGAATTCTTAATTTCTTTGATGAATCTGATTCTATCATACTATCTTTCCCCTTTATTTAGAAACTTAGACTTCTTTGTCCACCATAATATATTTAGCTAGTAATGGATGTTTTTCTTTGATTAAGTCATACATTTGCCATGCTACTTGCCTGTAAGACAAATGTCCTGTTTTTCCGCTTCTTAATTTTATGAAATGGAATAATGACCTTAAGTTCATTTTCATGAGAACTCTTTTTCTGTATGCCATTGGGATGATGTAGGATGCTTCGTCTAATTCTTTCATTTGTTTGTATGCTTGTTCTGCTTTTTCCATGCATTCAACGTAAGTGTTTTTGAATCCTGCTTTTATTATCTCATCTGGGATTATGTATCCTTGGTCAACTGTGAAGTCTTGGTTTGTTTGAGTGCACATCCTATGTCTTTGCACGTCTCTAAATGCTCCGTAGTCGATTAATACGTCGAATGTGTAGAAGATGTGTTCTAACTTTCTTAATGGTGCGTCAAATTTGCCTAGTCTTCTTAATGATTCGTCTATGATATTCTCTTTTTCTTCGTTTGAGAGTGCTAATACTTTCTCTTTTGCTTGGTTGTAGTTTAGTTGCGAATATTTGTAGATTAATGATGCTAAGAGTTTTGTTTCGGCGTCATTGTCGAACTCAACTAATGTGACTTCGTTTTGGTTCGTTTTGTTATTTACCGGTTCTTTGAATTTCAATGACCCTCTTAGTGCTTTGTCTGTTTCACCAATGTATTCATTATATTTTATGTGTTTGATTAATGTTGGTGTTACTTTTAATGCACTTTCTTTTAGTTCATTTCCGATTTCTTGCATTTCGTTGAAAGGGTGAGTTAAGAGTTTTATTATTCCATGTTCTAGGTTCCTTGCATTTAATGTCATCCCTAAGTTTGTTAGGGTTGAGACTGGTAATAGGTATCTACAAGCGTCTAGTGCTAAGTTTTTTATTTCGATTTCTGATTTGTCTTTGAATTTATTTTTGAAGAAGTCGACCATCTTTGGGACGAGTTTTGTGTACTGGTCCATTATGAAGTTTGTTGTTTGTTCGTAGATGTCTTTGAACTTTGATTCCATTATCTTTTTTGGTTTTAAGTAAGTTGTTTTGTCGAAGACTTGGTATCTTGTGGATTTTTCAGTGTAAGAAGCTAGTCTGTTGTCTTCTAATACTTTTGTTGCTAGCATTGAGACGTTTTCTAGTGCTATGCTTAATACTGCGTGCTCTGCAACAGAAGAATGACCGTAGCCGACAACCCATTTTTCATGGAATTTTCTTGATTTGTCTGCGTTTAGCTCTGCTGCTATCTTATCGAATGGTTCTGGAGACCTTGAGCACTTTGCGAATGCAACTGCAACGACTTCTGGTGGAAGTCCTGTAAGAGTATAGATCCTTCTTTTTTTGTCCATGGATTTTGAGAAATGGTGGTTGTTTATAATTTTTTTGATTGAAAACGAAAATATATTTAAATGAATGAATTGTTACGACTGAATATGATAATAGGGCTAACAGGAACAATGGCATCTGGGAAGGGAGAGGTTGCTAAGTATTTGATTTCTAAGGGGTTTGAGCATTTGATGTATTCTGATATTTTGAAAGAGGTTGCTAATGAGAGGGGGATTGAACTGACTCGGAAGAATCTTCAGAAGTTAGGCAACGATATTAAGCAAGAGGAAAAGAATCTGGGTATATTATCTAAGAAGATTATTGAGAAGGCTAAGACTGATAAGGTTGTTGCAGATGGAGTTCGGAATCCTGATGAGATTAGGGAATTTAAGAAGAGGAAAGATGCTTATGTTATTGCTGTTACTGCTTCACAGAGAGTTAGGTTTAAGCGGATGAAGATGAGGGGACGAGAAGGAGATCCTACTGGGTTTAGGGAGTTTAAGAGGTTGGATAATATTGAGAACAGGGGAGTTACAAAAGGGCAGGAGATTAATAACTGTATTAAGATTGCTGATTATGTTATTGAGAATATTGGGACATTAGATGAGTTGAAGAAGAAGGTCGATGAGATTTTAGAGAAGGTTAACGTCTAGTCATTCTTTCTGCACTTTTTCTTTCTTCATAGAGTGATCTTATTTCATTGTAGACTACTCTTTTGTTGCCATGGGAGAGTTGGTTGTAGGTTTTGAGGATTTGTATATAGATTTTTTTAGCTCTTCTAGTGTCTAAGTTTAATAGTGATTCTCTTGCATCTGCTATTCTGAAGTTGATAAATTCAATGTCGTTGTTGTCAGAGATTACTTTCTTTAGTGGAATTTGTTGTTTTTCCATTGGTTCGAAGAAAGATACTGATTCTTCTTTTTTTGTGAATTCTATTGGAGTGGAACGGTCTACTTCTTCATTTATTTGAGGGTGGGGTTTTGGTGTTTCTTTGATTATGGTTGGTTTGAAAGGATGTTTCTTCTTAATTGGAACTTTAAGGGCATCTATGGCTTTTTTGATTTCTTGTTTAGGATCTTGTTTTTTTGTTTTGAAAAGATGGATAAATTGTTTTCCTTTGGTTATCTCATGTTTTTCTTTGTTTCTTGTTTCCTCGTGTTTCTGCAGTTTTTCTTGAAGTATGTCTTTTTCTTCTATCTTTTCTTTTTTTGGCTTTGGAGGAAGTGTATTTATTATTGGTTTCTTAGCCTTTCTTTTTTTTGCACTATTCTTCCTTATTTCTTCGACAACATAATTTAAGTCATTGAATATTTTTTTGATTGTAACTGTCTTTTTTCTTCCTTGTAATAGTCTTTCCATCTCTAGGACTCTGTCTTTTTCTTTCTCAAGTTCTTCTAATGTTGCGGATACTTTTTTATCTTGAATTTCTTTAGATCTTTTCTTATGCTCTAATTTTATTCTCTTTTCTTGTTCTTTTTCTCTTTTAATCTTTAACTTTTCAAGTTCTTCTTCTTTCCTGATGAGTTCTAATTCACTTTGTTTCTTTAGTTCTTCATTTCTAATCTTTCTCCTTTCTTCTCTTTCTTCTCTAAGTCTCTCCTGCCTTTGTCTTTCCTTTTCTTCTTTTTTCTTTTTTTGTTCTTCGGCTGTTTTTTCTCTTTCTTTTCTATTTCTGTTCTCTTCTTCTATTTTTAACTTAGTTAGTTCAGTTAACCTCTTCTCCTCTTCTCTTTTTCTTCTCCTTTCTTCTTCGTGTTCCCTTTTTTCTTCTTCTAGCTCTAACTTTCTTAGTTCCAGTTGTCTTTTTTCTTTTTCTTCTCTTGACTTTTCAATCTCTTTTTGGTGTCTTATTTTTTTAGCTTCTCTTTTTTTCTCTAATTCTGATTTTTTTATCCAGTTGAACCATTTATTCCTTTGTAATTGTTTTTGTCTTAATCTTTCTTCAGATTCTTTTTCCTTGATTTGTTCTTGTAGCTTTACCTTTTCTTGTCTTCTTATTTCTTTTTCTTCTTCAAATTTTCTTCTTTTCTCTTCTTCATTTACCCTTCTAAGCTCGTTCTTTCTCTTTTTTCCTTCTATTTGTTTTTCCTCTTTTGCCCTTAGCTTTAATTTGAGTTCTTCTTCTTTTATCTCTCTGAGTTTTTCCAGTCTCTTTGTTTCCCTTATCTGTTTTTCTTCATCTCTTTTTTGTTTTGTCTTTAGCTTCTCAAGTTCTAAATTTTGAAGTTCTTCGTCTCTTTCTTTCTCACCTAATCTTTCTCTTTTGCGTTCTTTTTGTTTTTCTATTTCTTGTATTCTTTTTTGTTGTTTTAGCCTTTCTTTTTCTTCTTTTTGCTTGTCTTTTTTTGTTTTGTATATCCCTATCTTTCTGAAAATGTTTTTGAATTCTTGTATTGCTCGTTTTTTTTCTACATTTTCTTCAGCATCAAATATTATTTCTTTTTCTTCTTCAATGATTTTTTTCTTTTTTTCTTTTGATGAGACCTTTGAATGAACTTTTTTTATTAGATTTAATTTTGCCAGGATGGCCCGTCTTATACCCTCTGACTTATGGATATATTTTTCGTACCTTTGTTTTAATTCTTTGAGTGGTTTTCTAAGGCCTTTTTTTCCGTCAAGGACCATGTCCTCCAAATCGTTAATCCTTTCCCTTATTTTCTTAGATTCATTAAGGTAATCTTCTTCCGTCTTAAGATCTATTTCAATTTTTTCCAGTTTGGTTTTGGTTAATCTCAGGCTTTTTTCGATGTCGTTACTTAGAATGTGTTCGTGTTTATCAATTGCTTTTATGCCTGCATCAAGTCTAGAAAGAATGTTTTTTGTTTCTCTTAATGTGTTTTTATTCTCTTTTTTCTCTTCTACCGTTTGTATTCTTTTGAAATAATCTTCGTGTTTTGATTCTTCTTTCTCATGCTGTCGTCTTTGGGATTCTAACTCTTTTTCTGTTTCTTCTTCAATGAGTGATGTTTCTTCTGCTTTTTTTATTAATTTTCTTAGTTCTTCTTGAGCTTCAATTTCAGATTCTATCTTTTGTTTTTCCCTTTCATTAGTCTCTTTTCTTTTCTTTTCTTGAGACTCTATTTTTCTGAGTTCTTTTAGTCTTTTCTTGTGTTTTCTCCCTCTTTTTGGTTTTTGGGGCTTGTCCCATTCAATGTCTTCGGAATGTTTTGACGGTGGGGGAGGAGGTAGTATGCCTAGGGAATCGTCTATGTTGTGTGATTTTTTAATCTTTAATGGTTTAATTGGAGGAGGAATATCGTATTTTTTGGGGTTTAATTTAGGAAAGAACAAGAAAGATAAAACTATGCCTATTTCAACTCTTTTTTTGATTCATATCACCCTTTTTATTGATTAAAATGAGGGTTCTGATATTTAAACCTTTTTGTTAGGGGATTTTAAAAGTTCCATTAAATCTTTCAAATGGGGGAATACTTTCTTGTTGCTCTTTATCTCGTCTTTTTTAAGTTCTCCACCCACAGAAAATCTAAGATTTTCTTAGTTGCGAAAAAGCCTTGCTTTTTGCAACCTCTTGCACTTTTGTGATGGATTGAGCTGTTTTGCTTAGTTATATTTGTTAATTGCTTAGTACTTTATCTCAAATGTGGAGAATTCGTTGGTTACTGGTTCGTATTCTACTATTGCGTTGGTTACATCGGCTGCATCTGGGCCTATTTTACAATATTTGAGGAGTTCTTTGATTTGGTCTTCTTTGCCTTCTACTATTATTTCTACATCTCCAGTTGGGAGATTTCTGACAAAACCTTTGAGATTTAGTTTTTTTGCTTGTTTTTTAGTGTGATCTCTGAAGTAAACACCTTGAACACGTCCTGAGACTATTATGTGGGCCCTTTTCATACACATCTTATTATGTATTCTATATTAAAAATTATCGATAATTATTTATACTCTCCCCTCAATGGAAGTGTATGAGGGAAAATTAATGCATGAAGAAGAGATTGGAGTAATATCTCATTTTTTTTCTAATATAAATGTTGCAGTGATAAAAATAGAGAAGCAGACTCTTGATGTTGGAGATACAATACACATTAAAGGTCATACAACTGATTTTGAGCAGAAGATTCTATCGATGCAGATTGAGCGCGAAAAGGTCGAGAAGGCTAAGAAAGGACAGAGTATTGGTTTGAAGATTGATCAAGCGGTGAGGGTACATGATAGGGTTTTTAAGATGATGGAGTAAAGTTATTTTCCTAGAACTATCTTTTTTGCTAATGGCAGTTTGGTTTTTACTTTGGCCTGGTGTTTTGTTAATGTTTCTTGTAAGAATTTGATACAAATTTGTTTGTCTTGTCCACACATTAGTTTTCCTGCTTTGCATTGTTTGTATGTTTTTTGGATGAATTTAGAATCTGGATGGTGGAATTTGTAGATCTCATAGATTTTACAGATTTCTGGTTCTCCGCCATCCTTTTTTTGTTCTTCTATTGTATCTTTCCCGCCGGTAAATGCTCTTGAAAGTTTTCTTTTGATGTCTTCTGGTTTGTCGTTTAGGAAAATTGCAGTGTCTGGTTCTGATGATGACATCTTTTTCCCTTTTTGTAGGCCAGATTGATGTTTGAAGTAGATGAATGATGGGACTTCTAAATTGTAAGGTAGGCGTCTTGCAATATCCCTTGTTATTTTAGCGTGAGGGTCTTGTTCTAATCCCATTCCTGTTACTGAAGGCATAATACCTTCGTATTCTTCTAATTGGGGATGTAGGATGTCTGCTATTTGGAGAAGGACTGCTTGCATCTTTCCTAAGTCAGTATGGCCATAGATCCCCTCGTACATGTTTTTTGTTATTTTTTTTGCTATTTCGAATGTGAATTCATAATATTTTGGAGAACCCTGGCTTTGTACGTAACAATCTTTTTCTTCTAAGCCTAGTGCTAGTGCGTGGGCTAGATTGTCTATTGCAAATTCTTTTGCTTCAGTCATTGTTTTTATTTTTTCTCTTGAATTGTATGCGTCAATGTCGCAGACTGCGAAGAAGTTCTTTGCTCCTAGTTTTTTGAAGAGGACGAATAAGTCTAAATCAACTTTGTGGCCTAAGTGTAATGGTCCTGATGTTGCTATTCCAGTCATGTTAATGAATGGTTTTTTTGCAGATATTCTGGCCATTACTTTTTCAAAGTCTCTGTGAGCTACTATTATGTTTCTTTCGAAGAAGATATGGTTTAATTTCTTTCTTAGATTGGATGGGAATTCCTTTAGTCCGAACTTTTCGAAGATATGGCTATAGTCAGTGATTTCAGCTGAGCTCCAAGGGTCTATTTTTGTCATTTTGTTTTTGCCTTTAATGCTTTTATGAATTCCTGTATTTTAGTTAACATTAATTCCTTATTATTTAAACTTTCCTCAATTATCTTTACTAATGATGAGCCAACTATTGCTCCGTCTGCTCCTGCACTGGTGATTTCTTTTACTTGGTTTGGGTTAGAGATACCGAATCCTACGCAGATTGGTAGGGTTGTGTTTGGTTTTATTGATTTTATTAGTTCTAAAGTGTTTTGTTGGATGTCTGCTCTTGCTCCTGTTACTCCTAATCTTGAAACGACGTAAATGAATCCCTTTGTGTTTTTTGCTATGTTTTTTAGTCTTGCTTCGTTTGTCAAGGGTGAGACTATGAATACTGGGTCTATCTTGTTTGCTTTTGCTTCTTTAATGAATGGGTCTGCTTCTTCTATTGGTAGGTCTGCTACAAGTACAGAGTCTACTCCTGCTTCTTTTGCGTCTTTGTAGAAGTGATTGATACCTCTTTGGATTATTAGGTTGGAGTAGAGTAAGAGTCCAATTGGGATTTTGCTGTTGTAGTCTCTTATTTCTTTTATGAATTCGAAGTTTTTGTCTGTGTCTATTTTTGATTTTAGTGCCCTTATATCTGCGGATTGGATTGTTGGTCCGTCTGCGATTGAGTCACTAAATGCGAAGCCTAATTCTAGGATGTCTGCACCACTGTCAATTATCTTTTTTACTATCTCTAAGGATGTTTTGTAGTCTGGATCTCCAATTACGACGAATGGAACTAGTGCTTTTTCTTTGTTCTTGTTTAGTTTGTTGAATGTTTTTTTGTATCTGCTCATTTTAGATCTTTTTTATCATCAATTTCAGATTCTCTTTAAAACCAATTTTTTCCCAGGCTTTTATTGAAGATGTATTTTTTGAATGAGTCCTTAACATTACAAATTTCATTTTTTTTGATTTAAACCATTTTAGTAATTCATTTGTTAATTTTTTCCCAATGCCTTTTTTTCTATATTTTTTTGTAACTGTTGCTTCGAGTATAAATCCATTCTTTTTTATCGCTAAATCTGGAGGTCTATCTTCAATCCGGCCTCCGATGTGACCTATTATGGTTTTATTAATCTCTGCTATAATATATTTTGAATTCTTATCTTTAATTTCTTTATTTAAAAATTTCTTATAACTTTGAACAGTATTTTTATCTTGGCTATAAAAAAATGGATCAATTTTGATGTGGTAATCCATCATCTCTAACCAAAGCTTTGCCATTCCTGGTATGTCTTTTTGAGTTACATCTCTTACTTTTATCATATCTTTTGGCATTTTAGAGTTTGATGTACATCTGTTTTACTTTTTCTTTGAATCCGATTTTATCCCATGATTTTACCCCTTGGGTGTTTGAGGTGTCTGCTCTTAGGTAAACTCTGTTCATCTTTTTCTTTTTGAAGAATGTTTTTGCTTTGCCTACTAGTTTTTTCATTATGCCTTTTCTTCTTTTTTCTTTTATTACGAATCCGTCGCTGATGTAACCTATCTTGTCTTCGTTGTAGATTGGTGGTTCGTCTCTGATGAAACCCATTAGGTAACCAATAAGTTGTTTGTCTTCTTCTGCCACTATTAATATTGAGTTTTTGCTTTTGATGTTTTTTATTATGAATTTTTTAAAGATTGATTTTGAATTCTTTTTGAGTCTTGAAGGGTTTGTGATTACATCTTGATGGTGGTCCATCAATCCTTTCCAAAGTGTTGCAATCTGTTCTGTATCTTTTACGGTAGCGTCTCTTATCTTTATCATATTTCTAAACCCATCTCTTTTGCTGCGTGAGTGACGTCTTTGTCTCCTCTGCCTGAGAGGTTTATTATTATTAATTGGTTTTTGAATTGTGTTTTGTTTTTTACTAGGTAGCCTACTGCATGGGCAGATTCTAGGGCAGGGATTATTCCTTCTTCTTTACTTAATAGTTGGAATGCATCTAAACATTCTTTGTCGGTTGCGTAATCGTATTCTGCTCTGTTGATTTCTCTAAGATGGGAGTGTTCAGGTCCTATTGCGCAGTAATCTAATCCAGCTGAGACTGAGTGGGTATTGAAGATTTGTCCGAATTTGTCTTGTAGGACGTAAGTGTATGCTCCGTGGATAATTCCTTTTCTGCCTATTTCTTTGTCTGCGAATCTTGCTGCATGTTTTTTTGATTCAATTCCTAGACCGCCTGCTTCTACTCCTATTAATCTTGTGCTTTTGTCGTTTAGGAATGCTTTGAAGATTCCTATTGAGTTTGATCCGCCTCCGACGCATGCTATTACTGCGTCAGGTAACTTGTTTTCTGCTTTTAGGATTTGTTTTCTTGCTTCTTTTCCTATTGTTTGGTGGAAGTAAGCTACCATTGTAGGATATGGATGTGGTCCTAGTGCAGACCCTAATAAGTAGTGGGTTGTTTGGACGTTTGTTGTCCAGTCTCTTAGGGCTTCGTTGATTGCGTCTTTTAACGTTTTTGAGCCGGTGTCTACTGGATTTACTTTTGCGCCTAGAAGTTTCATTCTGAAGACATTTAGTTTTTGTCTTTCGATATCAGTTGTTCCCATGTAGATTTCGCATTCTAATCCTAGTTTTGCTGCTGCAGTTGCCGTTGCTACTCCGTGCTGTCCTGCCCCGGTTTCTGCTATGATTCTTTTCTTTCCCATGTATTTTGCTAATAGGGCTTGTCCTAATGCGTTGTTTATCTTATGGGCTCCGGTGTGTGCTAAGTCTTCTCTTTTTAGATAAAGTTTTAATTCTAATTTTTTACTTAGGTTTTTGCAGAATGTCAATTGAGTTGGGCGTCCTGCGTATTCGGTTAGTAGATTGTGGAATTCGTTTGTGAATTTTTTATCTGATTTGTATTTGTTGAAGGCTGCCTCTAGCTCTTCGCAGGCTGCTTGGTCGCCGTCGACGCAGAGCTGCTCGAGTTCCATGTCGTATCCGTCGAGTTCCTCCCACTGCTGCTGGATACAGTCCTCGGGCTCGATTTCTTCCTC
>PVBE010181080.1_pt1 | contig 19545 bp, 17 predicted proteins | sample 1631181 | NCBI WGS metagenome assembly PVBE01 (sample SAMN08397723, study PRJNA350692) | Marine metagenome, whole genome shotgun sequencing project. | isolation source: water | place: Pacific Ocean | collected 2012-04 | reverse complement strand
GGCGGCGGCGGCGGCGGTGGCGGCCCCTGGTGACGAGGCGCCGGCGGCGGCGGCGGCGGCGGTCCCCAACCACCCGATTTCGAGGAACTCCTGCGCAAGGGCCAGGACCGCTTTCGCGGCTTGTTGCCCAGCGGCGGCGGCGGCATGCGGGGCATCGCCCTGATCGTGCTGATCCTGATCGCCATATGGGGGGCCAGCGGCTTCTACAAGGTGCAACCCGACGAACAGGGCGTGATCCTGCGTTTCGGCCAGTGGGTCAACACCACCCGGCCGGGACTGAACTATCACCTGCCGGGACCCATCGAATCAGTCATCACCCCCAAGGTGCTACGCAACAACCGCATCGACGTCGGCTTCCGCATGGCTGGCGATAGCGGGCGCTCCACGGCCCCGCGCGACCTGCCGGAAGAGAGCCTGATGCTGACCGGCGACGAAAACATCGTCGACATCGATTTCACCGTTCTCTGGATCATCGGCGATGCCGGCAAGTTCCTCTTCAACATACAGAACCCCGAAACCACGGTGAAGGCGGCAGCCGAGAGTGCCATGCGCGAGGTCGTGGGCAATACGCCGATCGCGGCGGTGTTGGCCGAGGGCCGGCGGGCAGTCGAGGAAAACTCGAAGAAGCTGCTGCAGGAAATTCTGGAATCCTATGAATCGGGCGTACTGATCAAGGACGTCAAGTTGCAGAAAGTGGATCCACCCGAGGCCGTCATCGACGCCTTCCGCGACGTCCAGCGCGCCCGGGCCGATATGGAGCGCCAACGCAACGAGGCCGAGTCCTACTCCAACGACATCATCCCGCGAGCCCGCGGCGAGGCCGAGCGCATGAATCAGGAGGCCGAGGCCTACAAGGCCGAGGTGGTAGCGCGTTCGGAAGGTGACGCGGCCCGTTTCCTGGCCGTCTATACCGAATACGCCCAGGCCAAGGACGTCACCCGCCAGCGCATCTATCTCGAGACCATGGAGGAGATCCTGGGCGGCATGAACAAGCTGATCATCGACAACAAGAGCGGCAGCGGCGTGGTACCCTATTTACCGCTGCCTGAGCTGCAAAAACGCTCGGGAGGTGGACAATGAGCCGGCGCACCCTGGCGATTCTCGCCGTCATCGTCCTGGCAATCGGGGTAGTGACCTTCAGCTCCCTCTACACCGTGCATCAGACCCGCCAAGCCCTGGTGCTGCAATTTGGTGAGCCCAAGCGCGTCGTCACGGTGCCGGGCATGCACGCCAAAATCCCCTTCATCCAGGAGGTGATCTACATCGACAGGCGCATCCTGGCCTACGACGCCCCGGCCGAGGAGGTCATTGCGTCGGATCAGAAGCGGCTGGTGGTCGATGCCTACCTGCGCTATCGCATCCTCGATCCCCTGCGCTTTTTCCAGACCATGCAGACCGAGGAGCGTGGGCGCCAGCGCCTCAATACCATTCTCACCTCGAGCCTGCGCCAGGTGCTGGGCAGCGTACCGCTGGCCACACTGCTGACCATCGAGCGCAGCAAGCTGATGCGAGACGCCACCGCGCGGACCGACGAGTTGGCCCGCGACTTCGGCATCACCGTGGTCGATGTGCGCGTCAAGCGGGCCGACCTGCCGGAGGCCAACAGCCAGGCCATCTATGCCCGCATGAAGACCGAGCGTGAACGCGAGGCGCGGGAGTTCCGGGCTCAGGGCGCCGAGATTTCGCAGCGCATCCGCTCGCGGGCCGACCGTGAGAAGACGGTGCTGATCGCCGAGGCCCAGAAACGGGCCCAAATCACCCGCGGCGAGGGCGACGGCAAGGCCGTCAAGATCTTCGCTGACGCCTTCGGCAAGGACCCCGACTTCTTCAATTTCTACCGCACCATGGAGGCCTATCGCGAATCCCTGAGCGGGGAAGACACGACGCTGGTGTTGTCGCCAGATTCGGAGTTCTTCAGTTTCTTCCGTTCGCTTTCCGGTAAGCCCGGCGCGGCATCAAAAGGCCAGTGAGGGGAAATGAGGCATCCGCCAGCGGCGGCTGTTAGGCGATGAATGAGCTGCTTCTGGCACTGGCGTTGGTGCTGGTTATCGAAGGCGCGCTTTACGCCCTCTTTCCCGACGGCATGAAGCGCATGATGGTGCTGGTTTTGGACCAGCCCTCGGCTTGGCTACGCAATGCCGGTCTGGTGATCGCGACCTTGGGTGTCGGGCTGGCCTGGTTGGTGCGAGGCTGAAAGGGCGGAAAATGGCCCCGGTTCGGCCATAATTTTTTCACAATTCGCTCTACATATGTCTTGTCAGACGGACAACCGGTGCAAAGGAATAGAGACGTGAGAGAGCAAGCTGCAACAATTGGCCGCTGGCAAGCCCTGGCCGGCGCGACCGTGCTGGTGCTGGGGCTGCTGGTCTGGACCGGCGCCGAAGCCCGGGGGATACCCGAAAGCTTCGCCGATCTGGTGGAGAATCTGACGCCCGCCGTGGTCAACATTTCAACCACCCAGACCATGCGCACGGCTCAACGCGAGGTGCCGGTGCCGCAGTTCCCACCGGGCTCGCCCTTCGAGGAGTTTTTCAAGGACTTCTTCGAGCGCCAGCGACCGGGCGGCAATCGCGAGCGCCCCAGCCGCCGCGCCACTTCGCTGGGATCGGGCTTTATCATCGCCGCCGAGGGCATCGTCATCACCAACAACCACGTCATCGCCGAGGCCGACGAAGTTACCGTCATCCTCAGCGACAACAGCCGCTTCAAGGCCAAAGTGCTGGGCGTCGACAAGGAGACCGACGTGGCTGTGCTCAAGATAGAAGCCGGCCGGCCTTTGCCCTTCGTCCAATTCGGCGATTCTGACAAGTCACGGGTCGGCGATTGGGTGGTGGCCATCGGCAACCCCTTCGGGCTTGGCGGCACGGTAACGGCAGGCATCATCTCGGCCCGGGCAAGAGAGCTCAAATCGGGCCGCTACGACGACTTCATCCAGACCGACGCTTCGATCAACCGGGGCAATTCGGGGGGGCCGCTGTTCAACACCGCCGGCAAGGTGATCGGTATCAACACTGCCATCTTCTCGACCTCGGGCGGCAGCATCGGCATCGGCTTTGCCGTGCCTTCAAATTTGGCCGGGCCGGTAATCAAGCAATTGCGCAGCTTCGGCCGCACCATGCGCGGCTGGCTCGGCGTCAAGATCCAACCTGTCACCGACGAAATCGCCGAGAGCCTAGGCCTGGCCAAAGCCAGCGGCGCCCTGGTCGCCGAGGTCAACCCCGATGGCCCAGCCACCAGAGCCGGTCTCAAGGCGGGCGACGTGATCTTGGAGTTCGACGGCAAGAAGGTGACGCGCATGCGGGCGCTGCCCCGCCTGGTAGCCGAAACCGAAATTGGCAAGGCCGTGGTGGTGCAGGTCTGGCGCGCCGGCGCCAAGGTCGATCTGCAGGTCAAGATCGGTGAACTCAACGAGGCCCAACTGGCTTCCCGACAGCAGCCCTCGCCGGAGCCCAGCAGCGCTGCCGTGGATGCCCTGGGCATGAAGCTTTCGGCCATCACCGGCGAGTTGCGCCAGCGCTTCGAACTCGGTGAGGGAACCCAGGGCGTGGTCATCACCGAAGTAGACGCGGACTCCTCGGCCGCCGAAAAGGGCATCCGGGCGGGCGACGTCATCGTCGAGGTGGCGCAAGAGGAAGTGGGCAGCCCAAGCCAGGTTCTCGACAAGGTCCGCGAGGTCAAGAAGAGCAGCCGCAAATCGGTGCTGCTGCTGGTACGCCGGGCCGAAAACCTGCGCTTCGTGGCACTCAGGCTGAAAGATAGCTAAAGCCGCAGATCATTCTAACGGCAACTCCTAAGACGGCGGGTATTCCCCGCCGTTCTTTTTTGGCAAAGTCAAGTGGGACCGCGCTGATTTCTCCTAGGCGCGGAACCCGGGCGGTGCTTAGAATACAGTCAGAACACCGGGCGTCCCTGTTGCGGAACGGACCCGGGATGAGATCATGGGAGGATCAATATGACGGACAGCACGAAATATCTGCTCGAAGAGGAGCAGATTCCCAAGGCTTGGTACAACGTCGTGGCGGACTTGCCGGAGCCGCCGGCGCCGGTCTTGCACCCGGGCACCGGCCAGCCGGTGGGACCCGACGATCTGGCGCCACTGTTTCCCATGGCGCTGATCGGCCAGGAAGTCAGCGCCGACCGAGAGATCGGCATTCCCGACCCGGTGCGCGACGTCTACCGCCTGTGGCGGCCGACACCGCTCTACCGAGCCCGGCGGCTGGAGCAAGCACTCGATACCCCGGCCAAGATCTTCTACAAGTACGAAGGCGTCAGCCCGACCGGCAGCCACAAGCCCAACACCGCCGTGGCCCAGGCCTTCTACAACAAGGAAGAGGGCATCACCAAGATCGCCACCGAGACCGGGGCCGGTCAGTGGGGCTCGTCGCTGGCCTTCGCCGGCGGCGTCTTCGGCATCGACATCCGGGTCTTCATGGTCAAGGTCAGCTACCAGCAGAAGCCCTATCGCCGGGCCATGATGGAGACCTTCGGCGCCTCCTGCGTCGCCAGCCCGAGCACCGAGACCGAGGCCGGCAAGGCCGTGCTCGCCGACAATCCCGACAGTACCGGCAGCCTGGGTATCGCCATTTCCGAGGCCGTCGAGATCGCCGCCACTAACGACGACACCAAGTACGCGCTGGGTAGCGTGCTCAACCACGTGCTGACGCATCAGACCGTGGTCGGACAGGAAGCCATCCTGCAGATGGAGATGGCCGACGCCTACCCCGACGTGCTGGTGGGCTGCACCGGCGGCGGCAGCAACTTCGCCGGCCTGGTCTTCCCCTTCATCGGCAACAAGCTCAGGGGCGGCCCCGACGTCGAGGTGGTGGCCGTCGAGCCGGCCGCCTGCCCCAGCCTGACCCGCGGCCAGTTCGCCTACGATTTCGGCGACACCAAGCAGATGACGCCGCTGGTCAAGATGCACACGCTGGGCGCTAGCTTCGTGCCGCCGGGATTCCATGCCGGCGGCCTGCGCTACCACGGCATGGGTCCGCTGGTCAGCCATCTCTTCGATCTCGACCTGATCCGCGCGGTGGCCTATCACCAGACCGAATGCTTCACTGCCGGCGTACAGTTCGCCCGCAGCGAAGGCATCACGCCGGCACCAGAAGCCAACCATGCCGTCAAGGGCGCCATCGATGAAGCACTCAAGTGCAAAGCAGAAGGCACGAGCCGCAACATTCTGTTCAACCTCTGCGGCCACGGCCATTTCGACATGTCGGCTTACAGCGAATACCACGCGGGTAACCTGAAGGACGAGGACTACTCGCAGGACGAGCTCGCCATGGCGCTGGCGGGTCTGCCCAAGGTAGCAGCCGAGTAAGTATCAAGCTTGTTGGAACGGCCGGTGCACCAGGTGCACCGGCCTTTTTTTTCGAAGACAATCATGTTACCCCGCAAAAATAGTTTTCCCGGGGTAATACCGTGGAACGCCTACCGATAGCGGTTCACCCCCACCCTCACCCTCCCCCGATTCGGGAGAGGGAGCCGGCAACAGCCATCAAATTCTGTTGCCTATGTCATCGGTTCGGACCAACAAATGTCCAACCTCAGTCGAGGTAAGGCGCGATGTCGTCGCGGCGGTAGCCTTGCAAGTAAAGCGCCGCCGTCAGGTCGCTGTTATCGATCCGGGTGCGGGCGGCGGCGGCGACCAGGGGCCGGGCGTGGTAGGCGACGCCGAGGCCTGCCGCCTGGATCATGGGAATGTCGTTGGCGCCGTCGCCGAGCGCCAGGGCCTCGCTGAAATCGATATCCAGCTCGCGGCAGAGGCGCTCCAGCGCCAGTTTTTTGGCCACCGGCCCGGCCACCGGATCCAGCACCCGGCCTGTGATCTGGCCGTCCTTGATCTCGAGATCGTTGGCTTGGTGCATATCGAAGCCGACGCGGCGGGCGACGGCCCGGGTAAAATAGTTGAAGCCACCCGAGACCAGCGCCGTGTAGGCGCCGTTGGCACGCATCACGCTGACCAGGGCGTTGGCTCCCGGCGTCAGGCTGATGCGCCGTTCCCAGGCCTCGTGCAGCAGATCGAAACTGAGGCCCGCCAACATCTTGGCGCGTTCCCGCAAAGCCGCCTCGAAATCCAGCTCACCGCGCATCGCCAGGTCGGTGATGCGCGCGACCTCGGCCCGCTTGCCGGCGAACTCGGCGATCTCGACGATGCATTCCTGGGCGATGATGGTCGAATCCATGTCCGCCACCAGCAGCCTCTTCCGTCGCCCCGCCAACGGTTGCGAAACGATATCGATGGGCAGATCGGTGAGGTACTGGCGCACCGCTGCCTCGCCCTCATCCGCCTCTATGCCTTCGTAGGGAATGTCACAGGCCACCGCCGGGCAGAGCCAGTCAGCCGCCTCGATGCCGGCGCCGGCTTCGTCCAGCGCGGCCTGGGCCAGATCCACCTGCAAGGTCTGCAAGGGTGCGTCCCATCGACCGGCGATGAGCGTGAGCACGTTTTCCATTATGGTGCGGTACGGCCGGTGAGAAAGGGCCGGCAGGCGGCCCGGTGCGCGGCCCCTCGATAAAAGTGGAGGCTATGGACAAAGGCGTCATCCTTATAACGGGAGCTACCGCCAGCGGCAAATCCGGTTTGGCGCTGGAGCTGGCAGAGGCTTGTGCCGAAGTTGGCGGCGCCACCGTTATCAATGCCGACAGCATGCAGGTCTATGACGAGTTGCACATTCTTACGGCACGGCCTGGGGCAGCCGAAATGGCCCGGGCGCCGCACCGGCTTTACGGCGTCGTGCCGGCGGCCGAGCGTTGTTCGGCCGGGCGCTGGCAGACCCTGGCCCGGGCCGAAATCGCAGCCGCCCAGGCGGCTGGCCGCGTCGCCATCGTGGTCGGCGGCAGTGGGCTTTATCTGCGCGCCCTGCTCCAGGGCCTGGCCCCAGTGCCGGAGATCCCCGCTGCCATTCGCGCCGCCGCCGTGGCCCGCCACCGCGAACTCGGCGGTGAGGGCATGCGAACCGAATTGCTGGCCCGCGATGCCACCGCGGCCGGCCTGCGGGCCGGCGACAGCGCCCGCCTGATCCGGGCCTGGGAAGTGCTGCAGGCCACCGGCCGGCCGTTGGCCCAATGGCAGGTCGAGCAGCGGAAAGCACCAGCGGAGCCTCTTGGCAAGCCTTTGCTGCGCTGTATCCTCGAACTACCCAGATCCGAACTCTACAGGCGTTGCGACGCTCGCTTTCTCGACATGCTCGAAGCCGGCGCCCTGGCCGAAGTGGCGGCCCTAGAGGCGCTGGAGCTGGATCCCGGCCTGCCGGCCATGAAGGCGCTGGGAGTACGGCCGCTGGCCCGTCATCGGGCCGGCGAGCTCACGCTCGACGAGGCCGTGGCCCTGACGCAGCGTGACACCCGACGCTACGCCAAGCGCCAACTAACCTGGCTGCGCAACCAGGCCGCCGATTGGCCCTCAATTACTGCGCAAGATTCGAAAAGTTTTTTTGCCGCAAACTTTCCGATTATTCGTCAGTTCTAGTTGACCGCTTCCGCCCAAAGGTCTAGTTTGTCGCGGTTTTCCGACCTCCGAGCCGCATCGGCCTTTGCCTCGGGTGGCCGGCGCCCCAGGCGCCAGACACCGGCACCCGGGCGACCGCCCATGGCAGCAGGAGTGGGAAACGGCTGAGAATCAGCGCCAAATGGAAGGAAAGAGGAAGGATTGGTACGATGAGCGGCACGCGTATGACGGGATCCGAGATCATCCTGAAGGCCTTGGTCGATCAGGGTGTCGACGTGGTATTCGGCTACCCCGGCGGCGTCGTACTACCGATTTACGATGCCTTGCATCTAAACAACGCGTTGCGTCATGTACTGGTGCGCCACGAACAGGGCGCAGTGCACGCCGCGGAAGGCTATGCCCGCTCCACCGGCCGCGTCGGCGTGGTGCTGGTGACCTCGGGTCCCGGTGCCACCAACACAGTCACCGGCCTCACCGATGCACTGATGGATTCGACGCCGATCGTCTGCCTGACCGGCCAAGTGGCGACCCACATGATCGGCAACGACGCTTTCCAGGAAGCCGACACCGTGGGCATCACGCGGCCCTGCACCAAGCACAACTACCTGGTCAAGGACATCGCCAAGCTGTCCCATACGCTGCACGAGGCATTCTACGTTGCCGCCTCGGGCCGGCCGGGACCGGTGGTCGTCGACCTGCCCAAGGACATCCTGTTGGCTGAGGGTGAATACGTGGGCCCGATCAACGTTCGCCACAAAACCTATACGCCCCAGGTCAAGGGCGACCTCGAGGCCATCAGGCAGGCCGTCGACCTGATTGCCGGCGCCAAGCGGCCGATCTTCTATACCGGCGGCGGCGTCATCAATTCGGGCCCGGCAGCATCACAATTGCTGACCGAATTCGTGCGCACCACAGGCTATCCCATCACCAATACGCTGATGGGTTTGGGCGGCTATCCAGCCTCCGACAAGCAGCATCTCGGCATGCTGGGCATGCATGGCACCTACGAGGCCAACATGACGATGGCCAAAAGCGACGTCATGATCAATATCGGCGCCCGCTTCGACGACCGCGTCACCGGCCGGCTCGATGCCTTCAGCCAGGGCTCGAAAAAGATCCATGTCGACATCGACCCCTCGTCGATCAACAAGAACGTGGTGGTCGATATTCCCATCATCGGTGACGTCGGCCATGTGCTTGAAGACATGCTCAAGATCTGGCGGGCCAGCGTGGCCCAGCCCGACAAGGAGGCGCTGGCCGCCTGGTGGAAGCAGATCGAGGAATGGCGGGCCGTACGCTGCCTCGACTACAAGCAGGACGATGGCCCGATCAAGCCGCAATACGTTATCGACCGCTTCCGCGAAATCACCAAGGAGAGCGACCTCTACGTCACCACCGACGTCGGTCAGCATCAGATGTGGGCCGGCCAGTACCTGTCCATGGAAAAGCCCAACCGCTGGATGACTTCGGGTGGACTGGGCACCATGGGCTTTGGCCTGCCGGCCGCCATCGGCGTCCAGGTCGCCCATCCCGAGGCCCTGGTGGTGGCCATCTCCGGCGAATCCTCGCTGATGATGAACATTCAGGAGCTGTCCACAGCGGTTCAGCACCGGGCCGGGGTCAAGGTGCTGCTGTTGAGAAACAACTACATGGGCATGGTACGCCAGTGGCAGGAGCTGCTGCACGGCGGCCGCTACGCCGAGAGCCACATCGATTCGCTGCCCGATTTCGTCAAGCTGGCCGAGGCTTTCGGCGCCACCGGCCTGCGCACCGACAAGGTCGACGAAGTGGACGCCACGATCGAAACCATGATCGCCACAGACGGTCCGGTGATCGCCGAGATCGTCATCGATCCGACCGAGAACTGCTTTCCCATGATTCCTTCCGGGGCGGCCCACTACGAGATGATCATGGGCCCCAACGGAGAGATACCGGAAAGCCCCGATCAGGGCTTGACGGCGATATGATATGAGCGCCATCTGCCGATGGCCGCGGCCTGCGGCCACAGAGAATACGGCGCCAGACAAGCACCATGATGCCAAGGCAAGGACGTGAACGTGGCTTCCGACGAACGCAGAAATACTGACGAACGCAGGCACACCATGACCGTTTTGGTCGACAACGAGGCCGGCGTATTGGCCCGTGTCATCGGCCTCTTTTCGGGCCGCGGCTACAATATCGAAAGCCTGACCGTCGCCGAAGTGGACGATGCGGCGCACCTCTCGCGCATCACTATCGTCACCGTCGGTACGCCGATGGTGATCGAGCAGGTCAAGGCCCAGCTCAGCCGCCTGGTGCCGGTGCACTCGGTCAGCGACTTGACCACCAATGGGCCTCATGTGGGGCGCGAGTTGGCGCTGTTGAAAGTGCGCGCGAGCGGCGAAAAGCGCGTCGAATCGCTGCGCATCGCCGACATCTTTCGCGCCCGTGCCGTCGACAGTACTGCCGAATCCTTCGTCTTCGAGATGACCGGTTCGACCGACAAAATCAACGCCTTCATCGACCTCATGCGGCCTCTCGGCCTGATCGACGTCTCGCGTACCGGCGTTGTAGCGATCAGCCGCGGCCCGGAGGCCATGTAGGCCCCCTTCCCAGCGCGCGCCGCGGGGCGGGGCGCCGTTTCAAAAGGAGCAATTCATGCGCGTTTATTATGACCGCGACGCGGACCTCAACCTGATCAAGGCGAAGAAGGTCGTGATCGTCGGCTACGGCAGCCAAGGCCACGCCCACGCCACCAATCTGCGCGATTCGGGCGCCAAGAACGTGGTGGTGGCACTAAGGCCCGACTCGGCCAGCGGCCAAAAAGCCAAGGATGCCGGCTTCGAAGTCATGAGCGCGTCCGAGGCCGCCAAATGGGGCGAAGTGGTGATGATATTGGCGCCGGACGAGGTCCAGGCCCAGCTTTACGAAGACGAGCTTCGCGACAACCTCAACGAGGGCGCCGCTATTGCCTTCGCCCACGGTCTCAATATCCACTTCAAGCTGATCGAGCCGCGTCCCGACCTCGACGTTTTCATGATCGCACCCAAGGGCCCCGGCCACACCGTGCGTTCGGAATACGAACGCGGCGGCGGCGTGCCCTGCCTGCTGGCCATCGAACAAGACGCCTCCGGCAACACCCAGGACATCGGCCTCAGCTACGGCGCCGGTATCGGCGGCGGCCGCGCCGGCATCATCGAGACCACCTTCCGCGAAGAGACCGAGACCGATCTCTTCGGCGAGCAGGTGGTGCTGTGCGGTGGCTTGACCAGTCTCATCATGGCCGGCTACGACACCTTGGTGGAGGCTGGTTATGCCCCCGAAATGGCCTATTTCGAATGCCTCCACGAGGTCAAGCTGATCGTCGACCTGATCTACGAAGGCGGCATCGCCAACATGCGCTACTCGATCTCCAATACCGCCGAATACGGCGATTACACGCGCGGTGACCGCATCGTTTCCGACGACGTCAAGGCCGAGATGAAGCGCGTGCTCGACGACATCCAGTCGGGCCGCTTTGCCCGCGAATGGATGCTCGAGAACAGGGTCGGCCAGACCAGCTTCAAGACCATGCGCCGGCGGGCCTCCGAGCACGGCATCGAGGAGGTCGGTGCCAAGCTGCGTGGCATGATGCCCTGGATCGCCGAAAACCGGCTGGTGGACAAGTCGAAGAATTAGGGCGCGCCGGAAATGACCGGCGCTGCCGAGGTTCTCGATTTTTGGTTCGGAGCCCCGGGTAGCGCCGGCTATGGTGACAAGCGCGAGGTCTGGTTCAAGACCGACCTGGATTTCGACACCGAAATCCGCCGCCGCTTCCTGCCTCTGGTCGAGTCCTCCCGCCTGGGCGAGCTTGCGCATTGGCAGGAGAGCGCCGCCGGTGCGCTGGCGCTGTGCATCTTGCTCTATCAATTCCCGCGCAATCTCTTTCGCGGTAGCGGCAAGGCTTTCGCCAGCGATGCCATGGCCCGGGAAGTGGCCGGGCGTGCCCTCGATCAGGGCTTCGACGGCGAGCTTCCGAAGTTTCAGCGCACGTTTCTTTATTTGCCTTTCGAGCACAGCGAGGAGCTGGCCGACCAGGAACGCTCGATGACATTATTTGCCGCCCTGGTGGAGGACGACGAAGCCAGCGCCCGGACCTTGGAGTTCGCCCGCCGGCACCACGAAATCATCCAACGCTTTGGCCGCTTTCCCCATCGCAACGCCGCCCTTGGGCGAGCGACCACGACGGCCGAGGCCGAGTTCCTAAATAAGCCCAATTCGTCTTTCTGATTGATACCAACAAAGCAGTTGCGAGCAGGGGACAAAAGAGCGTAGTACTAGTTATTACAGTGACTTGCGACGAGGTTAAGAGCGGTGGATTGGGCAGTAATTCCCGCCCGCTTTCACATAATCTTAACCTTGAATGCAGATTCTGGCCGTTAACCAGTTGAAATCATTCCGACTGTTTTGGTGCGAAGGCCATGAAGACGAACGCCAAGTGTGGGACAGCCAGCCGGCCGCAGATCGCGGCCCGGCCCGGCCTGCCTATGCTCAAGCGCTTCTTGCCTGCGCCAACTTCGCCGTTGCGGCCAGAGCGTCGCGACACCCTCCTGCGGGTTCTTCGACTTAGCTGCCCCTGAGCCTGGCAGCCACGGTTCCAGTGTGGTGCGCTGACGTTCAGGGGAAGAGGACAGCGGCAATCGAATTGCATCACATCGATACGAAGGACCCAAAGGAATGACTTCCACCGACACCGACCGAATTTACATATTCGACACCACCATGCGAGACGGCGAGCAATCGCCCGGCGCCTCCATGACGCTGGAGGAAAAGCTGCGCCTGGCCGAGATCCTCGAGGCCATGGGTGTCGACATCATCGAGGCCGGCTTCCCCATCGCCTCCAACGGCGATTTCGAATGCGTCAACGAAGTCGCCAAGGTGGTCAAGGACTCGATCGTCTGTGGCCTGGCGCGTTCTGGCCTCAAGGACGTCGACCGTGCCGCAGAGGCCTTGGCGCCGGCGGCCCAAAAACGCATCCACACCTTCGTCGCCACCAGTCCGCTGCACATGAAATACAAGCTGCAGATGGAGCCCGAGGAAGTTCACCAGGGCATCATCGACAGCGTCACGCGGGCACGCAACCACTGCGACGACGTCGAATGGAGCAGCGAGGACGGCACCCGCACCGAGCATGACTTCCTCTGCCGCTGCGTCGAAAGCGCCATCAAGGCGGGGGCCAGCACCATCAACATCCCCGACACGGTAGGCTATGCGCTGCCCGACGAATACGAGGCGCTGATCCGCATGGTCCGCGAGCGGGTACCCAATTCCGACAAGGCGGTCTTTTCGGTGCACTGCCACAACGACCTGGGGCTGGCCGTGGCCAATTCCCTGGCCGGCATCAAGGGCGGCGCGCAGCAGGTCGAGTGCACCATCAACGGCCTCGGTGAGCGGGCCGGCAACGCTGCCATGGAAGAGATCGTCATGGCGCTGCGCACGCGGCACGACCTGACGCAAAAGACCACCGGCATCAAGACCGAAGACATCATGAAAGCCTCGCGCACGGTCTCGGCCATCACCGGTTTCGCGGTACAAAACAACAAGGCTATCGTTGGCGCCAACGCCTTCGCCCACGAAGCCGGCATCCACCAGGACGGCATGCTCAAGCACGCCGGCACTTACGAGATCATGACCCCGGAATCGGTTGGCCTCAAACAGTCGACCCTGGTCATGGGCAAGCATTCCGGCCGCCACGCCTTCCGCCAGAAGCTGGTCGAGCTGGGCTTCACCATCGGCGACAATCAGTTGCAGGACGCCTTCCGCCGCTTCAAGGACCTGGCCGACAAAAAGAAGGACGTCTACGACGACGACATCATTGCGCTCGTCGACGACGAGGCCCGGGTCAACGACATCGTCAAGTTCGTCTCGTTGCATGTGATTTGCGGCTCGATCGGACCCCAGACAGCCGAACTCGAGGTCGAGGTCGAAGGCGAGAAACGGCACACCAAGGCCACCGGCGACGGACCCGTCGACGCCACCTTCAATGCCATCAAGGAACTGGTGCCGCACACCGCCACCTTGCAACTCTATCAGGTAAACGCGGTGACAGAGGGTACCGACGCCCAAGCCGGCGTCACCGTTCGGCTGGCCGAAAATGGCCGCTCCGTCAACGGCCAGGGTGCCGACACCGATACCCTGGTGGCCTCGGCGCGGGCTTATCTCAATGCCCTCAACAAGCTGATGACAACCACGGGAAGCAGCACACCGGCGGCGCTTTCGGCATAGGCCAGCCGCCACCATGGGAACGGGGGGCGGGCAACCGCCCCCCAAACGCAGAACGCTAGAGACGCAAGCAGCAGGGGACCAGACGCAGGAATGTTTTCCAATCTTCTCGGCATCATGTCTTCCGACATGGCAATCGACCTCGGAACGGCCAACACGTTGGTGTACGTCAAAGGCCGGGGCATCGTCCTCAACGAGCCTTCTGTGGTGGCCATCGTCAACCATCGGGGCAAGAAACAGGTCCTGGCCGTCGGCGACGAAGCCAAGATGATGCTCGGCCGCACGCCGGGCAACATCGCGGCCATCCGGCCCTTGCGCGACGGCGTCATCGCCGACTTCGAAATCGCCGAGGAGATGATCAAGCACTTCATCCGCAAGGTGCACAATCGGCGTAGCTTTGCTAGCCCCCAGATCATCATCTGCGTGCCTTCGGGCTCGACCGCGGTGGAGCGGCGCGCCATCCAGGAATCGGCGGAAAGGGCCGGGGCCCGCCGCGTCTTCTTGATCGAGGAGCCGATGGCGGCAGCCATCGGTGCCGGCCTGCCGGTGACCGAACCGACGGGCTCGATGGTGGTCGACGTGGGCGGCGGCACCACCGAGGTGGCGGTGCTATCGCTGGGCGGCATCGTCTATTCGCGCTCGGTGCGGGTGGGCGGTGACAAGATGGACGAGGCCATCATCAGCTACATCCGCCGCAACCACAATCTGCTGGTCGGCGAATCGAGCGCCGAACGCATCAAGAAGGAAATCGGTACGGCGCGTCCGCCCGAGGACGGCAACGGCCGCAACATGGAGGTCAAGGGTCGCGACCTGATGAACGGCGTGCCCAAGGAGCTGGTGATCAACCAGCGCCAGATTGCCGAGAGTCTGGCTGAACCGGTGGGCGCCATCATCGAGGCGGTCAAGGTGGCACTCGAGCACACGGCGCCCGAGTTGGCCGCCGACATCGTCGACAAGGGCATCGTGCTGACCGGCGGCGGGGCGCTGCTGGGCGATCTCGACCAGATCTTGCGCGAGGCCACCGGCCTGCCCGTTTCGATCGCCGACGAGCCGCTGAGTTGCGTGGCTCTGGGCACCGGCCGGGCCCTGGAGGAAATGAAAACCCTCAAGCACGTGCTCTATCAGCAGTACTGACCCGCGGACTAGAAATACCGGGAGAGCCAAGTGAGGCAGCAAGGCGGCGGACTTCAGCGCGTAGCCATTCCGGTGCGGGTGGTGGTCCAGCGCTTCGCCTATTTGCTGTTGGTCGGCACGGCGGTTTCGCTGTTGCTGCTGGGCAAGACCGATAGCCGCCTGCTCGAACAACTTCGCACCGCCGTCTTCGACGTTGCCGCACCGGCGCTGGAGGTACTGTCCCAACCCGCCGTGGCTATCAACCGCCTGGTCGACGAGGGCCGCCAGATCGCCGACCTCTACGCCGAAAACAAACGTCTCAAGGAGCAGGTCAGTCGCCTCCAGCAATGGCAGGCGGTGGCCCAGCGCCTGGAGCAGGAAAACATCGCTTTCCGCGGCCTCAGCCGGGTGCAGGCGGATCCGGCCAAGGGCTTCGTTTCGGCCCGCGTCATCGCCGATGCCGCCAGCCCCTTCGCCCGCACGGTGCTGGTCAACGTCGGCAACCGCGACAACGTCGAAAAGAACCAGGCAGCGGTCAGCGGCGACGCCCTGGTCGGCCGAGTGCTGGAGGTCGGGCGCCGGTCGTCGCGCGTGCTTTTGCTGACCGATCTCAACTCGCGGGTACCGGTGGTTGTCGAATCGACACGCCAGCGCGGCCTGCTGGAGGGCGACAACTCGGACCTGTTGCGCCTCCGTTTCATGCTGGTGACGGCCCAGGTGGCGGCCGGCGACCGTATCGTCACGTCGGGCCACGGCGGCGTGTTGCCGCCAGGCGTGCCGGTCGGCGTCGTCACCAAGGTCAGCGAAGGTGGCGTGCGCGTGCAGCCGCTGGTGCGTTTCGATCGCCTGGAATATCTCAGCCTGGTGCGCTACGACCTGCCCGGCCGGGCCGGTCCTCAAGAGCGCGCCGGTGAGGTGGCGGAAAGACCGTGAAACCGCAAATCCGGCAGCGCGCCGATCGCTTTGCCCGCTCGCTGACGCCGCTTCTGCTGACGCTGGCCTTGGCCCTGGTGGCGTCTCTGCCCTTCCGAGTGCCCTATTTTCCCCCGGTGGCGCCTTTCCTCGTGCTTATTGCGGTCTACTACTGGAGCCTCTACCGCCCCGAGCTGCTGCCGGCGCCGGCGGTGCTGCTGGTTGGCGTGGTCCATGACGTGCTGGGGGGCGGGCCGCTGGGACTGGGGGCGCTGACGCTGCTGCTGGTGCACGGCGTAGCGCGCTCGCAGCGCAGTGTGCTGCTGGGCAAGTCGTTTGCCGTCGAATGGTGGGGCTTCATGCTGATTGCCGTGGCCGCAGCGGCGGTGATGTGGCTGTTGGCGGCGCTTTACCACGTCAGCCTGATCGATCCCCTGCCGGTGGCCGTGCAGGCCTTCCTGACGATCGCGCTATACCCGGTGCTGTCCTGGCTCTTCGCCCGCTCGGCGCGGGTTCTGGTGCAGGAGGCCCAGGCGTGAGGGACGACGTCGACAGGTCCAAGGTCTTCAGCCGGCGCACAGTGCTGCTGTCTGGTGGCACGGCGCTGTTGTTCGGAACCTTGGTGGGCCGGCTTTATTATCTGCAGGTGCTGCAGGCCGACCGCTACCGGGTGCTGGCCGAGGAAAACCGCATCTCCTTTCGCCTGCTGTCGCCGCCGCGCGGACGCATCCTCGACCGCTTCGGCGAGGAGTTGGCCAACAACCAGCAAAACTACCGGGTGCTGCTGATCCCGGAACAGGCCGGCAGCATAGACGAGACGCTGTCGGCGCTGGGCCGGCTGGTGGCCATCGATGAGTACGACCGGCGCAAAGTGATGCGTGACATAGGCCGCAATCCCGCCTTCCTGCCGGTGACGGTGCTGGAAAATCTGTCCTGGCCCGAGTTCAGCCGCATCAACGTCCACATGCCCGACCTGCCCGGCGTCCAGCCCGGGGTCGGCGAGACCCGCTATTATCCCTTCGGCGGCCCCTTCGCCCACATGGTGGGCTATGTCGGTCCGGTCAGCGAGGACGAGCAGACCGGCGATCCGCTGCTCGAGTTGCCCGACTTTCGCACCGGCAAGAGCGGTGTGGAAAAGGCCAGCGAAAGCCTGTTGCGGGGCCGCGCCGGCAACCGCCAGATCGAGGTCAACGCCACCGGCCGTGTGGTTCGTGAGTTGGAACGCAATGACGGCCAGCCCGGCGGCGACGTCGTGCTGACCATCGACAGCGTCATGCAGCGCTTCATCTTCGACCGCCTGGGCGACGAAAGCGCCGCCGTGGTTCTGATCGACGTGCACAACGGCGAGGTGCTGGCGCTGGTCTCGACACCGACCTTCGATCCCAACGCCTTCAACCTGGGTTTGAGCCGCAGCCGCTGGCAGGCACTGCTCGAAGACAACCGCAAGCCGCTGCTGCACCGGGCTATCAGCGGCCAGTACCCGCCCGGCTCAACCTTCAAGATGGCGGTCGCTCTGGCCGCCCTGGAAGCCGGCGTGGTGGCCACCGACCATCGTGTCTTTTGCACCGGCGAGCTGGAGTTCGGCAACCACACCTTCCATTGCTGGAAACGCGGTGGTCACGGCGAACTGAGCCTGGTCGAGGCCATCGAGCAGTCCTGCGATATCCATTTCTACGACGTCGCCCGGCGTACCGGCATCGACCGCATTGGCCACATGGCCCGGCGCCTGGGGCTGGGCAAACGCATGAAATTGGGCCTAAACGGCGAGCGCCCGGGACTGGTGCCGAGCCGCGAATGGAAGCTGGCGTTGCGCGGCGAACCTTGGCAGCAGGGCGAGACCCTGATTACCGGCATCGGCCAGGGCTACCTGCTGACGACACCGCTGCAGCTGGCCTTCATGGCCGGCCAGATCGCCAATGGCGGCTACGCCCTGAAGCCGCGGCTGGTGCGCGATGAGGCGGCCAAAGGCAAAGCGGCGGCCAAGCCACGCTCGCTCAACCTCTCGCCGGTCGCGCTAAAACTGGTCAGAGAGGGCATGGAACGGGTCGTCAATGGCAACCGCGGCACGGCCCGGCGAGCCCGCATCCAGGAGCCGGAAATGGCCATGGCGGGCAAGTCCGGATCGGTCCAAGTACGGCGCATTACCAAGGCCGAACGCCTGACGGGCTTGCGCAAGAACGCCCAAAAGCCGTGGGAGGAGCGCGACCACGCGCTGTTTATCGCATACGCCCCGGTGGCGGCGCCGCGCTACGCCGTAGCGGTGGTCATCGAGCACGGTGGCGGCGGCTCGGCGGCGGCGGCGCCGGTGGCCCGCGACGTGCTGCGCGAGGCCCAGCGCCGCGATCCTCTGCGCTTACCGGCGCTGGCCGGCGCGGCCACCGGCAATCCCCAGATGGGAGAGGGCTAGGGATGGCTCTGCGCGACGGCATCGGCTTCACCGAAGTGCGCCTGACGCTGGGCCAGAAGCTGTGGAACGTCAACTGGACGCTGGTGCTGCTGATCTGCCTCACCGCCTCGATCGGCTTTGCCATGCTCTATTCTGTGTCCGAGGGCACCGTCGATACCTGGGTAAAACGCCAGACGGTGCGCTTCGGCGTCGGCTTCGTGTTGATGCTCCTGGTGGCATTGGTCGATATCCGCTTCTGGCTGCGCTACGCCTACGCCATCTATTTCCTGGCGCTGGCGTTGCTCGGTGCGGTCGAGGTGATCGGCGTGGTGGGCATGGGGGCACAGCGCTGGGTCGACCTCGGCGTGGTCAACCTGCAGCCTTCGGAGGTCATGAAGATCGCCCTGGTGCTGGCGCTGGCGCGTTATTTCCATGGCCTCAGCGCCGAGGAGGTAGAGCGCATGCGCTGGTTGCTGATACCGGTCGTCATGGTGGCGGCGCCGGTCGTGCTGGTGCTGCGCCAACCCGATCTGGGCACGGCGCTGCTGCTGGCCATCGGCGCCGGCGCCATGTTCTTCCTGGCCGGCGTGCGGCTGTGGATCTTCGGCAGTGTCCTATTTGCTGGCCTGGCCGCCATTCCTTTCGCCTGGCACTACCTGCGTGACTATCAGCGCGACCGAATTCTTACTTTCCTCAATCCCGAGCGCGATCCCCTGGGGGCGGGCTACCACATCCTGCAGTCCAAGATAGCGCTGGGCTCGGGAGGCCTGGTGGGCAAGGGATTCATGAACGGCAGCCAGAGCCAGCTCGATTTCCTGCCCGAGAAGCAGACCGACTTCATCTTCACCATGCTGGCCGAGGAATTCGGTCTCATCGGTGGCCTGGTGCTGCTGGCGCTTTATGGCTTGATGCTGGCCTACGGTGCCGTCATCGCGCTACGCTCGCGCAACCATTTCGGCCGCCTCCTGGGCATGGGAGTGAGTTTTACTTTTTTCGTCTACTTCTTCATCAACATCGCCATGGTGACCGGCCTGATCCCGGTGGTCGGCGTGCCGCTGCCGCTGATCTCGTATGGCGGCACCGCCATGGTGACGATCCTGATCGGCTTCGGCCTCTTGATCTGCGTCTGCATCCACCGCGACGTCCGCATCCCCCGCCGCGCCGGCATGGACGAGAGCTGAGCGGCGCCTGGCCACAAGGGCGCGCAGAGGCGGAAAACACCATTCGACAAGGCTCGACGCGTTTGATATATCCGCGGCCACGGGCGCATAGCTCAGTTGGCAGAGCAGCTGACTCTTAATCAGCGGGTCCAAGGTTCGAATCCTTGTGCGCCCACCAAAATTAACCCCGCTAAGTCAATGGCTTAGTGGGGTTTTTGTGAAGAAGCACCGGCGATATTTTTTAGCAAAAAATGAAATGGGGTAACGCTGGGGGTAACAGATGG
>PVBE012725674.1_pt1 | contig 19550 bp, 19 predicted proteins | sample 1631181 | NCBI WGS metagenome assembly PVBE01 (sample SAMN08397723, study PRJNA350692) | Marine metagenome, whole genome shotgun sequencing project. | isolation source: water | place: Pacific Ocean | collected 2012-04 | reverse complement strand
GTGCGCGATATCGGCAAAGAGCACCGCGTCGACTTCGTCGGCGATCTCACGAAATGTCTCGAAATCGATGCTGCGGGAGTAGGCCGTCGCGCCGCATTGGATCATCTTGGGCCGGTGCTGCCGGGCGAGATCGCGCACCTGGTCGTAATCGATGTACTCGTCTGATTCGGAGACGCCGTAGGGTTTGATGTCGAAGTGCTTGCCCGAGAAGTTGACAGGACTTCCGTGCGTCAGGTGGCCACCGTGATCGAGATTCATCGCGAGCACCGTGTCGCCGCGCTTCAAGACGGCTTCGTAGACGGCGGCGTTCGCCTGGGACCCTGAATGGGGCTGTACGTTGGCGTGATCCGAACCGAAGAGCTGTTTCGCCCGATCGATCGCGAGGACCTCGATCTCGTCGACTTCCTCGCAGCCACCGTAGTAGCGCCGCCCGGGATAGCCCTCGGCATATTTGTTGGTCAGAACCGAACCGACCGCTTCGAGTACCGCCTCGGATACGAAATTCTCCGACGCGATCAGCTCGATCGAAAGGCCCTGACGTCGCCCTTCCCGCCGCACGAATCGCGCGACATCGGGATCTGTTCTATCGAGATTGGGCGTCATGGACTGCTTCCTGCTCTTCATCGGTTCCTGCTCTTCATCATGGCCGCTGCCATTTTCTCCTCCCCCGCCGCCTCCGACTCCCGACGGGCCGACTTCGCGCGGCTCTCGACCCTACGCAGCACCGCAACATCGACTGCCTCGAATCCAGTGATCCACCGAAGCCCGGAATCGGCCACGCCGATCCAGAAGCCAGCGCGGGATCGACCGGTTCGGCACTTTCGTCGCTCAGCCGTCATTCAGCCATAGTTCAGCCATCATTCAACCATCATTCAGCTATCCAAGCGCACGCGTCCCGAGCCCACACAGGGGGTCCGATTCGATGCTGAGCGCCGCGTGGCCAATCCTGCGGGAACGTCCGGGGGGCAGGATCCGGCGAAAGAATAGCGGCCCAGACAGCACCGGTCAGGCACCGGGACACCGCGTAGCTCCGATCGGGTGGTCGTGCGGAACCGAACCCGGCGCGCAATGACTCTCGGCTCGGCGCGGAAATCAGCTTCGAGAACGATTCCGGAAATGACGCCGAAAGGGAATTGAAGATCGACCTGGGCGACCAGCGACCGCCCTTGCTGGATCAGTTCTCCATGCGTTCCTTCAGGTATCCGATCGCGTCGCCGATGGTCTGCATCTTTTCGGCCTCGTCATCCGGAATCTCGATATCGAAGGTCTCCTCGAGCGTCATCACCAACTCGACGATGTCGAGTGAATCCGCACCCAGGTCGTCGATGAAGGAGGCCTTCGGAATAGCCTCCTCCTTCGAGACACCCAGTTGTTCGACAATCAGATCCGTGACACGCGCTTCCATAGACATAGCTGAAGGTCCTCCACAACTCGGTCCTGGTATGGGACGAAGAAGGCTAGCGCCGTACCCCACGAACGGCGATGCCAAACGAACTGCAAAATCAGTTCGCGGGGTTTAAGTAACAAATCCGCGCACTTCGTCGAGATTCGCAAGGCCTGAAAAGTTTGCTCGCCGGGCACGACGATCCACTCGTGCGACCAGGCTCGACAAGACGCGCCCGGGTCCCACCTCGAGGAATCGCTCGACGCCGAGACTCTTCATGCGGATGATCATGTCGGTGAAGCGCACCGGTGCGGTGATCTGTTCACGCAGCAACTCTGGAATCCGCGCCGCCTCGCCATTTGGCTCGGCGTCGACATTCGTGATGACAGGCGGCGACGGGTCTGCGAAACGCAGCCTCGCCAGCTCTAGTTCAAACTTGATGGCCGCCGACTCCATTAGCGCGCAGTGAAAAGGAGCCGAAACCGGGAGTGGCACGGTTCGCTTCGCGCCGAGTTCGCGCGCCTTGTTGCAAGCGATCTCGACCGCCGCGGCATCGCCGGCGATGACGGTTTGCTGAGTGGAATTGTAGTTGGCCGGTGACACGACGAGTCCCGTCTCCGCGGCGGCACGCGAACAAGCGTCTGCGACGACCTCGGCGGCGACACCCATCACGGCCGCCATCGCGCCCCGTCCTTCGGCAACCGCCTCCTGCATCAAGCGCCCACGCAGACGAACCGTGCGCACCGCGTCCTCGAATCCGAGAGCCCCGGACGCAACCAGGGCAGAATATTCTCCCAGACTATGGCCGCCAACGAAAGCGGGAGCGAGATCACCGACCGCTTCCTCGAGCGCGCGAAGCAGGGCGATGCTAGTCGTCAATATGGCGGGCTGCTGGATTTCCGTGCGTCGAAGCTCCTCCTCGGGCCCCTCGAAGCAGAGCTTCGACAGCGAATTCCCGCGCGCAGCGGACAGCGTCTCCGCCAGACACGAATCCGCTGCTCGGTAGACGGCGCGGGCCGCCGCAGACGCCTCGAAGACGTCGCGACCCATACCGACCTCCTGAGAAGCCTGTCCTGGAAAGAGAAGTGCGAGCACTCGCGTCTACTCTTCGTCGGTCTCGATGATCGTGCGGCCCTTGTAGGAGCCGCAGCTCCCACATACACGATGCGGCGCCTTGGGCGCACCACATTGCGGACAGGTGCTCGCAGCGGGTGCAGTCAACCCATCGTGGCTTCGGCGCTTGTCTCGGCGCGCCTTCGAGGTCTTTCGCTTCGGAACGGCCATCGGATCCGTCTCCTTATTTCTCGTTGCGTTCGAACACCGGCTCGAACCTGTGCTGTCGGATAGCCCCCCGGCCAAACCCGACTCAAATCACTCACCAAGGCACAGCCCCGCCCCGGTGGGGTTCTAGTCTTCCACGCCCTTCAGCTTCGCCAACGCCGCGAAAGGCGAATCAATCTTTTCGTCGACGCATCTACATAGCGCCTCCGACAGGTCCACACCGCAATGTGAGCAGATCCCGAGGCAGTCGCTGCGGCAGAGTGGTTGCAGCGGCATCGCCAGAGTGATCAGCTCCCCGAAGAAATCATCGAGCCGAATCACGGGACCTCGGAACCAGCCGGCTTCGAGATCCTCGCCAGCAAGGCAGAGCCCTGTCGCCGCGAGGCTCTGTGCACCCTCTGGATCCACCGGTTCGCGATCTTCGACAGGCGAGAGCACCAGCCGAACCGAATCGCGAAGCGCGTGAGAGTAGCGTTTGGCGCAGCGGCTGCACTCCAGCCCGACGCGACCCACCAAATCGCCCTCGAGCACGATCTGGTCCCGAATTCGAGCCACCTCCAACTCGAAACGAAAAGGTGTCTCGACCAGACACGCTCCGTCCTCGCCCTCTGCCTCCCGCTGGGCCCACCAACCCGCACTGGCCTCGAAGGCGTGATGCGCCGGGACCTCAGACAGCCGATCCACCACGAGTTCAAAATCACCCATCTCGAGCCTCGAAACCCGTGCGCCTCGGACGAGCTTCGCATAAACCCTGTGAAAACAAAACCTTGGCGAGTTGGACCTCGCCGGGCGGGAAATAGCGCAAGCCGTCGCTGCAGCCAAGGTCGCGGGCCTCGCAATCTGTGCGGGCCCCCGAGCCCGAAACGATGGCTGCGATATGCTCGGCGCCCCATGACCACGATCCGTACACGCTTCGCACCGAGCCCCACGGGGTTCCTGCATATCGGCGGCGCTCGCACCGCGCTGTTCAACTGGGCACTGACCCGCCGGCTCGGGGGCGAATTCGTGCTGCGCATCGAGGACACCGATCTGGAGCGATCGACTCGGGCGTCCGAGCAGGCCGTCGTCGAGGGATTGCGCTGGCTCGGCATCGATTGGGACGAAGGCCCCCACCGACAGACCGATCGCGCGGCGCGGCATGCCGAGGTCGTCGAATCGCTGCTCGAATCCAAGGCGGCCTACCGCTGCGTGTGCACCAAGGAAGAATTGGAGACGCGACGAGAGGCCGAATTCGCGGCCGGAGGCAAGGGGATCTACGACGGTCACTGCCGCAACATCGACCTGGGACCCGATTGCGGGACCCACACCGTGAGACTGCGAGTCGATCGCAATGCGCGACTTCGGTGGGACGATGTGGTCTTCGGTCCGAGCGGACAGGACGCGAGTGAGATCGGAGACGGCATCATAAGGCGCAGCGATGGTTCACCTCTCTTCCATCTCGCCGTGGTGGTCGACGACCTCGACATGCGCATTACGCACGTGATTCGCGGCGCCGACCACCACAGCAATACACCCTTCCAACTCGCACTCTACGGAGCGCTCGGCAGCCCGGCCCCGACCTTCGCCCATCTCCCGCTGATCGTCGCGAAGAGCGGCCGCAAGCTCTCGAAGCGCAAGGATCCGGTCTCACTCCAGCAATTCAAGGCCGACGGCTATCTGCCCGAAGCGATGTTGAACTGGCTGGCACGTCTCGGCTGGTCGCATGGGGACGAAGAGATCTTCTCCGCTGCCGAGATCGTGGAGTATTTCGATTTCGAGCATGTCGGCCGCTCCGGTGCCCAGGCCGACCTCGCCAAGCTCGACTGGCTGAACCAGCACTACCTGAAGATCTGCTCGGCCGATCGCCTCTTCGAATCCGCAAGACCCTTCCTCGAAGCAGAGGCGGGGCGCCCCGTCGACCGGGACGCAACCCTCGACAAGCTCCTCGATCTGCTCTGCGAACGCAGCCATCAGCTGAAGGAGATGGCCGAGAAGGCGCGCTTCGCACTCGTCGACGACATCGAGATCGATGCCGGAGCGGCCAAGAAACATCTCCGCCCCGTCGCCCTCGAGCCACTCGAAGGCCTCATCACGCGTCTCGAGGCGACTCCCGAGTGGACTCTCGAATCCCTGGCCAAGAGTTTCGAAGAGACCTGCGCCGGGCTGGGCGGGTTGAAGCTCGGCAAGCTGGCCCAACCGGTGCGGGTGGCGGTGACGGGAACCGGCGCATCACCCGGAATCTACGAGACCCTCGAGGTCGTCGGCCGCGAGCGCACGCTCGAGCGCCTGCGCAAGGCGGCACACAGGGTTCGAGCCCGAGCTGCCGAAAACGACTAGTAGATCGCCACCAACCAAAGCTGCGGCAGAAAGAGCGAGGCGATCGAACCGACCGCGATCGCGGGCGCGAAGCCGAAGGGGTGGCCCAGCTTGCCTCCGCTCAGCGCCTGACTCATCCCAAGTAGAAGTCCCGCCAGCGACGAGGCCAGGACCGAATCGAGGACGCCGATCGGCCCCACCACCGCGCCGATCATGCCGAGTAGCTTCACATCGCCAAGTCCCAGCCCGGGAAACCAGAGCCAGTAGTCCGCATCGCTGGGCCGTGGCACTTCCTCGCCTTCCCCCGGCCAATGCTCGAAGGTCCGTCCCAAGGCCACCGAGATGCGCGCATGCAGGAAGGCTACGACCCACAAGACCCCCGCTCCGATCACCGCGCCGACCACGCTTCGCAGCAGCGCCTCGCCGTAGGAAGTCCCGTAGTACATATGTACGAGCGGCACGATGCAGAGCGCCAAGCCGAGGCCGCCGAGCGAAATGGAATCGGGAATCACCTGGTGGTCATAGTCGATCATCGCCGCTGCGATCAGCGCAGCCGCAAAGACGCAATAGAGCACGCTGAACCAGCTGGCACCGAAGTGCACCGCCAGGGCCGCGAAGGTCAGCCCCGTCACGAGTTCAACACCCGGGTATCGCAGCGAGATCGGCGCTGCACAGCTCCGACAACGTCCCTTGAGCCAGAGATAGGAGAGCACCGGAATGTTGTCCCAGGGCTTGATCGGCGTCTCGCACAGTGGGCAATGTGAAGGCGGAGCCACAACCGAAATGCCCAAGGGCAATCGGTGGATCACGACGTTCAAAAAGGAACCGATCGCAAGTCCGAACGCCAATGCGATCGCCCCTATCGCGCTCGGCGCGATCTCGACCGTCATGCCCTCTCCAGTCCGCTGCGGCCAATGAGTCTCGAGTCGCACAGATTCAAAGCGACGACGTGCCCTCGACTACTTGTGAGTCCCGGCGATTCCGAGCGACTCCTGGCAAGACCTTGCGACTACTTGTGACTCCTGACAACGACTTGTGACTGCTCGTAACTGCTCGTGACTACTCGTCACTACTTGAAATCGCGACGACTGAAGATGATCGACCCGAGCGTCAGGGTGCTGATCGTGTATCCGATCGCGTAGACGAACGCCATGCCAATCTCAGCCGTCGAGATCGGAAGACCATGCACGGCTTCGAGCGTCTTGTTGAAGACTTCGAAGTCCGGCAAGAGTCGGAAGATCCATGCCGCCATGATCGAGATCGACCCCTCGTCGGACTGTTGGCTCAGCGCGTAGAGCTCCCGAGAGAGATGACCGATCAGCCAGAGCCCGACCGTGAACAGCGTCGCCAGCATCGGCGTCGTGAAAGACGAGAACAAGGTCGCGATTGAGACCAGCACCATCAGCTCGAGGCCAATCAGGCAAATTGCGATCCCGTGACTCCAGCCCAGCGACGCGCCCGCCAGCATTGAAACCAGCCCGAAGGCCATCGCCATCAACACCAGCTGAAGCCAGACCGTCAAGGTGAGCCCAAGGAATTTCCCGACCAGGAACTCGGTTCGGGACACGGGCTTCGAGAGGATCGTGAAAATCGTGCGCCGATCCACCTCGTCGTGGATCAGGCCGATCCCGACGAAGATGGCGATGCCGGCACTGAAGAATCGAATCGCACCCATGCCGATGTCCTGAAGGATCTCGTCGACTTAGACGTAGGAGAGCGTTGCGATCAGCACACCCGCACCGATCATCACAATCGCGAAACCCAGGAGTGTATAGAGAAGCTTGTTCCGAATCGCCTCACGGATCGTATTCGTCGCGAGGGCATGGATCCGCACAAAAAGGCCCATCAGGATTCCTCCCCTTCTCGGACGGCCGACATGAATGCGTCCTCCAGAGAGCTGCGGTGCGGCGTGACCGAAACGATCTCCGCGCCGGTTTCGAGTGCGATGGCTGCCAGCTTCTGAACCTGCTTTGCGGGCAAGATCAGCTCCACTCGCTCGCCGAGCCCTCGGAGCTCGGCTCCCAGGTCTTCCTCGATGCGAGTCGCCACCTCGGACGCGAGATGGGACAGAACCACCGCCGTCGCAACTTCGGTTTCGGGTAGAACGTCCTCGATCCGCCCCTGATGTCGGATCAGACCCTTCACGATGATGGCCACGCGATCGCAGATCATCTCCACGTCCGGCAGAATGTGGGTGGTCATGAAGACGGTCTTGCCGGCCGCACGCAGGGCAAGCAGGACGTCGCGAATCTCCTTTCGGCCGATCGGGTCGAGTCCGCTCATGGGCTCGTCGAAAAAGACCACCTTCGGATCATTGATCAAGGCCTGCGCGACGCCTACGCGCTGCAACATGCCCTTCGAAAACGTTTCCAGTCGCGCGTCGGCCGAACGGGTCAGGTGCACCATCTCGAGCAGCTCCTCGACGCGTCCCGCCCGATGTGAGGAATCGACTCCACAGAGCCGCGCATAGAAATCGAGAACCTCCCGCGCCGAGAGATGGGTGTAGAAGTAGGGATTCTCCGGCAGGAAGCCGACCTGACTCCGGAACTCCGATTCCTTGACATCGCGCCCAAGGATCGAGGCCCTGCCTTCTGTCGGCCGGATCAGACCCATCAGAACCTTCAATGTCGTCGTCTTCCCGGACCCGTTCGGCCCGATGAATCCGAATATCTCACCCTCGAGAACCTCGAATGTCACGCCGTGGAGCACGCGCTTGCGACGCAATCCGAAGCCCGGTCGAAAGTCCTTGACGACATTCTCGACGCATACGATCTGGTGCCTCTCAGCCATCTTCCCTCGACTCCCCCCGATTCTCATCTTTCGCCGAAGCCCGATCCTTTTGCCACTCCTCGAGTCGCACGCGATCGGTTCCCGAGTAGTGGACTTCATATCGTCGTCCCAGATACGAAGAGACGATTCGATCCGTCTCGGGATCGATATTCCATACCGATTCGCCCGCGAGCGAAGCCGGGATCGCGTCGGGCTCCGGACTCGGCAGCCTCTCCAGCACGCGGTGCCGGCCTCGAGTCAAATCATCGACCGACTCGATGTCCTGGCCACTCAACTCGTGGAACGTCTGTCGCATTCGGTCGAGAAACCGAGCCTTGTGTTCGATTTCGATCTCATCGAGGGCAACCTGAAGCTTGACCTTTGTGTCCTCGTCTTCACTCGATCGGTACAGCTCGCGAAGAAAGACTTCGGCCACATCGATGTCACCGTGTTGAGATTTGAGCCTCGCCACCAATAGCGGTAGATAGGCCGGTCGTCCCGGCAGGTCGATCGCGATTTCGAGGGCGCGGGCGGCTTCCTCGTAGTCCGCGAGATAGAAGAAGTGGTTGAAACCGAGGTAGAAGTAGTTTCGCCAATCGTCGGGGTGGTATTCGATGGCTCGCCTGAGAAGGCGATTCCCCTCACGGACCTGCAGGGCGTCGTGGGTCAGCCAGACTGCCGCAAATCGATAGGGGTGGCCGACGTGGGGATTGAGGGTCGTGACGACGTCCACGAGCCGCCCGAGCTGCCGCGCATCGGAGGCATCGATGGCATTGGTGCCGCCGGCGACCTGGACGGCTTGAAGCCAATAGTAGTCCGCCAACAAGGCATTGAAGCCAAGGGCCATCACCCGTGCCAACCCCGGACTCGGTGCGAAGTCCTCGCCCAGGTCGGCGCGAGTCGTATGCGGAACGTGCGAGTGAGCCCAGCCGGTCGTGACGATTGCGAAGAGCAGAACAATAAACGGGATCGATTTTTTCGACACCCCATGTCCCCCCAGACAACCACCAGTAGATCGAGCGCGCCCGACTTCGATCCGGGCTCCTCGTGTTGCTCGATTGCGCGTCCTAGAACTTGTCCGCGTCCCGGACCCGGGCAACCTCGTCGATCATGCGATCTCCAGTTTTATTCAGCGGCGGCGAGTAGGGTCCCCCACCCGCAACCAGACCCGTCGTACAGAAGCCACCGGTCGGATCCGCATGGGCGTAGATGAGAATCGAGAGAAGCCCGTTGCCATCGAGGTCACCGTAGGCGCTCGATGTAAAGCAATCGCCCGCACACAGGGCACAGGTGCCGGCAAGCGGGTCCGCCACCGTCGCGGTGTCGTAGTCGTAGAAGACGTCGCCCTCGGGCACCCAGCCGACCGCCGCGAAGGCCGTGTCGATCGGTCCGCTGTCGCGCTTGGTCTGCATCGGGAGGCTCCCGCCGGTGAACCAGGGCTCCGGCTCCGACGAGACAAAGGCACTGAACTCTGCGTAGTACGCCCTCTGGGCCTTCGAGAGCGCATTCAGATTCGAGTAGCCCTCGGCGCGCTTGGCCGTCAGCTGATAGGTCAGGAACGAGGGAATCGCGACCGCGGCGAGAATGCCAATGATCGCGACCACGATCATCAACTCCACCAACGTGAATCCCTGCGCGCGAACGTCTCTCGTGGATGCCATCACACTCTCCCCGTGGGTCAACTCGCAATCTGATGCAGCCCTTTGTCCAGCCACTGCTCTTCTTCGCCTTGTCTTGCCTCGGGCCCTGACCATTGGCCTCGGCCTGCGGCGGTCCATCTCTGTTCTGTGAGAGCTCTGTTGCGTAAGAGCTCATTTCTCCAAGACTCATTTCTCCAAGGGCAGGAGCAACCCACGTGCCAGCGGGCCCCGAACACATCATGCATCGGCAAGAGTTCCGACAGGCTTGAGCCGGGGCTCGAAGATCCTGGGGGTCCGACTCCCCGGATTGCCCCCCCCCGAGGCGCGTAATGTGGCACGGAAAGTGACATTCTTCGGCCGCGAGACGCGCAGCTGGGCACCCGATCGACCTCCCAGGATCGGAAAAAGCGGTACGATTTCGAGCCAGATCGGGCCAACCCGCCCAATTCGTTGGCAGTTTCTCACTCGTCTAGCTAGATTCGCGCGCCTCCAGAATGTGCTCCCATCGTCTAGTGGCCTAGGACGCGGCCCTCTCAAGGCTGAAACACGGGTTCGAGTCCCGTTGGGAGCGCCATTCCAACAAGTGGCGCCGCGATCGATGGCTTCCAGATCGGAAGCCGATGGCGACTCCCCCGATATCCCCGCCCGGATGGAGCTCAGCCGGATCGATGAGTGCCGAGTTCGCCTTCGCCTTCCTGGATTGTGAGTTCGGGGGTCTCGACGTCGAGCTTCACGACCTGACCGAGGTCGGGATCATCCTCACCGACACGCGCCTCGAAGAGGGCGCAGAGGCCCAGTGGCGCGTCCGTTCGCGCCCCGAACGCATCACCCCAGCCGCAGCGGCAATCTTCGGATACGACGAGGTGCTCTGGGCCCAGGCACCACCGCTGCGCGAGGTGCTGACGGAAATCGTGGCCATGCTGCCCACGGATCGGAAGGTGATCCCGGCCGGTCAAAACGTGCGAATGGACGTCATCTTCCTCGAACGCGCATTCAAGAAATGCGACATCCCCTATCCCTTCGACTATCACGTACTCGACCTCGCGACGCTCTTCTACTCGTGGTCATTGGTCGCAGGCGAGCCGGCGCGGGCCATCTCACTGCGGCAGGCCGCCGTGACCGCCGGGCTGCTGGGAAGCGAGGGCGTGGCACATCGCGCGCTCGAGGATGCACGGCTCACCCTCGAGTGCTTTCGGCACTACATCGGGCGTCTAGCACCCCGTGAGCCGGCGGAGCTTCCCGAATCGATCGATTCGGATTCGGACGCGGGCTGATCGAGCCGAACCCGCCATTTTCGAAGCGCACGCCGGTCGATCCAGGCCAGGCAGGCTAGCCCGATTCGCCCGCCGAGCCGTGTCCGGTCGAAGCCGATTGCCGATGCGAAGTCGAGTAGCACCGGATGGCCGTCGTCTCCGGCGAGAATGTTGCTGCGGTGCCGCAAATCGAGATGCACGACGCCGCGTCGATGCATCGATTCGATCGACTCCTCGAGCTCAGTCAGGAAGCCAGCCGGAAGCACGCCCGAGAGAGAACGCGACAACAACACACCGGGCCGATACTCGAGGACGAGCGCCTCGCAGTCGACCTGCCCCAGCAGACGCGGCACACCGGGCACACCCTGGAGCCTCTGGTAGGTGCGCGCTTCCCGCCCGAGCAGCCAACGACCAAAACAGCGCCGAACCCATGCCGACCGCTTTGAGAAGTCCTTTACGACCACGGGTCCTTTGGACGTTCCCACGAGCAACACGTCGGGATTGCCCCAGCTGCCGCGATTCAGCAGCTGCTGTTTCGAGTCAGCCAGAGAGGCTCGATCCAGACCGGCGGCCGAGTCCGCATCCCAGATCTCTTGGGTCTCGTGGGTCTCGTTCATCCCGTGACCCAGCGCGCCCGAAGCCAGAACACGAGCAGCCCCCCGAGCACCGCGATCAGCGTTCCGAGCTCGTTGTTGTCCGAGTACCGCTCGACGCTCCAGACACTCTTCGAGCGCTTTTCCGGGGCCTCGCCGAGGCTCGGCTTCCATTCGACCCAGCGCGGCCAGAGCGCCGGCACAGCCTGTCGATAGGCGAGATACTGCTGGCCGTAGAGCGCCTCGAGTCGATCACCCTCGACGCGTTCCTTGCGCGGGAAATAGCAAAACGCCAGCCAGACGCATATCAGGCAGACCATCAACAGGCCGGGGCCGATGCCGAGCAGCACGCCGAACCCGACCGCCAGAAGCATCGTTCCAGCATAGAGAGGATGACGCAGATGCGCGTAGGGCCCTGTCATTGTGAGGGCTTCATTCTTCACGAGGTGTCCGGCGCCCCAGCCGCGCAGCGCCAATCCGAGTGCGAACGGCGGTCCCGCCCACAGAAAGCCCGAGGGCTTCGGCGGAAACAAGACTAGAATCACCAGGCCGATCGCGTAGAGCGGCATGAAACGCAGGTCGAGATTCTTGAGCCGGATCGGGTTGCGCATCGCGCAAGGCTAATCAATCAGAGCATTCGGGCAATCGAGCCCCCGCGCCGGGAGCCCGATGCCCCGGGCTCGAGTTCGACCCGCGGCGAAGCGGCTATTGCCGAGTCTGATTGTTTGCGCGGATCATGGCCCACAGCTGTTCTCGCAGCCTGCGCTTGAAGGCCGGATCCGCTTCGACCGGATCGTCGTCTGCAGCGAGGAATTCGAGCAGTTCCTCGTCGCTGACTTCTTCTTCTGCCGTCGAGCCGGCCGCGCCCTGCAAGACCAGCTCCCGGCGAACCCAGCCCCCAGCAGCGTCGAGGGCCGGATCGGCGCCTCGCCGGTCGACGGCATCGCCTGGGACGCGCTCGTCCGCTGGAGCCGATGCCGAGCCCGCCGGATTCCACCAATCGAGTAGCCCCTGCCAGACTCGTCCTCGCGCCACGTACTCACCCCTCCCGAAAACGCTCGATCGATGCAGACGCCGCGCCGCCGTCAACCCGAGCTGGTCGGACCTGCCGCAGCGCCCCCTCGTCAATCTCGAGGCTGATTCTGAGTGGCAAGTCCGAGCTGCTTGTGTCAGCAGCGCGAGACGGAATTATGCTTTCGATGCGTCTGATGGACTCTTGCCACCCGGGGGGATGAATTCTTCGTTACAGCGACCGATTCCCCATCGGCCTGCAGCCCGGCCGCGAACAGCTCGACCAAGGCGTCGCAGGCAGCCCGACGCTTCTCGCTCGGCGGAATGCGCACATAGATTCCGAACAGGCTCGTCATGAAGACGACGGCCGCCAGCTCGTTGGACATTTTCGACTTGATCTCACCGCGTGCCTGGAGGACGTCAAAATGACCCGCCACCTCGCCGGCGAGGCTCGGCGCATTGTGTTCGGCAGGCAGATGGAGGTCCTGGGGGCGCCGCAGGTACAACGAAATCAACTCGGCCTGCAGACCGGCTTCACCCACGCGGGTGTGCTCGTCCATGATCGTATCGTTGAGTCGGCGCAGCAGCTCTCGCAGCGAGGGACGGGATTCGGTGAGCGCCACTACACGGCGAGCGATGCGAGCGTTGACCCGCCGAGCGAGCTCGATCAGGACGTCGTCCTTGCTGGGAAAGTGAAAATAGAAGGTTCCCCGAACCACGCCGGCGGTCTTGGCAATCCGATCGATCTGAGCCCCAGCGAATCCGAATTCCCGAAACTCCTTGAGCGCGGCCTCGAAAAGGCGCTCACGCGTCTCGGCACGCCGACGCGCCCGAGCACCTCTGGGCTGAGGCGGCTGAGGCAGCGACGCCTGTTGTACGAGCGTGGGCGTCTGACTCATTCGACCAGGCATACGCCAATCACTGACGGGCGTCAATGAGACGAAAAACCCGTCCGCAGACTAGCCCAGCTGGGGCGGGCGAATCTGTGGCGGTCGGATTGGGTCGGACACCACCGACTTTTCAGCCACTCAGCCACGGAGGGGTATTGCAACCTCCCCGAGGGTGTTCTCATTCTCGCAGCTCAGCCCCGTAGCAGACCCTCGAGACCAGGCGTCCCGGCCGAGATCGCGCGTCGCATGCGATAGAGATTGGCCTTCACAGCATCTTCACTCTTGCCCAGCGCGTTGGCGATCGAGCGAATGGGCTGCTGGCGAAGATGCTTGAGGTGGAAGATCCGACGCTGCAGCGGCGTCAGGCCATTGGCGATGACCTCATCGCAGCGCCCCAGCACTCGACGCGCGTCGACGGTGTCGTCTGTCGGCGCGTCGCTGCCCTGGACGTCGAGAGCACCGCCCTCCTCGAGCGGCTCGAGACGCGGCCGCGGACGCCGAAAGCGGCGATTCACCTTGTTGCGGGTCACCCCGAAGATCCAGACCAGCAGCGCCGACTCGCCCTTGAAGGAGGCCAGCGCCGTAATCAGCGTGAGAAAGACTTCCTGTGCGACATCCTCGGCGTCGCCCGGATCCCGGAGTCGTTTGAGAGCAAATCGATAGACTCGCGGAAAATAGGTTTCGTAGAGCAGATCGAAATCTTCCCGGCTCCCAGCCAGAATTCGGTCTACCAGCTCCCGATCGGAGTCCCAGGCTTTCTTGTCGTTCTTTTTTCCCTGCACGGCATTCCCTCGATCTGTCGACGAGCGGTTGTGCGGGGGTGCGCGGTCACACCAGGTTCAGCGCCCTGTTCGCGCGCATCCCGTGTGGTGGGGCCCTGAACTCCCACCGGATGCTTCGCGATCGCCGAACTTTGCCCGTTCGATACTCGCCGAGCTTGTGGCTTTTCGAATGTCAGCCCGATTCATGGGCTGCCCCACAACAGAGCAAGCGTTGTGCCATCCGCCACAGGTATGCAACTAAAGTATCTAAGTAGTTGATTTATAAGACGTGTGATCGACGTCACCACGGCGCATGTGGAAATTGATTTCCCTGTAGAGGGGAAGAAAAGTTCTCTTTCAGACGTGGTTTTTCACCTCGATTCGGCCCTCCGCCAAGGATGAGCCACAACCGAGGGAGATTCGCAGACTCAGACCTTGCCCGGCACGATCCACCATCGCCCATCGCGCCACTGCCATTCATCGTTGCGCACGAGAACAGCGCTCCACCAACGCAGTGGTAGATCGTTGTCCCCCACGAAGCGGACCGCGAGCCGCAGCGAGCCACTCGGGTTGCGCTCGATCTCGAGCAGCTCGACGGAGTTGGGCCGGTAGTTTTCGAGATGAGCGAGATCGAGGGCGTCCACCAGCGCCGCGTAGTAATCGGAATAGGCCGAGACGGTCGGAAAGAACTGGCGAACACTGGGGTCTTCAAAGGTCGCGCGAGAGTTGAAGCGACGGCTCGTAACGCGCGAGTAGAAGATCTCCGAGATCGGCAGCAGGGAGGCCGCGGCCTGTGTCGGCAGCTGCGCGAGGAGCAATTCGAAATCGGGCTGCGCCAGCTGTGCCCCCCATTCGACCCCTGGCGACCGAAGGCAGGCCAAGCACAACACCGAGCAAGACACCAGGCTCAGCCAGCTCGCCAGGGCGATCCGCCCGCGTCGACCCCGAGCGACCCGCGGCCAGGCCCGGGTCGGCGCGACGTGCGGCTTCACTCTGCCCTCGCCTCGAGGGCAGCCTGGGCCGCCGCCAGTCGGGCCAGTGGAACGCGATACGGCGAGCACGACACGTAGTCGAGCCCCAGGGCCGCGAAGAAACGCACGCTGGCCGGATCACCGCCGTGTTCGCCGCACACCCCGAGCTTCAGGTTGGGCCGGGTCTTCCTCCCGAGCTGGACACCGAGCTCGACGAGCTGTCCGATGCCCGATTCGTCGATCGACACGAAGGGATCCGTGTCGATCAGCCCCTCGTCGACGTAGTGAGGCAGGAAGTTCCCCACATCGTCTCGCGACAGCGCGTAGCCCATCTGGGTCAGATCGTTCGTTCCGAAGGAGAAGAAATCGGCATGGCGAGCGATATCGTCGGCGGTCATCGCCGCGCGCGGCACCTCGATCATGGTGCCGATCGTCGGCCGCACCCGCGTTCCGGAGTACTCCCGGCGCACGTCGGCGATCACTTTCACGGACAGTTCGCGCAGCCGCGCGAGCTCTCGCTCGTGGGCGACCAGAGGAATCATGATCTCGGGTTTGACCTTGACCCCATCGGCGGCGACCCGACAGGCTGCTTCGGTGATCGCACGCACCTGCATGGCGTAGATCTCGGGATAGGTGATGCCCAGACGGCAGCCGCGATGCCCAAGCATCGGGTTGAATTCGTGAAGACTCTTGAGCTTGTGGCGCACGTCGCCGACCGAGGTGTCGAGCGCGTCGGCTACGCTGCGGATGTCCTCGTCGGTCTGCGGCAGGAACTCATGCAGGGGCGGGTCGAGCAGGCGAATCGTGACCGGCAAGCCGTCCATGACCCGGAAGATCCCCTCGAAATCGCCGCGTTGCATCGGCAGCAGCTTCGCCAAGGCCATCTCCCGAGCGTGCACGTCCGGCGCCAGGATCATCTCGCGCACGGCCAGGATGCGGCCGGGCTCAAAGAACATGTGCTCTGTCCGGCACAGGCCGATGCCTTCCGCGCCAAATCGCCGCGCGACCTCTGCATCCTGAGGCGTATCCGCGTTGGTGCGCACCCTGAGTGTGCGATACCGATCCGTCCATTTCATCAACTCTGTGAAGGCACCACCGAGCTCGGGCACGACCGTCGGCGCGGAACCCAGCATCACCTCACCCGTGGACCCGTCGAGCGTCAACTCATCGCCCTCGGCGATCGCGATGTCGCCGATGCGCATCTCGGCCTTTTCGTAGTTGATCGCCAGCGCAGCGCAGCCCGCCACGCAGCTCTTACCCATCCCCCGTGCCACAACGGCGGCATGAGAGGTCATGCCACCCCTGGCCGTCAGGATGCCCTCTGCGGCGTGCATGCCCACGATGTCTTCAGGAGAGGTCTCCATCCGCACCAGGATCACCTTGGCTCCACCCTTGGCCCGGGTCTCGGCCTGCTCCGCCGAAAACACGACCTCTCCCACCGCTGCGCCAGGCGATGCGGGCAGGCCGCGCGCGATCACCTCCAACAGCTGGCTGCGATCGATCGTCGGATGCAAGAGCTGATCGAGCGAGTTCGCATCGATCCGCATAATGGCCTCCGCCCGGGTGATCAATCGCTCGCTGGCCATGTCGACCGCGATCCTCACGGCGGCGCCCGCGGTGCGCTTCCCGACGCGGGTCTGGAGCATCCAGAGCTTGCCCTGTTGGATCGTGAACTCGATGTCTTGCATGTCCCGATAATGCTTCTCGAGACGCTTGTAGATGCGTGTGAGCTCCTTGTACGCCCTGGGCATCTCACTCTCCAGGGTCGGCAGGTCCATCGTATCTGCGGCACGACTCGTTTCGTTGATCGGCTGGGGGGTACGGATTCCGGCCACGACGTCTTCGCCCTGGGCATTCGTCAGGTACTCGCCGTAGAAGTTCCGCTCGCCCGTCGATGGGTTGCGCGTAAAGGCGACGCCCGTTGCGCAGTCCGCGCCCATATTGCCGAAGACCATCGACTGGACGTTGACCGCCGTGCCCCATTCGTCGGGAATGTCGTTAAGCCTTCGGTAGGCCACCGCCCGCTGATTCTCCCAGGAACTGAACACCGCTCCGATGGCGCCCCAAAGCTGCTCCAGAGGATCCTGGGGGAAGGGATTGCGCGAATGCTCCTCGACGATCTCGAGATATTCGGCGACGACGCGGCGCAGATCGATGGCCGTCAGATCCATATCGTGGGCTACGCCGCGAGCGGCCTTGGCGGCGTCGAGGCGATGCTCGAATCGGTCGTGGGGCACACCGAGAACGACATCGCCATACATCTGGATGAAGCGGCGATAGCTATCCAACGCGAAACGCTCGTCGGCCCGCGCCGCGAGACCCACCACGGTCTCGTCGTTGAGGCCCAGGTTCAGAACCGTATCCATCATGCCCGGCATGGACACGCGTGAACCCGATCGCACCGAGACCAGCAGCGGACATTCCGGATCGCCGAAGCGCAGATCCATCAACCGCTCGACATTCGCCAGGGCCGTCCGCACATCTGCCTTGACCGCCACCGGAAGCCGCCCACTGCGGGCATTGAACTCGCCGCAGACCTCGGTCGAGATCGTGAATCCGGGCGGGACCGGAATCCCGAGCGTGGTCATCTCGGCGAGGTTCGCGCCCTTGCCGCCGAGGATCTCCCTCATTTCGGCATGCCCATCGACGCGCCGAGCGCCGAAGAAGAACACGCGCCGCCCGGTGGTGCTCGGCTTGGTGCTCTTCGCGCCCATTTCACCTTTTTCGCTTTTTTTGCCCCTGGCAGGTTTTGCGCCACTCACGCCTTTTGCCACGCCCTTTGCCGATCGTGCGCGCTTCGCCGTGGCGCGCTTCCGAACGGTCTTCGGGCTGGCCTTCTTGCGCGAGGCCTTCGGAGCCGACTTTCTGGTCGCGGAACGCTTCTTCGCCACCGACTTCTTCCGCTTGCCGACGCTGCGCCCCGCCTTGCGCGTACTCTTCTTCTTCGCGTTCGCGGCGGAACTCTTGCGAGCGGTCACAGCCCCTCCTCCAAACGGTCGCGCAGACGACGAACGATGCCCTCGATCGGCACCCGTTCCTGATCCATCGTATCCCGATCGCGTATCGTGACGCAGCCATCGCTCTCGGAATCGAAGTCGTAGGTGACGCAAAAGGGCGTTCCCACTTCGTCCTGGCGTCGATAGCGGCGCCCGATGTTGCCCGAATCGTCGTAGAATGCGTTGAGATGCTTGCGCAGATCCCGCTGGATCGCCTTGGCGGGCTCCGCCAGCTTCTTCGAGAGCGGCAGCACAGCCACCTTGATCGGCGCGATCGCCGGGTGGAACCGCATCACCTTCCGCGTTTCGCCTCCCTCGACAGATTCTTCGCAGTATGCCGCCACCAGCAGCGCCAGACAGGTGCGGTCGATCCCGACGGAGGTTTCGATCACCATCGGCGTGAAATGTTCCTTGGTCTTTTCGTCAGTGATCGCCAGGTCCTTGCCGGAGTATTCGCTGTGGCGTGAGAGGTCCCAGTCGCCACGGTCGTGAATGCCCTCGATCTCCTGCCAGCCAAAGGGGAAGAGGAACTCGACGTCCTCCGCGGCGCGCGCGTAGTGGGCGAGCTCGTCGTCTGCGTGAGGACGCGTTCTCAGCAACTTTTCATCGATGCCCAGATCCAGGTGGAACTGCAGCCGCTCTTCGCGCCAGTGTGCGAACCACTCCTCGCGTTCGCTCGGGTGGCAGAAGAACTCCATCTCGGCCTGTTCGAACTCGCGGGAGCGGAAGGTGAAGTTGCGCGGTGTGATCTCGTTGCGAAACGCCTTGCCGATCTGGGCGATACCGAATGGAAGCTTCTGGCGCGCGGCTTCTCGAACGCGTTTGAAGCCCGAGAAGATCGGCTGACAGGTCTCCGGCCGGAGATACGCCATGATCGCCGTGTCGGCCGATGCGCCGAGCTCCGTACGCAGCATCAGATTGAACTCACGAGCCTCCGTGAGATCGCACTCGCCGGTCGGGTGGTCCTTGGGTGCCTTCGAACAGCGACCGCCTTCGTACTGATCGGCCCGGTAGCGCTTGTTGCAGCTTCGACAGTCGACCATTGGATCGCTGAAGTGGTCGACGTGTCCGGAGGCTTCCCAGGTGCGGGGATGCGAAATGATCGCGGAGTCGATGCCTACGACATCGTCGCGTCCGCGCACCACGAGGTTCCACCAGCGGGCCTTCAGGTTGTTCTTTAGCTCGACACCCAGTGGGCCGTAGTCCCAGAAGCCGGCGATCCCACTGTAGATCTCACTCGCGGGGTACACGAAGCCGCGAGCCGCGCACAGCGACACGAGGGTCTCCATCGCGAGCGGGTGTCGATCCTTGTCCTCGGCCTCGCGGGCAGACGAATCAGCGGCTTTGTCGGTCATGGCGTGGCGACCTGGCTCCCGGTGCTTGGGTCGAAAACCCCGCTGAGGCCGGTCTTTGCTGGGGCCAGTGAATGCAGGCCCCGGCTGGCCATGGATGGCGGGCAATTCGATCGACTGAGTACGAGCACCCCGAGGAGACTACCCCGCGGCAACGAGGGCGGCCGAGTATCCCTCGGAGGCACCCCAGGGTCAAGCCGCCGGAGGGTTAGTCGGAAGTTCCCCCGTTCAAACCCACCGTATGCTGGCTCAACTCATTGAGATCGCAAGAGAATTGCACCTCTTGCGGTATGCGTAGTGTGGCCATGTAATAGTAGATAAACTGTTGATGATCTCGGATATGTATGCCATATG
>PVBE010731923.1_pt1 | contig 19550 bp, 10 predicted proteins | sample 1631181 | NCBI WGS metagenome assembly PVBE01 (sample SAMN08397723, study PRJNA350692) | Marine metagenome, whole genome shotgun sequencing project. | isolation source: water | place: Pacific Ocean | collected 2012-04 | reverse complement strand
GAGAATCCGGTCTTGCGTCCCAACCGCCGGTGGGAAGTGGGCTTTCAACCGCATTCGGCCATGTGTTTCAGCGACGGCGTGTTCTACGACTCGCAAGATGGGCTCTTCAAGCTTTGGTACCGCTACAGCGCTCGCGGCGGAACGGCGATTGCCACCTCGAAAGATGCTATCCATTGGGACAAACCCAGCATCAAAGACAGCCCTCAGCCGGGAACCAACATTGTACTGATGGGTGGCAACCGCGATTCAGCAACCGTCTGGATCGACCATAATGCGACCGATCGGCAACAGCGTTTCAAGCTATTCCAGTTCCACCGCGACTCGTGGCAGGCGTCTGTCCACAGTTCGCCCGACGGCATCCATTGGAGCGAGCCGACGTGGTGTGGACGGAGCGGTGACCGCAGCACGATGTTCTACAACCCGTTCCGCAAAGTTTGGGTCTACAGCATCCGGGCCGGCCTCTATGCCGGTCCCTGGAATTACAGGACTCCGCCGTATCAGATCATCGGCCGCTGTCGTCTGTATTGGGAATCAGAAGATTTCCTTACCGGCGCTCAATGGGAAAGCGGCCGCAATGTCCATGGCGAGCAATGGGCGGAAGGCCAGCCGCAATACTGGCTGGCGTGCGATTCGCTCGACACTCCACCTCAGGGAAAGGCGGAATTGCCGGCGGAGTTATACAACTTCGACGCCGCGCCGTACGAGAGCCTGATGGTCGGTTATTGCAGCGTACTCCACAGTGGCCCGCGGGCTGCCGGCCGGCCGAAGATCAACAGCGTGATGCTCGCCTTCAGCCGCGACGGCTACCACTTCCACCGCCCCTTCCGCGAAGCGATCATGACGACCGTCGATGACCCGCAGGCCTGGAACTACGGCAACGTGCAATCCGTCGCCGGAGGCGGTGTGATTGTTGGCAACAAGCTCTACCTCTACGCCAGCGGCCGCAATTCGAAAGAAGACACCACCGGCTTGTATATCTACCGCCGCGACGGCTTTGCCTCGATGGATGCCGGCACAGTCGGAGGGACGTTGACGACGCGCCCACTCAGATTCCGCGGCAAGCATCTCTTCGTGAACCTCGCCGCACACGGGGGCGAGTTGCGCGTCGAGGCACTCGACGGCAACGGAGCAGTCATCATGTCGTCGGCACCGCTACGGAATACCGATGCAACACTGGCGAAAGTCCAGTGGACCGATGCAGCCGATCTTTCCAAGTTATCCAATGCGCCTCTGCGCTTCCGGTTCTCGCTGACCAGCGGCGCGCTGTATGCATTCTGGGTCACTCCGGATGAAAATGGAGCCAGCCACGGCTACGTCGCCGGCGGCGGTCCAGGATTCACTGGGCAAACCGACACAACTGGCAACGTGCCACTCCGTTGATTTCTCACAGCCTCGGAGCGAACAACGACTATGATCAGCCAGGGCCGTTCACCTCCCCAATGCCTACTGTCTCACCTACGGTTGCGCCGTTTCCTGTACACTCTTCCGAAGTTGAAGAACGTTTTCTTCCGGCGCGCTCAGATTCGCAACACATCCCGGTCCGAGGATCAGTCCCCGCCGGTTGACCTGCTGCCAAGCCTCTTTCACTTGGGCGTTCACGTCCTTCGGTGTGCCACGAACCAATGTTGTGTTCTGTCCGATGCCGCCAATGAGGCACTTGTTTGTCTTGGCTCTCAACTCGACGAGTGAGGGACCGGCCTCCCGGTCGTGGTAGTTGAAAGCTTGCACCGGGTAATCCAGCACCTGATCGAACATGACGTTGTCGCCGTGGAGATGGAAGATGTTGAACCACGCCCGGTCTCGGCCGGCCTCCAGCACGATCCGATCGTATTTCTTTGCAAACTCAGCGTACTCGTTCGGCGTGAGATAACCCTGGTTGGCGGTTTGCGTTGCAAAGAACAGACCATCCGCGCCGCGAGCGACCACCTCAATCGCGAAACGACGGGTCGTCTCGGCGACAATCTCCAGCCCGGCATGGACGGCCTGCGGCGCTTCTCGAATGTGCTGGAGCAAGTTTTTCCGCCCGGCCATCTTGAGGCAGGAGGTTAGCGGACTGAACACTGTTTGGACTAGCGGAACACGCTCGCTCATCTCGCTCAAAGCGATCCTTTGCGCTTCCAGGACGACAAGGTACTCACCTTCGGTGCCGCGAAAGCGTTTGAGTTTCTTCCAGTCTTCCGGTTTCTTGATCGGATAGTCGGCCTGCACGGGCGGCTGCACTCCGCCTCTTACGTTGACGGTGACACCCCAGTCCACGACCGAGTACAGGCCGTAGGGAGAGAACTTGATGAAGTCCAGATCGAGCTTCCGCTGAAGCCCCAGCGCCAACTCCGCAAGACGGCGCGGTGCACGATCGCGGTTGGGGAAGTGCCACCAGAATCCAAACGGCAGGCGATCCGTCTCTTTCATCGCCAGGGCGTTCTCGATCCGCTGTCGGTGACTCATCGCCGACTTGGTCAAGCTCGCCGCGGAGGCTTGAGAATTCCCCAGCGCTAAGCTGGTGGTGCCCATGGCGATCAGATCGAGAAACCGCCTGCGGTGCAGTTCATTTGTGCTCTTGCTCATCGTGCTATCTCTTTCGGCGATCAGTTTTTCGTTGACACTACTGGCGGCTGCGGGTTGTCGCTCAGTAGGTACGCCAGCAGGTCTCGCAGTTCGACGGGGGTTTTCACGATTCCTTGCGGCATGGGCGAAGTGGCCAACAGTTTCTGGGCCTCAATGTCGCGCTTGGCGATCGTGCGGCGCGTGGTGTCGGGCAGAAGGAATTCGACTTTGTCCGCCGTTTCGGCCACGACCAGTCCGCTCGTTTGTTTTCCATCGGCGGTAGTGATCAACGTGGCACGGAACACGGGCGAGACGTTCTTGCTGGGTAACAAGATCGATTCGACCAAATGGGCCATCGTGAATCGCCGGCTGGCTCCGGTCAGACTCGGACCGTTGCCACCGGCCTGAGCGTCGGTGACTGCGTGACACTTGGCGCAGCCCAGCGCTTCGGAGCCGAACAAACGGCGTCCCTGGTTCGCGTCACCTTCACCAACGGCCCGGCTCCAGTCGACGTCAAGGAACTCGCTGGAGATCGCCGTCGATACGTCCGATTGGGCGGCCGCCTTGAGCCGTTCGGTGAGCGACGCCGTGGCGAGTTTTTCGGGCAACGTCGCCTCGACCCGCCCCAGCGATTTGAAGCTGAGAAACAGCCCGCTGTCGCCGTTCACGTTTTGCACGCGCACCAACAGTTCGTTACTGCCGGGCTGGAGTTCGACGAACACCGGATCCTGAAAGGCGAGCGCCCGCCGCACGACTTCGTTCTGCCACACGGCTTGGCCGTTGTGCCAGACCTTGACACCGTCGTTCGATCCGACGAAAAGCAAAATCCGCTGTCTGCGCGGGCTTTCCAACCGGCAGTAAGCGTAATACGACACGCCGTCGCGGTCCCCGAAGGTGCGGCTGAAATCAAAATAGCGACCGGTCAGTTGTTTCCACGCCCGCATCGCGCCACCGACCGAATACTCCGCGGCGAGGTCAATCGGTCCGCGTTCGGGAGGATGTGTGGCTTTCAAACCGGCGTCACCGTCGGGAAAGGGGCCGACGGTCCACACACCACTGATCGTCCGGATTCCCGAGATCGGCACTGCCGCCAGCCGCTGTTCCTCGCTGGCGCGGATCGTTTCGGCCACGAGCGGTTCGCTGCGAGCGTCGTTCAAGAGCAAGAGAAAATGGGCCGCTTGCAGACGCACTTGTTCGGACTTGTCGCTCAGCAGATCAACGAGCAAGTCAAACAGCGCCTCCTGCTCCGCCGTATGTTGGCCGGCCTTCCAGTGCTCGGCCACGGTGAAGTTGCCCAGCCGGCCGAGTTCACGCAGGTCGATCTTGGCATCGTCGAACTGAATAACGCAGGCCGAGTCGGGATACGGGCTGAGCAGCAGGTCCGAACCGATCGGCTCGGTCGCCGGCGGCAGCGTGAGCCGGAATCCGACGGCCAGTACGCCAGCCAACCGCGTCGCAGGATCGTCCGAGCGGGGCAGCTCTTGGAGCTTCACGAGCGACGCCCGTTCGGCCAAGAGCAGTGCGGCAGATTGGCGGAGGTAAGTGTCGCGGCTGCCGGCCACTGTGCGAATCAGCTCGTCGGGCAACGCGTCGTCGCGTCCGAAGAACGCCAGCGCGGCCCGGTGCTGCACTGGGGCTGCCGGATCGGCCAAAGCATCGGTCAAGAGCTCGCGCGGGGTCGACGTTGCGAAGAACTCGGTCAACGCACGGATGGCTTGGAAACGGACATTCGCGTCTTCGTGGCCTGCCAGTTCGACCAACCGCTGTCTCGCCTGTGGCGTCTGGCTGGCTGCAGCCAGCCAGAGCAAGTGATTGACGGCCGGTTCGGCGGCATCGGTGCGTGCCAGTTGTCGCACCGCTTCGTCCAGCAACCTCCCGCCGCGTCGCAGGATCTCCGTGTGAGCCCACCGCCGACGCGACCAAGATGGATCCGAAACTTCCGACCACAGCTTCTCGGCAGACACACTCGGTAAATCGCACGGCTCGAACGGATGCTCTGCCGAATCGTCGGCTCGCGTGATCATGATCAGATCGCTGGGGCAGGTTGGCGAACCTTCGAGCTGAGGCATGTGCAATAGCGTCGCGAAAATGCGGCCGCCACGTCCGACGCAGACACCGACCGGCCGGGACTGACCGTGGCCCACCAACAGCGGTTGCTCGTCCGTCTTAAATGTCGCCCCGTGTCGATTGAGTTGGTGGCGCGTGATCACCCGCTGAGCCCAGCGTGCCAAAAGCAACTTCCGGCGATAGCGGTTGGGGAGATAGGTTTCGTCGTAGTACGCCAACCCGACCGGGGCTTCGCGGCCGAGACCTTCGTGCATGGTTTCCAAGAGATCGGCCCGATCTGGCGATTTGGCGGCCATCCAGCCGCGTGGCCAGCCGAAATCGGCGTGCGGAGTAACGTGCAGCAACCGTGCCGGCACATACTGCACGGGCATCGCCTCACGGTCATTGTCGTCGGTGAATAAGTTCCAGTGGCGATCGAAGGTCAGGCCGCAACTGCGGAAAATGCCGCGGGCCACGACCTGCAATCGGCTACCGTCCGGCCGACATCGGAGTACACCACCGACGCCCGTGTAAGGCGTGGCCGTTCCCTCCGGCTGACTGAACAGCGTCCAATGTCCCCAGTGATCGGGCCGGTTGAAGTCCCCGTAGTGTTGTAGCGGATCGCCGGAAGAAAAATACAAGTCTCCCTCAGGCCCCCATGCCAAACCGAAGAAGCCGAGTTGCAAGTGTCCCAGCGGTTGCCCCCAAATCAGCCGCTTGGCTTTCAGCGCCTCGCGCCCGTTAACGGCGCCCGGCAACACATAGATCGCACTGGCCGTTGCGACGTACAGATCGTGTCCACGAATCGCCAGATCGAAGACCCAACTATGAGGCGGGAAACGGTAGATCTCGCGGCCCGGTTGATATCCGCCATCGTCGTCCGGCTCGTAAATAAAAACCGACTCGCGTCCGCCAACGAAAACGCGGCCCAGCGCGTCGGCACGGACGCTCACGAACGAAGCGTCGCGCGAGCGGTCGATCCGCACAACTTTCAAGTCGGTGTCTGCCGTTTCGTAGTGGAGCGATTGTTCCGCGAAAACGCCTGCAGCAGAACACCAGTACAACGCAAGCGTCAACATCGTCCTCAAGAGAAACAGCCTGCGCCGATCCAAGGCCGTCTTGTAACCGCAACGGACCAGAGGCCCAGCCGTCCCGTCTCGAAACGACGAAGGCGCGTTTCCAGGAACTTTCGTGTTGCCGAGGCGTTCAGTCCCCGAACCAGATTTGGGTGGCTGATCGCGCACTGTTACAACTCCCTCTGATTATGCGAGGCAATCGACCAACGGCCACTTCTGGCCCAGTACCGGTTCGCTGGGGATTTCCAGCCACTTCTCCAGCACCGTCGCATAGACGCTGCGGAAATCGGTGGCGAACTTGAGACTGCTGCCGGTCGGTATCAATTCATCGGGTCCGAGACCGGGATGCGTGCCGTGGATTCCCGGTTTTACACCCGGTCCGAACAGGAACTGGGCAGCAGCAGCAGCATGGTCGGTTCCCTTGTTGCCGTTTTCCTTGGCTGTGCGGCCGAACTCACTGATCGTGAACAAGAGTACGCGCTCGGCCTGGCCTTGCTGCTTGAGGTCCTGGAAGAAGGCCGGCACTGCCGCGTCCAACTCCTTCAGCAAATTGTCATGCCGCGGTCGTTGACTGCTATGCGTGTCGAACTCCAGCCTTCCAGAGCGGCTGGTCCAGTAGATACGGGTCGAGAGGCCGCCGGTGATCAGGCCGGCGATGGCTTGCAGGTGGCGGCCATAAGATGTATCAGGATACTTGACCTTGGGCTTATAGGCGGTTCCCAAGCGGCGGATTTCGTCGGCGGCGGAATTGGCCGTGATGGCCGTGCGAGTAACCCATTCCAGCTCACCGGCCGCGGTCTGGTTGCCGGCTTCGTTGAGCTTTCGGTAAGCGGCCGACTGTTCATCGTTATCGGCGCCTCCGTAGCCGAACGAATCGGGCCGGTCGACGAGAATGCCCGAATGCCTTGCCCCACGCAGCGCCAAAGCAGCGCCGTTATTGGGGCCGACTGCGACGGTCAACTTGGGGTCCGGGTTGTCTGCGAAGCCGACGTCACATGCCCGGCCAACCCAGCCGTAGGGAAGTTTCCGGCCGCGCGTATCGCCCATCATCCAAATATTCGTGGACTCGAAATGGCTGAAGTTCGAATTGGGATAGCCAACACCCTGTACGGCGGAAAACAGGCCTTCATCCAGAAGCTCTTTCCACCCTTTGAGGTTCGGATGCAGCCCCAACTCCTCGTCGAGCTTAATGACCTCCTTCTCTGGGATGCGAGTAGCTGCCTTGCGGTACTCGTGGTATTCCTTGTGCCCGTGTGGGATCAAGGTGTTCAGGGAATCGTTGCCGCCATCGAGCTGCAAGATCACCACGACGCGCTGGCCAGGCTCGGCCTTCGGACCAGCCAGGGCCGAGCGGATCAGGAAGTTCGGCAGTGCCGAGCCTACGCCCACAACGCCCATGCCGCGAGTCAGGAATTCCCGGCGCGTTGCGATATTGATGTCCGACATGATGTCTCCTTTAGCCGCAGTACCGTTCAATGGTGTTGACCTGTGAGGGGTCGGGAGTCATTTTCAGACAACGCCTTACGATCGGCAGACACCGATGGCCGAAAAAGACTCTCGACCCCTCACCGCACAGTTCATAAAACTCCGAGACCCTCGCCCGGCATCCTTTTCTCTCGACCCCTGGACTCTCGACACTAACTCACTTGATATTCGGGACTGCTCACCATTAGAACCAATAACGCCTTGAGCTTTTCGTTGATCTGCTTCGCCTGCTTGGCCCATTCCGACGAGGGTGGCAAAGGGCCAAGGAACTCGATCAACGCCTGCCGCTTCTGACCGCTCAAGTTGGTCAGCAAACAGCGTTTGGCGAAGTGGTCAACCACCTCGGCGGAGTCCTTCAGCGTGTGGTCTTTCAGCAGCGTCACGAAGTCCGCATTTTCTTTTTTGACGAAGTTGGCAGTCGCGGTGTAGCGGGCCATCAACAGGTTAGTGTTGATCCAATCACGGCCTTCGGCCCAGCCCGCCACGCTCGGCGGATCGAACAGACTCTGGCCCATGCTCGCCAACAGGAATCGAACGTTCTGGTAGTCAACTTTGGGTAGCTTCAGAGTCTTCGCGGTACCCACCAACAGCTCGACAGGGCTTCTAATGTGGCTGGCCATCGCCTTGTCGCTGTAGAACTGTTCCGAGAGGAAGAGGTTCTTGAGCATGGGGCGAATGCGGTACCCATTCTCCCGCAAGATATGAGCCATCCGATCGAGTATCTCGGGCTCCGGTTCCCAATACGCGAACTGTTGCCAGAGCTTCTTCGAGACGTATCGGGCGGTCGCCGGATGCTGGAGCATGATGTCGACCGCCTCATGAGTGCCCCAGTTCCCTGTCTTACCCAGCAGAGTTTTCGCGCCGGCGTCGTGCCGGTCGTGGTGGAAACGGAACTGTAGCGAGTAGCGTTCATAAGTGGCTCCGGTCATGGACCGGGTGTTCGCATCGCGCACGTCCTTCTCGGTGTAACCATCCGGTCTGTGAGCGGCGCCGTTCTCCTCGCCCAGCGAGAACAGCTCGAGCAGTTCTCGGCCGAGGTTTTCGTTGTTGTTGCCTTTGACATTATCGTCGTTGTTCAGATAGCGGATCATCGCCGGATCCTGCACGATGCCGTGCAACAAGGCGTCGAAATTGTCGGCATAGCGGCGGAAGAACTGGTTCTGCTGCCGCATTAGGTAGGCCTCGCCCAACGTTCGGTAACTGGATGCGAAATGGTCGTGCCAGAAGAGGACTAGTTTTTCTTCCAACGGCCGCGGCGTCTCGAGCAGCCGACGCACCCACCAACGGACCATTGACGCGTGTTGATCAACGTTCCGTTTTCCATCCACTTCGGTCAGACGATTCCGCGCTGCGAGGTGCAGACGATCCTCGTAGGCCAGTGGTCGTTCCCAAGCGTAGATGTCTCTATCCGGCTCGATACTGGCACGCGGCTGCTTGTGGTACTCGACCAGATAATCGACAGCTTTGTGGGGTCCCAACTTGACCAGTTTTTCGACTTCCTCGGGGGTGCCGCCAAAGCCGGCCCGGAACAACAGATGACGGGCTTTGGCGTAATCCCACTGCTGGCTGGTAATCGGTTTCAAGCCGCCCAGTGCCTTGGCGTGAGCCAACGCGGCGGCATCGAGCGTCTCCGTCGCCATGGCTGTTCTCTCAGCCACCGACTTCTCGACGGCGGTTTTTTCGGTAGTCGCTTTTTCGACTGCTTGTTTGGCTGAAACAACGGCCCCGTTGGCTTTCTGTGCGGCCGCCTCCTTCTGTTCCAGGATCTTCTTGGCTTCGGCCTTCTTCTCTTTTTCCTCCTCCGGCACTGCTTCCAGGGCTTTCTTGGCGACGGTGTTTTCCGCAGCGGCCTTCTCGGCTGCCTTCGTTGCCTCCGTGACTTTCTTCTCCGCGGCTTTGATCTGCGCGTTCTTGGATGCCAACGCTTTGACCACGGCAGTTTTGGAAGCTTCCGCCTTGATAGCAGCTTGGCGCGCCGCCCAGCCTTCCTCGGCAAGCAGCCGTTGTTGGGCGTCACGGAGTTTAACCTCGGCGGCTTTCGCCGCTGCCGATTGCTCGGTGTGGACTTTCCGTGCTGCGGCCAAATCGGCCCTCGCCTTTTCGAGCACAGCTGCCGAAGGATCGTCGGGTGTCTGCGCCATCGCCGACCCGGCAGAAATCAATATGGCCCCAAGCAAGATGCCTGCTACTGCGTGTCGTTTCATCGGTTAACTCCGTCCGAAGGTCTGTTTTCTTGTGTTAGAGCCTTTTGTGGTCACTTCTCCGCGCCGTGTGCGCGTTCGATAGTCGACGGCACACTCCGTATGCCGTCCACCGCTTCGGCGCATGGAGTGTGCTTGCTTCCAGGTTGTAGCCGCCGGACAGCGCTAGGCTGCTGGTTGCGTATTTCTCGTGGTTGCGTTAATTCTCTTTCAGCCAGCTAATCCGCATCACGACATCTTATCACTGCGGCGCGGGCATAGAACTCTGCCGGGGGCATTTTGTTCTCATCCGGCCAACGAAGCCGAAGATCCATTCAGGGCAGACATCTCAAAACGGCCACGCCCTGATCACGTTACGATAATAAGCGGTCTCTATAATGTAATCAACCAAGAGCCAGTTTCGAGATTTACTTGGTCACATCCGCGCGCCGCGCGCGTTTGATTGTAGTAGCCACACTCCGTATGCCCTTACCAGGCGGGTGGCACACGGAGTGTGCCTGCTACTTTCGTTGTGGCCCTCAGGCCGCGGTAGCCGACAGGCTTTTCATGATTCTGGCGAGGCACAACATTCGAAAGCGACTGGAGATAGAGCTCGGCTGAACGATTTGAGCATGCCAGGCTATGCGCGCATCCCTGACGCGGATTTCTTCCCGCAGGATGGCAATTCCCGGGTTCGCTCGTTCGAGTTCGGCAGATTCTCGCATCTCAGCCGCTTGATTTCATTCACAATCGGCCCGATGCTGTTGGTTGATCCCAGATTCAGCAAATGGTGAAACATGAACTTCATTCTCCAACCCTGGCAACTGCCGTTCGCCGTCTTCCTTGTGCTGACGACAACAGCGTTTGCCGCCGAAGTGCAACTGAACGGCCACAACTTTGATCTACCCGCCGGGTTCACGATTGAGAAAGTCGCTGGACCGACCCTGGTCGATCGTCCCATCTGTGCCGACTTCGACCAGCAGGGTCGGCTGTACGTGGCCGATTCATCGGGATCGAACGATCCGGTCGAAGAACAGGTCAAGAATCCGTCGCATCGTATTGTGCGGTTGGAAGATTCAGACGGCGACGGCCGGTTCGACAAGTCGGTCGTCTTCGCCGATCGGATGATGTTTCCCGAAGGGACGCTGTGGTACGACGGATCGCTGTACGTTGCTGCGCCACCCACCATCTGGAAGTTGACTGACACCGATGGCGACGGAGTGGCTGACCTGCGCGAGGAGTGGTTTCAGGGAAAAACACTCACTCATTGTGCGAACGACCTGCACGGTCCGTATCTGGGACCTGACGGCTGGTTTTATTGGTGCAAAGGAGCGTACGCCGAGCAAACCTACCAGCGGCGCGACAAACTGCCGTTTGTGACGAAAGCCGCGCATATCTTCCGCTGTCGGCCCGACGCGCCGCGCGATCCAAAGACGGGCAGCGTGCTTACGTCGGCCATCGAACCGGTGATGACCGGCGGCATGGCCAACCCCGTTGATGTGACGTTCACTTCTGGCGGCGAGCGCATCTTCACAACCACTTTCCTCATTCGTCCGCAGGCCGGTTTACGCGATGGGTTGATTCATGCTATCTACGGCGGCGTCTACGGGCAGCAGCGGGCTTCCATTGACGGCCACAAACGAACCGGCGACTTGATGCCGGTCCTGTTGCACACCGGCGCGGCCGCTCCGTGTGGCTTGACGCGGTACGAGTCGCGCGCGTTCGGCGACCACTATCAGGACAATCTGTTCGCCTGCCTGTTCAACATGCGCAAAGTGACTCGGCACGTGCTTGAGCCTGCCGGCGCGACGTTCAGGACGAAGATTGAGGACTTTCTGGTTTCGGATAACCTCGACTTCCATCCTACCGATGTGCTTGAGGATGCCGACGGCAGTCTGGTCGTGATCGACACGGGCGGCTGGTACAAACTCTGCTGCCCGACCGCGCAACTGGAGAAGCCGGATATTCTGGGAGCGATCTATCGTGTGCGCCGCACTGGTGCTGTGCGCGTCAGCGACGCGCGAGGCTTGAAGCTGGCGTGGTCGACTTTGACACCTGACCGCCTGGCCTCGCTCTTGAACGATGCGCGACCGGCGGTACAGCGCCGGGCGATTCAGGAGCTAACGCAGCGCGATGCAGAGGTCGCAGTACAGGCTTTGGCCGGCAAGATGCAAGCTGAAGCTTGTACTCCAGCGGCGCGTCGCAACGCAATCTGGGCATTGACGCAGATCGATCACGCCGACGCACGTGCTACCGTCAGAGTCGAACTCCGCAATCGTGACGAAACTGTGCGACAAGCAGCGATACATTCCGTCAGCGTCCGGCGCGATCCCGAAGCGTCGGCGGATCTCGTCGATCTTCTCAGGAGCGACTCATCGCACAACCGCCGCGCGGCGGCCGAGGCGCTGGGCCGCATCGGCAGCGAGGCGGCCGTGCCGGCGTTGCTTGTGGCTGCTGGCCAAGCAGCTGATCGCGTACTGGAACATTCCATGATCTACGCACTCATTGAAATTGCCGACGCGGAACAAACCCGCGCCGCACTGGCGTCGACTGGCGCACGGTCGCGGCGCGCCGCATTGATCGCGCTCGACCAGATGGATAGCGGCACTTTGAAACCGCACGATGTTGTGGCCTTGCTGTCCTCTGACAATGAGACGCTCAAAGCAACCGCCGATTGGATCGTCGATCGCCATCTGGAGTGGGGCCTGGCACTGGTTCCGTATTTGCGCGAGCAAATTCGACTTGTCGAATCGTCTGCGGCAACAGACACCGTCGACCTACAGGCACGGCTGGCCCGCTTTGCCGCGGCTGAGCCGGTACAACAGTTGTTGGCGGACAGCCTTTCAGACGCGAACCTGCCGAATGACGCAAGACGACTCGTGTTGCGGGCGATGACGCAGGCGGGGCTGAAGGATGTGCCGTCGTCATGGACCGTTCCGTTGGCGCATCTGTTGCGTCAGAATGATTCGACGCTCACATCCGACGTGGTCGGCGTCTTGCGCAGCACTGGTGCACCCAAGAACGGGGCTGACGAGTTGGTCGCTGCGTTGCTCCGCATCGTGGGCCATCACGACGCGCCAACTGACCTGCGGCTGCAATCGCTCTGGGCCCTGCGTCACCGCATCAAGAATTTGGACGGCGACCTGTTCGAGTTCGTTGCGCGTCATGTGGATGGCGAACTGCCGGTCAAAATGCGAGCCACGGCCGTCGAGATTTTGGCCACAAGCCGGCTCGATGCGTCGCAACTGACGGCGCTGGCCGGTCGGCTCAAGACGGTCAGCCCGCTGGACATCAACCGGCTGCTGGCCGCGTTCGAGCGGTCGGGCGACGAGCAGGTCGGGTTGGCGCTTGTAGATTCGCTAGAGCAATCTCCAGCGCGTTCCGCTCTCAGCGTCGAGACGGTCAAGCCGCGGATGGCAAAATATCCATCCGTGGTTCGGCGGCGCGCCAACAAACTATGCACGTTGATTGAAGCGGAAACCGCCGAGCAGCGAGGGCGACTGGAAGACGCCCTTTCGTCGCTGCCCGAAGGAAACGTCCGCCGCGGACAGGAAGTGTATCACAGTGCGAAGGCGGCATGTTCCTCCTGTCACGCCCTCGGCTACCTCGGCGGTCGCGTCGGGCCGGACCTCACACGCATCGCCCGGATCCGCAACCAGCGTGATCTCTTGGAGGCGATTGTTTTTCCGAGTGCCAGCCTGGTACAGAATTACGAGCCGGTGGCCATTGTGATGGATGACGGCCGCGTCTTCAACGGACTCGTTCAACGCGAGACCGAAGACGAACTGACCCTTGCCACCGGCCCCGACAAGGAAGTCCGTATTACACGAAGTGAGATCGAAGAGATAAAACGTAGCAAGACTTCCGTCATGCCGGCCGGTCTGGACAAGCAGCTCACGCCTCAGCAGTTGGCCGACCTTGTGGAGTTCCTGAAGACGAGAAAGTAGGACCCGGCCGCCGGACGGGAGAGTGACTGCACAATCGTGAATTTCCGTCCAGCGGCCGGAACCTGCGAAATGCGAAGTACAGATCCATGCCCATCGCGAATTGGAAAACGCAGTCCTACAATCTGATTCAAAGCCTGTTGTTCGCCAATCCGCATCGGGTGATCCGGTTTCTCGTGTGCGATGAAGACGGTAACTGGCGGGACCGGACTGAACGTCCTGCGCCGGTGCGGCGGATCTACGAAACCGATGCGCCGCCGGAACGCAGTTGCCTGCAGACGATCCAATGTATCCAGCACATGCTCATCCCTCCCGGCGGCCGTCACGTTGAAGAGCTGCACATCCATCCCGATGCCGAGGAGTTGGTCGTTGTCACACGCGGCGAGGGAACTGCGGTCATTGGCGACGAGAGCCTGCCCATCAAGGCCGCAGACGTGTTGTACATTCCTCCCAACACCGCGCACGAAGTACGAAACACGAGCGACGATCTGCTGGGTGTTCTGTTTCTGGCTGCGCCGGTAGGTGAGGGGCTGACGCGCCTTGTTGAACAACAGAAGGAGCAGTCCAAGCAATGACGCAATCAATAGCGACAACTTGCTTCCACATCGCTTTGACGGTTGGGTTAATCGTTTTCTCGCTCACTTCCTCTCTCGCTGCCGCAGAGGAGCGGGACGAATCGAGTGCAGCACGGCAAGTCAGTCGCGAGAGCCGGCCACCGAACATCGTCATCATTCTCGCCGACGATCTCGCGTGGGCCGATGTAGGCTGCTACGGCAGCAAGTTTCATGAAACGCCCAGCCTCGATCGGCTCGCTGCCGAAGGGATGCGGTTCACCAATGGCTACGCGGCTCATATGAGTTGCTCGCCGTCGCGCGCCGCCCTGCTCACCGGACGATACCCGGCACGGCTGAAGATTACCGCATTTATTCCGGGGCCGTCTTTGAGTGGAAAGTTTCTGCCAGCGAAGATGCGGATGGAGCTGCCTTTTGAAAAAGTTACGCTGGCCGAAGTGCTTAAGGAGTCCGGTTACGCGACGTTGTTTGTTGGCAAATGGCATCTGGGCGACGCGCCCTATTTCCCCGAAAAACAGGGGTTCGATGTCAACGTCGGTGGGAACCGCTCCGGAGCGCCCGGCAGTTATTTCTGGCCGTACGGGCGTGGCAAAAAAAACAGGGCTACCATGGCATCGAGGTGCCGGGGCTGTACGAGGGCGGAAAAGAGGGCGAACAGCTCAGCGATCGACTCACCACTGAAGCCTTGAAGCTTGTAGAGGCCAACCAAAACAAACCGTTCTTTCTGTACCTTTCATCTATGACGTCCATACGCCGATTCAGGCCAAGCCGCCGCTCGTCCAGAAGTACCGCGAGAAGGCCCGGCGGATGGGATTGCCGCAAGAAGCAACTTTCATTTCGGACGGTACACGGGCGCGTGGAACGCGTCCGGGACTTCGCCAAAACAGATCGCGGCAAGTGCAGAACGACCCCGCCTACGCTGCGATGGTCGAGACGATGGACACCAACGTCGGGCGAATGCTGGACGGGCTGAAGCGACTGGGGCTCGACGAGAACACGGTCGTGGTTTTCACTTCCGACAACGGAGGTTATCCTCCGATCACGAGCAACCTGCCTTTTCGCGGCGGCAAAGGATGGGCGCATGAAGGCGGTACCCGCGAGCCCTGGCTGGTCAAATGGCCGGGCGTGACGCGACGGGGCAGCGAGTGCCATGTGCCGGTGATCTTTACCGATGTGTTCCCCACGGTGTTGGAGATGGCCGGGCTGCCGTTGCACCCCGATCTGCATTGTGACGGCGTTAGTTTTGTGCCGCTGCTCAATGGCCAGGACAAGCCACTTCACGACGCCCTGTTCTGGCATTACCCCCATTACGCCGCCTACGGCTGCGGTCCCTACAGTGCGATTCGCAGGGGCGACTGGAAGTTGATCGAGTGGCTCGAAGACGGTTCGGTGGACCTGTTCAACCTCGCCGATGACATTGGCGAGCAGAAGAATCTCGCCGCCGCCATGCCGGAGAAAGTGAAGGAATTGCGTAACCAGATACACCAATGGCGAAAAGACGTGGACGCCAACATGCCGCGGCCACGTTGAATCTGCACTAGTCCTGAAGCAGCACTGGTGGCAGTTTCGGAAGTCGGGTAATGTGGACTTTTCTTGTTTACTTTTGTCCGATGGGGGGGAACCCTGGGCCGCTGTTTATGCTAAAATCGAAACGCGACTTGGTGTCTGTTTACGCCCCGATCTGCTCGCCGGCCTCTGCCTCCATCCCGCCCATCGAAGCTCGTGTTTTCAAAATCAAAGGAGCCGCTGATCATGAAGCGCCCTGACATTGCCTCTTTCGTTTCAGCTCTTGTCATCTTGTCTGGCCTCGCCCATACCTGCCTGGCCGATCCCCCGCCGGACCAGAAACTAACAGCGGCGGTGGCTGCATTAGAGAAAGCGGACGCGGAGGAGGACGCTGCCAACCGCGAGTGGAATTCCCGCGAAATGGCCCGTTCGGCAACACGCGAAATTGCACGCTCTGAGAGAACACGATCCGAGAAAGCCCTACAAGACCTGTTGGCCGCCCGTGCGCATCGCGAAAAAGCCACCGGGCCCGAAGCCGCCGCTGCCGACAAACAACTCCAACAGAAGGCTGTCACCGCCAGAACCGTGGCGAAACGCCTCTTCAACGACACACGGGCCGCCAACAAGGCTGCCCTGGAACTCAACGAGTCGGAAAACCGCTATCGGGATAAAATGGCCGCGTCCCGAAAAGCCGAGCGCGACCTCTTGCAGATGGAAGGTCCCGCCGCGGAGAAGGCCTGGGAGGCATGGAAGGCCAAGGGGATCGAACTTGCCGCACAGCGCAAGAAAGAAGGCGTCCGCTACATAACCAGTGCTCCATCGGAGGAAGTGCAAGAGTCGCTATTGCTCTCAGCGCTGGAGTACGAACTTTGGGCCCGAGAGCAGATCCGGACGTCTGGCCAGCTGATTGAGCAGAGCGGCGGTGCCAGCGCAATCGCCACCAAGATGGCTGCCGCCGAAACCGATCCCAAAATGAAAAAGACGCTTGAGGATTTTGCAAAGGAGCAGGCCGACGCTCGCCAGGCTGCGGAGGATCTGATCGCCCGGAGAAACGTGGACATCGGCAATGCGCTCGCCAACATCTACACTCCGCAAAACGAGATGGCGGGCGGGCTCAAGCCACTCCCGACTGACGCCTGGGACTACGCCAAGGCGCGCCACTTGCTCGTCCGCGCCGGCTTTGGCGGTACGCCGACGGAGGTGGAAGAGCTTCACGCCATGGGACTCCACAAAGCAGTTGACACACTCGTTGATTTCCATCTCCAGCCCTCGACCAATGTGCCCTTGGACATCGCCTTGCCCAAGAAGGCAAACCCGCTGGAGAAGAAGTTGCGGAACGACTATCTCGTCAACAGAGCCGCCGCGGCCAACCGCGCCCTGGAGGATGGACAGACGGCGAAACTGCGCCAGTGGTGGCTCCGGCGGATCGTCGAATCGCCGCGACCGCTCCAGGAGAAGCTGACTCTCTTCTGGCACGGCCATTTTGCCAACCAGCAGAGCGTGGTCAGAAACAGCTACACCATGTACCGGCAAAACCAGCTTTTCCGCGAGCACGCCGCCGGGAATTTCCGCGGCCTGCTCTTCGGCATCGTTCATGACCCGGCCATGATCCGCTACCTCGATAACCACAAGAACGTCAAGGGTCATGCCAACGAAAACCTTGCCCGAGAGATCATGGAGCTCTTTGCCATGGGGGAAGACCAGGGTTACACCGAGGCTGACATCCGGGAAGCCGGCCGTGCGCTCACGGGATATAACTTCGATAACCACACCGGGCAGTTTCGTATCATCCAGGACCAGCACGATGCGAGTGAGAAGACCATCTTCGGGAAGTCCGGCGACTGGAGCGGCGACGATCTGGTCAATCTCATCCTCGAGCAGCCGGCCACTTCCCGCTTCATCGTACAGCGGCTATTCCAGTTCTTCGCGCACCAGGATCCCTCCGACGAAACCATCGATAAACTGGCGAAGGTTCTCCGCGATGGCGACTTCGAGTTGCGCCCCATGCTGAAAAACCTCTTCCAATCGGAGGCCTTTTACAGTGACGACGCCGTGGGCACCAAGATCAAGAGCCCCGTGCAACTTGTGGCCGGCATGATGCGCGACCTCGGCGTCAAAGGCGTCACCGACTACGCCCAACTCAATGCAGCCGTCCAAGCTATGGGGCAGAAACTCCTCGAGCCGCCCGACGTCAAGGGCTGGCGCCGCGGTCGTTCCTGGATCAGTGCCAGTCGCATCTTCACCCGCTACAACTCGTCGGTCGACCTGGTGCACCTGGCACTCAAATCTGGCGGCAAGAACGCTGTTGATCTGGCCGACCAACTTCAGTGCGATGGTTGCCAGAATACGAGCCAGGTAGTCGACCAATTTGTCAAGGCCTACTTCGTCGAACCTTTGAACGACGAGCAGCGCAAGAAACTCTGCCAATCCCTTGGCGAACTACCGCCTCCGCAACAGTGGGCGGAGCAGCGGGACGCCATCAACGCCAGGCTGGAAGGTCTGCTCGTCCTCATGGTCAGCACACCCCAATACCAGATTAATTGAATTCAGTCACTGAGAGAATAAATCGGAAGGGAACATGTTATGTCAAAGATCAAAATTGCAACGCGCCGTGAGTTTCTCGCCCGCGGTCTCGGCGTCGTCGGAGTCGGCGCGAGCCTGCCCAATTTCCTGCTCAACACCTCCTTCGCTGGTCCTTCGCCCGCGAATCAAAAGAACGACCGCATCGTGGTTTCGCTCCTGCTGACAGGTGGCCACGACGGTCTCAGCGACATGCCTCCTTATTCCAACCCGGACTACTACAAGCTCCGCAAGATCACTCGGATCGAGGAGAAAGAGGTCATCAAGCTGAACGACGAAATTGGGCTCCACCCCAATCTCACCGGCTTCAAAGAACTGCACGACGAGGGCCAGTTCGCCGCGGTCCTGGGTACAGCTTATCCCAATTTCAACCTGAGCCACTTCGCCTCCAGGGATTACTGGGAAGCGGCTCACGGCGACGGACGAACCGGTAAGCGCGGAGCCACCGGCTGGCTTGGCCGTTATCTTGATGAGGCATTCAAAGAGGACAAAGATCCCAAACTGTCACTGGCCGTGGGCCCCGGTCGACATCCCCTCACCGTAACCGGCAAGGCGCATCCCGGAATCGCCTTCAGTTCGCCCAAATCCTTTGGTTACGTCGGAGATCGTTCGGAACAGGGATACGCGACTTACCAGGAGCTCAACCGACTCGCAGCGACGAAAGCCGACAGCGGCACCACCCAGTTCGTCACCGAGACGGCCATCAATGCCAATGAAAGCAGCGAGACCATTCAGAATCTCGTGCGAGGCTATGAAACCCCGGTGACTTATCCGGACACGCAGTTTGGCACCTCCCTGCGGACTATCGCGGGCCTGATCGAAAAAGGGATGAACACCCGGGTCTACTATGCCGCCCAGGGGATCGCCCAATTCGGTGGCTACGACACCCACGCCGACCAAAGACGCCGCCACGACGAGCTCATGAATGAGCTCTGCGGAACGGTCATAGCCTTTCAAGAAGACCTCGCCCGGCAGGGCAACGCCGAACGTGTGCTGACCTTCACTTTTAGTGAGTTCGGCCGCCGCGTGAAGGAGAACTTCAGCGGGGGCACGGACCACGGCTTGGCGCAACCCATGTACCTGTTCGGTCCCGGCGTGAAAGCGGGCCTGCACGGCAAACAATCCAGCCTCGTCGATCTCGAGAATGATAACCTCAAGATGGAGGTCGACTTTCGCAGCGTCTACGCTGCGATCCTGGAGAAATGGCTCGACACGCCCAGCAAGGAGATTCTGGGCGAGCAGTACCCGCTCGTGGATTGCATCGCTTAGCCTGCCTACGTCCGCTGCAGAAAAAGGAGACCTTTGGTCGAAACGGTGAGCAGGTCAGGAGACGCCAGATACCAGCTCACAACCTGCCCCTCTCCCGCGACTGCAGCCGCGACGTCTCCAGGGGAGGTCGTGCAGTTTTCAAGTCTTTCTCGCTTCTCGAGTTAAGAATCTTCCATCTCTCCCGCTGCAGACTTTTTCGCTTTTGATTACGAGAAGAAGCCGGCAGCGCGTCCCTTCTCCCCTCGCAGACTTTCTGACTTATTATGCCGCGATTCTAGGCGTATTCTCAACGGCTGACTCCCGTTTCTTTTGATTTCGAAGTTTGGCGAGCAGACGGAGGTTATGGCT
>PVBE010076854.1_pt1 | contig 19552 bp, 12 predicted proteins | sample 1631181 | NCBI WGS metagenome assembly PVBE01 (sample SAMN08397723, study PRJNA350692) | Marine metagenome, whole genome shotgun sequencing project. | isolation source: water | place: Pacific Ocean | collected 2012-04 | reverse complement strand
TGTTATGTTTTTGGTCCATGTCCTAGGTGACGCTGTGAAGCGATCCGATGGCATCGACGCCGACGCAGCGCTGAAAACACGTACCCGTGCGGCGCCCCAGCTCGCGTTGCATTTCATGCTTTTGTACGAGATCATCAGGGCCCTCGGGCACATGTAAAAAACAGTTGACCGTAATACCGGCAATCTTCGACGAGGCCGTCGCCACGGCCGGATTATCGATGGCCAATTGATACGTTTCGGCCATAGCGTTCATCGACGGCCGAATGACGGGGTGATCAACGGGTTCGGCGATGCGTTCGCCAAGATAGTAGACTTTCATATCGCGGCCACGCAGGCTCTTGATATATTCGTCCGGCGTCTTGATCGGTTTAAAATCCGCCCACAGCTCCGCCGCGGCTATTTTGGGATCAGCAATATTCACGTTCATCGGAGGTGCCCCTCATTACTCACTGCTTGCACTCTACCATATGCACCGAAGCCGAGCTACGGCGCCGGCGCCCCCAATATCGTTACCAGGGGACCACTGTGCCGTTATACATAATCAGCTTTCCGCCGACGCTGGGGTCGAGTAACTCGATTCGCTCGATCACATGACCGGCGCTTTCCTCGGCACTGATGGATGGTCCCGTCCAGCCCGAATCCTGCATCAATTGGGTGTCGACCCGGCCCGGAGAGATCATGGTAATGATGGCGCCCTGATCGCGCACTTCTGCCTGCAGCGTTCCCATAGCGCTTAAGTGGGCAGCCTTACTCATCTTCATAAAGTAATGACCCGGGAACATAGAGCCAATCGTCTGTGTACCCATGCCGCCCCCCAGCGAGACGATCCTTTTCTGATCACTTGCCAAAACATGTGGCAGAAAGCCGGACGCAACGCGCAAACCGCCAATCGTATTGACGTCTAAGACGCGTTGGAGCTCTTCAAAATCGAAGCTGCCTAGTGTTTGTTTTTCAAGGGTGCCGTAAATGCCTGCATTGTTGAGTAACACGTCAATGGGCTGGTCTTTATACTTTGAAGCAACCGCATTGACGTCTTCATCGAGCGTGACGTCGATTTTTTCGATCACAACTTGATCGTGTTTGGCCGCCAGCGCCTGTAAGCCCGGAGCCTCATCTGGCTTGCGACACGTTGCGATCACGTTCCAGCCTTTAGCCGCATACTGTCGTGCAAATTCAAGCCCAAGGCCTCTATTCGATCCGGTAATAAGCACCGTCGGTCTATCGGCTTGAGGGTCCGCCCAAGTGGGCAGGGCAAAGCTTATGCATGAAATGAAAAGTGCAAAAATTAAAGAGGCAAAGCAGTTCATTCAATCCTCCAAGACCCTTTGTTGGCTAACCCAGAGCAAACGAGTTTCACACATCTGATAGGGAATAAAAAACCCCTCCCGGAAGAACCGGGAGGGGCATAGCTGTCGCAGACTGGTAAAACTCGGTATACTTGGTATCGAGATAGGCACCCCAGTCATGAGGGATCGAACTCAGATCAAGACAAGTCGTCAAGCTAACGGAGCACACCCATGGCGATCAAAGACACCGCTGACACTGGCACGGGCTCAAGTCTCTCGTGGCTTTACCAAAAGCCTTATATGGGCCTTGTCATTTGGGCGACCATCTTTCTTTGGAAGCCTATTGCGCATGCGCTGGTTGTCTCTGAACGTCTCTTGTTTCAGGGTAATTCCGCTTATGTTGTCGGTGGGATCCTAGGCTTCATCGGGCTCATTCTGGTTTGGAAGGGGTTGAAGAAGGACGAACTCACCGCCAGTGCACTCGGCTGGATGGGCGGCGGCTTCATTTGGCTTGGCTGGTTCGAATCCGCTTTTCACTTTTTCGCCCATTTGCTTGACATCAAGCCGGTGAAATGGAACGGCTCGGAAATATTGAGCGCCGAATTACAAGTAATCGAAGCTTCAGCCGTTTTCTATCTTGTGATTCTTATTCTCTTGGGATTCAATAAAGATACGCGCTGCCGAATGTTTCTATGGTTCCATCACAACGCTAAACTGAAGCCAGGGGTGCCGACTCCGGGCTATCAGAGGCAGTATTCGCGCATCACGGCACTTGAAACCGTTTTTATCAGTTGGTTCTTCTACATTTTCATTATTTTTCTGTTCGACCCGCGCATCTTCGGACCCCAGCACTTCGTCACCGGCAGCGCATTTTGCGGCGCCCTCGTCTGGGGGCTCTATTTGATGGCGTTCAAAATGCCCAAATTCACAAACGCAGGTGAAGCTATCCGTTATGCGATTCCATCCACAGGCATTATATGGTTGTGCTTCGAAATGGCATCCGCCTGGGGTTGGTATCAGGAGATCTGGCTCAAGCCCATCGAATTCCCTATCTCAAACATCATATTTGCGCTCGTGTTTATCGGCTTTGGAACCGCAATCGTCCTGAATTCAAATCGCGGTCTCATACCGAAGACAGCTCAAACCAGTGCAAAAGCATTCTCAAAGAGTGAAACGACATGACCAGCACGACTGTTCGCGACGAACAAGGCTCGGTGTTTCCGGTAGTGCTCTATAAGAAACCCTTTATCGCGCCCTTGGCCTTCATTACGGTCTTCTTGTGGATGGCCGTCGGTCATTCGATGACCGTGCTGATGCATAGCGCTTTTCCCGGCGACCAAGTGTATATCGCTGGCCTCGTGCTCGGATTTGCTGCCTTGGCATTGATCTGGCAAGGCTTCGGCAAAGACGATGTCACGGCCACTTATTACGGCGCAGCGGGCGGAGCACTGCTCTGGATCGGCTGGTTTGAATTTGCTTTTAAATTCATGGGCAAATTCCTGCACGTGCCCAATCTGGAATATCAAGGAGCCCTCTACTTCACCCCCGGAATCCAAATGATCGAAGCGACCGCGCTTCCCCTCTTGGGCGTGCTGGTGCTATTGGGTCTTAACAAAGATACGCGCTGCCGCATGTTTAAATGGTTCCACAAAAATCTTAAACTCAAAGCTGAGCCGCCGACCGTAAATTATCGCCGACAATATTCGCGCATTACGGCGATGGAATTTATCTTCATCACGTGGGCGATCTACATCATCGATCTTGTTGTTCTCGATCCCCGTATTTTGGGCCCAGAGAGCACAACCGCGATGATCATTATGATGGCCTATATCGGCTGGTGCCTCTACTTGCTCTACAAACTGCCGCAGCAAAGCGAAGTCGGCCTCGGTATGCGCTATGGCATGGCCACTGCTATCGTGGTCTGGATGATTCCTGAGACGGCCTCGGCGGCCCAAATGATAACGGAAATCTGGCTCTTGCCTTACGACTATCCGGTGACGGTGAGCCTCATTACGATTTCCATGCTGGTATTCGGCACTATTCTGTGCTTTGCGCCAAAGCCGCCGTTACCGAAGAAGAGCACTCAAGCTACCTGACCCGCCTTCGGTTGGCTGTCTTGCAGTGATGTCACTCCGTCGGGATCGTAGACGGTTCGCCCTCGCGTGGTGACGTTGCTTCCATATAGCGATGAATCAACCAGCCATCGTTGTCGCGTTTGAAAATAACGGTATTGATGCGTTCTTCAACGAAGGCGGGAACGCTTGCCCCCTCGCGCGGTTTGCCCGTCAATATGCTGCGGCTGATCATATAGGCGATGTTGCCGTGCACTTCGATGTCCAGGATTTCTAATTCTGTGGTGAAGAGATATTGCGACATACCCGGCGTGAAGGCGGCACCAATTCCCTCGCGTGTTTTCTTGATCGGACGGCGCATGGAGATTTGCCATGCATCTTCCGTATATGCCGACTTGAATTTCTCTAAATCCGACGCGTTATAGGCGTCGATCACATCTTCAAGTGCGGCTTTCATCTGAGCGTAGTCGGCGTCGGTGCCGCCTTTAAAAGTTGTTTCTTCTGACATCAGGGAGCCCTGCCATGAGAGAGTGAATAGGTACGCAAAGAGAATTGCATAAATCCTGGACATGGCTCCAACTCCTTTTTCAGCTTTGACATCTTCTCTGGATAGCTGCTCAAAAGGTCTATGGATTGTGCGAAAAAACAGCGCGTCCGCCGTTCGGTCATGTCGGTCGACTTTCGGCGGGACTACGACTGCCCCCCCCCTATACTTTTAACTTGCCGGTGACTTACGGTAACTTTCCGGCACCGGAGACAGCCTCATGATAAAGCCCGATACCAGCTGCAATCGCTTGGGACCCATATGGCTTGCACCCGGCGTCAGTGTGGTGAACGGCGTCACACTTCTATATGCGTCTTTTGTCGGCATCAGCTTCCTCACCTTCGTCAATTACGGTCAGGCCTATATCTTAAACGCCAATCTCGGAATCCCACGAGACCAACAAGGCACGATTACCGGGAACCTCGCATTTATTACCGAAGTGGTTGCCATCACGCTTGCATTCCCGATCGGTGTTCTTTGTGATCGCATTGGCCGCCGGCCGATCCTTATCTTCGGCATGGCGGTTATGGGCCTGTCCTACGTTCTCTATCCGCTCTCAACGTCCATATTCGACATGAGCATCTACCGGGCGCTCTATGCCGTCGGCGTCGGGTGTACCACCGGTATGATAGGCATCGTGACTCAAGACTGCACACAAGAAATCTCACGCGGAAAAATGGTCGGGGTCAGCGGTACGATGATCAGTGCCGGTATTCTCACCGTGCTCATTGTATTTGCTCGTCTGCCGTCCTTCTTCGCAGACCGCGGGGTCGACGACATTGCGGCCGGGCGCTACGCCCATTGGATTGTGGCGGGCGTTTTGTTCTTGTCCGCTATTATCATGCGTATTGGGATAAAGAGCGGCACGCCGGCAAAAAAGGAAGATCGCCCGTCGCCGCTACACCTTGTGAAAGCCGGTCTCAACGCCGGTCGAAATCCGCGCATTGCGTTGTCGTTTGCCGCGGCATTTTCGGCTCGCGGCGATCTCGTCGTCTTAGGAGCCTTTACGGCCTTGTGGGGTATTCTTGCTGCTCGCCAGCAAGGATTGTCCGTACCCGAAGCAACACAAGCCGCCACCACCATTGCAATAACTGCTCAAGTGGCAGGCATGCTCTGGGCGCCACTTTTTGGATTTTTCAACGACCGTGTCAATCGGGTGACCGCAGTGATCGTGGGTGCGGGCTTCGCGGCAATTGCCTATATCTCAACTTTGTCCATCGACAATCCACTCGATCCAAAATGGCTGCCGATGTGGGCATTTCTTGGCGCCGGCAACATTTCGGGCTTTCACGCGTCGCAGGCTTTGATGGGACAGGAAGCGCCCCACAAGGAACGCGGTGCCGTGCTCGGAGCCTTTGCCATGTGTGGCGCTATCGGCATCTTGGTCGCTGTATCAATCGGAGGTCGACTATTCGACTTATGGCTGCCGCAAGGGCCGTTCGTCCTGGTCGGCATCATGGATGGAGTGATCTGTCTATTGGCCATTCTTGTGCGCTTTAAGGCGCCGGGCATCATGGTCATACCAAGATCTCAGCGTTGACCCGCATCGCAAGAGGTCTAGATTCGCACCTGGGAAAGCAAAGCTGGAAGGAATTTCGGTCCCCTACGCCTGCAGTCGCGGCTGAAATTAGGGAATTACGGGAGTTTCAAAAATGTCTGACGTAATGTCGCTGCTAGAACAGCAGGCAACGCGATTTTCAGGAAAGGCCGCTTTGTGCAATGGCGCCGTCGGCGGCACCGAAATCATCACATATGATGCCCTTCATGAACGCGTCGAGTGTCTGGCAGCCCATTTGGTCGATATGGGAATAGGGCCCGAAGACAAGGTCTCAATCCTGTCTGAATCTCGCGCCGAATGGGGCATTTGCTTTTTTGCTGCGCTTCACGTCGGCGCCGTTATCATTCCGCTGGATGTAAAATTGAGCCTGACGGAGCTTGATGTCATCGTTCGTGATTGTGAACCCAGTGTGTTGTTCACGTCTTCAGCTGCGGCCGCAAGCGCTATTGAGCTGCGTGACCGGGAACGCGCCATTAAGCAGATTTTCTTGATGGACGAAGATAAAGACATGCCCGCGAGCTCTGACTTATTGCCACTTAGAGACTTGAAGGATCTACCGCGCGTGCCGCGCCATCAGGCCAAATCTGATGACGTTGCGGTGATCTTTTACACGTCGGGCACGACCGGGCGGCCCAAGGGCGTCATGCTGACGTTCGACAATCTCAATTTTCAACTCGAGAGCCTCGCTTGTATCCCCGATGTTACAATGAAGGATCGTTTTCTTTCCATTCTTCCGCTCAGCCATGCCTTTGAGATGACGGGCGGTTTCTTATATCTCTTAAGTTTAGGAGCGACCGTCGTCTACGCCCGCACGGTCTACCCGCAAGAATTGCTGAAGCTTATGCAACAGCATAAGACAACGGCAATGGTCGGTGTGCCGCTCTTCTTTCACGTTTTAAGAGCTCGGATCGAGATGCAACTTGCTGGCAAGAGCAAGCTGGCCCAAGCATGGTTTAACGGCACATTTGCTCTGGCGCGCGCCATTCCCGTCGCGGCCGTACGACGTCTTCTGTTTTTTCCTGTGCTCAAAAATTTTGGCGGATTGCTCCGCCTGTTCATATCGGGCGGCGCGCCGCTCGATCCTGAGACCGGTGAATTCTTTAATCGCTTGGGCGTCGATATGATCGAGGGCTACGGGCTTACCGAAACGAGCCCGGTAGTTTCAGTTAATGTACCGAAAACAAATCGCATCGGAACCGTGGGGCAGCCCCTAGAAGGCGTTGAAGTGCGCATCAAAAACCCCGATGACAACGGTGAGGGAGAGATTCTGACCCGTGGCCGTCACATCATGAAGGGTTACTACCGCGATGAGAGGGCTACGCGGGAGGTCATCGACGAGGACGGCTGGTTTCACACGGGCGATTTAGGGTACATCGATGAGCGCAACTTTCTTCACATTACCGGCCGGCTCAAGAATATGATCGTTTTGCGTAGTGGACAAAATGTCCAACCTGAAGAAGTCGAGCAAGTACTGATAAAAGCACCGAGTATTCAAGAAATCTGCGTGTGCGGACGACAAAACAAGAATGTCAAGGATGATCGGTCGGCCGACGTTTGTGCCGTAATTGTCCCCGACGAGGGGCTGTCCGAGCTTTTTGCTAATCAGCCAGAGCAGATAAAAGGGCGACTTGACGCCGAGATCGCTGCGGTCGCGACCAACTTGGCACCTTACAAGCGGCCTAAGAAAATCTTTATGTCCACGGACGAATTACCCAAGACAACAACACGAAAGGTCAAGCGATCCCTTGTCCTAAAATGGATTGAGGATCAGGAAAAAATCATTGATCTTGCGGAAACAAGGAAGGCTTCCGAAGAGTCCGATTCCATCGAAAATAGCAAAGAAACGGAAGAGACCCCAACTCCCTTCACCGGCACGTCGAACACTTGAGGGTCGACGCCTCAGTCATCTTGATTTCTCAAATGTGACAGTGAATTGGCCCGGCTTGTTCACTGGGCCGGCGTTGACGAGGTGCTGGTGCCCACAATCGTTTTCTGCCTCTCGTAGTCCGACAGCATGCGCGCAATTCGCCCAGGTGATCCTGTGCCCCGTGCCAGCAAATTATAAAAGATTGGCACAATGAAAAGTGTCATGACCGTCGAAATTAAAACGCCCAAGAAAATGACAATACCGATCGTAATGCGACTCCCCGCACCGGCGCCGGTGGCGAGCAAAAGGGGAATGGACCCGGCCGACGTGGACACGCCGGTCATGACGATCGGACGGAAGCGCGTTTCGGACGCGGTTAATAGAGCCTCCTGGAATTCCAACCCCTGATCACGTAGTTGATTGGCAAATTCTACGATCAAGATCCCATTTTTTGCCGCAATACCGATGAGGATGATCAAGCCGATCTGGCTGAAGAGATTGAGGCTGCTCCCGATGAAATAGAGTCCTAACAGCGCGCCCGCAATCGCCACGGGTACCGTCAGCATAATGACAAAGGGATGAATGAAACTTTCAAATTGCGCTGCTAGCACCAAGAATACAACGAGAAGCGCAAAGCCGAACGCAAACATGAGCGCACTGCCCTGTTTCTTAAAGCGACGCGATTCTCCATTATAATCAATCTTTGGACCCGATGGTATTTCTTCTGCGACCATTTGTTCTAAATAGTCGAGCGCCTCTCCCATTGAATATCCGGCTGCAAGATTTGCAGAAATTGTTACCGCAGGGAGCCGGTTCCATCTCTTGCGGTCCGCCGCATCGGCAATTGAATTGATTTCGACAAGATTGGCCAGCGGTATAAGCGGACCCCGAAACGCGCGGGACGAACGAACGAATATGTTTGAAATATCGCTCGGCGCCTGCCTATCCTCGTCGCGCGCTTGAAGAATAACGTCGTATTCGCGGCCACGGTCCATGTATGTCGTGACCCGTCGCGACCCCATCATGGTTTGAAGCGTATCGCCGATTGCTTGAACCGAAACACCAAGTGCCGCTGCCCGTTCCCGGTCTATGTCCACATCGAACTTTGGCTTGGTCGGTTTGAAATCGGTATCCACCCGCGTCAGGCCAGGATTTTGTTTTGCGCGCGCCGCGATCAGGTCTGCCCATCCGGAAACCGTGTCATAGTCGGGGCCGCTCAAGACGAATTGAATTTGAGCCCCCCTACCGCCAGCCATACCCTGTTGCATGCCGGCAAAGCCGAATATGCCGGGTATGGCCCCGAGCTTGCCGCTTATTTCTCGCGCAATCACAAGGCCATCACGATCTCTTTCAGCCCAGTCCTTTAAGATTATCATGATCATGCCGCTGTTCATGGCACGGTTGGGCCCCCAGCCGCCTGGCACGCGCAGCAAAATCTGATGTGCTTCATTGTTTTCGAGGTAGGATTTCAAGCCTTCTTCGACTTTTCCCATTTGCTTAACCATGAAGTCGAAACTGGCGCCTTCTGGCCCTTTGACTTGCGCATTGATGACGCCGCGATCTTCCTCCGGCGCTAATTCTTTCGGCACCAACTGCCACAACAAGACAATGATGCCGACAATAGCGACAAGCGTGCCACCGCCGATAATGGGATGCGGCAAGACTTTGCGCAGCAAGCGGACGTAGCCCGCTCTCGTACGACTAAAGAATTTTGCTATTCGTCCGGCTTGCACGCGCTTGACCTTATCTGCGCGTAGTAATTTGGAACACATCATGGGCGACAAAGAAAGGGCGAGCAGAGTTGATAAAGAGACCGCGGCCACGATGGTGACCGCGAGCGAACCAAAGACCCGGCCTACAAAACCTTGAACAAAAATAAGTGGGCTAAAAACGGCAATAAGAACGAGCGTCGTTGCGATAACGGCAAAGGCGACCTGTCGTGCCCCATGGTACGACGCAACTAATGGCGGCTCGCCTGTCTCCACTCGACGCTGCACATTCTCGAGCACAACAATGGAATCATCAACCACCAAGCCGATGCAGAGCACTAGCGCCAAAAGGGTCATCAGATTAATGGTGTAACCGAAAAGATCAAGTATGCCGAACGTGGCAATCAGACACACCGGCACGACAACAGCGGGAATAAGCGCTGCGCGGATTGATCCAAGAAACACAAATATGACCAACACCACTAGGGTGGTCGCCAATAGAAGGGTGCGCAGCACTTCTTGTATCGCGTGGTCTACAAAAACCGTTGAATCGTGACTCATGAGGAGGGTTACTTCCGGCGGCAACGTTTTTTTGATCTCCTCCATTTCGGCCCAGACCACGCGAGATACGTCAACTGCATTGGCCGTGGATTGTTTGACGATTCCGATTCCGATCCGATTGACGCCATTGCTGCGAAACAGGAGCCGGCGGTTTTGCGGTGCGACTTCCACATCGGCAACTTCGCTCAGGCGAATAAGATGGCCATCGGGCCCTTCGCGAATGACGAGCCGTCGAAAATCTTCAACCGCCGAATAAAGACGCGTAATTCGCAGGGGAATTTGAGTTGCCTCAGTCTCAATACTTCCTGCGGCGATTTCGATATTTTGCGAGCGCAGCGCACTTTCAACATCCGTTACCGTCAGGCTGCGTGCGGCCAACTTGATGCGATTGAGCCAGATGCGCATGGAATATATCGCTTCTTCACCGCCCATGACTTGCGCCACGCCTTCGAGGACGGCAATACGGTCATGAACGTAGCGGCGGTAATAATCGCCCAACTCCATCTGATTGAGAGACCCCGACGCCATCGCAAGCCACATGATGGCGAACGCATCGGAATCCATTTTGCTCACGGTGGGCGTGTCGGCATCTTGCGGTAAGCGGCCGCCCAACCGCGAGACGGCATCGCGCACATCGCCTGTGGCGGCATCAAGATCGCGGTCAAGTTTGAAGACAATGGAAATCGATGAGCTTTCGTTTCGCGATGTTGACGCAATGCGATCAATGCCTTCAATACCACCGATCTGCGCTTCGATGACTTGGGTAATGCGAGTCTCGATGACTTCGGCGGATGCTCCGATATAGATCGTGTTGATCGAGACAATGGGGACATCGAGACTCGGCAGTTCTTGGAGCGGTAGACGCGTAAATGATATGGCGCCGAAGGCCACCAGGAGAATGCTGACAACCGTCGTAAAGACGGGTCTTTTGACGGAAACGTCAGAAATGATCATGTAGTCTACCGCCCAAAAGCCATGCGCCTAACGACCAAGGGGATGACTCTGATTTGGTGTCGGCGTCGCCATTATAGCCGCTTAGAAACGGAAGTGCACACAGGTGGTAAACAATTTATATAATAAAAATAGCGACTTATCAGAATTCTATCTATTGGCCTAACAGCGATCCGCTAGACTCAGGCGATGGGGGTGGAGCTAAACCCCAAGCCACGCACTGGCAGAGGCGCAAGATTTGGCCACATTCTTCGCATTAGATCATGTTTATGCAAAATCTCTTTATCTTTGAACCGTCTATTGGGCCGACGATAGGGAAGATACCGAACCGTGGCACGGACCTATGCCTGGCGTTGACGCGGAAAATGAGGGCGACTTGTTGTCGGTCAATGAAGAGCTTGAAGTTTATAGGCCGACAAAGCTGACACGCGCCAACGCGTGAACTCGTGGTCCGTTATGCTATCATCCCACAGGTGGTATCCACTGATGTTTTTGTTCCGGTCGAGGACGTTTCAGAATGGCAAACGGTTTTTGGGTCCGTGACGCCCGACGTCATTGACCGTCAACAGGGCCAGGGGGCATAGGCCTAATTCGGCCGACCGATGGCTGAGGCTCGTCGTCCCTTGAAGTCGCAGAAGAAAGATTCGACATGCGACTGAATTTTTCAGACGAGCCGTCCGCAGACAACAACAATTGAGTTTTAGAAGTCTTCTCTTACTTAGCCGGTTTCTTGTAAATACCGCGTTCGATCAGTTTCTTGATATTACCACGAATCACTTCGTCATGTTCCGCATGTTTGAGCGGCGGCTCATTGAGCGCTCTGTTCTTCTCGTAAATAGGCTGATCGTAGATGATCCGATACTGCTCCGTCCGCAGATCTTTAAGCCAATTACCCCAAAGCGAGCGGGTCCGATAGTCGCGCAAAGCTTCAATGTTAATAATAGCGCCCGCATACGACGCTGCACCGCCCGGTGCATGATTTGAGATAACCAGCCCCTGGTAGTTAACGATCATAGATTGGCCACCAAACATATCGAGGGGAAACGGCGAATTGGGCATTGGGCTGTATGATGCGGGATTAGGTGAGATGATATACATGGTGTTGTCCAGCGCACGCGCCCGGTTTTGGACTTCCCATAGACCATTGCCCACATAGGGTTCGGGATAACTCGCCCGGTAAACGATCTCGGCACCATTCATGGCCAGACCGCGCGCAATTTCCGGGTAAGTGCCTTCCATACAAATGATGCAACCGATGCGGCCAATCTCCGTCTCCGTGACGGGGAAGAACGCGTCGAGGCTCGTGCCATAGAGTTCTGTCCACTTATCCCACACATCGTGCGGTAACGTGGTGTGTTCGCGGGCAAAGACCTGGAGTTTGTAATGCTTGTGGATGACCTCTCCTTTCGGGTCGACCACAAACGCGCAATTAAAAAAACGCTCCGAGATGTCTGGATGCCTAACTTTGGCTTGCGCGATAAAGAACGCATTGGTCTGTCGCGCCAAGTCACCAATGTACTTTGTTTCGGGCCCTGGAATGTCGATGGCGAGCTTGTCGACATATTTCGTGTGGTCCCAATCGAAAGCCTCGTCGGTAAAGCCTTGAAGCGCCCCTTCGGGAATCGCGAACAGGCGGACCGGCAACTCAATCTCCGTTACGTTCTTAGAGGCCAATGCAAGTTCGGCAATATGATCCAAGTTTTGGATCATGTCTTCGCGCTTGTGAGCGCCGACCATGACGGGCTGCAGGGCCAGAGCCATATACTGTTCGATCGGGCGGGATTCGCTGGTCATTGAGGCACTCTCCTTGCGAGCATAAATTTGCGGTGTCTGCCTGTCGTAATTCTAAAGTGTCACTGTCAAGAATTCCATCCGTAAGTAAATCTAACGTGACTGAAGCGATAATTAGCTAATTGATTGCTGAATTTGAGTCTGTCTAAAAGTAGTCGCGCTAAGTTGAGGCCGCAGAATTATTCTGCCGGAACCTCAATGGCCGGCCGCCCCTTGGTTGGTAGATCAGGCGTCGCCCTTGGGGATCGGTGTCTATTTTTCAACATCAGTGCGCACGGTGTCACAACGAGCGTCAAAACTGAGGAAAAGATCAGACCAAAGATGATCGTTATCGCGAGTTGCTGCCAGAGCATAAGTTCTGGCGCACTAAATGTGATCGAGCGGGAAAAGAAATCAATTGAAATTATAAGCGCCATTGGCAAGAGGCCTAACGCCGTCGTCGTTGTTGTCAGGAAAACGGGTCGTAACCGCTGAGCGCCCGTTTGAATCAGGGCATCGAAAGTAGTCGGTGCGGCTTGCTTTAAGCGATCATAGGTGTCGATAAGCACAATGTTGTTGTTCACTACGATGCCTGCCAGCGCAATCAGCCCAATCCCCGACATGACCACAACAAACGGTTGTCCAATTATGATATAACCCAACAAAACGCCGATCGTTGATAGAATGACAGAACTCAAGATCAGAAACACGCTGTAAAAACTGTTGAACTGAATCAGTAGTATGGCGGCCATAAGAAAGAGAGCTAGAGCGAACGCAAAAAGAAGAAATGTACTGCTTTCACCCTGCTCTTCTTGTTCTCCTGCATACTTGAGGCGGACGCGGGGATCTAGTGGGTTATCCTTAAGCCACGCGCGCAAAGCAACAATCAAATTATTTGGCAAATTGCCCGGTTCCACGCTGGCTTCTACTTTCATGACGCGGCGGCGATCGATGCGCAGCAGTTCTGTTTCTTGTTGGACCGCAATGCGGCGCACAAAATTGCTTATGGGAACAAGACCCTTGGTTGTTTTAAGACGCAGCTCGTCGAGCTGGCTGACTGATCGGTATGCTTCAGGGTATCGAACAAGGATATCAATTTCGTCATCGCTGTCGTCTGGCCGGTAGGTCCCGAGTTTCAGCCCATTGGTAATCATCCGAACAGCGCTACCCACGGATGTGAGATCGGCACCAAACCGTGCTGCTTGCCCGCGTTCTACTTCTAGCCGCCACTCAATACCTGGTAGCGGCCTGGTATCCTCGACACTCGCAAATCCGCCCAGCTCGTCCATGCCTCGCCTTATGTGAACCACCGCATCCACCATCAATTTATGATTCGCTGAAGATACTTCCAATTGAATAGGCTTACCGCTTATTACTGTGTTCCACTCGTTGATATCGAGCCGAATGCCGGGAATACCTTTTGTGGCCTTTTTGATGTGGGCGATTATGTCACTTATGGACCGTCGCTCTCGGTAGGCCTTTAGATAAAACCAGATTTGACCGATGACATCGGTGGTAGCCTCCTCGTTGCTAGCTCCAGCGCGCACATACATGGCGTCGAACTCGGCCAGTCCCACCTGATCGAGAATCCTCTGTTCGACTTGGTGGACCAGCGAGTCCTTTTCTTCCATAGATAAATTGCCCAACGCATGAATGATCATTGACGCGCGACCGGTATCTCTGTTCGGATAAAACATCAGGCCATTGCCCGTGTAGTAGTAAGCCACAGGTACAACGATAAGCAGCCCGGCAGTGCCCAATAGAATTTTGCCTGGATGTTGGAGTGCACGAGATAAAAAGAGGACGTATCTTCGCGTGACGCCTTTAAGCTTTCCAAGGTTGAGCTTCTCGGTACCGCTTAGTGCCTCCATTGCGACATGGTCGATATCGCTTGGGCTTCCGACGAGCGAGCCCAAGGTGGGGATGAAAAATAGGGCCATTGCCAGTGAGCCAGTCAGCACACAAATCAGTGTGATTGGTAGGAATCCCAATACCTGACCGAGAATCCCCGGCCAAAATAAGAGCGGAACAAAAGCGGCAATGGTGGTCGCCGTCGAAGAAATGATTGGCCACGCCATGCGCTGCGCCGCAAGGACATAGGCTTCGCGTCTTTCTAATCCCTCAACCATTTTGCGATCGGCGTATTCGGTTACCACGATAGCTCCGTCGACTAATATGCCTACTGCGATAATTAGTCCAAACATCACGACGATACTGATCGTGATGTTGAGCCAATAGAGCGCTAGAATACCCGCAAGAAATGATCCGGGGATAGCCACACCAACAAGCAAGCCGGAACGGACTCCTAGCGCCGCGATAACCAGCGCCATAACCAAAAAAACGGCTAGCAGAACATTGTTTTGAAGGGTCGTAAACTGAGTAATAACGTTGCGAGAAACATCTAACACAATTGTGGCAACGAGACTTTCAGGCCATTTGCTGGATATTTGATCCAACATCCGGCGTACGGCCTCAGTCGTATTAATTATGTTCGCTCCGGTACGCTTCTTGATCTCTAGTGTCAATGCACGTTTACCATTGACGCGAACAATGGATTGGGGATCTTTGAATGTGCGCCTTATTTCAGCAATATCGCGGATTCGCACGACCGCGTTTCCGCTCACCTTGACGGGCATGTTTAGGACGTCATCTGCCGATTCAAAGAGACCGGGGACACTTACGGAAAAGCTACCCTGGCCTGTATCGATCCGACCGGCTGCAACGAGCCGATTCGCACGTGAGACGACCCGCGCCAAATCATCTATGTTCAAGCGGTAACTTTCTGCACGGGCTGGATCGACGATCAGTTCAAGCGTTTCTTCCCGCGCGCCTACGAGGTCCGCAGTCAAAACGCCCGGCACTTTGGCAACTTCGTCACGCAGATTTCGTGCATGGCGGAGAAGCGTGCGTTCGGCGAGGTCACCAGAAAGCGTGACAATCATCACCGCGTAGACGGAGACATTGATCTCTTCGACGATCGGTTCTTCGATATCGAGAGGCATTTCCGGCCGCGCCATGTCAATTTTTTCGCGTACTTCCCGGAGCGCTACTTCCGTCACCGTACTCGGATCAAACTTGAGTGTGATGTTGGCGCCCCCCTGAAACGCTCGTGCTTGGATTTTGTCCAACCCCTCAAGATCGGCAAATTGCTCCTCAAGCGGTCGCACCAAAAGACGCTCCGCATCGAATGGCGAGACACCCTCTAGGGCGACATTTACAGCGACGATTGGGCTAGCCACTTCTGGATCGGCTTCCTTCGGAATATCAACATAGGCGATGGCCCCTGCCACTAGAATGAACACAAGCATACTCATTACCGTACGGGCCCGGATGATGATTGCAGCGAGTATTGTGGCCATCGACCGTTAGGCCTTCTTTCGCGGTGCGCGCCGACGGCGCACCTCACATTAATTATCAGTCTGCCCCAAGGGCGGGGTTCATGACCTTCAAATTCATGCCGCCGGTTGTGCGCAGAGATTAACCATCCTGGCGCTGACGCCTGCACTAGCTCGAAACGCTAGCTGACAAAAAGACCTATTAGTGACCCATCTTATCGCGGCAAAGATTTGTCTTTGCAGTGTACATATCGGCCCGGGTAACCCTGGTCACTATGAGTTGATGGCTTGACTTTCTGGGATGCGTGGGCGTCTAGCGCGCAGCCAACCATCAGCCCTCAAAGTCGATAAAGACCGGTTCGACCAACTCGTTCTCGCCTACGAAGTCCTGACCCACGGTGACCAGATCCACCTCCCGCGGTAGCCCGCCGATCCAGGTGCCGTCCGGTCCCTCATCCAAAATCGTAATGGGGACGAAACGAATGCGGCTATAAGCGTCAACAATCTTGACCCCAATCTGGCCGGAATCGGACAGAGTCAATACCGAAGGCGATACCAAATGACCCAACTTTTCGTCCGTGGGCAATCCGATGGTTGCGGTGAGGCCCCCAATAATCGCGCCGTCTGGATTAGGGGCCTCCAACTCGATCTCAAAGGTGCGGGTTTCCGTATCAGAGGTCGAAGACTTGAAAGTGAGGCGCGCCGGGAATCGGCGGCTGTCGACCAGCTCAATTTGAGCGATCATGCCGACTCGCACATCATTGATGTTACTTTCGGAGACTTGCCCGATAACTTTGATTGGATCGAGTTCAACCACACGGCCGACGGAGCGTCCGGTTTCGACGAAGTCTCCCACTTCGACTTCCCTTTCATCCACCACACCATCGAACGGCGCGCGAATGACCAAATTGTCGACGTCAAGCTGACGGGCCACAAGATCGGCTTGCGCTGACGCCAAATTAGACCGGGCCTCGGCCAAGCGGATACGTGTATTAAAGCCCGTTTCCGTGAGGGACTGCGCAGCCTGAAACTGCGCCTGGCGTAGCGCATTGGCCGCTTTTGCCTTTGCCAATTGTTCGCTACGCCCCTCGTCAGCAATAGAAAAAAGGGCTTCGCCGACGACGGCTGCATCTCCCCTCTCCTTCGCGATTTTAACGATTGAGCCGCGGACCTGCGCCTTTACCTCGATCGTGCGGTTGGGTTTTGTTTCACCTTGAACAATGACCCTGCTGACGATGGGTGCTGCCACCAAATGGGATACCCGTGCCTGGGCCAGGGGTTCAGACCGCACGGCCATGGCCGGACCGCCGACTTGTCCAGTTTCAAATGCGGGGGCTTGCACTTCTGAAATCTGACTGGGATTGGCGTTTTGCCCGAAAAATTGACCGCTCGCGACCCATAAGGCTGCAGCCGATACAACCGCGAGCGCAATCCAGTAAGAGCGGGGAACCAGCTCAAAAAAGCCGCCTCGGCGCTGGCTGACTGAACCGCCCACTTGTGCGGTGCGGGCTTTGGGGTCGAGATAGTTCACGGTCTACCCTCAAGAAACTGACTGATCGGTCACTTTTTACCATACATAGTGGGTGAACGGCATATAACAACAGACACGACGAGTGCCCTAAGCTGAGATCATCAAGGTTCAACCTTAAGCGCACTTTAAGCGTGAATGGCGATCTTTAAGGATCGCCGACTAAGTGGGAGCGTCGAGTTTCTGAGGATAGATCAAATAAATGGTAGTTGATGCTGTAATCATTGAGACAAAAGAGCGCGCCGGGCAAAAACGCCAGGCTACGGAGGCCGCAATTATCTCTGCTTTCGAAGCCGTGTTGGAGCGCGACGGAGCCCGTTCTGTCGGCGTGAATAACGTGGTCAAAGAAGCCGGTATAGGCAAGGGCCTCCTCTATAAATATTTCGGTGGTTTACCAGGGTTGGTCCGTGCCTGGGCTCAAAAACGGCGACTCTGGCCAAACTTTGAAGGTATTTTGGAGAAAGCGGAAAATATCGATATCGATCCAGTTGAAGCCATGAAGGAGATGTTGTTTACGCATGCCAATACGCTTAGGGATCGTCCAGTCGCACTTGAGATTCTGGCAGAAGAATTACTAAGCCCTTCTATCTTGACCGAAGCGTTTGCGCAGACACGTGTCGAATTCGGCAAGGAATATTTTGCGGCGTTTGATTCTATTCGGGGGTTGCGCGAACCGATGAATCGCTCTCTCATCATTGTATTGTCCGCGGCCGCTAACTATTTAGCAATGCGAACCCGGTCTGCGCCGAATTATATGGGACTCGATCCCGATACCGAAGAAGGATGGAACGAAATCTTATCAGCGATGGACCAAATTGTGGAGAAAGCCGGTCAACCCATCCCGGAGAGGGTAGACTCTGACACGACTGCCGCAGATACATTGAGTTCACAACATAAGCTGCAATAGCGGTCTCAGGATTGAACGTCAGGTAGATCGATGAATAAAATACTCGAGGCCATAATCACACGTTCGCGCACAGTCTTAAGCACACTTGTGTTTTTGTTTGTGGCGGGATCAATCGCATATGTGCAGATACCGAAGGAGGCCGAGCCCGAATTTGAAATGCCGTACGTGTTTGCTAACGTCACACTCGAAGGAGTGTCGCCAGTTGATGCAGAACGTCTGCTTGTTCGGCCCTTAGAAGAGCAATTCAAAAATCTGGAAGGCGTCAAAACGACCACCGCGAAAGCCTTCCAGGGCGGGGCCAGCGTGACCATCGAATTCGATGCCGGCGTTAGCACTGAATTTGCGGTTCAAGAGGTGCGCACCAAAGTCGATATGGCTCGCCCGGAAATGCCATCCGATGTCGAAGAGCCGTTGGTATCGGAAATGGATATATCGCGCTTTCCGATGATGGTGGTCACGTTGTCGGGCGATCTTCCGGAGCGCAGCCTATTGCAGTATGCCCGCTCTTTCCGCGACGACGTTAAAATTGTACCAGGCGTGCTCGACGTAACAATTACCGGCGTACGCGAAGAAGTTGTCGAAATCGTCATCGACCCAACGCGGGCGCAAAGCTACAGGCTTAATAGCGACGATCTTTTCCAAGTTTTTTCCCGCGCCAACCGATTGGTCGCAGCCGGCAAACTGGATACAGGTCAAGGCAGCTTTGCTGTCACCGTACCGGGCCTGTTTGAAAATGCCGAAGAAATTTTGAACATGCCAGTGAAAGTTAGAGGCAATGCTGTCGTTCGCGTTAAGGACGTCGCCGATATCAGGCGCACGTTTAAGGATGCGGACGCCTTTGTCCGCATCAATGGCAAACGCGCCGTGGCCGTCGAGATTATCAAACGCCGCGGCCAAAACATGATTACCACCTCGGAGGCGGTTCGCGACATTATTGAACGCTCAGAAACTATTTGGCCCGCTAACATTACCGCCAACATTACTCAAGACGAATCGATGATGGTCGAAGACCAGGTGGGCACATTGCAGAACAGCGTTCTGCTTGCCATTTTTTTGGTAATGGCGGCGGTTATTGCGGCATTGGGCGTGCGTTCCGGCTTTCTTGTGGGGGTCGCAATTCCCGGTTCGTTCTTGCTTGGTATTCTATTCATTTTCATCATGGGCTTGACAATCAACAACATGATCATGTTCGGACTCATTCTTTCGGTTGGTATCTTGGTCGACGGAGCGATCGTAATCACTGAGTACGCCGACCGTAAAATGAATGAAGGGTTCGATCGCACTGTGGCATACGTCATGGCCGCCCAACGCATGGCCTGGCCCATCATTACCTCAACGGCGACAACAATTGCGGCATTCGTCCCCTTGCTCTTTTGGCCGGGCTTTATGGGGCAAATGATGCTTTACATGCCGATAACCATCATTTGCGTCTTGGTTGCCTCGCTTTTGATGGCGCTCATATTC
>PVBE010058243.1_pt1 | contig 19553 bp, 14 predicted proteins | sample 1631181 | NCBI WGS metagenome assembly PVBE01 (sample SAMN08397723, study PRJNA350692) | Marine metagenome, whole genome shotgun sequencing project. | isolation source: water | place: Pacific Ocean | collected 2012-04 | reverse complement strand
CCCCCCCCCCCCCCCCCCCCCCCCCCCCCCCCCCCCCCCCCCCCTCTTTCCCCCCCCCCCCGCCCCCCCCCCGGGGGCCCCCCCCCCCCCCCTCCCCAATTCCCCCCCCCGGGCTCCCCCCCCCCCCCCCCCCCTCCAGCTCGGATCTTCTTATCGATCCGGGGCCGGCCCGCCGTGGTCTTGGGCCTTCAGGCACGCGTAGATGACATCGTGTATCGGCGTGGGAATCCCCGCTTCCCTTCCCAGACGGACGGTTGCCCCCGCCAGGCTGTCGATCTCCAGGGGCCTGCCGGCCTCCAGGTCCTTCTGAAGCGACGAGCGCATGTCCGTGAGGCCCTCCGAGAAGGCCATCACCGTGTCCACAACGTCCCCTGGCAGGCTCACCCCCCGCGCCCGCGCCACGGCCTCCACCTCCCGAACGGCGGATTCATAGAGGGCCCGGGATTCGGGGAGGTCCAGAACGGCCCGGAGCCCCTTTCGCGTCATGGCCGTCATCCCGCTCATCGGACAGATGTACAGGAACTTAGCCCAAAGCGCCGCGTCGATGTCCTCCGCCATTTCCACGGGGACGCCGGTCCGGTGAAAGGCGTCCCGGACCCTTTCGGCCCTGTCCGTCGGGCGGTCGTCCCGCTCGCCGAAGACGAGCCGCCTCGGACCGGTCCCGTGCCAGACGAGGCCGGGCGAGACCAGCGTCGCCTCGATGTAGACCGCCCCGGGCAGGATGTCCGCCCGGACGCCCTTCTCGGCCAGGGCCTCGGAGAGCCGCTCCGCGCTGTCCACGCCGTTCTGGACGGTCAGGATGAACGTATCGCTTCCCAGCAAAGGCGGAAGCGAGGCGGCCGCGTCTTTCGTGTCCGGCCCCTTGACGGCGAACAGGACCCAATCGACCGGCCCGACCCGGCGGGCGTCTTTCGTCACCCGGACGGATTCGGGGGGAAGCCGGAAATCCCCTTCCGACGCGCTCTCGACCCGGAGCCCGCTTTCCCGCATCGCCCGGACGTGATCGCCCCGGCCGATGAAATGAACCTCTTCCCCCGATCGAGCCAGGAGCGCGCCGTAATACGACCCGATGGCCCCGGCGCCCAGGACGGCGATCTTCACCGCCGACTCCCCGTCACTTCCGCGCCCTGCTTTTCCCGCGGACGAGCTTTCCGTTGTCCCACGTCACCACGCCGTTCCGGATGGTGTACCGGACCGGCCCCATGAAGCGGATGGCCTGCTTGACGTTGGGCCGGCCGATGATCACGATGTCCGCCCGTCCGCCCAGCTTGATCCCGTAGTTCTTCAGGCCCATGGCCTTGGCGGCGTTGACCGTGACGGCGTCGTAGAGGAAATCGATGTCCTTCACCGTCTGGGTCTGGACGGCGTGGCCCAGGAACCAGGCCACTTCGAGCTGGTTCATCCGGCCGAAGGGGTAGTACAGGTCCTGGACGTCATCCTGGGAGGACAGGACATTGATGCCCAGGGCCAGCATCTCCCGAACGCGCATGATGCCCCGGCGAATGGGTTGGTCGTCGAATCGGCCGTTGAGCATGACGTTGATATGGGAGTTGCACGAAAAGTTGATCTTGGCCTGCCGGGCCAGGCGCAGGACCTTGTCGGCGTAGGAGTTGTTCCACGACGCCATGGCCTCGGAGTGGCTCACGGTGATGTTCCGCCTGAACCGCGACTTGAGGGCCTTTACGGCCACGGCTTCGAGTGTGCGGGAATTGCCGTCGTCGGTGTCGTCCAGCAGGAAGGCCAGGTCCTTTTTGTACTCCTCGGCCAGCTCGAAGCAGATGTCCACGTGCGCGCGGGCGTCGTCGTCCGTCCACTCGAACCAGGGGATGCCGCCCACCACATCCGCCCCCAGGTCCATCGCCTCGCGCATGAGGTCCTCTGTGCCGGGGTCGCAAACGATCCCCTCCTGCGGGAAGGCCACCACCTCGATGTCGATGACGTCGGCGTACCGCCGCTTGAGCTCGAGCAGCCCCCTGACGGGCGTGTTCCCCTTGCCGATCGTCCCGACGTCGGCGAACAGGCGCAGGAAGGTCGACCCGTACTCCACGGCCAGATCCACGACCGGCCCGGCCCGGTCGGCGATTTCCTTCACGGTGTACCGGGTGCGGAAATACAGGGTGTTGCGGATGGCCTCGTCGAACGTGCCCGAGACGTTGGGCTTGAGCTCGCCCAGCATGCACTTGTCGAGATGGGTGTGGGCGTTGACGAACGCCGGGGTGGTGAGACCCCCTTTGGCGTCAATGGTGCGCTTGACCTTGGCCGAGACGCGGCCGACGCGCCGGATCGTTCCGTCCTTGATCCCGATGCTCACCGGCTTCTTCTCGCCGCGCAATTGGGCGTTTTTGATCAACAGGTCCATCGGCTCAGGTCCCCCTGTAAGGATTTCAGCCGTTATCCGCTTCCTTAGAGAAGCGGCGAATCCATATGGAGTCCGGGAATGATTCAGCGCCGATGAGTATAAATTCGCCTTGGCTTTTGTGTCAAAGGAAGAAACCCCCGGCCAAGGCTCCAGCGAAGGCATGGGAACGCGGCTTCAGCGGAAAAAAAGTCCCGGAGCGCCTTTCAGCGCGGAACGCCTCTCAGCGCGCAGATCCCGTGGCGCCCGCCGCCGGCAGGATCTTCCCGAGGACGACCGGCCGACTCGCCCCGGTGACGGCCGGGACGTTGGCGGGGACGCCCAGCAGCGCCGCCCTCGCCAAAAGCGCGAACGAGACGCCTTCCACGGCATGGGCCGGGACGCCGCGCGCATCCGACCGGACCACCCGGGCGTCGGGAAACTCGGCCGCCAGCCCCTTCATCAACACCGGGTTCTCGGCCCCGCCGCCGCAGACGACGACCTCGTCCGCTTCGGGCAGAAACCGCCTGACCTGCCGTCCGATGGAGCGGGTCGTGAAGGCCGCCAGCGTCGCCATGAAGTCGCAAAAAAGCGGCGAGCGAAACCGCATCGCCCTTTTCTTCCGGAGGCCCAGGAACACCCTCACGGCCCCCTCGAGCGCATCCGCCCCGAAATCCTCCCGTCCGGTGGCCTTGGGCGGCCCGCGCCGGATGAAGGGATGAGCGAGAAGACGGCCGAGGAGCTTCTCATCGACGGCCCCGCGCGAGGCCGTCTCCCCGTTCCGGTCGAATCCCACCTTCCCCCGGCTGAACTTCCGGACGGCGGCGTCTAGGAGCATGTTCGCCGGACCCGTGTCGAAGCCTTTCAAACCCACGCCTTTCACAGCTCTCCCGGATGGGGCGGGGCCTTCCGGATCGAAACCGGCCGGCGCCCACGTGACGTTGCCGATCCCCCCCAGGTTGACAACGAGGACGGGCCTGTCTGGACGCCCGAAGAGCAGACCATGCGCGTAAGGCGTCAGGGGCGCCCCCAGCCCGCCCGCGGCCATGTCGCCGGGGCGGAAGTCCGCCACGACCGTGACGCCCGTGCGCTCCGCGATGACGGCGGGCTCGCCGATCTGGAGGGTCGCGCCGATGCGCCCGGAGCGGACGGGAGGGGGGGGGAGCCGGTGGCAGACCGTCTGGCCGTGAGAGCCGACGGCCGTCACGTCCGCCGGACGGATTCCGGCCGCCGCCGCGACGCCGACGGCCGCCGCCGCGAACCGCTCCCCGAGATCGTAGTGGAGCGCCGTGAGGTCCGCCGTGGATTGACCCGTAATGGGCCGCCCCGCAACAACGGGCGTCTCGGAGACCCTAAGGATCCGCTCCCGGAGACCTTTGGAAAAGAGGAAAGACCTGTGCGCGAGCAGCCGGACGGCGGCCCTGCGCGATCGGGAGACGGAAATCAGCGACGCCTCTACGCCGTCCGCCGAGGTGCCGGACATGAGACCGATGAAGAGGCCCTTTCCGGACGAGGTCCGCCCGGAAATCGGCGCCGAGCGCGACGTCATGGCGAACCGATTTTCCCCGCCGCGCGCGGGGATCCGTTCGAAAGGTCCGGATAGGTCAATCGATACTGGCGGTAATACCCCATGACCCTTCGGGTGTACCGCCGCGTCTCCCCGTAGGGGATCATCGCGATGAAAGAAGCCTCGTCCAGGTGGCCGTACTTCCGCCACCACTTCCCGGCGGCCTCCAGGCCGGCGTTGTAGGCCGCCACCGCGGGCGCGGGCGCGCCCCTGAAATGGGCCAGGAGGCGGCCCAGGAATTCGCTTCCGAGGCGGACGTTCAAATCCGGGCGGAAAAGGTCCTCCGGCGACGGACGCGGCAGGCCGAGCCGCCGGGCGATTCGCCGGGCGGTCGCCGGCATGAGCTGCATCAACCCTCGCGCACCGGCGACGGACAAGGCGTTGGGATCAAAAAGGCTTTCCGCGAGCGTGACGGCGCTGACCAACAGGGGGTCCGCCGGGGTCGCCTTCCGGCCGCCCGGCCCGGCCGCCGCCGGATGGAGCCCCAACGCCCGGCGGTCGAAGGGATGCGTCATCCGCCGGAACTCCGCCGGCGAGTCGCGACCGTCGATCCTCATCCTCCAAAAGACCGGACCGCTCAAGACCCGGAAGGCCCCGTTGAAATCCCGGGCGCGATAGAGAAACCACGCGCGCTGGTAACGGAAGTAGGGGTGAAGCGGGACACCCTCTTTCAACACATCGGCCCCGGCCCGGAAAAGCCCCGCCAGGACCAACCGGTCGGCCCCGCGGAGGATCCGCTTCCCTTGAGGCGTGAGCGCGGGACGCTTGAGGAACCGCGGCGCGGACGCCCCCGCGTTCCGGAAGGGCCGGCCGCTGCGGCCAAGCCGCTCGAAGGCCAGCTGCCCGTAATAAGAAGTCGGGTCCCGCCCTCCGGCGTCAAGGTAGTAGCGCTTGGCTTCGGCAGGAGCCGCCCGGTCTTCCGCGGCGCGGCCCGCCCAGTAGAGCGCGGCCTGCCCCACGGGGCGTCGGGCGCGGGCCTTCGCCAGAGCGGAGAAGACCCGCTCGGCCTCGCGATACCGTTTCCGGCGAAAGTGGATCCACCCGATGCGCCACCTCGCGAGGTCGCCCCGCCGGGCGCCCGGATGCCTTTTCGCCAGGCGGCGGTAGCGGCCGAGGGCCTCTTCCAGCCGGCCGTCATCCTCGACCACCCTCGCCTGAAGATAGAGGAACCGGCGCGCCCACGGGCCTCCCGGATGGCCGGCGATGAGCTCGTCCCCGACCTTCCGGAACCCCGACCCGTCTCGAAGGCGAAGTTGGGTCCTCGCCAGATAGTAGAGGGCCTTCGCCCGGCGGCCCCCCCCCCCGGCCTGGTCCGCCGCCCACCGGAGGCGCTCGGCCGCCTGCCGGGTCTCCCGGAGAAAATAAAGATCCAGCCCCAGGGAAAACACCGCCTCCACCCGGACATCGGGGGAGATCCGCCTGCCCAACAGCATCTTCCAGGCCCGCGACGCCTCGGCAACCCGCCTCCCCTTCTGGAGAATCCGGGCCCGGCCCAGAAGCTCCGAAGTGGACGGGCGGGGAAGGTCCAGCCCGCGTCCCCGCAGCCTGTCCATTGCCTTCGCGGCCTCGGCGGCGGCCTCATCCAAGGGGTGTCGAAGCCAGGTGCGGAAGTAGAGCCGAAGCGCCTCCGCGGACCGGCCCGCTTTTTCGAGACACCGCCCCCGGAGGATCTCCAACCCGGGGAAGCGGGGGCGCCGGGGGGTTCCCGATTCCAGGGCGCGCGCGCCGGCGACGCCTCGGGCGCAATCCCCCGCGCGAAACCACGCCCGGGCCGCTGCCGCCCGGGCGTCAGGCGCCGGACTCCCCGATCGGCCGATGGAATCGTAGACCTCGGCGGCGTCGCCGTGACGCCCGAGACCCTCCAGCGCGCGCCCCTTGATCCACAAAATATGGGCCTCGAGACCCGCCGGAGGGGGGGGAGGGGGGGGGGTCCGGGAGTCTCCTCCACCGGTTTCCAGGATTCGAAGCGCGTCCGACGCCCGGCCGGCTTCCACCCAGGCCCCGGCCGCGATGATCCGCGCCCGCGCCTTCCAGACGGAGAAACCCTCGCCGGCGGGGAAAACGTCCCGGGGCCGCCGAAGAAAACCCTCGGCCAGTCCGGCGGCCTCCTCGTAGGCCCCGTCCGCCAGCAACCGCAAGGCCGAGGACAGGGCCTTGGGAACCCGTTTGGGGCCGCCGGGCAAATCTTCGACGGTCCAGCCGCCGGGGAGCGGGGCGGATTCGGAAGGGGCCGGCCGAGCCGGCGCCGGCTGCGCCCTCGCCGCCCGGCGTGGAAACAGGATGCCGATGAGGATCAAAAAGCATAGAATGGAAACTGCGGGGAGGGATCTTCGTAGCGGCGGTATTCGGCGAGTCGGGATCATTCTCAGCTTCCGGGACGGGCCGGGGAGCGGGGATTCACTGGCTCATTATCCATCGAGACGGTTCGCTCAGCAAGCGGGCGCTCCGGTTGCCGGCTCACCTCCCCGGAAGCCGGCGGACCGCCCCCTCATCGAATGCGCGGCGGCGGCGATCGTGAAAACAGGCACCGTCAAGGTTCAGGGGATCGCTCGTCAGGGCCGGAATCACGACCGATCCTTCGGGGCTTCGTTTCTTCAAGCGCCGAAACCTGAGAATGACTCAGCCGCCGAGACCATTGACTTTCCGGCCCGGCGTTGTTACGTTCTCAGGCGGCAGGGAATTTCAGATCGAGAGTATTGAGTGCCTACCGTTACAGACCTTTCCCAAGGCGGCGTCTGGAGTCTGATCTCCCATTCTGGGCCTGTGGTCCAGTTGGTACTCCTGATCCTCGTCATGTTCTCCGTCGCCTCGTGGGCCATCATCCTCTCCAAGCACCGGACCCTCTCTCACGCCCGGGGCCAGTCCGAGGAGTTCCTGGACGCCTTCTGGAAAAATCAGCGTCTGGACGCCCTGTACGAAAAATCCGAACGTTGGATCGACAGTCCCGTGTCCAAGGTCTTTCGCGCGGGGTACCGGGAGCTGTCCCGACTGCACGACGTCGTCGTGAAAGCCGAGGCGGGCGTCGATGTTGCGGCGGCGGCGGAAACGTCCATATTACAGAACGTGAGCCGGGCGATGTCCCGCGCCCGAAACCTGGAGACGACGCGCCTCGAGCGGGCGCTCACCTTTCTGGCCACCACGGGCAGCGCGACCCCTTTCATCGGCTTGTTCGGGACCGTGTGGGGGATCATGAACGCCTTTCGCAGCATCGGGCTTTCGGGCGCGGCGAGCCTTGCCGTCGTGGCGCCGGGCATCAGCGAGGCCCTCATCGCCACGGCCGTCGGCCTGGCGGCGGCGATCCCGGCCGTGATCGCCTATAACGCCTACCTCCGGCGCGTCGAGACCCTCACAATCGAGATGGAAAACTTCTCCGATGAATTCATGAACCTGGTCGACCGGTTCTACGCGGCCCGGTAAGGCGGGCCCGAGCCGCACAAGGGGAGTCAAGGTCGGGACATGGGGGCGAATTCGAAGAAGGGCAGGGCCTTGGCGGAGATCAACGTGACCCCCCTCGTGGACGTCATGCTGGTCCTGCTGATCATCTTCATGGTCACGGCCCCGATGCTTCAGCAGGGCGTCGACGTGGACCTGCCGGCGGTGGCCGCCCGCGAGCTCCCGCTCGAGAGCGGCCAGCTCATTGTGTCCATCACCAAGGACCGCCGGGTTTTCCTCAACCGGGCCCCCTTGACCGTCCCGCAGCTGCGGGAAAAACTCATGGCGATTTACCGGGAAAAACCGAACAAGGAAATTTTCCTCCGGGCCGATCGGGATGTCCCCTACGGCTTCGTCGTGGGGACGATGGCCGCCATCCGGGCCAGCGGAATCCATCGGGTCGGGATGGTGACGGAGGCCGCGACGGTGAAACGGCCATGAGGCGCGACGACCCCGAGCCGAAAACCCGCTGGGGCCCGATGGCCCTGGCCTCCGTTGCGATCCACGCCCTGGTCATCGGCGGGGCGGTGATTCTGGCCTCGGGCTCGGCCCCCCCCCGGTTGCTCTACGCCCCTTCCATGAGCGTGGGCCTGGTGGGCCCGGGAAAGGTCGGGCTTCCTCCCGGAGGCGGAGGCCCCCCCGTCCCTCCGAACACCGATGGGCCCAGGGAGAAATCCGCTCCCAAGACCAAGGTGAAAGCGCCCGACCCGCCTCCGACGAAACGCCGGCCGGCCAAGGAAACCCCCGCCGAAAGTCCGCGGCCGAAGGTTGAAAGACCCAAACCCGAAATCACCCGGACCTTGACCCTCAAGCCGAAACCCAAGACGGCAAAGCCGCCCAAAGCGGTGGTCCGGGTTCCGAAGAAAAAAACCCTGCGCAAGCAGCCTCCGCCGAAGAAACGGGCGGCCGCGCCGCGCGGGGACGCCCCGCCCAAACAAGCAAAGAAGAAACATCGGAAAAAACCGTCGGCGGTTTCCGCCAAGACCCGGAGGAAACCCGCCGTCAGGAAGCCCGCGGGAAAGGATCTGGACGCGCTGGAGCGGATACGCAAGCGGCTTCTGGCCCGGGCGAGCCGGCCCGCCGGACGCAGGGGCGAAACCGGAACAAAACGGCGCGGGGGCGGCCCGGGCAAGCCGGGCGGGGGCGGATTCAGCGGACCCGGAGGGCGGGATTCCTATAAGAACGAGCTGGCCCGGATCTTCTACGCCGCGTGGGTCCTGCCACGGTCCATTCCCACCGAGGGTCTCAAGGTCGATCTCATCATTCACATTGACCGCAGCGGCCGGATTGTGAAAACAGACGTCAAGAGCCCGTCCGGGAATCGCCTCTTTGACGAATCCGTCCTGCGCGCCGTCGCCAAGGTGGACACCGCGGGCGGACTCCCCCCGCTGCCGCCGGAGATCCCCGAAAACCTGCTGGTTCAGGGCTTCCGGTTCGACCCCAAATACCATCGAGGATTCATACCCTGAAAACACGCGCTTGCGGGAATATCACCCTTCGGCTTTTTCTCCTGGCCGCCCTTGTGGGGAGCGGACCCACGGGCGGGTTGGTTCGGCCCGTGGCCGCGTCCGCCCAGACCCAGCCCAAGGACTACATCATCATCGGCCCCGGAGGCGGGCGGCAATTGCCTCTGGCGGTGGACGCCTTCCGCGATTTGGGCCCGGTCTCCTCCGAATCACCGCTGGGCCTGAAGCTCACACGCGTCATGACCGAGGACTTGAAGGCGACGGGGCTGTTCCGCCTCCTAGACCCCGTCTCGTTTCTCGAGGACCCCCTCAGCGGCGGCATGTTGCCGGAGCAAATCAACTTCCGGAGTTGGACCACGATCGGCGCCGAGGCCTTGATCAAAGGCGGGTTTCGACTGAATGGGGACCGCCTCGAGGTGGAGGCCCGGCTGTTCGAGGTGGTCCGAAGCACGATGGTGGTGGGGAAGCGGTATCAGGGCAAGGCGTCGGATTTCCGGCGCATTGCCCACAGTTTCTCCAACGAGGTCGTCCGGTTCTTCACCGGCGAGCCCGGGATTTTCGACACGCGGATCGCCTTCGTATCCTCCCGCCGGGGAAGCAAAGAAATCTTCCTCATGGATTATGACGGATTCTCCCCCCGGCAGATCACCCGGAACGGGACGATCAACTTGAACCCCAGGTGGTCGCCGGATGGCAATCGCCTGGCCTACACCTCGTACCGCGAGCGCCGTCCCGGCGTTTTTGTGACCGACCTCATCCGGGGCGGAACACGGCGGCTGGCCCTGAAAGCCGATTTGGCCACCGGAGCGGTCTGGTCACCGGACGGCTCGATGATCGCCGTCGCGCTGGGCCGCCGGGGAAACACGGACCTCTTTCTCATTCAGTCCGACGGTCGCCTGATTCGGCGGCTCACGACCCATTTCGCCATCGACGTGGACCCGTCCTGGTCGCCCGACGGAAAGACCCTCGCCTTCACGTCCAACCGCTCCGGGTCTCCGCAGGTCTACCTCATGGACGTTACGGGAAAGAACATCCGGCGGATCACCTTCGAAGGCCGATACAACTCCTCGCCCGCCTGGTCGCCCAAAGGGGACCTCATCGCTTTCAACGGGATGACCAAAGGCGAGTTCAAGCTGTTCGTCATCCGTCCCGACGGCACAGGGGTCCGGCGGCTCACATCGGAAAGGGGGGGGCAGTCCGATCCGGCGTGGTCGCCCGACGGCCGCTTCCTGGCTTTCACGTTGGAAAGAGGGAGAAAATCGGTCTACCTGATGAATCTGGCTTCCGGATTCCTGCGGCGGCTGGGATGGGGCGAGACTCCGGCCTGGTCTCCCCGGAAGAAAAAATAGTGAAAATGAATTGCGCGACGGCTCTCTGCGGATGATATCATGAAGATGCTATCGTGGTGAGATGTGTATGTTCACCCGCGACTTGGCCAGAGAGATTCTGAAATAGGAGATGAATGCATGCGCTTAAAAGGGGTTCGTGAACGCATCCCGTTCCTGCTGATTGTAGGATTTGCCGTTGTGTTGGTGGGTTGCCCCAAGAAAGCGCCTCCAGTGAAGCCGGCTGAGCCCGCGAAGCCCAAAGAGGCCCCCGTCACCCGGGCGAAAGTTCCGAAACCGCCCCCGGCGCCGCTCGCCGCCCCCAAGGTCGACGTAGAGGACGCAAACGCCAAGCGGGCCCGAGAGTTTCAGCGGGCCATGCGCGCCTTTGAGAGCAATCTTGTCCACTTCGACTTCGACCGCTCGGAGATCAAAGACAATTTCAAATCAGTCCTCCGACGAAAGGCGGACTTCCTGAAGAGATTCAGAAACGTCCGGATTCAGGTCGAGGGACATTGCGATGAGCGGGGGTCCATCCAATACAACCTCGCGCTGGGAGACCGGCGCGCCAACAGCGCAAAGGCCTTTCTGGTCGCATTGGGGATCGCGCCGAACCGGATCTCCACCATCAGCTTCGGCGAAGAACGGCCCATGGTGCGCGCCTCGAATGATGCGGCCTGGTCCAAGAACCGCCGGGCGAAATTCGTCGTCATCGGGCAGTAACGGATCGAGACCCTTCCGGCCCGGGCCGGGACAGAGGGGATATTTTACGAAATGGCGCGGCGGGTCGGTGGACTCCTGGTGGGCTTGTTGGTCCTCCTGGCGGGTTGCACCACCAACGAAGAGGTCGAACTGCTCCGGTCGGATATCCGCAGGCTGAAGCGGGAAGTCCGGCAGGTCCGGGATGAAGGGAACAAGAAATCCCAGGCCCTTCAAGCCGCGGTGAGTCCGGTCGCGAGCCGCCTCGAGGTCCTGAAAAAGGATATCGAGAAAATACGCCGCACCCAGGCGGACTATGAAACCCGCCTGGAATCGACCCGGCGAGCGGCCACCAAGGCCACCGGCTCGGTGGAAGAACGCCGGTTTCGGTCGCGAAAGCGGGAACGGGAACTGCGCGATCAGCAAAAATCGCAGGAATCCCGCCTGGTTATCCTGGAGAAGGATCTGGCCTTTTTGAGACGGACCTTCGGCGTCAGCCGCCCGCCTCCGGGGGCGGTCGCGGCCGCACGGCCGCCCGCGCCGGCCGGTCCGCCGCCGTCTCCTTCGCCCTCGGCCAGTCCGATCCCCCCCGTCACGGCCGCTGTCCCGACGCCCCCTCCGGTGGCTCCACCCCCTGTGATCGCGGACGATGCCCGAGCCCAGACGGCCGCGCTGGCGCTATTGAAGGGGGGGAAGCTGAAAGATGCGCGCCGCAAATTCCAAGAACTGCTCCGCCGCTTTCCCACCTCACAGCTCGCCGACGACGCCCAATACTGGATTGGGGAAACCTATTACCTGGAGAAGCGGTACGACAAGGCCATTCTCGAGTACGACAAGGTGGTCATTAACTACGCGAAGGGCGATAAGGTGCCGGGCGCGCTTTTGAAGCAGGGATTCGCGTTCCTCGCCTTGGGCGACAAAGCGTCGGCCAAGCAGCTTTTGAACCAGCTTGTCGGTGAACACCCCGATTCGGATGAGGCGAAAACGGCTCGGTCCAGGCTTTTGAACCTGTGAGCAAAGACGCTCCCCGCCGCCCTTTGCCGGTCAAGGTCCCTCGCGGATCCAAGTCTCCGACCGCCGCGGCATAACGCTCGAAAGGCTCCGAAACGGCCGGATGGACCCGTCGTTTTTTTAATTCGACATGTGGAGAGCGAAGAAAAAGCGCTCGGCGGCGGGAAGGTTCTTCAAGGCTCTGGGAGTCCTTGTTCTCCTTTGCCTCGCCCTCCTTCTCGCGGTCCCCTACCTTGTCAATCTGGACGGATTCCGCACACGGCTCGTCCGGGAGTTAAGCCAGCGGCTGGGCAGGCCCGTCGAGGTGTCGTCGCTTCGGTTCCGGACGCTTCCCCGGCTGAACCTCGACATCCTGGGATTGCGCATCCTCGACCCGCCCGAATTCGGGGGAAAGGCCGCCCTCACCGCCGAATCTCTCCGGGTGAACGTCCGCATCCTCCCTTTGCTCCGGGGGCGGCTGGAAGTTCAGAGTCTGGGCCTGGAACGGCCCGTGGTGGTGCTCCGCCGCAACCGGTCCGGCTTCAACAATCTCTTCGGCCCGCGGTCGGCGCCGCCGCCCGTGGGCCGGGCCCCGGTCGGCCGGCCTGCTCCCGCCGAGACGCCCCCTCCCGAGCCCTCGGCCGAGCCCTCCTCCCTGTTGGCCGGTCTTCTCATCGGGAACGTGAACATCGAAAACGCCGGGTTCCGGATCGAGGACGCCAAGGCCGGCGCGCCCGTCGCCCTGGACGGGATTCACGTCGCCATCAAGCGGACCGCCGCGGATTCACCGATCACCATCCGCTTAGAAGGCGAACAACCCGGGCTTGAAATGAACGCCGTCATCGGTCCGGTGAATTGGGGGGACATCCCCGCCACCCCGGCCGATGTCCGCATAACCCTGCGCCCGGGGTGGATCCGCGCCCTTCGGCCCTGGATCGGCCGCTATCTCCGGGGCGACCCCCTCCACATCAACCGGGGAGAAATTTCCGGGGACCTTTCCTTCCGGGGAAACCTCAACCGGGCGACCCTCAAGGCGGACATCTCCATAGCGGGACTCGCAGGCCGAATCTTCGCCCTTCCCCTGAAAGAAGACCCGCAACTCGTGCTCCGGGTCAAATCGGACCTTAAGATCTCGAAGCCCGATCCCCGGGCCTCCCCCGCCTTTCAAGGGGATGGAGAGATCTCGGTCGGGGGCCTCCTCCTTCATTGGACGGCCCGGGGGACCACGGATTCCAAGAACCGGCATTTCGAGGCGGAGATCCAGGGCGCCCGCTTGCGGGGCGCGGACCTGCTGTCGATTCTGAAGGCCATCCTCAAAGACAAGGTTGACGCCTTGAAGATTGCCGGCCTCATCGGATTCAACGTAAAGATCAAAGGCAAGGGCCGGGACGCCTCTGTGGACCTGACGCTTGACGCCGGGGAGGTCCGGGCGCGCTACGGCGGCCTCTTTCAAAAAGGCGCGGGAATCCCCCTGAAGCTCGCGGGGAAGTGGGTCTCGGCCCCCGGCCGAATCGAGATCAAGCCCATCGCCTTTGATTTACGTCAGATCCGCTTCCGTGGAGAGGTCCGGCAATCGGGAGGGTCCGTAAGTCTGCGGGTCGATTCCGAACCCTTCGACCTGGAAGGCCTGGACACCTTGTTCCCTCAATTGAGGCCGCTGGGACTCGCGGGGAGGACCCGAATCGGGTTGATCGCCAACGGCGCCCCGGCGGAAGTCCTGAAGAAAAACGCCCAGCTCCAGGTCACTATCGAGGACGGCGCGGCGACGATTCCGGGCGGCCCCATCCGGATCCGCGACCTGGGGGCCTTTCTGCTGGTCACCCCCCGTTCCGCTCAAATCAGCCGGTCGAAGGCGAGAATCGGGAAAAGCCGGCTGGAGCTCGAGGCTACGCTCGTCGACTTCAGCGCGCCGCGGATCCGCTTCGACCTGCGGGCGCCTTCATTCCTTCTCGAAGATTTCCTGCCTAAAGGACGGCCTCCGGACAAGGCCGCCGCCGCGGACCCGCCCCTCATCCGAAAGGTCTCGTGGTCGCCCCGCCGGCCGGCCCGGTTGAGCGTAGCGCAAGCGCGGAAAGCCCCCCGGCCCAAGCCGACGTTGGCGGACTCTTTGAAGGGCGTCCGGGCGGAAGGAACCCTCCGAATAGAGAAAGGCGAAGCGCGAAGCGTGCGGTTCGAGAACCTGTTCGCCGCCCTCCGCCTCCAGGACGGAAAGGTGATCGCCGACCCCTTGAAGGCCGCCCTTTACGGCGGGACGCTCAAAGCCGCCGGGGAGTACGCTCTGGATCGTGAGCCCGCGGCCTTCCGGGGCCGGTTGACCCTGAGGGCCGTCCGGATCGAGAAGGCCATCGCCGATCACGCGCCCGGCCCCCCCTGGGTCACGGGCCGCGCCGATCTCGACGCCGACGCCGAAGGGGTTGGGACGGAGGCGGAGGCGCTGAAGCGCTCGCTTTCCGCCCGGGGGAAAATCTCCATCCAGGATGGAGAGGTGCGCAACATTGCATTTCTTGCGAACGTGGAACGCCTGACGCGCATGCCCGGAATCTTCGGCCTGAAAGATGGGAAAAAGCGGTTTCAGCGGCTGGAAGGGGCGTTCGAGATCCGCAAGGGCAAGGTGCGCTTTCCCTCACTGAGACTCGACTCGCCCGGACTTTCGATGAATGCGAAGGGCGAGGTCGGCTTTGACTTGCGAAGCCGGCTGGACGTCACGGCGACGTTCGACAAGAAGGCCACCCGGACTCTCTCGAAGGGTCTTCTCGGGGCGCTGCTGGGGGCCGGCGAGAAATTAGAGATCCCGTTCCGCGTCCGAGGTCCTTTGCTTGCGCCCCGGGTCTCCCTCGACCCCCGCTTCCTGCAAAAGAGCCTCGGGCGAAACCCGGAGAAATTCATCCGGGACGCCCTCGACAGGCTGCTGCGCTGAGAGGATTTCCCCGTGGCCGAATTCCAAATCCCCGACGACCTGGCGCGCGAATCCAACTCCAAGATCGTGTTCCTGATTCTGGACGGGTTGGGAGACCTCCCGACGGGGCCGGAGGGGACATCTCCCCTGGAGGCCGCCCGCTCCCCCAACCTGGACGCCCTGTGCGGGCGCGGCGTGTGCGGCCTGCTGGACCCGGTGCTGCCCGGCGTCACCCCCGGCAGCGGGCCCGGACATCTGAGCCTGTTCGGTTACGACCCCGTCGCGGCCCCGATCGGCCGGGGCGTCCTCTCCGCCCTCGGGCTGAATTTTCCGCTCCGGCCCGGCGACGTCGCCGTCCGGATGAACTTCGCCTCCGTGGACGCCGAAGGAAACGTCACCGACCGGCGCGCGGGCCGCATCGACGATGAGACCAACCGCCGCCTCGTGAATCTCCTCAACGGCGGGGGGGAAAGCGTGAAGCTGGACGACGTGGATTGCTTCGTCCGCCCGGAGAAGGAGCACCGGGCCCTCGTCGTCTTCCGGGGGCCGGGCCTCACGGCCGACGTCTCCGACACCGATCCGCAGACCGTCGGCGTCCCGCCCCTGACCCCGCGGGCGGGAACGACCGAGGCGGAGCGAACGGCCCGGGCGGTCGGCGCCTTCCTGGACCACGCGGGAGCGGTCCTTTCCGGTGAGCCGCAGGCGAACGCCGTCCTCCTGCGGGGCTTCGACACCCTGTCCCGCCTGCCGTCCATGCCCGAGCGCTACCGCGTCCGCTCCCTGGCCATCGCCGGCTACCCGATGTACCGGGGCCTGGCGCGCCTGGTCGGGATGGAAGTCCACGAGGGGTCCTCCGATCCGGTCCGGCAGGTCGAGATCGCGGCGGAGAACTGGGACGCGTTCGACTTTTTTTACATCCACGTCAAAGACACGGATCGTTGCGGGGAAAACGGCGACTTCGACGGGAAGCGGGACGCCATCGAGCGGGTGGACGCGGCGGTCCCCCGGCTCGCGGACCTTCTGTTCGGCGCCGAATCCGGGGACCGCTCGAACGTCCTGGCCGTCACGGGGGACCACTCCACGCCGGTGTCCCTGAAGGCCCATAGCTGGCACCCCGTCCCGGTCTTTCTCTCCTCCCCGGCCTGCCGGCCGGACGACCGGCGCGTATTCGGCGAGACGGCGTGCGCCTCGGGCGGCCTGGGCCGTTTGCCGATGCAGCGCCTGATGTCCATCGCCCTGGCGCACGCGGGACGCCTGGCCAAATTCGGGGCCTGACCGTGAGCCCCGAACCGCGTGACCCGCGCGAGCGGATGGCCGAGCTGGCCAGGGAAATCGAGCGCCATAATCACCTCTACCATGTCGCGGACAATCCCAAGATTTCCGACGCCGATTACGACGCCCTCCTGCGCGAGCTTCTGGAGCTGGAAGCCCGGCGCCCGGAGCTGAAGGCGCAGGACTCGCCCACGGAGCGCGTCGGCGCGCCCCCCCTGGAAGCCTTCGGGACCGTCCGCCACAGCCTGCCCATGCTGGGTCTGGACAACGCCTTCGGCGACGAAGAGATGCGGGAGTTCGACCTCCGCGTGAAACGCTTCCTGAAGGACAAGGACATCACGCCGCCGGAGCGGATCGAGTACCTCGCCGAGCCCAAGCTGGACGGGGTGGCCGTGGAGCTCATCTACCGGGACGGGCGGCTGGAGACCGGGGCCACCCGGGGCGACGGGAGGACCGGGGAGGACGTGACGCTGAACCTCAAGACCCTCCGGGCCATCCCGCTGCGTCTCCGGGGGGGCCGCCCGCCGCGCCTTCTCGAAGTCCGGGGCGAGGTGCACATGGGCCTGGGGGATTTCGACCGTCTCAACCGGGAGCGGGAGGAGGCCGGAGAGGCCGCGTTCGCCAATCCCCGGAACTTCGCCGCCGGATCGCTCCGCCAACTGGACGCCTCCGTCACCGCCCGAAGGCCGCTGACCATCTCCTGTTACACCGTAGGGCGGATGGAGTCCCCCGACCCCGGCCCCGCGCGGCAGAGTGAGATCCTCGAATCCCTGAAGCGACACGGGCTTCCCGTCATCCGGCTGGAGCGGGTGTGCCGGGGGATCGATGAAACCCTGGACTACTACCGTCATCTCGAATCCATCCGCGACGACCTCGACTACGAGATCGACGGCGTTGTCGTGGCCGTCAACGACCTCGAGTTCCAGCGGGTCCTGGGGGAGAAAAGCCGCACCCCGAGATGGGCCGTCGCGTACAAGTTCAAGCCGCAACAGGCAATGACGATCGTGGAGAAAATCAACGTCCAGGTCGGGCGGACTGGGTCGCTCACGCCCGTCGCCCACCTCCGGCCGGTCCGCGTCGGCGGGGTCGAAGTCGGCCGGGCGACGCTGCACAACCAGGACGAAGCGGAGCGCAAGGACGTCCGCGCCGGCGACACGGTCTGGGTTCAGCGCGCGGGAGACGTGATCCCCGAGGTGGTCAAGGTCGTCCCGGAGAAGCGAAAGGCGGGCGCCCGGCGATTCCGGATGCCCGTCAAGTGCCCGGAGTGCGGCGCCCCCGTCGAGCGGGCCGAAGGGGAATCGGCCCATCGGTGCACGAACGGACTTTCCTGCCCGGCCCAACGCAAAGAGTCCATCCGCCACTTCGTCTCGAAGAAGGCGCTGGACATCGACGGCCTGGGGAAGAAGCTCGCGGCGCAGCTCGTGGACCGGGGTCTCGTCCAAGACGTCGCCGACCTCTACAAGCTGGACGCGGAGACCCTGGCCGGTCTGGAGCGCATGGCCGAGAAATCCGCCTCGAATCTCGTCGCGGCGCTGGAAGCGAGCAAGGAGACCACCCTCGCGCGGTTTCTGTTCGGGCTGGGCGTCCGCCACGTGGGCGAGCACGTCGCGGCGGTCCTGGCCGGGGAATACGGAGACCTGGACGCCCTGATGGCGGCCAAGCTTGAAGACCTGGTCGATGTGCACGAGGTGGGGGAAATCGTGGCGCAAAGCGTCATGGACTTCTTCAGCCGGCCGGAGAACCGCGAGATCATCCGGCGGCTGCGCACCGAGGCGGGGGTCCGCTGGCCCGCCCCGCCGCCGAAGCGCGATGAGACCGCCCGGACCGGGGGGCGGGGGGGGGGCCGCTGGCGCGGAAGACCATCGTCTTCACCGGGGCGCTGGGCATGGCCCGGGCCGAGGCGAAACGCCTGGCCCGGTCCGGAGGCGCGCGCGTGGCCGCATCGGTCAGCAAGAAGACGGACCTCGTCGTCGCCGGAGCGTCCGCGGGGAGCAAGCTGAAAAAGGCCGAGGACCTGGGCGTGGAGGTGGTGGACGAGGCGGAGTTTCGCCGGCGGGTCTCGCATGAGAATTTGTAGGGAGTCATCTTGGGAGTTGCACAGCGAGCAACAATCGAGTGTCCAAAAAAACTCTAGGGCGGGGAACTACTTGCTTCCCATTTTCAGGATATCAGATTGTGTGGGAAAAATCCTATTCATACAATTGATTGGTTATGCGCCGGTTACTCACTTTGAGCGTTTAGTAATCGAATTCGGAGGTAGCAGGTATCGTCAAAAGTCTTTCCTTCGACGCGTTTAGTTCCCTTAAGTGGCCCAATACAGTATGGATCTTCTTCTTGTAGACGCCTCAATATGGAGAGAGACTCCGCAAGCGTGGGTCGGATTTCTTTGAAGCCATCGCTTGCAAAAACGAGTTCCGACACATCGTCCGGAACTTGAGTCACACAAATCTCAGTCGGCAGACCATTCAGCGTCCGAGATGCAAGCGATCCCTTTGGAATCCCGAACCATTTGGTCTGATCATTCGTTTGAATATTTTGGAGTTCCGGTTGTGCGGCCAGGATATGTGAAATGAAAGCACGCCCCATATCGGCACCGTCTGCAAACGGATAAATGCCATTCCGCTTAAGAAAGGAGACAACACATGCGCGCACGTCAGACGTTAGACCATCGACTAGTTTTTCATTCGAATGAATCTCGAAGCCCCCATTTTTCTTGACAAACGTAAAAGAACAATCGTGGATGTGGTAAACAGCATTTTTCGTTGGCACGAATGCGCCAAACGCAACATCTGCTCGGTTTCGCACTTCGGATAGATCAATTCCGGCTTCTTCAGCTCCCATGTTGATCCGCCCGTTTATTTCATTGACCAGCTCTTTGGGATCGTCGGTGCATTCGGGTGACTTAAGAACGTCGAGAACAATCTCCGCAATAGTTGCGCCACCGTTTCGTCCATTACCCCAGTCATTACACGTATGGTCCGTTCCGCCATCGATTACGCCGAAAAATCGCGGACCACACACCAAACGGTCCTCACCGCCCGATTTTTCCCCAGTCCTGGACTCCAGGTGTCGTTCAATGACTTCAACCAGCATCCTCTGTACCATCCTCTGTCACGCGTGGGTTGATTGAGTTGGAAGCAAACTACGTTGGGTGCAACATCTTTTATAGCCTTAATTTGAATCCACACGATAAAGATCGTAGATACCCTTGACCAGAATGATTAGCCATACGAGAGCAAAAATACCGATAATGACTCGACCAAAATGATATGAACTCCAACGAAACGGCCGGTCGTCGCGAGAGGTCTTCCTCGACCTTCCGCATACGTAGTCCGCTAATGCCGGATCTGAGCTTATGATGGCCAGCATATCCTTATGCCAGCGAAGCTCGTAATGTCTTGATATGACCATTATCCGATCCCAGGTGTAGCAGATCGCAAGGCCGAGGCAGCCGCCGAAAATAAGGGTATAGAGGTTCGGTCGTATAGTGCTCCCCATTAAGAGCGGGTTTGAAATAAGGGAGAATTGGAGCTGACCGGGCGAGGAGGTCCGCCATGAAGCGGAGACAGTG
>PVBE012993453.1_pt1 | contig 19562 bp, 20 predicted proteins | sample 1631181 | NCBI WGS metagenome assembly PVBE01 (sample SAMN08397723, study PRJNA350692) | Marine metagenome, whole genome shotgun sequencing project. | isolation source: water | place: Pacific Ocean | collected 2012-04 | reverse complement strand
TGCTAAGCTCCTCATCCCCTTTATCCTGATGTTCGCCCTCTACGTGCAATTCCATGGCGATTTCGGGCCTGGCGGGGGTTTTCAGGCCGGGGTGATCTTTGCCGCCGGAATGATCCTCTACGCTCTCATTTTCGGGGTCGAGAACGCGCGCCGAGTGGCGCCGAGGGGCGTGCTCACGGCCGCGATGGCGGTCGGTGTCTTGCTGTTTGCCGGGGTCGGGTTCGTGGCGCTGCTGTGGGGCGGGAACTACCTCGATTATGGGGTGCTCGCCGGCGACTTCGTGGCCGGCCAACACCTCGGCATTCTGCTTGTCGAACTCGGGGTTGGCATTACTGTCGCCGCGGTCATGACCACGGTCTTCTTCGCCTTCGCAGGACGCGAGGGCTGAGTTTGGATCTCGTCGGCCATTACCCGTACTGGATCATCATCGTCCTGATGATGATCGGCTTTTACACCGTCATCGCCAGCGGAAATCTGATCAAGAAGATCATCGGCCTGAATATCTTCCAGGCCTCGGTGTTCCTTCTCTACATTTCTATCGGTGCCGTCGCCGGGGCGACGGCGCCGATCTTCGCCGAGGGCGCCGGGCCCTACGCAAACCCGCTACCGCACGTTTTGATTCTGACGGCCATCGTGGTCGGCGTGGCGACAAGCGCGCTTGGTCTGGCGTTGGTAATTCGCATCAAGGAGGCCTACGGCAGCGTCGAAGAGGACGAGCTTCAAGATGCGGACGAAGAGTCGTGATCGCCGCCCACCTGCCCATCCTTCAGGTCGCTCTGCCCCTGTTGGCCGCACCCGTGTGTGTCATCGCCCGGCGCGGGAAACTGCCCTGGTGGATCTCGCTGGGGACCAGTTGGCTGGCGCTCGCGGTGGCCGTGGTGCTCTTGGGCCAGGTCCTGGATCAAGGTCCGATCTCGTACGCGCTGGGGGGCTGGATCGCGCCGATCGGAATCGAGTATCGGGCCGATCTCGCGAGCGCCTTCGTCCTTTTGATCGTGACCGGCGTCACGGCGGTGATCATGGTCTACGCTCACACCTCCGTCGCCCACGAGATCCCGGCGGACCGACAGCACCTTTTCTACGCAGCGCTGCTGCTCTCGTTTGCCGGGCTGCTGGGCATTGCCATCACCGGAGATGCGTTCAACGCCTTCGTGTTTCTCGAGATTTCGTCACTCTCTTCGTACGTTCTGATCAGCCTCGGCGCCAGCCGCCGAGCCCTGCGCGCCGCGTTCCAGTATCTGGTGCTGGGCACCGTCGGCGCGACCTTCATCCTGATCGGCATCGGCATCCTTTACATGGTGACCGGGACCCTCAACATCGTCGATCTCGGCGATCGGCTTGCAGCACTCGGACCCAACCGCACGGTCATGGTCGGATTCGCCTTTCTCACGGTTGGGTTGAGCTTGAAGATCGCGCTCTTCCCGCTACACCTGTGGCTTCCGGACGCATATGCCTATGCGCCCTCGGTGGTGACCGCCTTCCTCGCCGGAACGACCACCAAGGTGGCGCTCTATCTGCTGTTGCGATTCTTCTTTGCGGTCTTCACTTCCGTTTACCCGATCGAAGCGCTGCCGCTTGAAAGTTTCTTCCTGCCGCTTTCGCTGATCGCGATCGCCGTCGCCTCGACGGTGGCCATTTTCCAGCACGACGTGAAACGCATGCTCGCTTATTCGAGCGTTGCCCAGATCGGCTACATCGTGTTGGGTATCAGCCTTGCCTCGAAGACCGGCCTAACGGCCTCGCTGGTCCATCTGTTCAATCACGCGCTGATAAAGGGGGGGCTGTTCCTGACTTTGGGCTGCGTCTTCTTGCGAGTCGGCTCGGTGCGGCTCAACGACCTGCACGGTCTCGGCCGTCGCATGCCGCTGACCATGCTGGGTTTCGTCATTGGCGGGATAAGCCTTATCGGGCTTCCGCTCACCGTTGGTTTCGTCAGCAAATGGACGCTGGTCCTGGCCGCGTTCGAGCGCGGCTGGTGGCCGCTCGCGGTATTCGTACTGCTGACTTCGCTGTTGGCGGTGGCCTACATCTGGCGTGTCGTCGAGGCGGCGTACCTGCGCAGCCCCGCACCCAACGCCGTGCCCGTAAAAGAGGCGCCGCCGAGCATGCTTGCTTCGGCCTGGGTACTGATCGCCGCCTGCGTCTACTTCGGAATCGACACCTCGCTGACACTTGACGTCGCCGGGCGCGCCGCCGAGTTCTTGCTGGCGCTCTCACGATGAGCGGCGGCCAGATCGTGCTCCTGGCGGTGGCGACGCCGTTCGCCGGCGCCGCGGCGATCGTACTTGCCCACCGCTGGCCCAATCTACGCGAGGCGGTCACCCTGGCAACGGCGGCGGCGCTCTTCGGGCTCGTGATCTCGCTCTTCGGCGACGTGCAAGCGGGCGCGCGGCCGGCGCTCACTTTGGTCGAGATCATGCCCGGACTCGGCATCCACTTCGCCGCCGAGCCGCTTGGTGTGCTGTTCGCGACGGTCTCGAGCCTGCTGTGGTTTCTCACCTCGGTCTACTCGATCGGGTACATGCGAGCCAACGCCGAGCGCAACCAGACCCGTTACTACGCGTATTTCGCGATCGCACTCGGGTGCGCGGCCGGCGTCGCCTTTGCCGCCGACATCTTCACGTTGTTCATCTTCTACGAGGGGCTCACGCTCTCGACCTATCCGCTGGTCACCCATACCGGAACTGCGGAGGCGCGGCGCGGCGGCCGCACCTATCTGGGCATTCTGCTGGGTACCTCGATCGGATTGTTGCTGCTGGCTATCATCTGGACCTGGATCGAGACGGGCACGCTCGCGTTCACCCCGGGCGGCATCTTCGCCGGGCACGTTTCCTCGGGGCTTAGCAGTGTGCTGCTCATCCTCTACGTGTTCGGCATCGGCAAGGCGGCGCTGATGCCGCTGCATCGTTGGCTGCCGGCGGCGATGGTGGCGCCGGCTCCGGTCAGCGCGCTCCTGCACGCGGTGGCGGTGGTCAAGGCGGGGGTATTCACGGTCCTCAAAGTTGCGGTGTACCTGTTCGGCATCGAGCATCTGTCGGGACTGGCCTCGGGCCGCTGGCTGATCTGGGTTGCGGCGGCGAGTATTGTCGTCGCTTCGATCATCGCCATGCGACAGGACGACTTGAAGCGGCGCCTTGCCTACTCGACCGTGAGCCAGCTTTCTTACATTGTCCTGGGCGCCCTGATCGCCAGCAGCGCCGGAGTCCTGGGCGCCGGAATGCACATCGCGATGCACGCCTTCGGCAAGATCACGCTCTTCTTTTGCGCCGGCGGCATCTACACCGCCGCGCGCATCACCAAAGTAAGCGAGATGCGGGGCCTGGGCCACGCCATGCCGGTGACCATGACGGCGTTCCTGATCGGCAGCCTGACCGTCATCGGGCTGCCACCAATGGGTGGCCTGTGGAGCAAGTGGTACCTGGTCATCGCCGCGCTCGACGCCGGTGAGATCGCGCTTTTGGTGGTCATACTCGGGGGCTCGCTGTTGAGCGCGGGCTATCTCATGCCGCCCGTAATCAGCGCCTTCTTCGGAGCGCCCGGCGCGGCCGGCGGCGCGGCGGAGCGCGGCCTCCGCGAGGCCCCCCTGCCCTGTCTCATCGCCATGTCGCTGACCGCGGCCGGCTGCGTGGCACTGTTCGTCTTCCCCGATCCGCTCCTTGGCCTGGCCCGAGCGATCGAACTCGGCGCGGGGTAGAGCACGGTGGATCGCGAACCCAAGCGCTTCCTCGACCGGGCCCAGAACGTCCGCTGGGTTTTGCGATTCTTCTATGCGATCTGTCTCGCGCTGTTGGCCGCCGATTGGCTGGTCGACCGGCACGTCGCCCACACCGTCGAGAAGCTCTTCGGTTTCTATGCACTCTATGGCTTCGTCTCGTGCTGGATGCTGGTGATCGTGGCCAAGCAGCTGCGCCGGCTGGTCAAACGCCGCGAAGACTACTATGGCGATTAGCGGCGCCGTCACGGAGTGGCTGGGCACACCGCTGGGCCTCCCCTGGGGCCTGGCGCAGGCCGCGATCTTCTTCGCCGGGGCGCTGATCTCGGTGTTTCTCAGGCCGCGCGATCAGGCGGCGATACTCGTCCTCACGCCGATGATCGGTCTTGTCAATTTACTTTATCTAAACGATGGAACCTATTGGCGTTACAGCATTGTTGATCAAGAGCTAACCCTGATCCGGGTCGACGGGCTAAGCCTGCTGTTCGGCCTCATCTTCCACCTCGCGGCGTTGATCTGGGCCGTTTTTGCACTCCATGTTCGTGACCGCATCCAGCATGTGAGCGCGCTCGTCTACGTTGGCGCCGCACTCGGTGCGGTATTCGCGGGCGACCTGATTACGCTGTTCGTGTTCTGGGAGATCCTGGCTGTGTCCTCGGCCTTCCTGATCTGGGCACGGCGAAGCGAGCGATCGAGCGGGGCCGGACTACGCTATCTTTTGGTCCACGTCGTTTCAGGGCTGCTCCTGCTAACCGGCGCGCTTATCCTCATCGGTGAGACAGGTAGCGCGGCGTTCGACCATATCGGCCTCGATAGTATCGCCGCGTGGCTCATCTTCGTTTCCTTCGGGATCAAGTGCGGGTTTCCGCTCCTTCACAACTGGCTCACCGATGCCTACCCCGAGGCCACGCCGACCGGGACCGTGTTCCTAAGCACCTTCACCACCAAGGTCGCGATCTACGCGCTTGCGCGCGGCTTTCCGGGGACCGAGCTTCTGATTTACATCGGCGCGGCCATGACCGTGTTCCCCATATTCTACGCCGTGATCGAGAACGACCTTCGCCGCGTCTTGGCCTACAGCATGATCAACCAGCTCGGGTTCATGGTCGCAGGGATCGGCCTGGGCACGGCCCTGGCGCTCAACGGCGCGCTCAGCCACGCTTTCAACGACGTGATCTTCAAGGGCCTCCTCTTCATGACCATGGGGGCGGTGCTGCACCGCACCGCTCGGATCAACGGCTCGGACCTCGGCGGGCTCTACAAGACGATGCCGCTCACCGCCACGCTTTGCATCATCGGCGCGGCCTCGATCTCGGCGTTTCCGCTCTTTAGCGGCTTCGTGTCAAAGTCGATGGTAATGGCCTCGCTGGTCGAGGAGGGCTACGGCGCCGTCTGGCTGGCGATGCTGTTCGCATCCGCCGGCGTTTTCCACCACGCCGGCATCAAGATTCCCTACTTCGCCTTCTTTGCCCATGATTCCGGCGTCCGCACGAAAGAGCCGCCGTGGAACATGCTCCTCGCCATGACCATCGCCGCCGTGCTTTGCGTGTTCAACGGCTCATATCCTTGGCTCCTCTATGACTTGATGCCGTTTCCGGTCGATTACGTTCCCTACACCGAGACCCACGTCATCGCCCAGCTGCAGCTCCTGTTCTTCTCGGCCCTCGCCTTTGCATGGCTGATGGTGACCGGCATCTACCCGCCCGAACTTCGCGCGGTGAACCTCGATGTCGAATGGCTGTACCGCGGCATCGGCACCCGCATCGTGCGCGTCCTCGGTGCAGCGACCGAGGCAACCGACCAAGCCGCGCGCGTTACCGCGCGACGCGGTCTCGACGAAATCGTGGGCGGCATCGTGCGCGTTTCCGGCCCGGCCGGCGTGCTGGCGCGTACCGGATCCACCCGGGCCGCGGTCCTGTGGATCGCGGCCGCGTTGGCGGCCTACCTCGTCTTCTATTACGCCTGAGCCGAAACGCTAGGATTGGCGGCGCGGGGTGAACTTGGTCGCGGGATTACCCGGCGCGTTGGCGAAAGGATCTTCCGCGGGCGCCCTTGGCCCCCGATTCTTGCGGCCCTGGCCGGGAACCCATTTGGTGGCGCGCGCGCCGTCCTTGGTCGCAAGCTGTGGCGGTCGCGCCGCGGACGCCGCCGGGGCTGCCGCAAAGACGATCTCTTCATTGGCTCCCTGGGCGCGAGCACTCTGAAAGCTGGGATCGGCCCGCACGATGTCGCCGAGGTGCGCTGCTCCTAGGCGCCCGAACCGCTCCCAAACATCGTCGAGGAATCCGGCGACGGCACCGTGCGGGGCCTTGAAATCGAGCGCCGGCGGTCCGCTTCGAAACACATGATAGATGGTCGGCTCAACGGGGCCGGATTCGGTGGCGAGAAACGTCGCCGGCATCAGCTTCTGGCCCCCGTTTGCCCCGGCCCAGCGGGCTTGCGCGAGGTATAGAAGGTTTTGCAGCGCGATGGCGTCGAGCGGCGTACCGCTGGAATCGCCTCGGCCAAGAAACCAAAAAGCAATGTCGAGCGGTGAGCGAACGGTGACCGGCATGCCTCTCCCCATTGGCTTGGGCAGGCGATTGTAGAGGAGTATGGTTAACGAAATCTAACCCAAAGCCCGAGGTGACCCGTGGACATCAGCGGCGAGTATCGGATTCCCGCCCCCAAGGAGCAGGTTTGGCGGGCGCTAAACGATCCCGCCATCCTGGAGCAGGCCATCCCCGGATGCCGAAGAATCGGGAAGGTGTCCGACACCGAGATGACGGCCACGGTCGTCGCCAAGTTCGGCCCGGTTAAAGCGGTCTTCTCCGGGCGCGTGACGCTTTCCGACCTCGATCCGCCCCACGGTTACACCATCGCCGGCGAGGGCGAGGGCGGTGCGGCGGGCTTCGGAAAGGGAAGCGCCAGGGTAACGCTCGCCGAAGCGGACGACGAGACCGTGCTCCGCTACACGGCCGAGGTCCAGATTGGGGGCAAGCTCGCCCAAGTCGGTCAGCGCCTGGTCGGCTCCACGGCGAAGAAGACCGCCGACGATTTCTTCGCCGATTTCGCCGCCGCCGTAGCCGCCGAGGCGCCGCCTGCCGAGGCGCCGGCGGTCCCGGTCCCCGAACCGACCCTACCGGTCGGCCAGCAACGCGGGGTACGCAGCTTGGCTTGGTCGATCGGTCTCCTCATCGTCATTGTCGCGCTTTGGGTCTTCTACTCGACCCAAGGCTTGCCTTGACCGCCGGCCGGGCGTGGGCGAGACTCCCGCGGGCTGGCGAGCGATACGGAGCCCGGCTCCCCCAAACAGCGGAGTAAAGCCCGATGCCGAGCGTTTCAATGACGATCAATGGTGCGGTGGCCAGCGGCGAGGTTGAAGCGCGCACCCTCTTGGTTCAGTTCCTCCGCGAGCACCAAGGCCTGACCGGCACCCACGTCGGCTGCGATACCAGCCAATGCGGTGCCTGCGTCGTTCACGTCGACGGCCGCGCCATCAAGTCGTGCACCCTGCTGGCGCTACAGGCCGAGGGCGCTGATGTGACCACCATCGAGGGATTGGCCGAGAACGGCGAACTTCACCCGATGCAGGCCGCGTTCAAGGAAAACCACGGCCTGCAGTGCGGTTTTTGCACGCCCGGCATGGTCTTGTCCGCGGTCGACATGGTCAACCGCATTCCCGATTTGGACGAGAAGACGGTGCGCCACGAGCTTGAGGGCAACTTTTGCCGCTGCACCGGGTATCACAACATTGTCCGTGCCATCCTCGATGGCGCCAAAGCGATGCGCGCCTGAGCGGCGGCATCGGGAGGAACGGCCATGCCGGAAGAGGGGATCGGCGCATCGGTACGGCGCAAGGAGGACCACCGGTTTCTGACCGGCAAGGGCCACTACGTCGACGACATTAACCGACCCGGCCAGACGCAGGCCGTTTTCGTGCGCTCGCCGCACGCGCACGCCACCGTCAAGTCCGTCAACACCAAGGCCGCACTGGCGTCGCCGGGCGTCCTGGCGGTCTTCACCGGCGCCGATCTCGAGGCTGACGGCATCGGTGCGCTGCCATGTGGCTGGGTGATTACCCAGATCAACGGCGAGATTTGGAATGCACCGCCCCACCCGGTGATCGCCACCGAGACGGTCCGCTGCGTTGGCGATCAGGTGGCCGTGGTGATCGCCGAGACCGCCGATCAAGCCAGGGACGGCGCCGAGAAGGTGGCGGTCGACTACAAAGTCCTCCCGGCCGTGCTCGATCCGGCCAAGGCCACCGATGGCGACGCTCCTCAGCTCCACGCCGATGCACCCAATAACACCTGTTATGTGTGGGGCCTGGGTGATGCTGACGCGACAAAGGCGGCGTTTGCCAAGGCCAAGCACGTTACCAAACTCGATCTCGTGAACAACCGCGTCTTGCCGAGTGCGATCGAGCCGCGCGCAGCGATCGGCGAGTATGATTCGGGCGAGGACAGCTTCACGCTCCACGTGACCAGCCAGAATCCGCACCTCGCGCGTCTTGTGCTGGCGGCGTTCGTCCAGATCGCTCCTGAGCACAAGCTGCGGGTGATCTCGCTCGACGTCGGCGGCGGGTTCGGCTCAAAAATCCATATCTACGCCGAGGAGAGCGTCGTCACCTGGGCCTCGAAGAAGGTCGGACGGCCCGTCAAGTGGACCGCCGACCGCTCGGAAGCCATTCTGACCGACGCCCACGGCCGCGATCATGTCACCCACGCCGAGCTGGCGCTTGACGAGAACGGAAAGTTTCTTGGCTTGCGCGTCGATACGACCGCCAATATGGGAGCCTACCTCTCGACTTTCGCCTCCGTCATTCCGACCTACCTGCACGGCACGCTGATGCAGGGGCAGTACACGACCGAAGCAATCTACATCGAGGTGACGGCCGTGTTCACCAACACGACGCCGGTGGACGCGGTGCGCGGCGCCGGCCGACCCGAGGCCACCTACGTCGTCGAGCGTCTGGTCGATGCCGCGGCGGGCGAGCTGGGCATCGACCGCGCCGAGCTCCGGCGGCGCAACTTCATCCCCGCCGACGCCTTTCCTTATCAGACTCAGGTAGCGCTCGAGTACGACAGCGGCGACTACCCGGTGGCGATGGAGAAGGCACTGGAGGCGATCGACTATCAGGGCTTCGAGCAGCGCCGTGAAGCGGCGGCCAAGCGCGGCAAGCGTCGCGGCCTAGGGTTCTCCACCTACATCGAGGCTTGTGGCCTTGCACCCTCGCAGGTGGTCGGCTCGCTTGGCGCCGGGGTTGGGCAATGGGAGGCGGCCGAAGTACGTTTCGACGCGACCGGCCACGTCACGGTCCTGACCGGCTCGCATAGCCACGGGCAGGGCCACGAAACCACCTTCGCGCAGATCGTCGTGGACCGCTTGGGCGTGCCGATCGGCGACGTCGAGGTCGTACACGGCGATTCGGGACGTAGCCAGTTCGGCTATGGCACCTACGGCTCGCGCTCGCTGGCGGTAGGCGGTTCGGCCATCGTCAAGGCGATCGACAAGATCGTCGCCAAGTCCAAGAAGATCGCCGCGCACCTCTTGGAGGCCGCGGAGGCCGACATCGAGTTCGCCGACGGGAACTTCACCGTGAAGGGTACCGACCGCTCGAAATCGATCGCCGAGATCGCCTTTGCCGCCTACGTGCCCCACGATTATCCGCTCGACGAGGTGGAGCCGGGCCTCGACGAGAACGCATTCTACGATCCTGGCAACTTCACCTACCCCTTCGGCGCCCACTTGTGCGAGGTCGAGATCGACGAGGAGACCGGCACGGTGTCGCTTGAGAAATGGGCGGCGGTGGACGACTTCGGCCGCATCATCAACCCGATGATCGTCGAGGGCCAGCTTCACGGCGGCATCGTCCACGGCGTTGGCCAGGCCCTGCTGGAGCACGCGCTCTACGACGAATCCGGGCAGCTCGTGACCGGCTCGTTTATGGACTACGCGATGCCCCGGGCCGCCGACGTGCCGAGCTTCGAGCTCGGCTTCACCGAGACCCTATGCCCGCACAACCCGTTGGGCGTAAAGGGCTGTGGCGAGGCCGGGGCCATCGCGGCGCCGGCCTGCGTAATCAATGCGGTAGTGGACGCGCTCGCACCCCTGGGCGTACGCCATGTGGAGATGCCGGCAACGCCAGAGCGCGTCTGGCGGGCCATCCAAAGCGCTGGCGGCGCCTGAGCGCCAGCACGGAGATCGATCATGTACGACTTCAACTATCACCGCCCGGCAAGTCTCGATGACGCCGCCAAGTTGCTGGCTGGCAACGCCGATGCGGAGTTGCTGGCCGGCGGTATGACGCTGATTCCGACGTTGAAGCTACGCCTCGCAAAGCCTTCCGACGTCATCGACCTATGCGACATCACTGAGCTCAGTGGTATCGAAGCCAACGGCGAAGGCGTTACCGTCGGCGCCATGACCCCGCATTCCGAAGTCGCCGCCGCGAGCGCGGTGCAAAAGGCGATTCCGGCGCTTGCCGCCCTCGCCGGTGGTATCGGCGACCCCCACGTCCGCCACCGTGGCACCATCGGCGGCTCGATCGCCAACAACGACCCCGCGGCGGACTATCCCGCGGCAGTCCTCGGCCTGGGCGCCGAGGTCAACACCAATCGCCGCTCGATCGCCGCCGACGACTTCTTCACCGGCCTGTTCGAGACCGCCCTTGAAGAAGGCGAGATCGTGACCTCGGTGCGCTTTTCTGCACCCAAGCGTGCGGCCTATGCCAAGTTTCCCAACCCCGCCTCGCGTTACGCCATCGTCGGTGTGATGGTGGCCGAAACGGGCGCGGGCGTCCGCGTCGCGGTGACCGGCGCGGGACCGTGCGTCTTTCGGGTTGCGGAGATGGAATCGGCGCTTTCCGCCGACTTCTCGGCCGAGGCGGTCGCTGGCATCGGGGTTTCGGACGCCGATCTCAACGCCGACATCCACGCCAGCGCCGAGTATCGCGCCCACCTGGTCACGGTGATGGCCAAGCGCGCCGTCGCCGCGGCAGGCTAGGCGCCCACACGCTCCCTCGACCGCGTGCCGCGGGCACGCCGGGAACCCGATGCCAACAGCAGTTCCGACGTCGATCGACGCAACCCACGAGCTTCTGCGCTCGGGCGACTACATCGCGGATCGCTCTCTGGCGACGACGCTTTTCCTCTGCCTGAAGCTCGGGCGGCCGCTGTTCCTCGAGGGCGAGGCGGGCGTCGGCAAGACCGAGATTGCCAACGTGCTGGCGGAAACACTGGGCCGCCGGCTGGTTCGCCTGCAATGTTACGAAGGGCTGGACGTAGCGAGCGCGGTCTATGAGTGGAACTACGCCGCGCAGATGATCGAGATTCGCCTCGCCGAAGCCGAGGGCGTGAGCGACCGCGGGGCACTCGCGCGGGACGTGTTTTCGGAGCGCTTTCTGACCAAGCGACCGCTCCTGCAGGCGCTCGACCGCGACGTGGCCGGCGCGCCGGTGCTGCTGATCGACGAGCTCGACCGTGCCGACGAACCGTTCGAGGCTTTCCTCCTTGAGGTGCTGGCCGATTTCCAGATCACCATCCCCGAGATCGGCACCATCGCCGCCGAGGAGCCACCGATTACGATCATCACTTCGAACCGCACTCGCGAGATCCACGATGCGTTGAAGCGCCGCTGCTATTACCACTGGCTCGACTATCCCGACTCCCGGCGCGAGCTCGAAATCCTGCGCGCCCGGGTGCCGGCGGTCGAGGCGCGTCTTGCCGCAGAGATCGTTGGTTTCGTCCAAGAGCTCCGGCGCGCCGATCTGTTCAAGCTGCCGGGGATCGCCGAGACCATCGACTGGTCGAGCGCGCTGGTGCGACTCGACCGTCTTTCGCTCGACCCCGAAACCGTCAACGACACCCTTGGCGTTCTTTTGAAGTACCAAGACGACATCGCCAAAATCTCGGGCGCGAGCGCGGCGAATATTTTGGCCGAGGTCAAGGCCGAGCTCGCCACCGCCAACCCATGACGATGCTGCCGCTGCTGGAGGATCGGCCGGGCGGAAGGCTGGCCGAGAATATCGTCCATTTCGGCCGCGTACTGCGGGCCTCGGGCATGCCGGTGGGGCCGGGCCGCATCGTCGAGGCGATGCGCGCGGTAGAGGCGGTGGGAATCGCCCGCCGCGACGACTTTTACTGGGCGCTGTTCTCTGTCTTCGTCAACCGCCGCGACCAGCGCGAACTGTTCGACCAAGCCTTCCACATCTTCTGGCGCAATCCGCGACTTTTGGAGCGCATGCTGTCAGTGCTGTTGCCCTCGTTCCGGGTGCCTGGGGAACGCGAGAACTTGCCGCCCCGGCGCCTCGCCGAGGCGCTCGACCCCGGCCGCGCTGAGACCGGCGATGCCCCCGCCGAACGCGAGATCGAGGTCGACGCGAGGCTGACCTACAGCCATGACGAAGTGCTGCGCAAGATGGATTTCGAATCGATGTCAACCGACGAGCTCGCCGAGGCCAAGGCCCTCATCGCCGGCATGTGGCTCCGCATCCTGCGTGTGCCCACGCGCCGCTATGCCCCCCATGGCCGCGGCCCGCGGATCGACATGCGGGCAACGTTTCGCACCGGATTGCGCGCCGGCGCCGAGGTCATCCCGCTCAAGCGCCGCGCCCGCACGCGCCGCCACCCGCCGCTCGTCATCCTGTGCGACATCTCGGGCTCGATGAGCCGCTACTCGCGCATGTTGCTGCACTTCATGCACGCCGTGACCAACGACCGCGACCGCGTGCACACATTCGTCTTCGGCACGCGCCTCACCAACATCACCCACCACTTGCGCCACCGCGACGTCGATGTGGCGGTCGAGAAGGTGAGCGGCGCCGTCGCCGACTGGTCGGGTGGCACCCGGATCGGCGCTTGCCTGCGTAAATTCAATCGCGATTGGTCGCGCCGCGTGCTCGGACAGGGCGCCGTGGTGCTGCTGATTTCGGATGGACTCGACCGTGACGCCGGCGAAGGTCTGGCGCACCAAGCCGACCGGCTGCACCGCTCATGCCGGCGGTTGATCTGGCTCAATCCCCTATTGCGCTACGCCGAATTTGAACCAAAATCACTGGGTGTGGCCGCCATCCTGCCCCACGTCGACGAGTTCCGGCCGGTGCACAACATCGAAAGCCTGAGCGACCTCGCCGCAGCGCTGGCCACCGAGACGCCGCGCCGCATGGAAGGCTGGCCCGGTCTGCCCGAGGCGGCTGCGTGACCGAGGACGTGCTTGAACAAGCCGCCGTCTGGCGGGCGTCGGGCAAGGGCGTGGCGCTGGCCACGGTCGTCTCGACCTGGGGCTCCTCGCCGCGCCCGGTCGGAAGCCAGCTTGCGGTGGACGATGGAGGCGAGTTCGTGGGCTCGGTCTCGGGCGGCTGCATCGAGAGTGCGGTGGTACAGGAGGCGCTCGAGGTGATCGCCGAGGGATCGCCGCGGCTGCTGAACTTCGGCGTCACCAACGCCCAGGCTTGGGAGGTCGGGTTGGCCTGCGGCGGCAGGGTCGAGGTCTTTGTCGACCGCTTGGAATGAGACAGGAAACGCTCTCACAGATCCTCGCCGACAAGGCGGCAAAACGTCCGGTCGTCCTCGTCACGAACCTAAAGTCAGGACTTGACTCACTCGTTTATCCATCTGACAAACAAGATAATTCCGGAATCGATCCGGCGCTCGTGGACGCCATCCGCACGGCCGTGCGATCCGATCGCTCGACCACCGCCGAAAGCCCCGACGGCGCGGTCTTCGTGCACGTCTTCAACCCGCCGTTGCGCATGATCGTGGTCGGCGCCGTGCACATCGCGCAACCGCTCGCCCACATGGCGGCGATCGCCGGCTGGGAGGTCACCATCGTCGATCCTCGGCGTTCGTTCGCCACCGAAGAACGCTTTCCCGGCGTCACCATGACCCACGAATGGCCCGACGAGGCACTCGAACGGCTGGCGCCGGATTCTCGTACCGCGGTGGTGACACTGACCCACGATCCCAAGCTCGACGATGCTGCGCTCGGGGTGGCGCTCGCCTCGCCAGCGCTCTACGTCGGCTCGCTCGGCAGCACCAAGACTCACGCCGCCCGTCTCGAACGCCTGCGCCGCGGCGGCCTCGATAAGGCGGCGCTCGCGCGTATTCATGGCCCGGTCGGCCTCGATATCGGAGCCAAGTCGCCGGCGGAGGTTGCCGTCGCGATCATGGCAGAGATCACTCAGGCGGTCCGCCGCCCAGCGAATCCGGCATGATATTCGGCCGCCTTCCGCTCGAATCGGCCGAAGGCGCGGTACTCGCGCATGGCATCCGCACCCCGCGAATGACGCTGAAAAAGGGCGCAGTGCTTGATTCCAGCGATCTCGCAGGCTTGCGTGCAGCCGGCTACACGGAGGTTGTCGCGGCGCGCCTGGAGCCGGGCGATGTGCCGGAGGACGACGCGGCGAGCGCCGTCGCCGAGGCGATAGCCGGCCGCGGTACCCGTCTCAAGTCGGCTTTCACGGGACGTCGCAGTATCTATTCCGAGACACGCGGCATCGCGGTCCTCGATGGTCCGCGAATCGATCGGCTGAATGCGATTGATGAGGGCGTCACGGTTGCCACGGTGCCGCCCTTTCAACTCGTCGAGGCCGGTCAGATGGTGGCGACGGTCAAGATCAATCCCCTCTCGGTGCCGGGCGGCGTCATCGGGTCCCTTGTGGCGCTGTTGGGCGAGGGTCCTTCGCCGGTGCAGGTGGCCGGATTCCGAGCGATGTCGGCGGGCCTCATACTCACCCGCCTGCCCGGCCTCAAGGAGAGCATTCTCGACAAGACGGTGGCCACCGTGAGCGCCCGCCTCGAGGCGCTCGGGAGCCGCCTTGCCCGGGACGTCCGCTGCCCGCACGAGGAGGCGGCCGTGGCCGATGCGCTTACCGAGACCGCGGGCGCCGGAGTGGCGCCGATCCTCATCTACGGCGCCTCGTCCATCGTCGATCGGCGGGACATCGTGCCCGCCGGCATCGTACGGGCGGGCGGCACCATCGATCGTTTCGGCATGCCCGTCGATCCGGGAAACCTGACGCTGCTGGCCCACCTTGGAGCGACGCCGATTCTGGGCCTCCCCGGATCGGCGCGCTCCCCGCGGTCACACGGCTCGGATTGGCTATTGCAGCGCCTGCTGGCCGGCCTGCCCATCGAGGCGAGCGATGTGGCGGCGTTGGGCGTCGGTGGTCTATTGAAGGACGTTCCGGGCCGCCCGCAGCCTCGCGAGAGGGGCCGCCGCGTCTCGCCCCAGCCGCGCATCGCTGCCCTGGTGCTGGCCGCCGGGCAATCCCGGCGCATGGGCCGGCGCAACAAGCTGTTGGCCGAAATCGACGGCGAGTCGATGATCGCCCGCGTCGTCGACGCGGTGCTAGCCGCCAAGACGAGCCCGGTCGTGGTCATCACCGGCCATCAGGCCGCGAAGGTGCGCGCCGCGCTCGCCGGTCGCGAAGTTCGCTTCGTCGACAATCCCGATTTCGCACGAGGGCTCAGCACCTCGCTCAGGGCCGGACTCGAGGGGCTGCCGGCCGACACCGATGCTTCACTCATTTGTCTCGGGGACATGCCGCGGGTTTCGCCCCGCCATATCGATATGCTCATTGCCGCCTTTAACGCGGAAGAGGGGCGCACCATCTGTGTCCCGACGGCGCGGGGAAAACGCGGCAATCCAGTCCTGTTCGGCGCCGCCTTCTTCGAAGAGATGAAGGCGGCCGAGGGTGACGTCGGTGCGCGACACCTGATTGGCAGCCACGCCGACCAGGTGGTCGAGGTGGCGATCGACGACGATGGCATCTTCGTCGATGTCGACACGCCAAGCGCGCTTTCGGCGCTCAGGACCGGGACCGGCGGATCGTAATCCGCGGCTTGCCCCGATGATCGACGAGATTTACCAGAAGGATCTGTTGCGCCACGCCGCGGCGGCCGTCGGTCACGGGCGCCTCGAGGCCCCTGGCGCGAGCGTCACCGTCGACAATCCCTTGTGCGGCGACCGCGTCACGCTCGACGTGTCCACCCTCGAGGGACGAGTCGTGCAGCTCTCGCACGTCGTGCGCGCCTGTCTGCTGTGCCAGGCCTCCGCTTCCATCATCGGCGCCCGCGCCGAGGGCGAGACCTTGGCCCGCATCGCTGCCATCATGGAGGCGGTCCGGTGCATGCTCCAAGAAGACGTCCCGCTGCCCGGCGACATCTGGAGCGATCTTTCCGCGTTTACGCCGGTGGCCGCGCACCGGAGCCGGCACAACTGCGTCCTCTTGCCCTTCGAGGCGCTGATCCAGGCCGGGGCCCAGTCGGAATCCTAGGGTGCTACCGGGAGCGCCGCACCTGCCGCGGCGGCGGCGCGTTGTGCGGCTTCGAGCTCGCCTGGGCTCATAAGCGCCTCGAGCGCGACCATGACATCGGCGGCGGAATCGGCGAGCCGGGAATCGCCGCTCGCCACTACCTTGCTGAACCAAAGGTGCGCCGCCAGGTCGTCGCGCGGCACCCCTTCGCCGAGCACCAGCATGACGCCGAGGTTGTACTGTGCGTCCACCAACCCGCTTGCCGCGGCGCGCTGGTAGAGCGCGACGGCGGCCTCGGCATCCGCCGCGACCCCGCTGCCCTCGGCGAGATGAATGGCCAGATTGTTCTGCGCCAGCGCGTGGCCTTGTTCGGCCGCCCGCCGGTACCAACGCAGCGCCATAGCGACATCGGCTGCCACCCCGGCGCCCCCGTCGTAGAGGACCGCAAGGTTGTACTGCGCCGCGGCGAGGCCGCTTTCGGCCGCCCGGCGGTACCATTGCGCGGCCGCCCCCGGGTCGGCCACGGATCCCTCGCCGCGCTCGGCCATGATCCCAAGGTTGAGCTGAGCGCGGGCATGCCCCTGCTCGGCTGCTTCGCGGTACCAGCGCGCGGCTTCCACGGGGTCCGGATCGACGCGAATTCCGTTCTGGTACATGTAGCCGAGAAAGAACTGGGCCGCGGCATCGCCGCCGCTGGCAGCCGAACGGTACCAGCGCATCGCGTCGCCATAGGTCGTCGGGACCCCGACCTCGGCCGAGGCGCCGGAAACGCCGGTGGCGAGGACCACCGCAGCCAATAGCGCCGCCAACGTGCGCGGCCGCAAGCACTGGGTCATCGGCGTCGCGGAGACTCCGCCATTTGGAGAATGATTCGCCGGATACTACAGCGCCTCAGAATCGATGGCCAACGGGGCGGCAGCCCCGTGGAGCCCACCCCTTACGCGAACAGGTTGACCAGTGAGCCGGCGCGCGGTCGCGAAGCAATGCCCGCCCGGCCAGCTTCCGCGCCCGCTTGCGCCGCGTTTTGTTGGCGGAGTTCGTTGCGCGCCTTGGCCTCCTCGGCCTCGGCGCTCGCGGCCACCGCGCGGTCTTGGGCCGAGGGCTCGGCCGGCGCCAGTGCCGCGCGCTTGACCGTCTGCATCTTCTGGATCGTCGCCTCGGGATTTCCCGCGACCGGATTGACGTCAATCGGCGTCGTCCCACCGACCGCGTAGGCCCGGCCGTCGGGACCGCGGGTGAACTCGTAGTGCGGGGTACCCGCAAACTCGCCGCCGGTTCGCGCGTGAGCCGCCTCGTGACGCCGTACCTCGCGGTCGCGGGCTTTGAGCTCGGCAATGACTTCTTGCTCCTCGGGCGACACCGAATCGACGCTGCCCTTGGCCTGGACCGCCGTTAGCGCCGCAACATCGAGGCGCACCGAGCGCGCACCAAGCGCGGCGGTGGCGCGCTGCGGATCGGGTATCGCGCCCCCCACGCCATCGTTTGCGCCCTCCGCGACGGGCGCGGACAGCGGGGCGAGCAGCGAACTCGCCGCGGGTGCGATGGGCGACACCATGCGGCGCATTGTCCGCATACAGCATAAAGAATCGGTTGCCCAGCATGGTTAACTTTGGCCTCCCGATATGGCAGGATCGCCGGCAGCGGACGGGCATTTCGCGGCCGCGCCAGGGAGCCCCGCCATGTCGAAGAAACTGCCGATCGGCATCAATACGGCGTGCGTGCTGCACACCGATTCCGATCCCGAACTCGATCTCGAAACCCAATTCCGAATGGTCAGGGATTCAGGGGTGTACGACTACATCGACAAGACGCCGCAACCCGACCAGGTACGCGAGTACGCCCGGCTGGCCGAAAAGTACGACCTTCCGGTCCTGGCCAGCGGCTGGTATTACACGCTCGGGCGCGACGAGCCGCGGATCGAGCGGAACCTGAAGATCGCCGCCGAGCTCGGCAGCTGCGTCCACAACACCCAGATTATGATGTACCACGACGACGGCCACGTCGTGACCAACGACGAGGTCGCCGAGGTTTACATGTCGACCTACGAGATCGGCGAGAGAGTGGGCTGCAAGCCCACCTTCGAGGTCCATATCAACATGTGGTCCGAAGACTTCCCCCGCATCAGCCAAGTTGCCGACACGATGGAAGCGCGCGGCGTGCCGTTCCGCATGACCCTCGATCACAGCCACGTCATCTTCAAGATCGACAACGAGGAGGAGCAAAGCAATCCCTATGGCGACGGCACAACCTTCAACATCAAGGACGCCCTCGATTCGGGGGCGCTAATCCTCGATCCCTTTCAACCGGGCAACATTTGCGAAGAATGGATCGGGCGCGGCTTCGTCCACCATTGCCACGCCCGCGCCGCGGTGCCCAACAACCCGCGCAACATCATGGCCCATCACCCCGACGGCAAAGTCGGGCGAGGCGTCCAGTATCCCTTCATCGAGCCGGGGCCGGGCGAGTACCACGCCGAGTGGCACGAGGAGAAGCTCGAGCCATGGAAAGAGGTGCTGCGTCGCTTGATGGCCGACCACGCGAGCCGTGCGGACAGCGAACTGGAGATGATCACGACCGAGTTCATCGCCCCTGCCGACTACGGCGCGGGCGGCGGCTACTCGATCTTCGACAACTCGGTGGCGTGCGCGCGTTGGTTGCGTGAGACCTGGGCCAAGGCGACCGCCGCCCAAGCCGCCGAGTAGAAGAGGCGGCCGACGCTAGAGTCCGGTCTCAAAAAGGGCGCGGATGCGATCCTGATTGCGATCGCCCAGCAAGCACCCGGTTTCGTCCTCGCCGTTGAACACGATCAGCGTGCTCTGGTAGCGCACCTTGTGGTCGCGCAGGAAGTCGCGCTGGGTGTCGAAGTCGACGACGAAGGTAACCGCATCGTCGAACGTCGGATCGTCGACCAGCGCGTCCAAGATCGGCCGCTGGGCCCGGCATGTCGAGCACCAGACCGCGTGAACCGCGACGAAGATGGTTTCTCCCGCCTGCTGCGCCTCGGCGAACGCCGCGACCGGCGCTAGAATCATGACCACAGCGGCGAACCGCACGATCCGTGTCAGAAGTCCCATATCACCCTCGCCCTTCGCTCCGCCAAAACCCAAGGTGATGCCGCCGTCAGGTTTGCGTCAAGCTCCGTCCGAACACGACTTTGTGAGCGCCGCTCCGAGTTAGGGAATCTCGCTTAGCTCAACCCAGCGACGCTCGGCATCGGAGACGATGATAGCATCGACGGTGCGCTGAATCTGATGACCGACGGCGAAGTCGGGCCACGGCGCAGCGCCGCCACCGGCCACCGCCTCGATCAGCTTGCGCACTTCGATCATCTTCATGTCGTTGTAGCCGAAGCCGATATTGGCTACCGGGTAGAACAGGCCGTAGGTCGGATCCGCGGGGCCCAGCTCGATTCGTCTGACCCCGCGCGCATCGGCAGGGCCTGCGCCCGCGCACACATGTAGTTCGTTCATGCGGTCGTAGTCCCACTTTACCGAGCCCTTGGTGCCGATGATGTCGTAGGTGAATTCGAGTTTGCGGCCGTGGTGCACGCGGCCGACTTCCAGAATGCCGAGGCACCGGTTCTCGAATCGCAGCAGCGCGTGTGCGACATCG
>PVBE011926504.1_pt1 | contig 19569 bp, 19 predicted proteins | sample 1631181 | NCBI WGS metagenome assembly PVBE01 (sample SAMN08397723, study PRJNA350692) | Marine metagenome, whole genome shotgun sequencing project. | isolation source: water | place: Pacific Ocean | collected 2012-04 | reverse complement strand
TCAACGATGTGCTCACCGCCTACGTGATCGCCTCGCTGGCGGGCATGCAGATCAGCAGCGGGTGGGAGATCGCCCCCGCCTCGCCGGAGCTCGGGCTGGTCGCCCTGGCGGGTGACCACGAGCTCGGCCTGCTCCTACGCGGCGGACTGGCGCCGGGCCTCGCCCCCCGCCCGCCCCCTGGTCTGGCCGGGGCGCCCGAGCGCGTCGCCCAGCGCCGGCCTTCTGACCGGGGCCCCGCCACCCCCGCCGTCACGTGGATGCGGCTCTCCGCGACCACCCCTGCGCGCTGGGGGCCGTGGATCGCCCGCTCGGAGATCGCCCTGGACTGGCCCCTGATCGTCGGCGCCGAGCTGCCTCCCGAGGACCCGCGTCTGCGAGGCGGCCTGGCGGTCGGCCGGGACCTGCCCAGCGGCGTGCACCTGGCCCTGGAGCTGGCCGGGGACAGGGACGACCACGCGATCGCGCTGACCCTGGGACAGCGAGGCGCGTACTTCGCTTGGTCCATCTCCGGGGGGCCGCGCTCGGTCCAGGTCGGCCTGCGCCGCGAGCTGTAGCCCGCGCGGCTAGATCTTCTGGGTCAGCACCACGTCCGCGCCGACGTCGCCCGGGTTGACCGGGTTCTTGGCGCACACGCCCGTGAGATCGCCCGCCTGCTTGCCGACGACGCCGTCCTGATCCCAGCGGACGGACAGGTCGAACGGTCCGATGAACGGCCCGCCCCCCATCACGTGCTCGGGGCCGAGGGTGTACGGAACCGATCCAGCCGCCGCGGGCATCCGGACCACGGCTATGGGCATGGGCATGTTCGACCCGGCCTTCCGTGCGATCACGAAGAAGTGGCCGCCCGCCGGTGTCTGCCCCTTGAGGCTGTCGTCCACCGTGATCCGCCCGGAGATCGCAGGACCTCCGGTGGATCCGCCGCCCGCCGCCACCGCCGAGCCTGCGCCCGCCGGCGCGGCCCCGGGAGCGCCACCTGCGGGCGGATGATCGTGACCTGAGTGCGAGGCCGCAGGCACCGGCGGGGGCGCAGGCGGCGTGCCCTGCTTGTTCACCGTCAGCCAGACGAAGCCGACCACCGCAACCGCCACACCCAACCAGATCGCCGTCTTGCTCTCGGGCGGCGGCGTCGGCGCAGGCCGACGGGCGGGGGCAGTCCTTGGCACCGGGTCGGCCGCAGCGGCCCGGGCAGGGGCCGCAACGGCTGGTGCGGCGGCCGCCGGCGGCGCGGAGGCGCCCGCCTTGGCGCCGCAGTGCCGGCAGAACTTCGAGCCGGCCTCCAAGGTCTCGCCACACGCCCCGCACGGCGCAGGGCCCATCCGGGTCCCGCACTCGTTGCAGAACTTGCTGTCGGGTTCGTTGTCGTGGCTGCAGTCGGGGCAGGTCATGAGCTCATCGCTGCGCTTCATCGGCTGCGGATTGTTCAGCCCAACGGCCGCGAAAGCAATGCGTCAGTCCGTGGGCACGCAGCCGCTCCGGTCCTCGGGGTAGTCCACCTGCGGCTTGTTCACCGGGCAGTTGGCCGCGTTCAGGCCGGCGCCCGGCTCCTCGGAGCAGAGCAGCGTCCCGGTCACCAGCCCGTGATTGCAGGAGTTTCCGGCCTGGAAGTACACGCTCGCCTCGCCGGGCCGGTTGGCCACGCAGCCCCGGTCGTCGCCCGGGGTGAAGAACACCGTGCAGCCCACCGGATGAGGCGTCGCCGCAGGACATGCGGCGGTCACGCAGTAACCGAGCAGGAAGATGGGCACCTGCACCGGACCGCACTCGAGATCCGACCCGTCACAGTCCTGGTCCACGCCGTCCTCGCACGACTCCACGGCCGCCGTCTGGTGCCCAGCGCAGGCGCCCCAGAAGCCACGGTCGTTGCAGAGCTCCTCACCGGCGGTGCACTGGCCGACGCCGGGGTTTCCGGGGCCGGGGAAGCACTCACGCCGCTCGCCGGGCGCGCACTCGTTGCCGCAGCCCTCGTCGACCTGCCCGTCGCAGTTGTTGTCGATGCCGTCGAAGCAGAGGTCCTCGGCCAGGCACTCCTGGCAGCCCTCGTCCTCCCGGCCATCGCAGTTGTTGTCCAGGCCGTCGTCGCAGATCTCCTCGACGGGGGTCACCGCGCCCAGGCAGTCACCCCAGTCCAGCGTGGCGTCGTCGCACGCCTGGGTGCCCGTGGCGCAGATGCCCACGCCGATGCGCTGGGGCAGCCCCGGGAAGCAGGCCCGCTCGAGGCCGGGCGCGCACTCCTGGCCGCAGCCCTCGTCGATGGCGCCGTCGCAGTCGTCGTCGGCGCCGTTGCCGCAGATCTCCACGTCGCACAGGTCGCAGCCGTCGTCTATGAGCCCGTTGCAGTCGTTGTCGACGCCGTCGCCGCAGGTCTCCTCGCGGTCGCAAAGGGCGCAGTCCTCGTCGACCTGCCCGTCGCAGTCGTTGTCGATGCCGTCGTCGCAGGTGTCCTCGCCGCCGGGCCCGACCCACGCCTCGCACGCCCCCCAGAACTCGCCGGTCACGTCGCACTCACGCGCGCCGTCGGCGCAGGCCCCGATGCCCCGGGTCGCCGGAGGACCGCCGTAGCAGGCGCTGTCCCAGCCACACAGGCAGGCGATGTCCTCGTCCACCCGCCCATCGGCGTCGTCGTCCAGCCCGTTGCAGACCTCCGGGGTCTGCGCCACGTCCGGGACCTCGGCATCCCCTCCGCCGGCCACGCCGTCCGCGCCGGGCGACCCCACGTCACCGCCGGCATCCAGACCCGCGGCGTCGCCGCCGTCCGGCTGCTCGCCACCCACGGACTCCAGGTCGCCGCCGTCGGGCGGAGGGTCGGAGTCGGCGCAAGAGCAGAAGAAGACGACGACGAGGACGGTCAGAGCGAATCGGCTGTAGTTCATGTCCCACCTTGAATGTGGGGTCACATGACCCCGACACGTACAGGTGGGAGCAGGTCGCAGGCCAACTCACCATCACCGCAAAGTAGGCGGTTTCGGCCTGCCGAGGGCGCTCAGCTGTGTCCTGGAGTTCCCATCGGCGGGTCCACAGACCCTAGGGATCGCTCAATGGGACCTAGTTCGCTCGGAGCTCGCCGATCACGCAGACGCCGACGCTGCCGCCTCGGGCCAGGCCGCCGGTCCACGTCAGCGAACCGTCCGCGATGCTCGGCGTGTACAGGCCGAGGCCCGCGCCCGCGATGAGGTAAGCGCCGGACGCGGTGGTGACCTCACCATCGGTGAAGCCCTGCATGTCCGCCGTGAAGAAGAACGTGTTCGCAGGCAGGGCCCCGTTCTTCCCGATCGTCGCGCCTTCCACGAGGTTGCCTTGCTTGTCGCGCAGGTGGCCGATGAGGCAGCCGCTGCCCGTGTCGAGGTTCGTCAGCATGTCGAACTCGGCGTCACCCAGCTTCTCCTGCAGTTTCACGTTCCAGGCCGCCACGTCGGCCCGCCGGATGGCGAAGGCGGTGGTCCGCACGGACTCCATCGTCGCGTCGGGGCCGTACGTGCCGTTGAAGGACGGGATCCAGATGTCCGCGCCGCAGTCCAGGTCGTCGGTGGTGATTCCGACGGGCGGCTTGTCCGACGACGTGTCCTTGAACTCGAACCGGCCCAGGTCACAGGGCGCCTGGAAGCCGAACTCCAGCTCCTCCGCCGACAAATGCTGGACGATGGGTCGACGGAGGTTCAGCAGCAGCCGGTCGGCGTCCCCGCCGACGGGATCGAGCGTCTTGAAGTCCCGCGCCACGCCGGAGACCGTGATCGCGCCGGGGCCCTCGACGGGGGCTAGGGGCTCGCAGGCGCAGGCGTCGCCGCCCTCGCCCTCGCCCTCGCCCTCGCCGCCGGCCGGCGGATCCGCCTCTCCCTCGCCCTCGCCCTCACCTTCGCCTTCACCTTCGCCGGCGACCTCTTCCTCGCCCTCTCCCTCGCCGGCGCCAGCGTCGTCGCCGCCGTCGTCACCGCCGCCCGCGTCGCCGCCGACGCATGCCGTGCGGGACTCGAGCGTCAGCTCGCACGCCTCGATCTCGCCTTCGCCTTCCCCGCCGCCCTCGTCCGGGTCCTCGACCTCGCCCTCCCCTTCGCCTTCTACGGGATCGGGCTCGGGGCACTTGTCGACGGGCGCGGGCAGATCGGGCCCCACCGTGCCGGCCGCGATGCGGATCGCCGCAAAGGTGGATCCGGTCAGATCGTGGCCATCGATGGGGGCCTTGAGCAGGCCGGTCGCGGTGCCGCAGAAGACGTCCGTGGACTGGATGGTCCCGTCCAAGATGATCTGGGCGATGATCGGGCTGCCCGACAGGCCGTTTGCGGTCTTCACCACTTCGACGAACACATCGCCGCCGCCGAACGCCGCCTGGAAGGCGCCCGACTCGTTCACCGCAATGTCCGCGACGGCCAGCGGCTCACCGACGGCGATCCGGGTCGACTCATCCTCCGGGGTGTCGCTGTCGTCGAAGAGGCCGACGGGCTGGATGGACAGCTGCATGACGGCGCTGGTCTTGTCGTCGGCGAGCACCATCGTCGTGGTCGCGACGAACTGAAGCGTCGTGCCGAGGTTGGCCCGCAGGGACAGGAGGAACTCGCCGGAGACGTCCACCAGCGAGCCCTCCACGGGCTCGGGCGGCACGAACTTGCGGGCCTCCTCGGTCCGCTCGGCGAACTCGTCGAACTTCTTGGCCGGATCCGGACAGCCAGCGCCAGCCAGCAATGCCAAGATGGCAGCAGGTAGCAGGGCGCTGGTGCGCTTTGACCGTCGCGAAGAAACCATGGTAGCCCCAGCCGTTCTCAGGTAAGGAAGGGCGGTCAATACCAGACGCTCACGCCCGAGCGCTAGGGACCTTTTTCGGTCGGCCCACGGGGCCGAAGGCGCCAAGGACGAATTCATGCGATCCGCCGCTCTGCTCTCCGTCGTGGCCGCCCTCTGTATCGGCCTCGTCCCGTCCACCGCCCGGGCAAGCGGGCTGTTCGTCGCCAAGTTCGGCGGCGAGCATGGCCACGCCACCACCGACAACCCCACGGCGCTGTACTACAACCCCGCCGGCCTCGCCCTGGCCACGGGGAGCCAGCTGCTCATCGACGCCACGCTGGCCCACCGCACGGCCAGCTACACGCGGCCCGAGAGCGCCATCGACGATCCCGGCGGCGGCACGCCGACCGCGGCCACCTCGGCCAACGCCGGTGAGGCGAACCTGACCAACCAGGCGGCGTCGCCCTTCCTGGGCTTCCGGACCGATCTCGGCGTGGAGAACTTCGGGCTCGGCGTCGGCTTCTTCGTCCCCATCGGCGGCGCCGCTGTCTGGGACGGCAACTCCAAGTACAAGGGCAACGAGGAGTTCCCCGGCGCCCAGGACGGCATCACCCGCTGGTGGGCCATGGAGGGGACGATGACCTCCATGTACCTGGCGCTGGGGGCCGGCTACCGCCTGCCGGACCTGGGCCTGTCCCTGGGGATCGCCCTCAACGGCGTGCGCACCAAGGTGCACACCATCCGGGCCCGCAACACCGACGGCTCGGACGATCTGATCCAGACGGGCAACGACAACCAGATCAGTGAGGGTCGCACCGAGCTTGAGGCTTCGGGCACTGACCTCGCGTTGGGTGTCGGCCTGATCTATGAGCCCGCGGAAGACGTCTGGGTCGGCGTGTCCTTCCAGACCCGCCCGGGCATCACTGGGCAGCAGACCCTCAAGGGCGATCTGCGCCAGGCGTTGCTCGCCGCGCCCACCAACAGCTCCAAGATCGAGCTCGTCCAGGGGATGGCTGACATCCTGCGGCTCGCCTATCGCCAGCGGTTCGGCGGCAAGTGGGAGGTCCGGGCCCAGGGTGAGATGGCCTTCTGGAGCGCCTTCGAGAGGCAGTGCATCATGGCCGCCCACGACGCGGTGGCCGTGGCGCAGGGCGCGCTGAATCAGTCCACCGAGGGCCGGAAGTGCGAGATCGGCGAGAACGGCCGCACGGAGCCCGGGATGATCGCCAACCTAGAGCGCCAGTGGGAGGACGCCTTGGGCGCCAAGCTCGGCCTGTCCCGCTTCGTCAACGACGACCTCGAGGTGCTCGCGGGCGTGGGCTACGACGCCAGCGCCGTCCCCGACACCTTCATGGACCCCGCCCTGTTCGACCTGGACAAGTACACCGTCTCCCTGGGCGCCCTGTACGCCATCAGCGACGGGCTGTCCGTGTCCGGCACCTTCACCCAGGTGATCTACCTGGAGGCCGACACCTCGGGTAAGCACAAGCCGCCGACCATGGAGGCGACCTCTATTGGCCCGGACGCCGGCGGCACCTACAAGCAGGCCATCAGCGTGCTCAACATCGGGCTGCTGGCGAAGTTCTGACGGTCCCCGACGGGGGTCAACCCCCGTACCCCAGGATCAGCCCCCGGGCGAGCAGCGACCACCCGTCGACCGCCACGAACAGCAGCAGCTTGAACGGCAGCGCCACGGTGGCCGCGGGCAGGGCCGTCAGCCCGACCGAGGCCATCACGGTGGCCACGACCAGATCCAGCACCAGGAACGGCAGCAGCAGCAGGAAGCCGGCCCACAGGGCCTCGGTCAGCTCCGTGATCGAAAAGGCCGGCAGGAGGGTGAGCAGGCTCTCGGCGGGCGCGCCGCCCAGCTCGACGAAGAGCGTGATCTCCGCTGGGTCGGCGTGGGTCTTCAGGAACCCGGCCAGGGGGACGGCGGCGCGCGTCGCCGCCTCGACCAGCTCCGCGGTGGTCGCCGTGGTCGCGATCGGCCCGGCGGCGGCGGCGGACGCGCCTGCGACCGGCGCCATGACCCGCAACGTCAGCAACAGCGCGAACGCCATGATGAACGAGGTCGGGATGACCTCCACGACCCCCAGGCCCCGCCGGACCAGCGACAGCACGACGGTGATCTTCAGGAACGAGGTCCCGACCATCAGCAGCAGGGGCAGCGCGGCGGCGGCGGTCACCGCCACCGCCCAGGTCAGCCCCGTGGACAGCGCCGGCAGCGCCTCAGGCGTCGTCCTGCCTCTCGATCTCTGCGATGAGCGAGGTGCCGCCTTGGTGGGTGGCGACGATGAGGTCGCGGCCCGGGGCCTCCACCAGGTGCAGGGTCCGGCCGGGCTCCAGGACGCAGCGGTCGACGACCTTCAGCCGCTCGCCCTGGGCAGCCCCCGCACCGGTGCGGGCGGCGTACAGGCGCAACACCACGACGGCGATCGCCCCGACTGCGATCAGCCCCAGCACCATCCGAACCGCAAGCGCCACGTAGGAGGTCCCCGCCAAGACGGCGGCGACGCTAGCACGCTCCGGTGACGCTGCCGCCGTGTGTGCGTCCGCTTGCCCGGCGTGGGGGGCCGCGGTAGACACGCGGCGTGCGCTTTATCGTCGCTGTCCTGCTCCTGACCTGCTCGCTGACACCCGCCTGGGCGGACGAGTCGGTAGATGCCAAGGTGGACGCCCTGCTCGCGGGATACGAGTACGTCCCCACGGCCTCCGACTGGCAGCGGGTGGGTGACGGGGCCGCCGCGGTGCTGATGAAGCGGGCCGACGACTCCAAGCGTGACCTGGTCGACCGGGCCCGCGCCGTGTCATCGCTGTCCCACTTCCCGACCAAGGCGGTCCGAGCCTGGCTCACCACGCTCCAGGCGGACTCCAGGGCGCCCGAAGTCCTACGCCGCAAAGCAACTGCCGCTCTGACCCACGTGCCCTCCCTGCCGGCGGACTCCCCGAAGCCTGCTGTCCGGCCCTAGTCCCTAGGAAAGAACATGCGATCCCATCTGCTCGCCCTCTGCACGGCCACCGTCCTGCTCCTGTCCCTGGGTCACCCGGGGGCCGCGCAGGCCAAGGACCTCAATGGCCGGTTCGCCATCGGCGGCCAGCAGAACTCGCTGGGCCAGCGGGGGCTGTCGGTGAAGTACTGGGTAGGCCACCTGGGCTTCAACATCCTGTTCGGCGGCAACTCGGTGAGCTCCAAGGTCACCGGCAGCTTCGAGGACGACGGTGAGACCAAGGAGTTCGAGGGCGATGACACCCAGCGCAACATCGACAGCGCCCTGCGGGTGCTGTTCAACGCCGCCCGGGCCAAGGACGTCAACATGTACGTCGGCGGCGGCATCGGCATCGGCTCGGTGAGCCGCAGCTTCGCCAACCCGGGCGTCAAGGACACCAGCGCCTCGGAGATCGGTATGGAGCTGTTCCTGGGCGCCGAGTACTTCTTCTCCAACCACTTCGCGGTCCAGGCCGAGGTCGGCGTGCCCATCCGGGCCTTCGTGAGCACCGACGGGCCGGCCATCGCGGGTGGCGCCGGCGGGGTCGGGCCGGACGGCAGCGCGTTCGGCTTCTTCACGCCCGCCAACTGGGCGGCCGGCTTCAGCTTCTACTTCTAGCCAAGCTCGGGGGAGGCCACCATGCGTCGCATCGAGATTCCGCTCGCCATCTGCGTCTTCGCCGCCCTGGGCTGCGCCAACATCATCGACACGGCCATGGACCGGGCCGGCACCAGGATCGGCGCCCGGGTCGGCGACGAGGTCGGCGATCAGGTGGGCAAGGCCGCGGCCGGCGCCGTGCGCGGCAGCCTCATGGATCTCACGCCAGCGCTGATGCAGCTGTACGTGCAGGCCCTGTTCACCGCCGGCTTCTATCACGGCGGCTACCACTGGGATGCGCTGTCCTACGAGCCCGGCCAGTGGACCCGCTGGAAGGCCGAGGGCATCGACCAGGGCGACGAGCTCGAAAAAGCCTTCCTCAAGCGCGACAAGGACGGCAAGGAGTGGTGGCGGATCAGCGCCAAGGGCAAGCGGGACGGCAAGATGGAGGAGGTGATCATCGAGGCGCTGTTCGAGCCGACCGAGGACGCCAAGGAGCTGCGCACCCTGCTCCGCCTGCGCCGGAGGTTCCCGGACGATGACGAGGGTGTCGAGGTGCCGGTCACCGACGACAACCGGGCCAAGTGGTACCGCTCCCCGACCAAGCTCACCGACGAGAGCATCGAGGGCGCCACCGTCGGCACCGACAAGATCACGGTCCCCGCCGGCAGCTACACCTGCAAGCACCTCAAGTACGCCCACGGCGCCGGCGGCGACACCATGGAGTGGTGGGTCTCGGACAAGGTCCCGGGCCAGGTCGTCAAGGCCGTGAACACCCGCAAGGGCGGCAGCGGCAAGGCCGACGCCGACGGCAAGCACCGCCGGACCACGGTCCTCGCCGCCCAGGGCGACGACGCCAAGTCGCGGCTAGGGTCCTTCTGACCGGAAGCCGGTCGCGACCAGGTAGATCTCCGACGACGACTTGCGCACAGCGGGCGGGCGGGCCTGCTTGACGGCGTCGAACCGCGCGCGGGCCGCCGTGACCAGGGCGGGGACGTCCGGGCCCTGGAACACCTTGCACACGAAGCCGCCACCGGGGCGGAGGAGCCGTAGGGCGAGGTGGAAGGCGTGCTCCGCCAGGGCGACGCTGCGGGCCTGGTCGGTGTTGCGGATGCCGGTGGTGTCCGGGGCCATGTCGGACAGCACGGCGTCGAAGCCGAGGCCGTCGGGGTCCAGCACCTCGGGCGGGGTGTCGTAGATGTCGCCGGTGACGGTGGTGCAGTGGGGGGCGAACGGCGACGTCGGGGTGCGGTCGATGCCTACGACGTGGCCGGACGGGCCGACCTTGTCGGTGGCGTAGCGCAGCCACGAGCCCGGGTGGCAGCCCAGATCGAGGATCCGGGCGCCGCGGCGGACCAGGGTGAAGCGGCGGTCGAGATCCTCGAGCTTGAACACCGATCGCGCAGCGAATCCCTGGCTCTTGGCCTTCTTGGACCAGCCGTCTGCCTTGCGCCGGTCGTCGCCGCCCTTGCCCATGGGTCGTGCGTGCTCCTCAGTCCCGATCAGGCCGCGCGGGCGACCGTGGCCACCCGCACTCGGAAGGCGCCCGAGCGCATGAGGATGCGGCTGCACTCCCGGGCGGTGGCGCCGGTCGTCAGGACGTCGTCGACCAGCAGGACATCTGCGCCGACCACGCCGTCCGGGCCCATGTCGAAGGCGTTGGCGACGTTGTGGCGGCGACCGGTGGCCGACAGCGTGGTCTGGGGCGACGTGTTGCGCACCCGGCGCAGCGCCCGGGGGGCGGCGGGGATGTGGAGCATCTTGCCGAGCGCCCGGGCCAGGAGCCACGCCTGGTCGTAGCCGCGCTCACGCAGCCGGGTGCGGGACAGCGGGACCGGGACGATGAGGTCGATCCCGTCGAACCCCTCCCCGAGCACCAGCGACAGCAGGGCCGCGAGGGGGCCTGCCAGGTCCCGGCGACCGCGGAACTTGTACGCGGCGATGAGCGCCTCGAGCGCCCCGCCGTAGGCCGCGAACGCCCGGGCGAGGGCGAAGTCCGGCGGGTCCGAGGCGCAGCGGCCGCAGGGGCGGACCATGCCGGGCTGGCCGTCCTCGAACGGCACGCCGCAGGAGAAGCAGCACGCGGAGTGCAGCGGGGCGAAGGTGTCGTGGCAGGGGCGGCAGGCCACCTGGGCCCAGGTCTCGACGTCGCTCCCGCAGGCCGCGCACTCCGGCGGCACCACCGCCTCGGCGACCGCCGACAGGGCGGTGCGCAGCTCGGTGATCAGTGGGTCGCCTCGGCGGCCTCGGGCGTGTCGGGCGGCGCGTCCCCGCTGGGGAAGTCCTCGCCCGTGGCCGGGTTGACGCGGGCGCAGTCGTACCAGAGCCGCTCGAGGTCGTAGAACATCCGGGCGTCCTCGTGGAACACGTGCAGGACGACGTCGTCGAAGTCCATGAGCACCCAGCGGCCGCCCCGCTCACCCTCGACGCCCAGGGGGCGCCTGGGCGGGTCGAACTCGCGCAGGGCGCGGCCCACCCCCTCGGCGATGGCCTTGACCTGGCGGTCCGACCGGCCCGAGGCGATCACGAGAAAGTCCGTGTAGGACAGCTTCCCCTCGACGTTGAGGATCACGATCTCGAGGGCCTTTCTGTCGGCGCATGCCCGAGCGATCTCAAGGGCGACGCGCCGCTCCACGGACAGGCCTTCCACGATGGCGGAGGCCGGCGTTCGAGTTTCTTCCTGACTTGTCAGCTGGTACCCCGCACCTGCCCATCGCCAAAGACGATGAACTTCTCCGTAGTCAGCGCCTCGACCCCCATCGGGCCATAGGCATGCAGCTTGGATGTCGAGATCCCCATCTCGGCGCCAAGCCCCAGCTCGCCGCCGTCGGCGAACCTCGTGGACGCGTTGACCATGACGACCGAGGAGTCGATCTCCTGGAGGAATCGCATGGCCCTGCCGTGGTCCCGGGTCACGATGGACTCCGTGTGGTCGGAGCCATACGTCTGAATGTGCTTGATGGCTTCGTCCAGGCTGTCAACGGTCCGGACGGCGAGCACAAGGTCCAGGTATTCGGCGTGCCAGTCCTCCTCGGTGGCGACCTCGGCAGCGGGATACAAGGCCCTGACGGCCTCGTCGCCCCGAAGCTGCACCCCCTTCGACGCCAGCTGCGGCAGCAGGGCCGGCAGGAGCTCCGCCGCCACATCCCGATGCACGAGCAACGTCTCCATGGCGTTGCACGTCCCCGGCCGCTGGACCTTTGCATTCTCACAGACGGCCCGCGCGGTGTCTAGGTCCGCGCCAGCGTCCACGAACACGTGGCAGACGCCCTTGTAGTGTTTGATCACGGGCACGCGGGCGTGCTCGGCGACGTACCGGATGAGGCCCTCGCCGCCCCGCGGGATGAGCACGTCCACCCAGCGCTCGGCCTTGAGCAGCTCCTCCATGAACGCCCGATCGGCCGTCGGCACCACCTGCAGCGACGCCGCGGGCAGCCCCACCTCCTGCAGCGCCGAGGCGAAGCAGGTCGCGATGGCCCGGTTGGACCGAAGCGCCTCCTTGCCCCCCCGGAGGATCACGGCGTTGCCCGACTTCAGGCAGAGGCCACCTGCCTCGGCGGTGACGTTGGGCCGGCTCTCGTAGATCATCGCCACCACGCCCAGGGGGATGCGCATCTTGCCGACGCGCAGCCCGTTGGGCCGGGTCTTCATGTGGGCGATCTCGCCGACGGGGTCGGGGACCGACGCCACCTCCCGCAACCCCGCGGCCATGCCGGCGATGCGCTGCTCGGTCAGCTCCAGCCGGTCGAGCATCGCTGCCGACAGCGCCGCCTCGCGCCCGTCGTCCATGTCCAGGGCGTTGGCCCGCTGCAGGTCGCCGGCGCGGCGCTCGATGTGGGCGGCCGCGGCGAGCAGGGCGGCGTTTCGGAGATCGGTGGACGAACGCGCGAGGGCGCGGCCGGCGGCGCGGGCCGCCTCGCCCATGGACTCCATCAGCTGGACATACTCCGACATGAGGCCCGGGCGTTTAGCGGACGGCAGCCTCAGGGGCAAGCGCCGGCGGCGAAGTGGACCAGCCCTCCCCGGTCAAAGACCGTGGCCACGCCTGGCTCTCCGATGGCCACCACGGGCCCCGCCCCAGGTCCAAGCACGCGGGCGCCCTCGCCCGTCGACGGAGACCAGACGACGATCTCGGGTCCGTCGAAGGTCTCCCGCGTCCACGCGATCAGCGGGCGACCTCCGACCTCGACCGCCGCCGGGTCGAGGTCGGGCATGCCGAAGGGATCCACCGTCTCCACGTCGCCTCCGGCCGCCTCGTTGAGCATCCGCACGGCACCGTCCTCGCCCAGCCAGACCCACACCCCGGCCGCCTGGGCCGGCCGCGTCGGGGCCTCGTCCGTCGCGACCACGTGCTCCGCCCGGATGATCCCCCCGGTCTCGTCGAAGAGCATCGTCCGGACCTCGCCGGGCGGGCGGATGAAGGTCATGCGGAGCCAATCGTCACCCGCGCGGGCCAGATGCGGCCAGCCCGCTGCGCCCCCCGCCATCGTCACGCCGTCATCGCCCTCCTCGGCGTCCACCCGGCGGAAACGGACTCCCCCCGGATCGCTGCGGCCGTCCCACCACGCCACGGCGCCCCCAGCGACGGCCGGCCGCCACGCGTCCGGGAACTCGTCGGTGGGGTCGAGGGGCGCGATCGACGCAGGCTCCTGGTCGTCGGTGCGGGCACGCATGAGGTGCACGTCGAGCGAGCCGCGACCAGGCGATCCGAGGTAGATCGCCTCCACCCGCCCCTCTGCGGCGACGGCCACCGGGGGACCGGCCGACAGCGAGATGGACCGGGTCAGCCGGGTGCCCGCGGCGCCCAGGGACCCGTCGTCGGTCAGCGGCGCGGTGACGACCTGCAGGATGTTGGGATCGGCGTTGCCCGGCGCCAGCCACGCCAGAGCCCAGCCCACCGGCATGGGGGCGATGTGCGGGTGGAGCCCGGGCGTGACGGGGCTGCCCGCCTGGCAGGTGCGCATGCCGTCGACGCACGCAAAGCGGCCGGGCCAGGTGCAGCCCCCCGCCTCCACGTCGCAGTCCGCGCCCAGGTGGGGATCGGACTCGTCGACCCCCACGTCGCAGTCGTCGTCGATGCCGTTGCAGACCTCAAGGCCGTCGGGGTTGACCCGCGGGTCGGTGTCGTCGCAGTCCAGCCCCCGCTCGCAGTGGTCGCCGAAGCCGTCCAGGTCGCGGTCCACGCATGCGGGGGGGTCGGGGTCCGGCGGCTTCACCGGCCCCTCCCCCTCCCCCTCCCCCTGCCCGGGGTCGGGCGATCCGGGCTCACCCTCGCCTTCACCGAGCGGCGGGTCGACGGGGGTTGGCTCTGGCTCGGACGCGCTGCACGCGCCCTGCAGCAGCGTCAGGATCAACACCATGCGCACGGCGGCATCATACCGATCCGCCGAGGGTGGGGTAGGCTCGCCGACCCATGGCAGTCGTCATTCTCGGCGGCGGGCTCGCCGGGTTGTCCTGCGGCTGGCGCCTGCTACAGCGCGGTGTGGCCTGCACGGTCCACGAGCGCGCACCCGCCCCAGGAGGCATGGCGGCCTCGGTGACCGAGGCCGGCTTCACCTTCGACCGCACCGGCCACTGGCTGCACCTGCGCGATGACGCAGTACGCGCCTGGGTGCACGAGCTGCTCGACGGCCGCCTCCTCGAGGTCGAGCGCCGGGCCCGCATCCGCTCCCACGGCGTGTTCACGCGCTACCCCTTCCAGGCCAACACCTTCGGGCTGCCACAGGAGGTGGTCGACGAGTGCGTGAGCGGCTTCGTGCAAGCCCACGAGCGCCACCTGCGGGGCGATCAGCCCCCGCCGGCCGACCTGCGCGAGGCGTTCCTCCAGTGGTTCGGCCCGGGCATCTGCAAGCACTTCATGGCGCCGTACAACGCCAAGCTGTGGGGGGTGCCCACCACCGAGATCACCGCGGCGTGGTGCAGCCGGTTCGTGCCCCGGCCGAGCCTGCAGGAGGTCGTCGGCGGGAGCACGGGCGACCACGCCGAGGGGCTCGGCTACAACCCGCGCTTCGTGTACCCGGCCGACGGAGGCATCGGGACGCTGGCCACCCGGATAGCCGACGGGCTCGGGGAGGCCTTGCGCCTCAGCGACGAGGCGGTCGAGGTGCGTTGGCAGGGGCGCTGCGTGGCGTTCGCTGACGGCGATGAGGCGCCCTACGAGCGCCTGATCTCCTCGCTGCCGCTGCCGGCGCTGGTCGGGCTGTTGCGGCCCGCTCCCCCGGATGAGGTGTTGCGAGCGGCCGGCCGCCTGAGAGCCACGGCGGTGGCCCACGTCGACTACGGCGTGCGGGGTGCCGTCAACCAGGGCCACCACTGGGTCTACTTCCCCGCCGCAGACGTCCCCTTCTACCGGGTGGGCAGCTACAGCAACGCCGCGCCCCACCTCGCCCCGCCGGGCCACGGGTCGCTGTACGTGGAGACCTCGGCGCCCTCGGGGTCCGGGCCGCCGGACTGGGACGCCGTGCTGCCCCGCATCCGGCGGGCGCTGGTCGCCCACGGCCTCATCGAATCCGAGGACGCCATCGTGCTGGAGCGGCCTCGCTTCATCGACGGGGCCTATGTGCTGTTCGACCACGCGTATGCGCAGTCCCGGCAGCGCGTGCTGAACTGGGCGCAGTCAGCGGGCGTCGAGCTGATCGGTCGTTACGGCAGGTGGACGTACTCGTCCATGGAGGACGCCATCATCGACGGCCGGCGGGCGGCCGACCGGTGAGCGGCGCCCCCGACATCTCGGTGGTCATTCCCGTCCACAACGAGGAGGGCCAGCTGGAGACGGCGGTCCTCGCCCTGCGCCAGCAGTGGGCCGAGCAGATCGGTCGATCGTGGGAGCTGATCCTGGCTGAGAACGGCTCCACGGACCGCACCCGGGAGATCGCCGACGACCTGTCCGGGCGCTGGCCGTCCGAGATCCGGACGATGTCCCTGCCCTCGCCGGACTACGGCGCTGCGCTGCGCAAGGGATTGCTCGACAGCCGCGGCGCGCTGGTGATCTGCGAGGAGATCGACCTGTGCGACGTCGACTTCCATCGACGTGCGCTGGCGCTCCTCGACGCCGATGAGGCGGATCTCGTGGTGGGCTCCAAGGCCCTGGCAGGCAGCCGGGACCAGCGGCCGCTCCTGCGCCGGGGGGCGACCCGGGTGCTCAACGGCCTGCTGCGCGTGCTGGTGGGCTTCGGAGGCACCGACACCCACGGGCTCAAGGCCTTCCGCCGGGACGCCCTGCTCCCCGTGGTGGATCGGTGCCAGCTGCGCCGCGACCTGTTCGCCAGCGAGCTGGTCGTGCGGGCCGAGCGGGCGCCGCTGAGGGTGCTGGAGATCCCGGTGGCGCTGGCCGAGAAGCGTCCGCCCTCGATCGCCCTGCTGCGGCGGGTCCCGCGCACGCTCACCGGGCTCGTGCGGCTGGCTATCGCCGTGCGAGCGGATCGCTGATGCGGCCTGTGTGCGCCATCTCGGTGGATGTCGACGGCCTCGACCTGTACGCCGGCCTGCACGGGCTGCCCGTGTCGGTCGCGGGCCCCCAGGCCTGGACGGCAGGGGTCAGGCGGTTCCTGGATCTGTTCGATCGCCGGGGCATCCCCGCCACCTTCTTCGTGGTCGGCCAGGACCTGCAGGGTCCCGGGCCCGGGCGGGAGCTGGCCAGCGAGGCCCAGCGGCGGGGCCACGAGCTGGCCAACCACAGCCTGACCCACCCGTACGAGCTGCTGGCGCTGTCCCCGGAGGAGCGCCGGGCTGAGGTGGAGGGCGGCGCCCGGGCCATCGAGTCCGTGACGGGCGCCCGCCCGGAGGGTTTCCGCTCCCCCGGCTACGCCCTGGACGATGATCTGCTGCGCCTGGTCGCAGACACAGGCCACACCTACGACTCCTCGGCGCTCCCCTCCCCCGCCTATGCCCTGGCCAAGCGCCTGAAGATCGGCGCGCTGCAGCTGCAGGGCCGTCGATCGACCAACGCCCGGAGCGGGCTCGGCGGCGCCCTGGGCAGGCGCGCGCCGTATCGGCCGGACTGTGCGCCCGGCCTGATCGAGGCGCCCATCGCCACCACCCGGACCCTGCGGCTGCCCGTCACCGGGTCGAGCCTGCTCAACCTGGGGGCCGGCTGGTTCCGCCGCCGCCTGCCCGGCGTGCTGCGGTCGTCGCCGCTGATCAACCTCGAGCTGCACGCAGTCGACCTGGTCGGTGTGGTGGAGGACCGGGTGCACCCCAGCCTGGCGGTGCGTCCGGATCCGGGCCGGATGTCGCTCGCCCGCAAGGCCGCCACCCTGGAGAGCTGCATCGATCTGCTGGCGACGCGGTGCCGGTTCGACACCCTGGCGGGCGGCCTGGCGGCGTTCGGATGATCCGCCGGCTCCTGCCACTGCTCGCCGGCGCCGTGGTGTTCGGGACCGGCCTGCGCGGCGGCCCCATCGCCGCCGACCAGCTCGCCCGCTTCCCGTTCGGAGGGCGCCCGCTGGGGCTGCTGCTCCATCTGGCCGTCATCGCGACGGTGTTCGAGGTGTGGCGTCGGATCCGGGACAGCCCGGACGAGGGGCTCTGGGCCGCGTTGTTGTTCGCTGTGCTGCCAGCGACGTCGGAGGCCGTGCTCGGCGCAGGCGGCCGGGGCCCGCAGCTGGCGACGCTCGTCGTGCTCATCGGGCTGCTCATGCATGCCGACGGGCGGGGCAGGCTGCTGTCCGCCCGGCTCGCGCTCGCCCAGTGGATCGGCCTGCAGCTGCACGTCAGCGCCCTGGCGCTGATGCCGCTGATCCTGCTGCATGACGCCTTGCTCGTGCGGCGCCCGATACGAGACAGCTTGGTGCGCGTCGGCCCGGGGGCGGCCGTGGCCTTCGTCACGTTGGCGGTGCAGGCGACGCCCGGCCCGCTGGGCCAAGCCTGGGCCGCCGTGCCCTTCATCGCGGAGGGCTTGGGCCGGGTCCTGGTCCCCCACACGCAGACCATCGCGTGGCTGCCGGAGCCGCCAGCGCCGTCATTCGCGGGCCTCCTGACCATCGCCGCGCTCGGCGTCGCTGTCGGCGTGGTGATCCTGCGGCGGCGCTCGCCCCGGGATCCCGCCGCCGGGCTGTTCGGATTTGGGTGGTGGGGCTTGGCCATGATCCCGCTCCTGCCCACGGCGCTGGCTGGCAAGGTCGTGCCGGAGAGCGCCCTGTACCTGGGCGTCGTGGGCCCGTGCCTGGCCCTCGGGGGGCACTGCGTCGGGTTCAGGCGTTGGTTCATCCAGATCGGACGCGGCAAGCTCGCGAGGGGCCTGCTCGCCGCGATCGTCCTCCTGCTTGGGGCCCGCTCGGCCCTGCGCGTCCAGGACTGGCGCGACGACTTCCTGCTGCACCTGTCGGCGGTGGAGGATGAGCCCAACAACGCCGAGGCGCTGTATCGATACGGCACGTACCTGGCGATCCAGGGCGAGCGGCTGTCGTCGGCGAAGTCACTGGCCCGGGCGTACGAGCTGCAGCCTGAGCGGGTCGACATCGCCAACAACTTCGCGGTCACGCTCATGCGGCGGGGTCGGTGGGCAGTGGCCGAGACCCTGCTCCGGCGCGCCTCGGCCCGGGCCCCCGGCGACCAGACGGTCAAGAGGAACCTGGCCCGGGCTTCCGCGAAGGACTTCCGAGGCGCGACGCTGCGGGCGCCATGACGTCCTCCCTCCCGCTGCTGCTGCTCGCAACGCTGGGCGCCCCCTGGGCGCCGGACGCGGTGACCACCCGCGGCCTGTCGCCGGTCGCCGCCGGCCGCCCTCCGGCGCCGCCGCTGCCGGAGGGCGTGCTCGACCCGGCCAGGTACGACCTGCCGGTCCGATACAACGCAGAGGTGGCCCACTGGGTCCGGCTTTTCACCGGGCGGGGCCGGTCGGGGTTCGCTCGCAAGCTGGCACGAAGAGGGCGCTACCAGGCGGTGATCCGGGCCGCGCTGGCCCGCCACGGCCTCCCTCAGGACCTGGAGTGGCTGGTGCTCGTCGAGAGCGGGTTCAGCCCCACCGCCGTGAGCCGAGCCAACGCCGTGGGACTGTGGCAGTTCCTGCTGCCGACGGCCGGGGACTACGGCCTTCGGGTGGACCGGTGGGTGGATGAACGTCGATCCCCCATCGCCGCGTCCGAGGCGGGCTGCCGCCTGCTGGGCGACCTGCACCGGCGGTTCGGCAGCTGGGACCTGGCGATGGCGGCCTTCAACGCAGGCATCGGGAACGTGACCGAGGCCGTGCGCCGCTACAACTCCAACGACTTCTGGACCATCGCCCGCTACGACTTCCTGCCATCCAAGGCCGCCACCTACGTCGGGATGGTCCTCGCGGCGATGATCGTGGGTAAGAACCCGGCTGCGTTCGGGTTCGCCGCCGTCGTCCCCGAGTCGCCGACCGAGGTGGTGGGCGTGCCGATCAAGGGCGGAGTCCGCCTGTCCACGCTGGCGCGGGCGGCGGGGGTGAAGACGGAGACCCTCGAGGCCCTGAACCCGGCGCTGCGCAAGGCCCGCACGCCCAGGGGGGATCAGCCCTGGACCGTGTGGATCCCCGCCGAGACCGAGGCCCAGTTCACCGCCCGCTACGACCGGGTGCGCAAGGCCCACGCGTCGCACAAGCGGGTCGTCGTGCGGTACGGCGAGACCGTGCGCTCTCTGGCCAAGGCGTACGGAGTCGCGGTCAGGACCATCCGCACCGTCAACGGGCTGTCGCGTCGCGACGACCCCACCGGCGAGGAGCTGGTCATCCCGGTGTCCAAGCGTCGCAAACCCCGCGCCCGGGCGGCCCCAGAGGAGGGCAAGGCCCCGATCGTGGTCTTGCCCAAGCTCACGTTCGACTACGGCGGCGCCCGCAAGGCCGTGCTCTTCCGCATCCCCAAGCGCTCGCCTGCGGACGCCCCGCTGGCCGGCCTCGCCGAACACTTCGGCGTCACGGTGGGCGAGATCGCCCTATGGAACGGGCTCGACCCGGACGCCCGCCTGGCCAAGGGGATGATCGTGCGCCTGTTCCCGGCCGCCGATCGCGACCTGTCCGCCACCGTCCTGGTGAACCCGGCCCACGTGCAAATCGTGGTCGCCGACTCGGACGAGCACGCCAAGGCCCTCGAGGCCGCCGCCAAGGCCCGCGACGAGGCCGCCGGCCTGCGCCGCAAGAAGCAGACGGGCTTCCGCCGTCACACCGTCCGGCGAGGCGAGACCCTGGCGCGCATCGCCCGTCGCTACCGCACCACCACCGAGGTGCTGCGCCAGCTCAACAAGATCGACCCCCGCCGCCTGCGCCCGGGCCAGGTCCTGCGCATCCGGCGCGGCACGCGCTGAGCCCCGTGCC